>SXGS01106394.1_pt1 | contig 43519 bp, 44 predicted proteins | sample 3174681 | NCBI WGS metagenome assembly SXGS01 (sample SAMN11356861, study PRJNA531348) | freshwater metagenome | isolation source: freshwater sample F1-80 | place: China: Fuxian Lake, Yuxi | collected 2017-12-25 | reverse complement strand
TCAAGTTCCACCCCACTTCTTCCACTCCAGCAATAGCTGAATGACAATCAATCACTTTTGTTAGATTATCCAAAATTTTGGGGCCGCATAACATACACAGATTGCACATTGTGTTCAATCCGGTACTGCCTTCCGTAAATATTGGGTGCACTCTGCAAGCGGCCGCACGAGCATGCTCGCGCTGCGCCGCGTGTGCCATTCCTACAGCACAGAATTACCAGCCCGCACTCCGTTTTGGCTGCCGGCGTACCTACACCGCGGTGCGCTTCAGTAGGGGCTGAGCCGGACCCCGCACGCTCAGTCGAGGGCTTCCCAGATGAAGCCATCCGCGATTCGTACCGGAAAGGGCTTCAGCGGCGCACGATTCTTGCTCACGTTTCCAAGGATTTCCATACCCTTGGCAGTACCGTCGGGATTGAGCGCGGCGCACCAGGCACGGATTTCACCGGTTTTCAGGTAAAACTGGCTTTCGTGCCATCGGCAGACGATGACATCGTGCTCATTGACCTCGCTGTCCTTGAGCGGAAGGTGGACGTGAGGGCAAGCATTGTTCATCGCGTAAATCGCCCGGGCTGTGCGGATCAGAAGCAGGTCGAAATCATCGCGCTCGATAATTCTTCGCTCGCCCACCGGCAGTACGGCCTCGGGCAGCACGCGCAGCCAATCGAGGCCTCCCTAATGCAATCGTGTCCGGTCCGCCTCCCGCTGTCCCGAGACTTTGGCCAGCGCCTAGGCGTGGATGCCCGAGATCTCGTACAACGTGATGCGATCGCTGGTCCCACGCAGTTTGACGCGATCGCAGTCCTTGACGGCGGCCGACTCCTTCACGCGCTCATAAAGATTCTCGAAGATGAGCAGCCGCGTTCCCGCCTCCTTGTTCGCCCGTTCGGTGCGGTTCGCGACATTGACGGTATCGCCAATGGCGGAAAGCTTTTCGCGCTTTTGCGAACCGATGGAACCGATAACTGCCTCGCCATAGTGGATGCCGATGCCAGCGTCGAAATGCCGGCCATACACGGCGTCCATGTACGGCTTGGGTCGGTCGATCGCGGCCAACATCTCCAGTGCCGCCTTGACCGCCCGCAGCGGCGCCAGCGGATCGTCGTCGATGCCGAAAAGGGTCATGACTTCGTCGCCGATGAAGTTATCGATGTGGCCCTAGTTGCGCTCGATGATCTCTCCCACCTGGTGGAAATACCTATTCACGACGAACACTACATCGTAGGACGAAAGCGTCTGGGAAAACGCCGTGAAATCACGGAGGTCACAGAACAGGACGGCGATTGCCTTGTTTTCCAAACAGCGCCCGAGCCGGTCCTTGGCAAGCTGTCTAGTGATCTCGATATCGGCCGCGTCCCGAACAAGCCGGCGCATTTTCACGTCGCCGCGCAGACTCGTCTGGCACGCAAGGCGGACCTCCGGCCCAAATCCTAGCGCCGTGGAGAGCGCTTTTTCGTTCTCGTTCCGGTCCTCGCACTGGTCGAGTCCGTCCAATATACAGATCCGGCACGTGGAGCATTTGACATGGCCACCGCAGGCATGAGCGTGCGGGATGCCAGCGCGCAACGCCGCCGCGAGCACGGTTTCACCTCGCCCGACATCGAACTCGCGCTTATCAGGAAGAAAAACGATTTTCGCTTTGCACGCCTAGAAGGTTGGGCCGGCTTACTTTCAACCGCTCGCTAAAATCGCGCTCCGAAGGCAGTAAATCGTTAAGTTTTAAGTGATTCGACTCAATACTGACAATGATTGCCTCGTGTACCTGGCCCTAAAGTGGCTCTGCGCTGTTTCGGTTGATGGTAGTGGACACTTCCCCGCCGGGCTCACCTAGAAATGTTTTCTTAATACCAGTTTAGGCCATCCACTTTGTCCGAGTCAAGATAGAGATACTTATAGTTTTTTAGATTCAATAGGTCGGATTCAACGATTTGATAAAAACATTCGATATTTGTAGTGAATTTCGCAAGATTAGAAACCACCCTGCGGGGTAAAGGGCAGCATACCCAGTCCATACCAGCGGGCGGCCACCACACAGGCTGCCGTAATAGCAATCAAAATCAGGCAGAATGAGGTATCAGCGGCCTGCCACTTTACTTCGCGCACAAAGGTGCGGTTTTCGGTGGCCCCAAAGGCACGGGTTTCCAGTGCAATCGTTAAATCTTGGGCGTGCACCAGTGAACTGGTAATAATCGGCACAAACAGCGGCACCACCGCCCTCAGTTGATTGAGCACGTTATAACCTTCAAACTCAACACCCCGGGCACGTTGGGCATCAATGGTGTGGTCAAACTCGCGGCTAATGGAGGGGATGTAGCGCAGGGCCGAGGCAAACACAAAAATAAGGTTGTAGGGCAGCCGCCACGAGCCAATTCGAATCTCGGCCAGAGCAATTACCAAATCACTGGGATGGGTAGACATGATGGAGATGGGAAACGCCAGCGCGATTCCAGTCATGCGCAGACCCAACGACAAGCCCCACACCGCCCCTTCCAGCGTCAACGGAATCTTAGGCCCACCCGGCAGCCACCCCGGCCACAGGTGAACCAACGTGCGCCATTCAAACGCGGTTTCAACCCCGCCAAAATTTCCAAAGCTGGTAAACCAGATGCCTTGGGTAAAGATCAAAAATGTCACAATGTAGGCCACGACCCACATGTACTTAAACTTGCGCGCCGGCACCTTTGCCAACGCCGCCACGGCGATGATCGCCAGGATCAATCCAGCCAAGTACAGTGGCGAGTTGAATGCGCCCGCCATGACAAAGACGCAGAGTTGGAAAAACATCTTCGTCAGCGGGTGCAGCCGGTGCACCGGTGTACTGGCTTTGAAATACTCAATCTCAATAACGGGCATGTGTTGGACCCAAATAGTTCTGTGGTGAACGCATCCTTCGACTTCGCACGGAGGCCAAAAAGCGGCGCCGTGCTGCGCTCTGGATGCTTGTTAGGTTGTAAAAGGTTTGTCGCCGGTTTAGATTTACGGCAATCCTTTATGCTATTACTAATTAGGTAATACTCTTAACTCTTGCGCCCTGCCCTATCGCCTTACACAATTCATCAAGGGTAATGACATGATTGGGAATGACCACACCGGCTGCCCGCAGGCGCTGAGCCAGTTCAAGGGCCGGTGGCAGTTTGAGGCCCGTGGCGCTCAGAATATCGTCGCGGGCAAAAAGATCCGCAGGGGCGGAATCGAGTATCACCTGCCCAAGTTTCATTACAACGGCGCGAGTAGCGTATTCGGCTACCAGGGCCATGTCGTGCGTAATAATTACAATCGTCCGACCACGCTGGTGAAGTGAGGCCGCCAGATCCATAATCTGGCGGCGCGAAGTGTAGTCCTGGCCGGTGGTGGGTTCGTCCAACATCAGCACATCGGTTTCCATGGCCAACACCGAGGCGGTGGCCAGGCGCTGGCGCTGCCCACGGCTGAGTTCGCGCGGGTGGGCCTCACGCTTTTCATACAGCCCCACAGTTTGCAGGGCACGGCTGGCGCGGTCCCCGGCCTCATCTTTGGGCAAACGCTGTTGGTTGAGGCCAAACAAAATTTCTTCCCAAACCGAAAACGCGAAAATTTGATGATCAGGATTTTGAAATACAAACCCTACTGTACGCGAAAGCTGCGACACCGTGGCCCGGCGGGTATCTTTGCCATTCACCCGTACCATGCCTTTGGTGGGTTTCAATAATCCGTTAAAGTGTTTAATCAGGGTGGTCTTGCCTGAACCGTTGGAGCCCACAAAGGCAATAAACTCGGCGGGTTGGATACTCAGGCTCACACCGCGCACGGCCTGCAGGCCGCCATCGTAATTATGCCCAACATCGTGCAGTTCAATCACCGGAGTGGTTTCAGACATTCTCCTCCTGCCCCAAACCTTACTGGCTAAACAAGTCCACACCTTCATCCATCGTCAGGGGCAGCGGCCCATCCCAGGCAACGCCCTGCTGGCGCAGCTTGTAGGCCAGTTCGGCGGCAATCGGCCCCACCAGCCCCAGCGCATGCAGTTCATCCAACTGGCTAAAGACTTCACGCGGGGTGCCGTCCATTACAATTTTCCCGGCGCTCATCACCAGCACATGGTCGGCCAGGTGGGCCACTTCATCAATTTTGTGCTCAGCAATCAGAATGGTTTTGCCGTAATCGCGGTTAAGTTTTTGAATCAAACTTAACACGTGCAGGCCGCCCTCTGGATCTAAATTCGAGGTCGGCTCATCCATAATTAGCACATCCGGCAGCATGGACCACACCGAACCAATGGCCACCGTTTGCTGCTGCCCCCCCGAAAGGCGAGCCGGTTCGCGTTCGAGTAAGTGGGTTAAGTGAACGGTAGTGGCGGCGTCTTTCATCCGCTGCAAAATTGTTTCGCGGGGTAAACCTAGGTTTTCAGGCCCGAAAGCCAGCTCATCCTCAACCGTTAACGAGAAGAGCTGAACTTCCGGGTCCTGAAAAACAATGCCAACTTTTTGAGCCAGTTCTGGAACCGAATGCTCGGCTGTATTTAACTCGGCCAGCAACACCGTGCCAGTAAAATGCCCGCGAATTAAATTCGGGATCAAGCCGTTGAGGCACAAGTAGAGGGTGCTTTTACCAGCCCCAGTAGGGCCAATCAAAAGCGTAATCTCACCCTTGCGAATATTTAGATTCACATTGCGCAGGGTGGGTTCGTCGGCGCCCGTGTATCTAAAGCTCAGGTTGTCTACTTCCAGAATATTGTCAGTCACTAGGGAGTGACGGTGGTTTCATCCAAAGCCGAGCCGCTGCCGGCCGGAAAGCGTATCCGGGCGCGGTGAAGGCCAATGACCAAGGCTGAGCCTATAATAACCGAGATAACGGTCAGCAAAATGCGCTGCCCCGGCACAATGCCAGACCAGAAGGCGAATACCCACTGCTCGGGACCTTCGGGGTACATAATTGAATAACCTAGGCTGATCCAGATGTGATTAATCATGTAGGCTGTCCACGACAGGATGGCAATACCCCGCGGTACGCGCTTGGGGTCAAAGGTGCGAATTTGCTTTACGGCCCAAGGCGACAGCCACACGCCAATGATGGCCGTGAGGTGCATGGGCCAATAGGCACCATGCATAAACACATACGCGCCAATGTTGGAGAACAAGGGAAGCAGCGGCCAGGCCAGCAGCGACAGGATGAGGATCACCAGCACAATGATGCGCGAGGTGCGGGTGTTCTGCATCAGCAGGCCGGTAGTGAGTGCGCCGACCATGTGCGGCAGAAATGTAAACAGACCCAACACCGCAGTGGCCGGGCCAACAAAGGTGGCCACAATGGCCCCCACCCCAGCCGCAACCGCGCCGCCGATCGGTCCAAACAAAATACCGGCCAGAGTCACAATAAATTCCTGGCCGCCAAATGTGCCGCCGCCTACCAGCGGAATGGCAGGCAAAATGGAGGCAACCGCATAAATAGCCGCCCAAATTGCAAGATAGGTAACCGGAACGCCTGCAATAGCGCCGCCGCTAAACAGACCCGGTTTCTTTGCTTCAGTTCGCGTAGTGGACATGGCGATTTCCTTTTTGATTAACGAGGTGTAACACAACAGTATAATCAGTACGTACAGACGTTCAACCGCATTTCAATTCCCCGGCCCCTCCTGTCTGCAGCTACGCCCGGCCCTGAAGCCAGCAGCATTACTATAAAACTAACTTAACCATGCAATTCTCTACAACCACTTTATACGTCCGCAGCTTAAACCCGTAACCTATAGCTTCACCGGTCTTCACATGAAATTCCATCGCGTGCCCAGGGCAGGTTAAGATCTCGCCATCATAGGCCCACTCGGTTTCCCAGTTGGTTTGTTCGTTGCAAATTACCGTGCCCTGCAAGCGCCCCTGGCTTAGCAGCGCAAACTGGTGCGGGCAGCGGCCATAAATGGCGCGGTACTCGCCGTTGATGTTAAACACCGCAATAATGGCCGCCCCCACCTTTACCTGCCTTCGGTCGCCGGGCGGAAAATCTTCAACCGTTGAGAGGGTGATCTTGCCCTTCTCGGTATTCACCGGCTCGGTGGAAATAGTGAGCTGTTCGCTTGTTGGGCTGGTCACTATCTATCCTCGAGTCCAAAGAACTTACTGGCGTTCTTGCCCAGTACTTTGGCGCGCAGGGTGTCGTTCATGTCGTAGCGCATAAACCCGGCAATCAGGTCACGCTCCAGGTGCGGCCAGTCTGAGGCCCACATGGTGGTGTCTTCACCCTGATACAGGTCAATCAATTTTGCCAGGTCGCCGCGCTTGGGTAGGGCTTCCAATTCATGGGTGCCCCAATACCATTCGCGAATGTAGTCGCTGGGTTTGGCTTCAAGCGCGGGCAGTTCGGTGCGGTACTGTCGGTAGGCCGTATCCAGCCGGTACATAATGAACGGGATCCAGGCAAGACCGGCTTCGAGCACACAGAACTTAAGCTTCGGAAAGCGAACCGGCACCCCTTCACAAACCACCGACATCACTTGCAGCATGGAGGTGAACGGGAAGCCCATGCTGTGAACTTGCATCAACGTGGGGAAGCGCGAAACGCGTAGCGGATAATTATCGTGTACCAGCGCTTCAATGCCGTGGAACGAAATGGGCAGGTTGTAATGCTGGGCGGCTTCATACATGGCCCAATACTGTTGGTTGCCAATGGGCGGGTTCACACCCACATCCGGGATGCAGACCGAAACCACATCTTTGTTACCGGCATGTTTGGCAATTTCTTTGGCGGCCAGTTCGGGCAATTGGGGGGCAACCACCAGGGCTATTTTTACGCCGGGCAGGTTGCTGTAGGCTTCCACCATGTAGCTGTTGTAGGCGGTGGCCAGGGCGGCGGCCCACTTGGGATCGGGCAGGTAGGCAATGGGCAGCAGTTCGCTGGGGAAGAGAATGCTGTAGTCAATAATGCCCTTGCCCATCCGCTCCATCAGCTCGGTTTTGGTGGCCAGTTTGGCGCGGGGTGGTTTATCGTACGAGGAGCCTAGCCAGCCAATGTGGGCAATCATGTTACGCAGCGAATTCCCTGGTTCACCGCGGAAATCGGCCTGCAAAATGGCCTCAAGCCGCTTTTTGTAGTGGCCCTCCATGTGGTTCATCATCTGAATCAGTGTGTCATCCACATGAACATCAACATCAACAATTGTCATGGCATCGAGTTCTTTGCCATACAGGCCCAAATCCTGATCCTGCGCTGGGTTAAAGGCCGCCTCAGCCCGCATAATCTCAATTTCCTGGTCAGTCCAGTGTACGGTCATAATAACTGTATATTGAAAATTTAATTATCCATGCTCTGGTTAATTATATGTGCTACGTCGCTTTTGTCAAGCACCAATTTGCGCTAACATCCACCCCGCCTTTGCTTAGTGGTCAACGATCACTCTTGTTGGATATTCCGAGGGGTACGCTCAACGCAAAAAGCGGAATTTACCCAGCTTGTTCCGGCCAGCATCAGCAGCCCCAAACAATCGGTGCGCACCGCCAGCGGCCACACCACGCCTGCTCACGCTGCGCCGGGTGTGCCATTACTGCAGCGCAGAATTGACAGCCCGCACTCCGTTCCGGCCGCCGGCATTGATACACCGCGGACCGCTTCAACTTGAAATTACTGCCTGTGCTTGTCGCCGTTACACCAGCAGCGCTGCTCTTAATCAAGGACCAATCTGAAATTCCAGCAGCCGGGCGCGATCCTCAATAACCTCACCCGCGCCCGCTGCCACGGCAACGCGCTCCTGCGTTGCCGGCGAGTACAGACCCATCCAAACTGCGTACCTGTCCGCTTGCAGATTCGCAGCACCAATCTGCACCTGATCCTCCACCACCTCGCCGGCAGACCACACCGTCGGCGGGTAGGTGTGGGCGGTGATTGCCTGGTCCATTTGCCCGAGCAACTCGCGATCATTGCTTAGTGGTGTGAGGTGAAAGACAGCCGTCCAATCCCCTGCTGCCGGCCGCACGCCCCGCCAACACAACGTCAGCTGCAGCGGCCGGCTGACAGTCGGCAATGCATCCACCCGGTAGCCAATCAGCTCCAGCTGCCCCGCCAGCAAGATCTTCACCGGCACAAAGTCGGCTGGCAGCTTTACAGCCGGGCGCGCCACCTTCACCAGGAATTAGAGACATTTCTCGCGAATGCGGGCTTGCGCAACTATTTGTTTATTCGCCTGCGTACCGATACCGGAATGCATGGCATTGGGGAAGCATCGCTGGAATGGCAAGAAAAAACGGTCGAGACCCTGTGTCACGAATGGTTCAAGGACCGTGTGCTTGGCTGTGACCCGTTTGAGATTGAAGCGGTGATCGGCGGAATGATTTGCGATCAGTATCAGGTCGGCGCGACGGTTATGACGACAATCAGCGGCGTCGACATTGCCATGTGGGACATTATCGGCAAAGCATGCAATTAACCGTTATATTGCTTGCTAGGTGGATCGGTGGATCGGTGCATCACCGGATTCCTGCCTATGCCAATGGCGGGTACGGCGGCGCACGCACGGCGCACGAGTATGCGGAACGGACACGCCAGGTGGTCGCGCGGCTCTCGTGCATTAAAACTCGATCCCTTTGGCACCGCGTGAAAAGACTTCGCCGATGGAAAATGGGAGGCGGCGCTGGAATTGGTCGCGGCGGTACGCGAGGCGGTGAGTCCGAGAATTGCAATGATTATCGAATTTCACGGACGCCTCTCTGCGCCGAGCGCGCTCAAAATGACGCGCGCGCTAGAGCCATTTGATCCGCTCTGGTGCGAAGAACCCGTTGCGCCGGAAAATATCGGCCTGCTCGCCAAGGTCAAAGCCGGGACGCGGATACCGATTTCCACAAGGGAACGTCTCTATACTCTCGTGGATATTTATTTCTTGACACGTTTGCGCGCAGCCGATGTGGTGCCAATGGACATTGCGCATTGCGGCGGCATTGGCGCGAGCAAAATGATTGCATCGCTTGCCGCCGTGCAGGACATGCGCGTCGCCCCGCATTTTTCTATTGGTCCCGGGGCTCTGGCGGCCGCGCTACATTTTGACAAAAGCACGCCCAATTTCATGATTCAAGAAGCGTTCGGGGAATTCGATGTGCCGTGGCGCGATGCGCTGATGAGCGGCTGGAATCCGCTGCGCGACGGCGAATTGGTCCATACGAGGCGCCGGGCCTCGGTTTGGACAGTGACGAACGTGTAATTGCACAGCACCCGTATGTTCCAAGTCCTTTTTTCAGCCTGTGGGACCGGCAGTGGAGGACAAAGTTTACTCAGATACAGAGAGAGCCGTAGGCAGCAGCTGGTTTATCTTACTGCAGCGCACCCCGCGCGACGACGGGCCACACGACTTCGACCCGGTCCCTTCGCACGCTTACAATTGCATTGAACAAGTTACTCACGACACAACAGTGATTGGGAATGACCGTCAGCCGATCCCTAATGACCGGGGGTGATTCGCGCTCCGAAAAATCCACAAACCCATGTTCTTCAGACTGGGCGTAAAAACGCGCAGTGGGATATTCGAGCAGCAAACCATGTCCCTCAAGCCCCAAGAGGTCCAAAGAAAAAGTCTTGCTCCCGCCGTCCACAAACCCGCGTTCTGCGGTGGGGCGGCTAACCACGGTGGTGATGATCGTGAACGCACATTCTTCCAGCTGCATTGCGCCTGACTTGAGAATACACCGATCGCCGCACACATAGGTTCCGGCTAGATGTTTGTTGACTTGCGGGAGCAGGTGTGCTTGCCACATCCCCGGCGTCCCCCCGCTGACACGTTCTATCGTAATTCCCGCGGGCTCCACCAGTTCCCGCATTTCACTCACAAATGTGTCTGTTGCCGCGCTCGTAGGATAGGTCTTCACGCCGTCAAATTGCAGCCTGGGCAAATCGGCTGTCTTAAACGCCAGCTCCGCCGCCTGAGGAGATTGGACCCAGCAGCGCTTGAGCCCCGTGTCTATTTCCACCAACACCGAACAGGCTACCCCTGCAGCCTGCGCGGCATTGGACAGACCACTCACGGTTAAGGACGAATCTACCGTCACAGAGAGATTCGTGCGGTGTGCCAACCGCATGAGCCGTTGGAGTTTGGTTGCGCCGAAAATATTGTAAGGCAGAAAAATATCGCGGATGCCCGCATCAGCCATCGCCTAAGCTTCGCCGTTTTTTTGGCACGTGACCCCAACAGCCCCCGCCTTGAGTTGCATCCGTGAGACTGCAGGAATCTTTTGCGTTTTACTATGCGGACGGTTTGCGATACCGTGCAGGTCAAGATAGCTCTGTAACCGCGTAATGTTGGATTCCATTCGGTCCAGATCTAGAATCGCAACCGGGGTATCAAGGTCAGAGATGTGCATAGGTGTTGCCTCCCTGTTATTCGGAACGTGTGGGACGGCAATGGAAGCAAAGTTTATGCGCGAATTCTCATAATTCCATACAAGCGTTGTTCATGGAGCCGCGGGGGGGGCAATGTGAGTGGCAATGCAGGGAAAATTTATTTTGAACCTCGCAAGTCATGCGGCGGTTTGGTGAACGCTCAGTCCACAATCGAATTTCTTGCAAGATTCGCCGCGTCCATAAACACTGCCAGCCGGGCAGAGTCCACTTTGCCGACAAAAGTTCCCGTATCCTTGATTGTCGAGCCAACAATTACTCCATCTCCGTACTCGAAGAAACGATGCACATTTTCGGCGGTGGTCCCGCCACCGGCGAGCACAACCGTCCGGGGCATGGCAACCTTGATTTGCCGAATGCGGTCAAGCGAGTCCTGAACGGATTGTCCCGTAAGCACGAGGGCATCGGCAAACCCCATCCGCGCTGCCATATCACAGGCAAGTTCAAGCGACAGGTTGCCAAGTGCGGCGCTTGTGCGGTCATACACATCCGCCGCAATCGCAATTTGCGGCGCCTCGATATGACGGCGAAAGGCCAGCGCCACGGGGGCGCTGCCGTGAATGACTCCCCCGACGCTGATGACTGCGCCCACATAAATTTTGATGCGAACAAAGTCTGCGCCGATGGCATGCGCCACACTCAATGCAGACGCAGTACCATTTGCCATAATATTGATGCCGAGGGAACACTTGACGGCATTTCGCATCTCTCTGCCAATAGCCGCCATGTAGGCAACTGTCTCTATGCGCTCCTCCGCGCGCGGGGGCAGGTCGCCGGTGTTTTGCAGCAAGATGGCGTCTACGCCACCTGCATCGAGAAGGCGCGCTTCTTCCAGCGCTCGATCCAAAACCGGTCCGAGTCCCTGCCGAGCATAGGCTTCGGTACCCGGTAAGGGGAGCAGGTGCACCATGCCAATGACGGGTTTTCGCCATTTTTGGAAAACAGATTCATGCGGTCGCATAGAGTTTACTTGGCACCGTTTCCAACAATTTTCCATAACCCCTAATGGGCGACGGGTATCGGATGGCATTTAGAGCGGCCCAGACCGTCGCCTGGTTGCTCGTGATAATTGGCTTGTTCAGTTCCTGTTCCAGCTCGGCAATCACTTCAATCGTGCGGAAATTCGTGCAGCTGATGACGATTGCTTGCGCATCAGCGGAATCCACGTGCCGCGCCAGTTCGGCGGCCGCCTGTGGTGCAAGCCGTCCTTTGGGAAGATTTCCCACGATGCCAAGCCCTTGCATTGAAACCACCTGTATCCCCGCCTGTTCAAAATAAATCTGCTCCCGTTCGTTGACCGCATCTATATACGGAGTTGCCATGGCGACGCGCGTAATTCCGAGCGCATGGACGGCGGCGACGACCGCAGAGGACGTGGTGATAAAAGGCATCCCCGCAACCGCAGACATTTTTTCGCACATGGCGCGGTCTTCGGCCTGCCCTTTGATAAAACTGCCTGCCGTACAGCCATAACAAATGACGCCGGGACCAAAACTCACCAGCTCGCACGTCGCACCATCCATGCGTTCGAGCATCGCGAGAATGGTCTCGATTTTTTTCGCCGGATCGTCGGTTTCCGGTTGATAAAGCCGCGTGGAATGAACTGAAACTCCTGAAGGCGCGAGGCGGTGAAACTCCATTTCCACCGTCGTATTTGTCGAGGGCACAAGGAGACCGATGCGGCCAAACTCACCGTACATTTTCTACCTCGTAAATGGGAACGCCCCGGCGGCACACCAGTTCGTTATACTGTTTTGACAATGCAACCGTAATCGGTCCCGCTCGTCCTTCACCGATCTTGCGGCCATCCACCTCGATGACCGGTGTAATCTCTGCGCCCGTGCCGCACAAGAATACTTCTTGTGACAAATAGACTTCCGCCGGAGTAATATCACGTTCGAGCACAGCGAGCTCCATCTCTTGCCCGAGCTGCATCACAAGCGACCGCGTGATCCCTTCCAAACAGGATTTTGGAAAAGGCGTGAGCAATCGTTCGTGCCGCACCAGAAATACATTGGACGCGCTGGCTTCGGCGAGCAGGCCGTGTGTGTCATACATGAGCGCATCGTCCGCGCCTTGCCGAATGGCTTCCAAACGCGCGAGGACATTGTTCAAATAGTTGCCGCTCTTGATTTTCGAGTCCAGAGCTTCGGGAGGAATGCGCCGTACGCTCGCCGTGATCATTCTCAAGCCCTTGAGCGAGGTGGCGGAAATCGGACCGCCGACAAAGACCACATTCGGCGGGGTCGTGCAAAAGCGTGGGTCTACGCGCGGGGGATGGCGCTCGCCGCGGGTGACGATGGGACGGAAATGGAAATTGTCGCGAATGTTGTTGGCGCGCAGCCATTCCAGGATTGCCGTGCGCATTTCCGCTTTGTAAAGTGGTACCTGAATCGCCACAGCGTTTGCGGAATCATAAAGACGGTCAAGGTGCTCGTCCAGTGCCTGGACCCGGCCATCGTACACGCGTATTCCTTCAAAGACAGAGTCCCCAAAGTTAAACCCACTGTCAAACACAGAAATCGTTGCTTGGGATGCCGGGACGTATTTGCCGTTGATATAGATCAAAAGTTCGTTCATATTGCCTCGCTGTAGAGTTCGGAAATGGGTATGCCATTGTCCATGATGAGCTGTCCATCCAATTCAATGCGAGGGCACAAGATGACGCCGTCCATGTGAATATTGCTGTCCACCGTGCCACCCAATGTCACATTGTGTCCCAAAGCGATATGCACAGTGCCGAGCAATTTATCATCCTTGTGCCCGGTAATGCCGCCCCGCGGAACGGTCCCGATGCCAAATTCGGCAATGTTGCGCGCTCCTCGATCAGCTCCCTCGAGAATCGATTGCAGGCGTTTGGCTTCGCGCCCTCCTTCGATACGCGCTACGCGCCCTCGGTCAACGGTCAGCCGAATGGGGGTTTTGATTTTGCCGATAAAGGTCATGCTGCCATCAATCACGACCCTGCCCAGGCTCGTGCCTTCATCCGGTGAAATTTCCGCATCCCCCCAATCGGGAATCGTGGCGGTATCGCCTTTTTGATGAAGCAAACTGTAGCACGCAAAAGCAGGATGGGTTGTGAGGTCCATCCACAAGTCTGTTCCCCCCGGCGAGGTCAAATGAGCCTGTTGCGCCGCATCCAATGCGCGCGCCAAATTCCGAGTGAGAATACGTGTTTCGGTCAGGTCCTTTGCCGTAATGTTCCATGTGGCAGGGGGAAAAAGCAACCCAACGCGCGCCCCTGCGCATGAAGCTTCAAGGCGCGCGTTGCTATGCCACAACTGGCAACCGTATTCCGGCGGAACAGTCACCACAATCACATCGGCTTGCTTCATGGCGGCGGCGACGGTTGCCGGCGGATCTTTTTCGTATATCTTGCGGTCGGGCAAAATCAAGATCGCAGGGTCCGCGCCATGTTCGAGCGCCACATCTGACATGGCATGTGCAAAGGCTTGACTGGCGCGGTCGCCAACGATCAATAAATTTTCCCCGGGTTGAATCCCGAGGCACGTTTCGAGGCACAACGTCGCACGTTCGTTCATAAGTTCAGATTTTTTCTTTTGCATCCTCACGTTATGACACGACAGGAGCAATCATTTTGCCCTGCGGCGCACCGACAAATTGACCGTTTTCAAAGATCACGCGGCCGCGCAGGAGCGTCGCAACCACCGCGCCTTGCACCGGAAACTGGGCAAAAGGTGTGACACGCGAACGCGAATGCAATCGCTCGCCTTCGATAGTCCAGCGTTTTTCCATGTCCACCAGCACAAGATCTGCATCCGAGCCAACTTGAATTGCGCCTTTTGTCGGGTAGAGGCCAAACACGCGGGCAGGCATCTCGGCCCGCAATCGGTTGAGGTCATGCAACGATAACTTGCCCGCGTTGACCTGGGTGAGCATGAGCGGCAGAGTGGTTTCTACCCCGACAAAGCCCGATGCCGCCTCGAACACATTCTCTTTGAATTTTTCCTGTTCCGTGTGCGGCGCGTGGTCGGTGGCAAGCATATCTACCGTGCCATCCAATGTCGCCTCCCACAAGGTCACCGCATCAGATCGGGCCCGCACTGGCGGTTTCATTTTGAGGCGCGTCGCCAGACGCTCATAGTCATCCGCGCTCAGCAGCAAATTGTGTGGTCCCGTTTCGGCGGTCACATGAATCCCGCGCGCTTTGGCAGTTCGCACAAGGTCTGCCCCTGCGCCCGACGAAAGATGGCAGATATGCAGATGTGCGCCGGTATCAGCGGCAACTAGAATGGCGCGCTGACACGCATCCGTTTCGCATATGGTTGGGCGCGCAGCGAGATGGGTGCGCGCATCATGAGGGTCGGCGGAACGAGCTCGCGCCGTGAAAAATTTTACCAGGTCCTGGCTTTCGGCATGGACGCAAACGGGGCGTCCCGTTTCTGCAATAATGGAAAACGCTTGCCACAACACGCCCGTATCCAAAATTGACTGCGGAGGCGGGTGAGCCGGGTCTGAAAGAAAAACTTTAAAGGCAATCGCACCCGCATTGGCAAGGTCACGCAGGGCATCCAGATTTGTCGGGGCAGCGGCGGCATACAAACCAAAATCCACGTATGCTTTTCGCTCTACAATTCTCCGTTTGTCCTTAAGTATTTCGACGGAAAGGACAGCCGGATGGGTATTGGGCATGTCAAAGATAGTGGTAACGCCCCCCGCAGCCGCTGCCGCCGTGCCTGTGCCAAAATCTTCTTTGTAGGTAAAGCCGGGATCGCGCAAATGGACGTGCGGATCAATGCCGCCGGGCAAGACAATATGTCCGTTTGCATCCAAGGTGTGGTTGGCATGGGGAGGAGCATCCATGCCTAGGGCAGCAATTTTACCCCTTTCAATGCCCAACCAGCCGGTGAAATCCCCCTCCGGCGTAACAAAGCGCCCGTTCGATAAAACCAAATCAAACATTGCGCGCCCGTTTCCAAATGGCGGGGTCAGGATTGGAACGCGCGAGAAATTTGCCGCGTCCACTGTTGCTGGTGAACTCGTCGTCACGCACAATGCACTCTCCGCGCGCAATTGTAGCGACCACGCGTCCCGGCAACACAAAATCATTGTAAACAGAATATTCAATCCCGCTGTGCATGGATTTGGCATCCAGAGCGGTAATTCCCTGAGGGTCCAAAATGATAATGTCAGCATCCGAACCGACGCGCAGCACCCCCTTGCGCGGGTACATTCCAAACAGCCGCGCCGGATTTTCCGCTGTCACTGCCACCATCTGCGGCAAGGTCAGCCGTTTTCGAGCTACACCCAGCCCATAGACGATGGGCACAATCGCCTCGGTGCCCGGCACGCCGTTGGGTATGATGGAAAAGTCATCTTTGCCTTTTTGCTTCATCTCGTCAGAATAAGGGCAGTGGTCGCTGCCGACCGATACAATGTCGCCTGCCGCGAGTCCCGCCCACAATTCATCCTGGTCCTGCTGCATTTTGATGGGTGGAGACATGACAAAGTGTGCGGCATCCGCACGCGTATAGACCTCATCCGTGAGGGAAAGAAACTGCGGGCACGTTTCGGCAACCACACGAACGCCGCGCGCTTGTGCTTCGTTCAAAGCGACCCGACCTGCGCCCGACGACATGTGCGGGATATAGAGATTGCAGCTTGTCGCTTCGGCAAGGGTTGCGACGCGGCGGATCGCTTCCGCTTCGACAAATGGCGGTCGGCTCAGCCGGTGATAGAGCGGACCGGTCTTGCCTGCCTTGAGGAAATTTTGAATCAGAAGGCGCATCGCGGGGTCGTTTTCACAATGCAGCCCCACCAGCGCGCCCACTTGCGCGGCAACATCCATCACTTGATAAATCACCGCGTCGTCCACACCCAGCCCCCCGCTGTGACTAGAGGTCATCCACATCTTGAAACTTGTGATACCGTCGGCGGCAAGCGTTTTCAGCTCGCCTGCCGTGTCCGCATTAAAACTGCTGACGACAATGTGGAGTCCATAGTCAATCACAACTTTTGGGTCAGCACGGGAACGCCAATCCATAATGGTCTCTTGAAGCGTTTTACCGCGATACTGGACCGCGAAATCTACAATGGTTGTGACGCCTCCATGGGCAGCAGCACGCGTGCCGGTTTCAAAATCATCGGCCGAGCCGGGCCATTCCATGTGCGTATGCGCGTCAATCGCCCCCGGCAGCACAAAACGCTCGCGCGCGTCAACCACCTGCTTGCCCTCCGTTGGCAGGTCAAGCGCAATGTGTGAAATTTTCTCGCCGGTGATCCCAAGATCGGCGCGATACAGCCCGCCGAGTGTGACCAACGTTCCGTTTTTGATAATCGTGTCCATTTCAATCCGTCAAAAGTTTGTACGTCTCGGGCCGACGGTCGCGCATAAAGCCGCGCTCGACGCGCGTAGAACGCACGACGTCGAGATCAAGGTCCGCGCAGACGATGCCCTCTTCCAAATCAGCCATTGCAACCACATCCCCACCCGGATTTATGATGGCACTGTGTCCGAGAAATTGCTCCCCTTGTTCTATGCCCACGCGATTGACCGCCCCAACAAAGTACATGTTAGAGATCGCATGCGCCCGCGATTCGATGAGCCACACATCCACCGGATTGCCTACTGCGGGGATACCGCGCGAGGCAGAAGAAATGAGAACGATCTCGGCGCCTTGTAAACCGAGGGCACGCGCCGCTTCGGGAAAATGCCGGTCGTGACAAATCAAGACACCAATTCGTCCGAGCAGAGTCTCAAAGACCGGATACTGACCCGTGCCTGGCTCGAAATAGTGTTTTTCATCAATCTCTCCCCAGATCGGATGATGAATATGGACGCGCGGAATGTGATTTTTCCGAACCACGCCGACCGTGCTGCCATCGGCGGCAAGGAGCACAGCGGAATTGAAGAAGCGGCCCACCCCCGCTTCTTCATAAATGGGCGCAAGGATATACAACCCCAACTCGGCGGCCAGCTGCGACATCCGCCGTATCGATGGACCGGTAATGGGTTCAGCTAGGTCAAAGTATGCCGAGTCGGTCGGACAGAGGGGAAAGTAGCGCGTCGTAAATAACTCTTGCAAACAGACCAGCTGTGCGCCTACCGCCGCCGCCCGGCGCAAGAGTGTTTCGGCGCGCTCTAGATTGAGAGACTTGGTTTCGCTTGCCGCGAATTGGACGAGACCCAACCGCACGTTACGCATGAACTTTCTCCGTGAGAGATACAATGGTTTCGAGTAATAGCTGGGTGGCCAGCGCCAAATCGTCCCACTCGACGCACTCGGCGGGTGAGTGGCTCTTGCCACCGGGGTTGCGTACAAAAATCATTCCCGAGTCCGTAATCGCTGACATACTGATTGCATCATGTCCCGTATGACTGGGAACCAGAGCTGTGGGAATACCGGCACGCGCACCCGCCTCACGCATCGCATCGCAGAGATGAGGTGCAAGTTTGATCGGCGCGGTCTCACGCAGAACCGTTATCGTGGCAGCAACCCCGCGCTGTTGTGCGACGGAATCAACCGACTCGAATAACGCGAGGGTTGCACGGTCCAACGCATCACAATGAATGTCGCGCATATCCACGCCCAAAACGACCTTGCCCGGCACGATATTCATCGCATTCGGTTCCACGCTCAGAGTGGTGACGGTTTCCACAAGTGAACCGCCAATTTCGTTCGCCGCGCGCTCGATCTCGAGAATGATTTGCGATGCAGCAGCGAGGGCATCTTGGCGCGCGTGCATCGGCGTCCCGCCCGAGTGGTCGGCGCGCCCCCAGACCTCAATTTGATAACGCCGTGTGCCCGCGACACGGGTGACCACCCCGACCGGAATACCCAGTGCTTGCAGTTCCGTGCCCTGTTCGATATGCAGTTCCAGAAAAGCTTTAATAGCGCCGTGTCTTTGCTGCGCGGTTGGCAGCAACGCAGGATCCAGCTCGAGCGCGCACATCGCCTGTGCCAGCGTGATCCCATTTTCATCTGTCAAAAGCTCGGCGTCAGCCGGACCGACCTGGCCCACAAGGGCGCGGCTGCCAAAGCGATTGCCCGCTTTGAAGCGGGGCGATTCTTCAGCGGCAAATACCGCAAACTCGATGGAATTAACCGGCTTGAACCCTGCTTCTCGAAGCGTGTTGCCGACTTCGAGCGCCGCCAACGTGCCCGCCGCACCGTCAAAGTGTCCGCCATTGGGCACGGTATCAACGTGCGACCCCGTCATTACCAGAGGCAAAGGAAAGCGGCCCCTGAGGTGTGCAAACAAATTGCCTGCCGCATCAAGTCGGACCGGCAGACCACACTCTTGAAACCGGGCGGCGACCCACTCGCGCGCTTGTTTTTCCTGAATGCTGTACGCAAGGCGCGTGACCCCACCGTTGGGCTGTCCGCCAATTTCCGACAGGGCGATAATGTTTCTTTTGAGCCGCACGGCGTTAATTTGCATTGTCATGAGGACCTTGAGGCACTGCTGCCCCCAAGGCGTGGGAGATCGTCTCTAAATAATTTCGCACGCCGCGTTCCAAATCAAATTCCGGCACAAAGCCAAGCTCTGTCTGCGCGCGTTGTGCATCCATCGCGGGGGGTTGGCGCTCGGCAGGCTGAGTACCACTTTCCAATTCGATAGGTGCTTGAGAAAACGACGCCTGTACGGCGCGAACGGCATCCCGTACCGGTCGCCAATCGCCCGAGATATTGAATAAACGATGCGCCGGTGATTGCACCTGCAGGGCCAAGTCAATCGCGCGTGCAAAATCGTTCACGTACAGCCAATCAAGCAATTGATCCCCATACGGGACACGTACGGGTTGATTGTACACGGCGTTCTCGAACAAATCACGTGACCAAATTTTGAATTCGCCCAGTCCGCGCACGCGTCCGGGTCCATAGACCAGATTTGCGCGTAATCCAATCACATCCAATCCAAACTGTTTGAAATAATGTCGGGCAAGCGATTCCGCCATGACCTTGGTTGCGCCATACAGTCCGGTTGGATAGGTTGGCGCATCTTCATTGACCGGTTGGGTAGGATACTGCGCGGAAGAACCATACACCGACATGGAGCTGGTCCACACCACTCGCTTGACATCATTCAGCCGCGCGGCTTGAACGATATGCAGCAGACCTTGCACGTTTACCTGGATGGCACGTTCGGGATTGGTTTCCGTTTCGGGAGGGAGCAAAAAGGCAAGGTGCGCGATATGCGAGGGACGATATTGGCCAATGAGAGTGTGTATAGCGGCGCCGTCCGCCAAGTCCGCCTGCACAAAAGTGATGCGCGTGCCGAATTCGTCAAGCAGTATCTGGTTTGGAGCAACGTCGAGCGCAACGATGGTGTGATTCCCAGTCAGCAAGCGACGGACCAGATGCTGCCCGATAAAACCGGTGGCGCCCGTAATAAAAATTTTCATGGGATCACTCGGTCAGCTTGTTTGGGCCTTTGTTGTAATTCTGCAGACCTTCACCGAAAAAATTGAATGCCAACACCATCAACACAAGAGCAAGTCCCGGAAAGAGCGGATACCACGGCGCAACTGCAATATAGCCGCGTCCATCACTGATAATCGAGCCGAGACTGGGCGTCGGTGGCTGGATGCCAAAGCCGAAAAAAGAGAGACCTGCTTCGTACATGACTGCGCCCGGGATCCCGATCGAGAATGCCACAATCAGAATTTCGCGAAGATTGGGCAGGATATGTCGCTGCAGGATGCGAAAATCCGTTGCACCAATACTGCGCGCCGCTTCAATAAAGTCCATCTCGCGCGTGACAAGGACCTGACCGTAAATGAGACGCACAACGTCGGGCCAGCCAACCAAAATCAAAGCGACCGTGACGGTAAAGAGACTGGGACCCAGGGCTGCGGTCAGTGCCATCGCAATCAACAAGGGCGGGAATGCGAGCATGATTTCCGTAAAGCGCAAAATCCCACCGCGTAACAGTCCAACCCACTGACCAGCCAAAAGCGCCAAGATAATGCCAACGATCATCACCCCGCCGCGGACAATCACCCCAATAAACAAAGAGGTACGAATTCCAGACAAGATGCGGCTGAAAATATCACGCCCCAATTGGTCTGTGCCCAACCAGTATTCGGCGCTGGGCGGATAGGGTGGCCGAAGCACCTTGCCGTCCACCAGCTGACCGGCCATGTGAATCGCCGTGGGGTCATACGGCGCCAAATGGTCCGCAAACGACGCCACCAGGACAAGGAGGAGGATGGCGATCGAACTCACAACCAGCATCGGGTTTCGCCGGACGTTCCCCAAAAATGGCGCACTCGAGGTCACGCGGGAGGCTGGTCCGGGGGCAGGTTGTTTTATCGAAGAAACGATGCCATCGGCGCTCACTTGTAACGAATCCTCGGGTTCACAACCCCATAAAAAACATCTACTGCCAAATTTACAAGCAAAACGCTTGCGCCAAAGAACAAAACGGCGCCGATGAGCGCAGGAATATCCCGGTGAGACAGAGCATCATAGGCATATTTGCCAATCCCGGGCCAGCCAAAGATCGCTTCAACAATCAGAATGCCTGCAAAGAGGCGCGAAAGGTCGGTCCCTGCGGCAGAGGCAATCGAAATGGCGGCGTGGGGCAGGACGTGGCGAAAAATGATCCGGCGACTCTTGAGCCCCTTGCCGCGCGCAGTCCGCACAAAAGTAGAGTTTAGAAAGGTCGCCAAAGACGCATTCGTGACCCGCGCGAGATAGCCCGCCGTAGGGATGGCAAGCGTAATGGCAGGCAAGATAATATAGATGTCAAGCCCATTCTTGTAGCCCGACGGGGGTAACAGGCGAAGGTCCACCGAGAATAAAAGCTGCAGGAGCAGTGCCAGCCAGAAAAGGGGGAGTGAGAGACTGAGCACCGACAAGACCATCAGGGCGTAATTTACCGAAGCTTGCCGCGTGGCAGCAAGAATGCCCAGGAGGACGCCCACCAGAACGGCGATCAATTCGGCGACGAGCGCAAGCAGGATGGTCTTGGGGTACAGGATCAAGATTTCGCTGAGCACCGGGCGGCGCGATTGAAATGAGCGCCCCAAATCGCCGCGCGCAAGGTTTGACAGGTAATTGACGAATTGAACCGGAATTGGCCGGTCAAAGCCCATTTGTTGTCGAATGGACTCGACCACTTGCGCGCTCGCGCCCGGACCCGCCATGAGACGCGCAGGATCTCCCGGTAAAAGTAGCAACAGGCAGAAAATAACCGATGCCATTCCCAGAAGAATAAATGGAAAGGCAAGCAGACGACGCACAATATATTCAAACATAACAAGGAGGCGGACAGAAGGGTAGGGCGGAGCAATTGCTCCGCCCTACGTGATTATTTATTTGTCGAGCCAGACGCGCTGGTACATATGCATATCCATCGGCGAGTCAACATAATTCATTACATAGGGCTGCCGAATATCCACATAGATGTTGTGAAACAACGGGAGATAGGGCAGAGACTTGGCAACGCTGGCTTCGATATTCTGATAGTCCTTGATACGCTGCGCATCGTCAAGCGAGGCACGCCCATCTTCAATCAGTTTGTCGATTTCGGGGTCCTTGACGCGGGCAATGTTCCCACCCCCGTCAACGCTCGTCGAATGCAGCAGTGGATAATAAAATCCGTCAGGGTCCGCATAGTCAGGCACACGATAGATCCACGCGATATCAAAATCGCCTTTGTTCAACTGCTCTTGATATTGCGCAAACTCTGTCGGCTTGAGATTGATATTGACGCCAATGTCCTTGAGGTTTGCCTGATAGATTTCGTGAAGCTTAACCTCATTGTCCCACGGCGGAAGAATCACATCAATCGCATTGGGAAGCCCATTCGGAAAGCCGGCCTCGGTCATCAGCGCTTTGGCTTTGGCGACATCATGCGGACATGCTTGCGAGTCTTTGTTATAGCCGAGCAGCCCGGGCGAGAGGATTGTCCCGGCAGCCGCCGCGCGGCCCTGCAAACTTGCAACCACCGCTTCACGATCCATGGCGTAACAAAGCGCCTGGCGCAGTACCGCATTCTTGCCGAACGGTTCGCGGTCGGAATTGAATGCCCAAAATTCGGTGTGGAACGTGCGGGCCCAGTTCAAGAGCTTTTGCGTGTCGGGATTGTCGTTAAAGCGGTCCCAATGCGCGGGCGGGACCCAGGTGATATCCAGCGCACCCGCATCGTATTCGACAATGCGCGTATTTTCGTCCTGAATCACGCGCCACTTGATAGAGTCGAGGCACGGGCGGCCATTCCAGTAATCTGTAAACGCAGTGCCCGTCAGGTCCTGGTTCAAATTCCATGTGCCGAGTTTAAACGGACCCGCAGTTACAATCTGCTGCCCAAAGTCCGCACCCGATTTTTCCACGGCCGCTTTGGACACGACAGCGAGATTGGGGCTAACAAGCATGGATTTGAACGCTGCCATTGGCTTGCTGATCGTGATTTCCAGAGTTTGGGGATCCGCGACTTTGATACCGCTTACTTGTGTCGCTTTGCCGGAGGTGAAATCCTCGGAGCCTGCAATGTTTTGCAGCATCCATGCTTTGGGCGATTTGGTCGCGGGATTCAAGACCCGCTCAAAGCTGAATTTGAAATCATCGGCAGTGACGGTGGTGCCATCATGGAACTTGGCGTCGCGCAGTTTGAACGTCCACGTTAATCCGTCAGGGGAAACTTGCATGGTCTCGGCAAGGCCCGGTTCGATGGTCTGGCCATCGGGGGACAATCGCAGCAAGCCTTCGACGAAATTGGGCGCGGTAATGGTTTGGTCCCAATTGGCAATGACAGCAGGGTCAAGACTTCCCGGATCGGAGGATATGAACGGCACCAGTTCGCCACCCGTTTTAGGGCAGGTAATGGGACCGGAAGTGGATGCCTCGACGGGGGCCGGTGCAGTGGTCGCTTGGACAGCCGGCACAGGTGTTGGTTGGGCAGCGGGCAGTACGGCGGCCGGCGCGCTGCACGCGGCAAGCGACAAAAGGACCGCAATGGCAACGAAATATTTAGTTGAACTCATGAAACTTTTTCTCCTTTTTAGAAATGGAAACAATCGGAATCGGCTGATTGGACTAGATGATCTTGTTAGTATTTCTTCAGTGCGCGCAATCGGCCCGGATCGGGGCGAGGGTCATCTCGCCGCGGGTGCAGCGCGCTTTCTGGGATTGCACTCCTTTGGGCCCAGCGCTACACCATTCTGTTATGGAATTCAATGACTTGGCTTTCTTGAATGGTGCGCATGTTCATTTCATACTGGACGTCGCTGTCAAATTCAAATGCGTTTCTACCGCGCGCTTTAGCCAGATAGGTAGCAAATAATTCTCCGGGCACGCAAAACACCAGAGGCGAAAAATACTCGGGGATTTTGCCGGCGACGGGCAGTACGACATCGGCGGCGGCACGCACTGTAGTGTTTTCCTCATCCGCGACGACCACCGTAGTCGCGTCCAATCGTTTTGCAGTATAGATCAATTCGAGAGCGCGGCTGTTCCCGCGCCCGCTTGGGGAAATGAACATGACCTGACTTTTTGCCCCCGTCAAGAAAAATTGCTCGTGCGCCCACTCTTCCAATTCTTGCGAGACTCCGTTGACCCGTGCCAATTCAAAGGTTTTGGCGGCATAAAAGAGAGAGGTCGCATAGCTGGGTCCACCGCCGAGAATGGCAAAGTGATAGACATCGCGCACCTGGTGGGCATACGCTTCAGCCGCCGGGCTGCATACCTTGACCGTTTCATCAATTACCATGGTTGCCCCGCGCAATTCGTCGTACAACACCTGTGCCTGTGCTTCCGTGACCCGGCCCCTGACGCGTCCGATATGAATGGCAGTCATATAAAGCGTAGTCAGACTCGCCAGATAGTTTGCCAGCCCAAACGAACCCTTTTGGGGTTTGCCGCCGTCGAGATTGCTCGGCATCGTCAGCCACAAGTCATCCAAACGAACACTCTGGTCGAGGATCAAGTTTGCTTCGGACCCGAGCCAACCTTTTGCATTTCCCGTAATGGCAATGGTGGTCGCGCCATTGACATTGCCATTGATTATCGCTTCGACAGCACGGGCCGCTTTGCCGGAATTGGAAATACCAAGCACCAGTGAATTTTCGGGCATAAATTCAGCCACATAGCGTCCAAATTCAAGCGCTTCCAGCGGCTCGGTGACAACGCGCGTAAATTTTTCAAAAGCAAACCGCGCGGCGAGCCCCGCAAAATAGGAATCGCCACAGCCGGTAATATAGATATGTTGGACCTCTGCAAATGGTTTTTGGTCCATCGCTTCCAGCTGCGGTTTTATCTTGTTCATCACCATCGCAATCACCCGCGACTGCGAGGCGATTTCGTGGAGCATGTCATCAATCGTAACAGGGATTGCTTTGCCATATTGGGCCTGGCGAAGCGGTCGGGCAATGGTCGTCACAGGAGATCCTTGTTCTGATTAGTCAAGCGCATTGACGGGCATTGGGTTTCAAGCACTTCAAGGCGAGCACGCGCTTGTGTGCCGTGAATACGGAGGGAATCTATAAAACCGAAATTTTCAATAATAAAGGAGGCAGAGACTGCGCCATAGAGCGCTGCGCGCAGCGGGTCGCCGGTTTCTGCCATTCCGACGATAAAACCTCCACAAAAGGAATCTCCGGCTCCGGTCGGGTCGATTGCCGTGGTGGGAAAGACAGGAATGTGAGCCCAATCTGCGTTCCCGGGCAGTAGCACTTGTGCACCCCGGCTGGACATTTTGATTGCCAGCACACGCGGTCCCAGCGCAAGCAAGGCATTCCCGACCAGAGTCCAATCAGGAGTGGCAAGGGCGTCGGCATGCATGGCAAATTCTTCTTTGCTGGGCAAGAGAAAATCAATATTGGCTAGGAGCGCGGGGTCTGCAATGGCTTCCCGGTCCCAGTCCCACCAAGGCCAATCCATCGAGATTTGCATTCGGCGGTTTGAACCTTGCTTGAGCGCGGTAGCATTGCCGCGATTATTGTTCAAGGGTCCCGGGGAAAGGTGCGTATAGCGCGCCTTGAAATGTTCCCGGCGCAAGAGTTCAGGATGTGGCGCAAAAATGGGCCAATAACGCCGGTGGAGCGCGCTCCCCATCTCGGTATACTCGCTGACAAGGTCGATCACCTCACCTGCATGGGGCGACAATATGGATGCGGCCTCCTGCACGCGGTCAGTGCGTGTGCCGTCGAGTAAATAAAACACGCGCGAGCGAAGAAAATGCGGCATGTCTACCTTGTGAATGCCATCCACGTTTACACCGGCGCTTTCCAACAAGCCGAGCAGCTCCCGCGGGAAATCGTTTCCAATCACTCCGACGAGACTGACCGGATGATCCCACAGCCTAACACCGGCGGCGGCATAAACACCATTTCCGCCTAACTGTGTCGGCGAGATTTTGCCGTCGGCCGTAACGACGTCGTCAATGGTAATGTTACCAAGTACGAGAAGGTCTGACATGGTACAGATAGGAAATTCAACCTTACAAGTACTTGAATAGTAAGCTCTACTCCTGAGTTTGTCAAGTCCGACTCTGCGCTAACCTGCACCCCGCCATTGCTTAGAGGTAAACGATCACACTTGTTGGATATTCTGAGGGGTACGCTCAGCGCAACAGGCGGAAATTGCCCGATTTGGACCGACCAGCATCGGCAGCCCTGAATATTCAGTGCGCTCTGCCGGCGGCTGCACCACGCCTACTCACGCTGCGCCGCGTGTGCCATTCCTGCAGCGCAGGATTACCATCCCAACGTCTGATCAAACTCCAGTTCCGGGACCGGCTCTGCATCCACATCCACAGGGGACGTCCACTGATTATCCCCGGCTTCTGCTGTTAGGTTTGCCGTCTGGTCAAACTCAATTTTGGGGATTGCCTCTACTGCTTCTGGAGCAATCAGCTGCTGTGCATACGCCTCCACCGTTGGTGAGCGCGCAGCTGCGATAGCCAGTGCAGATGTCGGCTCGCCAGCCACGTCTCCAAATTCTAACGCACCACTTGATACGCCGCACTCCGTTCCGGCCGACGGCGTACGTACACCGCAGCCCGCTTCAACCACCCGCACCGCCTCATCAAAATTCTGAACCGAGGTATTGGTCTCCAGTAAACATTCAATCGGTTCGTCTACTCCTTGGGGGGGATCATCCTCTCGCGCCAGGATGGCGTTGAGGGTAATCACCGGCAGTTTCTTCTGGTTGGGGCGCCAATGGGTTCTGAGTTTGACCGGAGTCAACCGAACCGAAACCGTGGCTTGCCGAGCTGGGCGCTGTTGGTTCTGGGTTATCTGCAAGGTCAAATGGCCCGCCATCGGTTGCTGTTGCACTTTAGCCCACAGCTTGCGGACTTCTTTTTCCATCAGAACCCGGTCAACCGAAGCGCGGACGACGAGATCGGCTTTCTTTTCCTGCCAGAACAAACATCTCGTAGATGTCAGCGTCCCGGTCACACACCGTCACCACCTCCACCCCGGCGGGGGTCAAGGCCAAGGTTTGCTCAAACGCTTCGAGCCGGTGGTAACTCTCTTTGGCTTAAATTGGCAGTTGCTGTAACTCACTGGGGGTATGGGCGGGTTCGCCGAGGGGTCGGGTAATAAACTGCTGGGTCAGCGTCCCGAGGGGCACCCCGGCGGGCGTCACCGCCACCGTCGAATGCAGCCCAAAACCGCGTTGCTGCTGCTTTCTGTTGCTGATCTCGCCCAGCCATTCGGTGTTGGGATGATGCCTATAGTTAAAAAAGGTGGTGCCTTGCACCGCTAACAACAGCGGGTGCTGGCTAATCCGTTCCACCGTCCGTTGCTGATGCGGGGCACTGATACCCGTCGGGGTCACTTTCTTGGTGTTACCGAAAAAGCGATAGGCCGCTTTGGTAGTAGCCCAATCTTCGCACGCCTGGTTGATGTACCCCGCGGGCTGCTGCCCCAACACTACGGCAGATTCTTGACAAAGCCAATTCAGCCGGGCATCGTGCAGTTCGACATCGGCAACCTCTAGGGCGGCCCACTGCTCATCAAGCTTCATTTCTTGGGTCGTCTATGGTTACTTTTCTCCTTACTCAATTGAGAAAAAATAAAGAGTAGCATAACCCATCCAGTTTAAGGAGACATGGGTAATAGATAGGTACTGTGACAATTCCACGGTAAGATGAAGCATACAAATAGTCCATCCGTGCGTAATACGCACTGTATATGTGTCTAGTGCGTTAGCATATGGTAATCACGTATAAATGTCAAAAATTATGACAGAATTTTTTAAAGAGAGCAAACAGGTGTCTGGATCACCGATCACCACGTAATTTGCCCTGGTTGATAGGTGGAGAGGGACAATTTAGTAAGGTGCAAGCTACATTTGTGCTTGCTTACCACCGTTGAAAACTACTTAGGCGAAATTGGCTAGAGACAGAGCGGAGGTTCACTAATCTTAACGACTATTAGATTCATCACTGTCCACTGCTGAAGAATAAGCACCTAAAGAAGTTGAGGCTTGACGGGGCACTTTAACGACTACACTGGCTAATTCTGTAAGTTTGTTCCAGATCAAACTAATACTTGGCCCCGAGATTCCCATTGAACCTATGAGTTGTTGTCCATGATCATAGATGGGTGCCGCAATATAGCGACCTCCTTCAAACGTCTCTTCATCGTCAATGGCATAACCACGCTCGCGCACGGTTTACAGGTGGAGTTTTAAGGTTTCGGGGTTAGTAATAGTTCGGAGGGTATGAGGCTTAAGGTCACTTTCTAGTATCAAACGATTGATTTCAGTATCATGTAAGAAAGCCAGAATCGCTTTTCCCAACGCCGAGCAGTGTTAAGAGCGCCGGGGTCCCAGAGGCAATATCACGGCCAAAGCTTCATGAGCAGGTTGTTGTCCAATATAGACGATGTTGTGCCCTTCAAGTACCTCCAACTTAGCGGTCTCGCCTGTTCGATCCCGCAAGTTTCTTAGAAAACTAGCCACAATAACGGGCCAGTCCATGGGTCCCGCCACTTCACTGCTAAGAGCAAAAAACTTGCTAGGATTAGGATTGAAATTACGGGCGGAGGCGTCCTGATTCAAGTACCCTTTTATCATAAGGGTATATAACAGCCGATAGGTCGTGCTTCGATCCACCCCAAGCACCTCGGCTATCTCTAAAGGTTTGCTCCCCGCGCACTGCCATCTCTAAATCAGTCAGACCACGTTCGAGTGATTGGACCAGATTAGGATCTCTTTATTTATGGTACTCCAAAGTGTGATGGTATGATAAATCGTGGATATCAAGCAGGTGAAATGCGTATCACGCACACTCAACACACCTTAGAATGTACATCTGTTAAGTTAAACTGTCGAAAAATGAGATTTCAGGCTTGTAGACGGAGACGGATCAATAGCGCCTCCCAAACACGAGGTTTTGCAAATCACTCAGTTACTATTTAGGATGGCATCTAGACTGGCACTGGTCTCGTAGATAAGGCGCTCTCCGTGGTAACGATAAGCCGGTAGCACCTCTACTGTCACCCAAGAGTCATAGTGGATACTCCTGAGCGCCTCGCACACAGCCGGCCAATTGACATCGCCCTCTAACAAATTCACAAATCCAGTGAGGTTATCTGTCGCTAAACGAAAATTTTTGAAATGAACGCGCTTGATACGCCGCCCCAAAATGGCAATCCAATGCTCGGGAAAACCGGTCCGTAATACATTGCCCACATCAAAGTAGACTCCCATCCACGGGCTCTCCACTTCATCTACAAAGCGAGCCAACTCCAGCGGGCTGAGCAGGAATTTGTTCCAAACATTCTCGACGGCCAGGTAAACCTGATAGCGTTCTGCGATGTTATGAGCCACATCACGCAGAATAGCTTGAGCATTGCGGTAGGCTATATCGTATGGGACAATTTCCGGCTGAGGGGCAAATAGGCTGTTATCTACCGCACCCGGCACCACCAGTACAGCATCCGTGCCCAACATAGAAGCTGCTCGCACGAGCCTTGCCAGGATAGTTTGACCTTGCCGGCGTATATCCGGGTCTTGGCTGGTGATAGGACAATGCCACTGCTGACGGTTATAAACGCTGCTCACCTGCATCCGCTGAGTTTCGATGTAGCGCCGCAGCTCAGTTAGCTCACTTTCACTGGATTCGAGGCTAAATTCTCCCCCGGGTTCCAGATTGATTTCGACCCCTTGATAACCGGCTGTTCGAGCCAGTTCTACCCGGCTATGAGTATTCATTTCTGACGGAAAGGCTCGCAAGGTGATTGATTTACGCATGCAGATTTCCTAACTGGTGAGGATAGGTAAGATTTCGGTAGCTTCGTGTAAAACTGTCACCTGGGCAGCATCACCCTTGACCTGAAACGCGCTATCTAGTGCGGCTTGAATCGTCTCAAAGCAACGGCTGCCCATACGCGCAGCCTCGTCGGCACTAATGTTGGAAGTGACGAGCCAGATAGCAGCGCGGGCTTTGACCAGAGCTACCGCCAAGGCTGCCGCCGCCGCAATTCGATCTTTGACTTCACCGCGATTGACCATACCGTCAAGGGTGTCATAATCGTATTGAAGCAGGTCGACAAATGCCTGATGTTCACCTACCCCTTCATAACACGGTGAGGCCAAAATAACAATACCACCCTCTCGTACCGCCAAATCAGCCGAGTAAAGAGCCTTACCCGCCTGCCAGAAGTTGATGTCACTGGGGTAGGCGCTGCAAAGCACAATGTCGGCTTGACCCTTGAGAGGCGTGCTGTACACCCGGCGCGCCCGCTCAACCCCGTGGCGAAACGCCAAGCGGAAATCGCCCGCAACTACGTCCACAATATTGGCATGCCGGTCCAGGATGGTGTTGACAATAAATTTTAGATTCGCCTGTTCGGCCACGGCCTCCATTTCGTGGCGCACTTGATTCTCCACCACTCCCAAACGCGCTCTGGGGTCTTTGGTAATCATCAGATGGGTCGCCGCCGTGGTCGCCTCGCCACCCACGCCTGGCTGGATCATCTTTGCGCCGCCGGCCCAGCCGCAGTAACGATGTGGGACAATATTGCCAACGGCGACCACAAAATCAGCTTCAGCCACCAGCCGGTTGAGGGTGATAGGAATACCACTGGGGGTGCTGCCGCGGTGCACCAAGGTATCCGGTTGGTGATAATCGTGATTGACTACGCGATAGTTAGTTAAAATTTCCGAACCAACTTTGGCCGCCAATTCCGGCTGGGTCATGGGACGATGTGTGCCAGTCGCCACCAGGATACAAATTGCCTCCTTTGATATGCCGGCCTGCTCCAGCTGCCTCAGGACACCAGGCAAAAGCTGATGGGCTGGGGTAGGCCGAGTGAGGTCATCCACCAGAATGACGACACGCTGGGAATTACGAGCCAGCTCTTCCAACCGGCGCGTGCCAATCGGCGCAGCAAGCGCCGCTTCAATGACCGCCTCCGGGTTTGTCGCCGGTTCCACCGCGCGCATGCCGACTTCATCCAGTAAGTTTTGTCTTGGGATGGTGATTTGTTGTTCTTCTTGGCCGTAGTGTAAGGTTATAGATTGGAGGTTAGGCATTACATTTTTTCCTGACACAAGATGGGAACGAGATTTTACCTGTTGCGAACAGGCGTAGGATCCATAATTCCAGGTGCAGATCAACTGCAACGCTTGGTTATACTGCTTCCGTCCACTCGACAGGCCAACTCTTGAACCGCCTTTGAAAATAAAGCTCTAGCCCGTCTTCGTCATCAATATGGGAGCCAATCTCTTCAGTTCGCAGCGAGCTAGCCAGCGCCACTGATGGCTCATTCTGTGGCGAAATCGAGGGAATGAAACACTGTTGCTGCTGGCGATGGAAAGCACCGAACATCATGGCCATGGCAGCCTCCTTGGCAAAGCCCTGGCCTCTTAAAGGAGCGTGAACCTCGTAACCAAGTTCGACGCCATCCGGTGCAATGGTTGCCAGATCAGCCGGCCCCGGCGCAGAGTGAAACCCGATGCGGCCGCACATCGTTTGCGATCGTCGTTCGACTATCGCGCGAAGAAGCCAGGGCTGTACGGTTGGATCTTTGCGGATCTGGTGAAGTCGCCTCGTCAGGGTGTGCTGGCTGAAACGGAGGTCGTCTGTTATGCAAAAACCGCCCAGTTCCGCTGCTCGAGCATAGTCGCCTGCCATCATCGCTTCTAGCAAAACAGGCTGTAGTAACATAAGATTCAATCTGTCCGATTGGATAACGGCCGAATTGAGCACACCCTGACTAAAAAAGCAACACGTAGCTATTTCTGGGTCGAATCTCGCTCTAAAACCCCCAGCACCCGCAGCAAGCGTTCCTCTTCAGCAATCATGGGATGGGACATGTTTTCCAGATGGACCCTATGCCACATGGGGAAACTAGCCTGCTGCTCTAAGGCCCAATCCTTGGCAAACGTGCCATTCTTGATTTTAGCAATGAGCCGGCGCAAACGTGTGCGTTCCGCTTCTTCTTCCTCAGATGACAATCTGGATGTGACCTCCTGACCGTACTGGCTGGTCTGCGAGTGCAGCACCAGTTGATGAAACAGACCGTGAGTCATATGGACACGAGCCAATTCCATCTCCTCACCCGAGGCCCAGAATTCCAGCAAGGCCGCTTCGGGGCTGGCCCCCGCCTCGACCAGCAGCTCGTAGGCGCGGCGCAGCGCGTAAACATAGCCAAAATGCTCATTAAAGAGGTCACATAAAGTCTCTTCGTCACAATTCGACTCTACGGCGCCGCCCATCAGTGTGCCGACAGCTTTGCACAAGGCGAGCATCGTCTCATGGGCTTTACCGGAAGCATCTTGCTGAACTGACACTAAACTGGGAAAACCCTTGCCATTAACATAGCCCAGCCGCACCCCGGTGCCAATCATACGCGGTGCAATCATTAACACATCAATATCTGGCGGATATTTGAGGAAACCATAAGTGGCATTATAGCCGCTGGCGATGACAATGGCTTGACCCGGCTTGAGGCTAGGCCGGACCTCCTCATTAAACATGCGGGGCATGATTTCATCCGGTACCAGCAGCAAGAAAATATCGGCTCGCTTGACCGCTTCAGGAACGTCGTAAGTTTCAAAACCATCGGCTAAGGCCTGCTCAAAAGAGGCGTCGCGGGTGTTACCGACAATCACCTTCACCCCGCTGTCGCGTAGATTGTGAGCTTGAGCTGCACCCTGGTTGCCATAGCCCAAAACGCTAACCACCTTATCCTTCAACAGATCTAGGTCACCGTCATCACTGAAATATATCTTTGCCACGTAGAATCTCCTTTTAAGCGTAAAAATTCACTTTGTCGCCCCAATGGTGAGGCTGCTAATCAACCAGCTTTGGGCCACCAAAAACAAGATAACTGCCGGGATGGTCGCCAAAAAGATCGCTCCTGTGATGTACTGCCATTCGATGCCACGGTAGCCAATAAAACTGTAGAGCGTGACCGACAAGGGTTTCATTTCGGTAGTCCTAATAAACGTATTGGCCAGTAAAAACTCGTTCCAGGCTTGAATAAAGGCAAAAATAATCCCCGTAGCGATACCAGGCAGCGCTATTGGCAAGACCACATGTCATAGAATTTGCCAGCGATTGGCTCCATCCAAACTAGCTGCCTCATCTAACTCTTTGGGAAGGGAGCGCATGTAAGCAGTCGAGAGCCAAATAGAAAACTGCAGAGAGAGAGAGAAATGATTACTTTCTACGTGCATTGACCGCAACATTCGTGGTCACATGGCCGTCGGTGAGGGCGCGGGTTACCGGTCCTTGTCTCGGCAAAGCGCAGACTCGATCAATCATGCCAGCGGTCAGGTGCATGGTCGCCAAAAATTTAGCATCATCGTTACAGTAGGCTAAATTGTCACCTCCCCGGTGGTAGGTGGGGAAAGGGTGCCAACCAGTCAGGAAGGAAGGAACGCCAGAGAAGTAGAAAGGCCAATGATCGCTGGCCGCATGCACCGGGGCCGGTCCCCAGATGTTAAATCGTTCGGCCAGCTTTAGCTCTGCCGCCACTTTGGCCACTATAGGGCGCAGGTTGATGTTTGGCTGCAAATGCGCTTCGTCAGCAGAGGAGAGCAAACGGAGAATATCCCCATTGGCCGCCTGGTCAATCCCAAGATAGGCGATGACCTGGTTAAGCTGGCCGGTTTCATTGAGGACACGGGCATAGTCACGGGAAAGGATCAGATTCCGCTCCTCGCCGCCGAAGCTGACGAACCACAACGTTTTGGCCGCGCCATTAGTTCTATAGTATCGAGCCAGCTCAATAAAAATCGCCACCGCCGAGGCATTATCATTTGCGCCAAAGCTGTCAATAGCAGGCGGAAAACCCACTGCTCCAGCACAATCGTGATGGCAGCCCAGAATGACGAAATCTTCCGGGTTAACCTGGCCTTGTAGTGCACCTTTAACGATGTAAGAGCGAGCATCGGGATTAAAGTAAGTACTAACTGTATAGCAAACTTGGACTTCCTGCCCGGCCTTATGCCAAGTTAGGAGCCGTTGTAGATCTTCCACACCAATGACACAGGCCGGCCAGGTGATCAACGGTGTCTCCGCTGCCCCAGCCACCCCAGAAGGTGGGCCAGGCAGCGGAATTGCCGGGCCATCGTCGCGCCCGGTCACGATAGCCTGCCATCGCCCGGCCTCATCTACGAGGGCGTACTTTTCCCACTCATAGCCGCCGGCGATAAAACTCCGCCCCACATATTGCAGGCGGCCTTTCACCCCGCGTGCGGGCGTTGAGCCAGAGAAAATGAATGGAATACATTCCACCCGGCGTTTCTCAGGTGCAAGAATTTCTAGTTGTGCCTCACGAGTGACTCCCCAGCCCATGACCGGGATTTCGAGCACCTCAACATTTAAACCGATCTCACGCATCTGCCGAGCAATGTACTCGACGGCCCCTTTTTCCTCCGGGTCGCCGGTGTGCCGGTGAGGAAACTCCTCGGCAAGAACCTTGACGTGCCGCAGCAGTTGAGCGGCGGTAATCTCAGAAAGCTTCATTGTCTAATCCTCCATTGCTCACGAATAAACTGCGCGCTAGCTTTAAGCGTATCCACAATATCCTTGGGCCGGGTGTGGGCCTCTAACGCCAGGACACCTGAGTAGCCATCTTGGTGGAGAGCTTGTAACAAGCCGGTCGTGTTGCACCCCCCTTGACCCAACGGCACGCAGGCATAATCACCAAATAGATCCCGTTGCAGAGTCGGCCGGTGGTCTTCGGGCAGGAGGCGGTGATCGAACTTGCGAGCATCTTTCAGGTGAACGTTACGGATGTGGTCTTTCAATAGCTCGTATGCATACGGATAGGGCTCTTCGCCACCAATATAAAAGTTGCACGGGTCGAAATTAAGTTGAAAATATTTTGAATTAACCTTCTGAATCAGTTCCAAACAAGCATCGGCAGAACGGCTGTAGTCACTCGCCCGATACCATGCCCGGAACGAGTCGGGTACATCATTTGGCACTAGATCGAATAAATTCTCTAATAGAAGCACTACGTTATGGCGGGCAGCATACTCAAGACAAGGTTGAATTTTTTCGGCGTACAATCGAATTGATGTCTGGCGGTCGTAGGCCGGGTTCACGCCATAATAAACCTCCGTAAAGGGCGCTCCCAACGCCTGGGCGCAATCTATACATTCCTTGATGAGGTTTTGGACAAGCTCGATATCTGAGAAGGTGGCTAGGTTCAGGCGGGTAAAAGCTGAAACGGCTGTCGGCGTGATGCCGTATTGGTGCAAAAGTTCTTGCGCCTCCCCTAGCCGGTCTCTAAACACATTTCGCCGTACCACCAGTTCCACCTGGCTAGCGCCAATTTCTTGGACATTCCTAAGCACCGTTTCTAACGGCATCCCCGGGAACTCGACGCTCCCAACGCCTATTATGGGTTCACTGTACATAAATCCTGCCTTATCTGAACTAATGGTAGAGTGACCATCTGCTGATACCACCGATGTTTTTGAGGCTTGCTTCGGCGCACCTGCACTTGCAGCGCAGGTGCAAGTATCTGGGGATGCCTCGCTCATCTGTTTGTGGCTCGGTCACTCGGACCTGGGCGTCTTTTCGCTGCGGTAGGTCTGGCAGCAGGTCTATACCCAAGCCCGGCCCGCCCGGTGGGTAGAGGAAGCCATTTTCGATACGCGGCAAATTAGTCACCAACTCGTCGTACCATCCAAAATAGAAGGCGCGGACCATCTCTTGAGTGAGGGCATTCGGGGCGTTGATGCTTAGATGCACCGAAACTGTTAGCACGACCGGCCCCGAGCAATCATGCAGCGTTACCGGCAAGCTATAAGCTTCCGCCATTCCGGCAATTTTCTTGCCCTCGCTAAATCCGCCACACCATCCTAGGTCGAACATCACCACACCGGCGGCTCGCGCTTCGAGCAAATCACGAAAAGCCCAACGACTGCCTAGCGTGTCGCTGGCCGCAATGGGCACACGAGTAGATCGGGTCAACTCGGTCAGCACGCCTAGGTCATCCATTTTAATCGGGTTCTCAAACCAGGAGGGATTGAACTCTTCCAAGGCGTGGGCAAGGCGCTTCGCCATAGGCAGGCTCCATAGGGAATGGAACTCGACCATGATGTCCATCTTGTTGCCTACGGCGCGACGAAGCTTACGAAACGGGTCAAGGGCTGTATCCAGCTCCTCAGCCGAGATATAGGCGCCATTAGACGCCTCGGCATAGAAATCAGCCAGCCAAATTTTCATGCCGGTGTTCCCTTGCTCGAGGAGACTCTCCGCCAGCTCATCGGCCCGGTAGAGGAAGGCGTCCAAGTCCTCGTAAGGGCCTTCGCCCTCGCCGATTGGTAGCCCCCAGTTGTCTATACTCTGAACCGGCTTGCTCCGCACATAGCGGTAGCCGGCGCAGGTGTTAAAGACTCGAATCTTATCGCGGCTGGCGCCTACCAAGAGTTGATAGATGGGTACCCCAATCGCCCGCCCGAACAGGTCCCAGAGGGCGATGTCTACCGCGGAGTTGCCCCTGGCTTCCACATCTGTGCTCTTGAAACCAAGATAACCGTAGAGCGCCCGGCTATGTCGCTCAATTTGCCGGGCATCTTTGCCGAGGAGATAGGGAGCCACAGTCTCGTGGATGTAGGAAGCGACTGTCTGAGCGCCGACGAATGCCTCGCCGAGTCCTACCAACCCTTGGTCGGTGTGAACCCGTACCCATAACAAGTTCGGAAATGCGCCGAGGGTGATCGTTTCGATCCTGGTAATTGTCAACGGTGTGTCTCTCTCAATTTGAGTGGCACAATTTAAGGGTGGTCGCAGCGATGACATCGGCCCAGACTTTCACAAAGTTGGGGTTGATCTTGTCAATTGTGTCGCCACCACAATGATAATAACGATCACTAAACCAGCCAGCCAGCATGATGCCGGGAAATCCAGCATCGACGAATGGCTCGGAATCGCCCAGGCCAGAGGCAACCGGATTGGCCGGATCGTTGGTCAAACCCAAGTGATAACCCAGCTCAGCTGCCGTCTCAATCATTACTTGATTGAAGTGGCTATCGCCATGGCCAACCATACGCACATCGCCACTGACGACTTGGTCAAAGGTTATCACTACCTTTAACCTGTCCCGAAGCCAATTCTGGTATTGGCGCAAATAAGCTTTACCCCCCCAACAGCCCGACTCTTCGCCACAAGTGACCATGCCAATAATCGTCTTCTCTGGCTTATTTTGGGCGAATACGCGCATCACTTCTAGCAAGATGGCATTGCCTGAGGCGTTGTCGTTGGCGCCGGGGCACGATGGCACTGTTTCTTTATGGCCGCCAATTAGGAGAATGACCTCTTCGGGCGTACGTGTTCCACGGACCGTCGCCCAGATCACGTCACTGTGGCCCATCTGTGGCTGACCGGTCGAGGTCAGATGAACGTGAGTTGGCCCCTTTTGGGCTAACTCACGCAATCGCACAAGATCGGTAAAGGCAATACCCACTGAAGGCACGTCGTCTACCCGTTCGTCCAACCCCCAGAGACCCCAGGTAGTGATGTAAGAGTCGTCTCGTTGGGTGCATAAGATCACAGCGCTGGCTCCATAGCTGGCTGCGCGGTGTATCTTGTCTAAGTGCCAGCCGATTTCTCCCGGCGCTTCACCCTCGTAGGGTCGGCTTTCATAGGCCAAAACAATTTTACCCTGAACATCTTTGCCGCCATAGTCATGCTCAAATCCTTTAGCAACATACACCAATTCAGCCACGATGCCTTCCGGCGGCGTCAGGCCGGCGCGCATGTGAGCCACACACTTCACTTCGTTTCGCTCAGGTTCGAGCACCTCTAACCTATCTACCCGATCAGCGATCACGGGTACCGCCGCCGGCAGGCGATTGACCTCCAAGCCATATTGCTCCAAGTTGCGGGCGATGTATTCAGCCGCCTTCCGTTCGGCCGGGCTGCCGTCTACCCGCGGCCCCAATCCTGAAAGATGGGCAATATGGGCATTAATCCGTTTTGCTGAGACCTGCCGGATGAGGGCATTAATTTTAGATCGCATCGCTTGCATATACTAGTCAGCGTTGCTAAGTCCTAAATCTTCAATGTTCACCAGGCACTTCTCGGTATCTTTAGCAAAGACGAACACTCTATCCCAGATAAAGCGCAGATACAGCGTCTCCCCTTCATAGAACTGGAGCGCTGATGGTTGAACCGTACGAAGGTGATGGGGACCAACGCTGACATCGTAAAGGGTGCCGCTGCCCAGAATCTCTTTGCTAAACACGTTGGCTGGAATACCGGCGGTATCTTCGCCTGAGCGTTCCAACACCACAAACTCGGGCCTTACCCCAAGTAACACATCCTCGGCTTGCGTTTTAGCGCGAATCCGCTCGAGCAGAGTGCTGTCAAGGGAGGTATTGACCCGTTCCGTCTCAAAGAGCAACGCATGGCAGTCTATTGCATTGAGATGGCACGGAATGATGTTGATTGGGTGGGTGCCAACGAATTGTGAACTCCAGAGAGTCGTCGGCTGATAGTAGACTTCGAGTGGACTGCCTATCTGAATCAACTCTCCACCTCTCATCAAGACGATCCGGTCAGCAATACTCATGGCCTCTTCTTGGTCGTGAGTCACAAAAACCATAGTGGTCTGGAGGTTACGGTGGATACGGGCCAACTCAGACCGAAATTGACGCCGCATATCGGCGTCCAAACTGGAAAATGGCTCGTCCAGCAGAAAAAGCCTAGGGCGTTTCACTAGGGCTTTGGCAATAGCCACTCGCTGCCTCTCGCCGCCGCTGAGTTGGTGGATGCGCCGTTCCAGTAATCGTTCGATGTTGAGCAAACGGGTAATCTCACTGATGCGCGAGCCAATATCCGCTTTGGACACTTTACGCAAACGGAGGGCGAAGCTGATGTTATCACGGGCGTTGAGATGGGGGTAAAGGCCGAAACTCTGGAAAACCATGGAGATGTCTCGATCTTCCGGCAAAACAGAATTCATCCTCTGACTCCCGAAATAGATGTCCCCGGAGTCGGGTTCTTCCAGTCCAGCTAACAAGTTGAGCGTGGTCGTCTTACCACAACCTGACGGCCCAAGGAGGACTAACAACTCGCCCTCATGGATCGTAAGATTCAGATCCCGGACGGCAGCGTCCCGGCCAAATCTCTTGGTCAGGCTATTGAGGATGATATTGTTGGCGTTGACGTTATCCGCCGGTGCAGTTTTGGTGGTCATCGGGTTCTCTCCTAAACAGATCATCCACCCATAGCTTCAGCAAGCCATACTTGACAGGGGTGTGAAACGCGTTCTTAAGTCCACGCAGGTACACATAGGAACACAAACCATAACGAAGAAATTAGTGAAACTTCGTGTTCCTCGTGGATTCTAAAATGCTCACTTTATTCCCGTTTTGGGTACATCAGTTTTTAACCGTTTCTAAAGCGGATCAACGATATTCAATTGCCGAATACGGCTTTGGAAAATGTAAGCCAGAACCAGCGGGGGCAGCATCCCCAACAGGGCTGCCCCGGTAAGCTCGCCGGGTTCGCCGAAGGCCTGGAAAAACATGCCGGCGATGGTTGTCGGTAGAGTTTGGACCGGCGTACCGGCGCTCAAGATAAAAGCAAAAACAAATTCGTTCCAGGCGGTCATGAAAGAAATGATAGTGGTGGCGGCAACCCCCGACCATGCCATCGGTAACATGACCCGATAGAACACCTCGAAGCGGCTACAGCCGTCGATCCGCGCTTCACGTTCGGCATTTTTAGGCAAGGAACGGAAAATTCCCATCATGATCCAGACAGCCAGCGGCACCGTAATGCTGAGGTAGATCAGCACCATACCGAAATAAGTGCCGCGTAAACCTAAGCTCTGAGATAACATAAAGAATGGGATCACGATCGCAATAGGCGGATATGAGCGTGAAAAGAGAATGCCGAATAATAGGCTGTTTTTGAAACGAAAGTCTAGCCGGCCCATGGCATAGGCCACTGGCAGACCCAAGATCATCGTGACGAACGCCGTGACGACTGAAATGATGCTGCTGTTTTTAAGACCCTTAATGACCGATTCGGCATGGCCTGAAGGACCAAAGACCTTACCGCCGAAACCTACAATGTTATCAAAGCCCAAAATACGTTGGTAGTTAAAAGTCGTCGGCGTGTGTGGGTAAAAGTGCGCCGGAATACTCAACACCTCGGAGCGATACATGAAGGAGATGTTGATCATCCAGTAAATTGGAACCAGCGTCCAAATGAGCATCAAGACAGCCAGGCAGTAAATCAATACCTTCCTCACAAAATTGCGGCGAGTCATGTTTTACTCTCCGCTCTCCTACTAAAAAGTATTAGAAAATAAAGCGTTGTAATGACAATGATAAATAGCAACAGAATGTAAGAAAGCGCACTCCCATAGCCAAAATCGAACGATTGAAAGGTGCTGACATAGATTAGCCAGGTCATGGTCGTGCTGGCATTTCCCGGCCCACCCGCCGTCAGAAAATACACCACATCATAGGCTCGCGCGGCTTCGACACTGACCAAAACCATAATAATGAGGACAGCGTTGCGAATATAGGGAAAGGTGACGTACCGAAAACGCCCTAAAATGCCGAGACGGTCAATCTTGGCGCTCTTATATTGATCGGGAGGAATGACTTGCAACGAGGCCAGAAAAAAATATAACCCCAACGGCGCTAATTGCCAAGAATGGGCGATGGCTATGGCCATGACAGCCGAGTGCTCGGTGATGAAGGGCAGATACCGCTCGATAAGCCCAGCCGCAAAAAGAACAGCATTGAATAGCCCGACCTCTTGGCTATATAAGTAACGCCAGATGACCGCTGTGGCGTAGGTGGACAACGCCCACGGCAGGATGACGATGGTCAGTAGAAACTGTTTGCCCCAAAACTGTTCATTTAGCAGTGAGGCTCCACCGAGACTGAGCGCTAAGGTGATGAGGGTCACCCCAATGGTATAGAGAGTCGTGATCCACAGAGAGTGCCATACCGCGGAATTCGTTAAGGCACGGGTGTATTGCTCGAGGCCAACAAAAATCCACGCCGATAATGCGATGTCAATTTGATGCAAGCTCATCCAAAACGAGTAGACAATGGGGTAAATATAGATCAATAGCAGAATCAAAAATATTGGCACAACGAGAAGATAAGCAAACTGAGCGTCACTTAACCGCGCGATGAAGCTTGGCCGTTTTATCTTACCAGCAGGTGTACCTGAGACTTCCGTTTTCATAGTTTAACCCGTCTTCATAGTTTTAACCGTCTTCCAAGCCCGTGTTAAATTGTGGCGATAGCCGGAAAAGTTTTTCCATCCTCATAAGACGGTTTTCTAATAGGTGATGCGTGAGGATTTTTGGGAATCGCTATCACGTACTACTTCAGGCAAAAACCTTTTCTGCAGAAATCTGAGTTCAGCATAACTGCCAAAAGTCATCCTGGGTAACGCGTTAGTCCGTATCAAAGCATGATTTTTGGCTCAACCGCATCGTGAGTAGCCCGCGACCAAAGGGAGTGAGCGTATCCAAGGATGCGGTTGAGAAAACTTCGAACAAAGATTAGAAGACTATATTACCCCCCATAGCGTTTCTTCAAAGACTGAGCGAGGTCGCGCAATTCAGTGATCGTATCCTTCACCGGCTTTTGACCTACAATTGCCTGAGGCAACAAGGTCTGCCCGGCCGTATTCCATTCGGGATACCAGATTGACTTCCAGGCATTGTTGGGCTTGGCGTGCTTGTACAACTCAAGGAGCTTGTCTTGGAAATCAGGCTCAGGTATCCAGCCGTTGAGGAATTCTTTGACATCGGGTTCTTGCCAAGGAGCATCGTAGCCGATACCCAGATTCTCCTCCTTGATCCATTGCTTGCCCACAAAGAGTTCTTTGTTTTTGTCACGCCAACCAAAGAATTCGACAAGCCGAAGCGCCCGAGCCGTATCCACGTCACTTCTGCCCTTGCGCTCAATCATGGAATACATGCCGTGATTGAAGTAACCCCAAGGTGTACCAGCGTAAGGGGCAAAAATTGCCTGACCAGCGATGTTCGACCGGGCCGGGTCATTGAAGCGCAGGAAGTCATAGGTTTCCTGGGCGCTGAAGAGGTAGGTGCCCTTGCCGAAGCCGTCAATGTTGTCAATGACCGTCATCGTCACTGCAGTCTCTTGAACAATCTTGTCAGCATGTAACTGTCGCCAGGTGTCGAGAACTTCAGCGGCGATGGTATCAGGCCCGAAAACCGGATTGAGCTCGTCATCAAACATTGGGTCGCCCCAGTTTCGAGACTCGCCCACAAAGATTTGGGAAATCTCCGGATAAGAGGGGATCCAGCGCGGCATGAAGGGGATGTCTACCACCCCTTCTTTTTTGGCCCTACGCGATATCTCATAGACCTCTTTCCAATTCTTGGGGTAATCCGCCGGCTTCAGGCCCAATTTATCAGCCAGAATCCGGTTGATTCCACAGACTGGCTTGACGGCACTGAAGTAGGGCAGCGCGAGAACCTGGTCTTTGTACGTCTGGGCTTCCCACTGTACTGACTGCGTCTCCTTCTTGATCTCCTCCAGACTCCACAAGTCATTGAGGGGATGAAGCCAGCCAGCGGTAGAGAACTTGACCATGTTATCCTGAACATAGATCATATCGAGCGGAGCGCCAGAGATGATCTTGTTGAGCATGCCTGAGGTGTAGTCACCAGGGATAACCTCAAGATTGACCTTTTCATCATACTGTTTCTCAAATTCGGCGATGGAATTCTGCACAATATCGGGACGGAATTCCCAGATGTTAAAGGTGAGCGGGTTTGCCTGGGTGTAATCCTTCGTCACTTTGGCCAGAGCCTCCTTCATTTCGGCCGGTGATTTTGCGCCCGCACTGGCGCCAGGCGCCTCGCCAACTGGGGCCAGCGTCGGCACCGCAGAACTACAGCCCTGCAGAAAGGCTATGACTGCCGGGGTTGCAAGGCCCAAGGCTGCCATTCGCTTAAAAAACTCCCGCCGACTTATCCGGTTTTTCTGCAGTTTCTCGAAAGATTCGTAAAGGGGTTCCATTAGTTTTTTTCCTCCGTTACAACTGAAAACTTTTCGATTTTTGATCGGATATTTATCCGATTGTTCGGAAAGGAAATTAAAGAGGTCCCATTTGTTTTCCTCCTCTGTTACAACGCATAGGAAATTCAAGCACTTCGGAAGTGTAACTGCTGACACCGTCTTTGTCAAGTACCAATTTGCGCTAACGTCGACTCCGCCACGGCCTCATGGTCAATGATCACTTTTGTTGGATATTCCGAGAGGTACGCTCAGCGCAACAAGCAAAATCACACAACTTCTGCAAGCCAAATTTGGCAGCCCTAAACATTCAGTGCACTCTGCTAGCAGCCGCACCACGCCTACCCACGGTGCGCCGCGTGTGCCATTCCTGCAGCGCAGGATTACCATCCCACTGTCTGATCAAACTCCCGTTCCGGGACCGGCTCCGCATTCGCACCCACAGGGGAAGTCCACTCATAATCCCCGGCTTCCGCTGTTACGTTTGCCGTCTGATGAAAATATTACGATCGCTGTTTGATTGATCATGACCGCGTGCAACGGACCCGAAGACACGCGGGTTTGCGACCGGAAACCGCCCCGCCGCTTCACGAATTTTGATCCGATGACGCGCTAATGCTTCGGAAGGTTTCCTGAGCAAACTCCCTTTTCGCGCAAATAGTAACGCGAAGAGACTAAGGACTCAACCCCGTCTCACACCGGCCAAGGCAGCGAGTAAGTCTTTACATTGGTGAAGAATTTCATCGCCTCGAGAACGCCTTCCTTGA
>SXGS01350270.1_pt1 | contig 43593 bp, 36 predicted proteins | sample 3174681 | NCBI WGS metagenome assembly SXGS01 (sample SAMN11356861, study PRJNA531348) | freshwater metagenome | isolation source: freshwater sample F1-80 | place: China: Fuxian Lake, Yuxi | collected 2017-12-25 | reverse complement strand
TGCCGTCGATCATCACGGTGCCGCTGCCATCACCCATCGCAGCGATCACTTTCGCAGCCCACCGCACCTCGTCGGCCGCGGGGCTGAAGACGCGCCGGGCGATCTCGATCTGGCTCGGGTGCAACGACCAGGCACCGACACAACCCAGCAGGAACGCGTTGCGGAACTGGTCCTCGCAGCCCTGCGCATCCGAGATGTCGCCAAAAGGTCCGTAGTAGGGCAGCACGCCATGGCTCGCACACGCATCGACCATGCGGGCGATGGTGTAGTGCCAAAGATCCTGCTGCACTGCGGGCCGGGCCGCCTCGGGTTGCGCCGGATCGGGATCGGCGCGGACGACATAGCCGGGGTGGCCGCCACCGACGCGCGTCGTCTTCATGCGACGCGAGGCAGCGAGGTCGGCCGGACCGAGCGAGAGTCCCTGCAAGCGCGGGCTCGCGGCACAGATCGCATCGACGTTGGCGACGCCGCTCGGCGTCTCGAGGATGGCGTGCAGCAGGATCGGTCGCGTGAGCCGCACACGCGCTTCGAGCTGGGCGATCAGGCGATCGGCGTAGTGGATGTCCCAGGGGCCTTCGACCTTCGGGATCATGATGACGTCGAGCTTGTGGCCGATGCCGGTGACGAGCTGGATCAGATCGTCGAGCACCCAGGGGGAATCGAGAGAGTTCACGCGCGTCCAGAGCTGAGTGTCGCCGAATTCGACCTCGCGCCCGATGGCAACCAGGCCGTTGCGTGCGGCTTCCTTGCGCTCGATCGGAATCGCGTCCTCGAGGTTGCCGAGGATCACGTCCACCTTCTTCGCAATCTCCGGCACCTTGGCCGTCATCTTGGGATTGCTTGGGTCGAAGAAGTGGATCATCCGCGACGGACGGACGGGAATATCGCGCGGCGGCGGTGGGGCGCCGACCGCCAGGGGCTGGAAAAAATGTCTCGCGCTACGCATGGCAACCTCCTCGATTCGAGCTGTGCCTAACGCAAGCCTGCGGCCCTCGTCCACGGCCGCCCCCGGTGGCGCTCCGTGGCCCCGATCCGCTAGCGAGGAGGCCGCAAGCCAGCGCTCGCCCGGCCAGAACCCCCCGCAGGAAGGCAGAACCCCACATGACGCGCGATGATGCCATAGCCCAGCTCACCCAACCCGGCGCGCCCTTCGAACTCCTCTCCGCCGAGATCGCCGGACAGACGCTGCCGGTCTACCGCAACGCACCGAGTTCGCTCGGCGCAATCTTCGCCTCCGCCCGGCTGCGCGGCGACGAAACCTGTCTGGTCTACGAGGACGAACGCTGGAGCTTCGCTGCGACGATGCGACAGGTCGACGATGTCGCCGCACTGCTGGTCGAGCGCTACGACGTGCGGCCCGGCGACCGCGTCGCGATCGCGATGCGGAACTATCCCGAATGGATATTTGCCTTTGCCGCGATCACCTCGATCGGTGCGATCGCCGTCGCGCTCAACGGCTGGTGGACGACCGAGGAGCTGGCCTACGGCCTCTCGGACTCGGGCAGTCGCGTCGCGATCGCCGACCGCGAGCGCATGGAGCGCATCGTCCCCGCCTTGCCCGACCTGCCCGATCTGCGCGTGCTCGTGGTGCGTTTCGACGGCGAGGCTCCCTCCCGGGTCGATCGGCTCCAGGACATCCTGGCGCCCGGGCGTCCTATTCCTCCGGTTGACGTCGGGCCGGATCAGGACGCGATCATCCTCTACACCTCGGGCACCACCGGTCGGCCCAAGGGTGCGGTCTCTACCCACCGTGCCGTGACGACCGCGCTGATGTCGTTCGCCTGCCGCGCGAACGTGCGCAAACTTCTCCACCCCGACGAGCAAGCACAGCACCCCTTCCCCGCCTGCTTCGTGCTGGTGGTGCCCCTCTTCCACGTCACCGGCCTCGTGCCCGTCATGCTGAGCTGCTTCGCCTCCGGGACGCGGCTCGTGATGATGTACCGCTGGAGTGCCGAGCGCGCGCTCGAGTTGATCGAACGCGAGCGCGTCACTGTCTTCGTCGGCGTGCCGACCATGTCGTTCGATCTTCTCGAATCACCGGACTTCGCCTCGCGCGACACCTCGAGCCTGCTCTCGGTCGGCGGTGGCGGGGCACCGGCGCCACCCGAGTTGGTGCGCCGCATCGACCGCAGCTTCAGCCGGGGCAAGCCGGGCATCGGTTATGGCATGACCGAGACCAACGCCTACGGGCCGCAGAACCAGGCCGAGGACTATCTGCGCAAGCCGACGAGCACCGGATGGGTCGTGCCGAGCATGCAGGTCCGGGTCACCGCCCCCGACGGCACGGTACTGGGGGCTGGCGAGGTCGGCGAAATCTGGTTCCGCGGCGCGAACCTGATCCGCGGCTACTGGAACCGGGCCGAGGCCACGGCCGAAACGATCGTCGACGGCTGGCTGCGCTCGGGTGACATCGGCCGCATCGACGAAGAGGGATTCGTCTACGTCCAGGATCGCGTCAAGGATATGGTGCTCCGGGCCGGCGAGAACGTCTACTGCGCCGAGGTCGAGGCGGCGATCCACGAACATCCGGCAGTCCACGAATGCGCGGTCTTCGGGCTGCCGCACGAACGGCTCGGCGAGGAGGTCGCGGTCGCGGTGCTGCCCAAGCGCGGCCAGACACTCGATCCCGGAGCCCTGCGGGACTTCCTCGGCCAACACATCGCCCCGTTCAAGATCCCGAGTCGGATCGAGATCGTGGCCACGCCGTTGCCGCGCAACGCCTCGGGCAAGATGCTCAAGCGCGAAATTCGTGACGCCCTGACAGAGGGCCGGCCACTGCCCGCAAGCTGAGGTCCCAACGGCTCGGGTCGGGCTGGCGCAAGCCGCTCCGGCAAGCCATCTTCGAGCGCAGCCCAACGAGGCTACGGGAGCCACTGATATGTCGACAGAACCGATCTACTACGATCCTTACGACTATCGGATCGACGCCGATCCCCATCCGATCTGGGCCCGGATGCGCGACGAGGCTCCCGTCTACTACAACGATCGCTTCGACTTCTATGCCCTCTCTCGCTTCTCGGACGTATACGCGGCCTCGGTCGACCACGAGGTTTTCAGCTCGGCGGAAGGGACCGTGCTGGAACTCATCGGGTCACCCATCGAGCCTCCGCCCATGATCTTCATGGATCCCCCCCGGCACACGGCGTTCCGCAAGATGGTCGCGTCGGTCTTCACACCGCGCCGGATGGCACTGCTCGAGGAGCGCATCCACGAACTCTGCCGCGGCTATCTGGATCCGTTCCGCGAAGCCTCGACCTTCGACTACGTCGCCGACTTCGGCGCCCGCCTGCCGGTCATGGTCATCAGCTCGCTGCTCGGCATCCCCAGGGAAGATCAGGACATGGTGCGCGCCTGGACCGACGCCGTCCTGCACCGCAACGAGGGCGAGACCGGTATGAGTAGCGCTGCGCTGGCCGCCTTCGGCTCGGTGCACGCCTACTTCCAGGCGCAGATCGACGAACGGCGCACGCGACCACGCGATGATTTGATGAGTGACCTCATCGCGAGTGAACTTCCCGAGGGAACGGGGCCACGGCGCCTCACCGACGCGGAGCTGCACGTTTTTTTCAACCTGATCTCGAGTGCCGGCAACGAGACCGTCGCCCGGCTCCTCGGCTGGACCGCGCTGACACTCGCGCAGTGGCCGGCCCAGCGGGCGCGTCTGGTCGAGAACCCGAACCTGATCCCGGGCGCCGTCGAGGAGTTGCTGCGCTGGGAGGCCCCCTCGCCCATCCAGGCGCGTGTCCTCACCCGCAACGTCGAGCTGCACGGCACGACGATATCGCAGGGCGCCAAGGTCGCGTTGCTCACCGGATCGGCCGGCCGGGACCCGCGTGAGTTCGCCGATCCCGACCGTTTCGATGCGACCCGCGAGATCTCGCGCCACGTGTCGTTCGGTTATGGCATCCATTTTTGTCTGGGCGCATCGCTGGCACGTATCGAGGCCCGCACCGCAATTGCCGAAACCCTCGAGCGCTTCCCCGAGTGGGACGTGGACGAGAGCGCGATCGAGATGGTCCACACCAGCACGGTGCGCGGCCCCGCGCGGGTGCCCCTCATCCTCTGAATCCGCGAATGCGCGAGCCGTCGCGGTCGGCGCTGGCCGGGGCCGTCGTGCGAGAGCAGCTGGCTCGGGTGCCGAACTGCCGACCCCACCTCGCCCTACAGCGAGGCGAGGAAGACGCGCACGCCGAGACGGAGGGCGAGGCCGCCGAGATCGATGTGGGCGCGACGTTCGCCGATCGCGACGTGGTTGCCGCCCGCCCACGAGTAGTCCGCCTCCACGCCGAGCGCGACCGACTCCGTCACCATCCAGTCGAGACCGAAACCGGCCATGCCGACGGGCCCGACATCGTCGCCGGCGATTCCGACCTTCTCGCCCTCGATCGTCAGATCGTTGACCTGGGCGATATTGACGCCACCTGCGAGCGAGACGAATGGCTCGATGCGGCCGTCGTCGAGCGGCCAGCGCAGGCGTCCGCGCAACAGGAGCGGGTAGACCGCGTACTCGCTCAGCACCCCGACCGCCGAATCGTCGAGACGGAACTCGGTCGGCTCAAACGCGAATTCAAACGCGCCCCAGCGCGTCAGGTTGGTCCCGAGCGCGACCGCGAATTGATTCGAGAATCCGCTGCCGAACACGTCCTGCTCTGCTTCGAGGCGGACGTCCGGCGCGAGTTCGTCGTCGGGGACAAAAATACCCCCCACCGCCACACGCAGATAAAGCCGCGCCCGGTCATCGAGATGAGCCGCAACCGCAGGCGGCGCAGCCGGATCAGGCCCCCGCACCCGCACCGTGGCGGCCAGAAGACCCGAGGCCGCCGCAAGTGTCCGGCTCCAGCCGTCTCCCGACACCTGCACGTCCTCCATGAAGGTGCGTCTGACCTGGAGTCCGACGGCCACCCCTTCCTCGAGCATAAATTCGGCCCCGCCGCCCAGTGAAGCCATCGGCGCCGCACTGCGAGCGGAGCCATCGGCCAGCCTGGTCGCCGCGCGCCCGTCGTTCAGCTCGAGAACGGCCACGCCCGCACCACCCAGCAGATAAGGCACGAGTCGCCCGCCGAGCACGGGCCACGACAGGCGGACCATGGGCTCGAAGCCCAGAATCGAGAGTTCAACAAATTTGGCGTCCCACGCCTCGGCGAAGACCTCGTAGCTGTCCACCGCGAGCTCGAAGGCAAGATGCGGGCTGGTCTCGACACCCAGCGAAAATCCCACCACATCGTGGGCGCGAACCAGGGGATTGGTATCGCCGATGCGCAGATCGAGGTAGGGCCGAGGTGCATCTGCCGGCGGTGCGGGTGCGGGCGCAGCCCCGCTCACGACCGCCGGAGCCAGGAGGAATGCCCCGAGGAGGCCCCACGCCCCTCCCTGGCCGGGCCGCCGCCCTCGCCCGGCTTCTAGCTCCGCCCGCGCTACTCCCTGGCCTCGTCCCACGATCGCCACTCGACTCCCGCTGGTGAGGAGATCACGGCCACTGCGTCAAGGAAAGGGCAGGCTCGAAGAGATGGCACGACACTCCCTAGGGCCGGCTCACTGGTGCCACGGCTGCCGGGTTCGCGCCGGCCTTCGCCCAGCGGTGCTCTGGGCGCTCCAGAATCGCGTCGATTTCCGCCTCGACCGCGACCGCCTTCGCCTCCTCGCCACGTGCACGAGCCGCCGCCGCCAGTTCGCGCGCCTGCGGGATGAGTTCGACGTAGAAGCGCTCGGCAACTTCGTACATGCCGTGCCAATGCGTGTAGTCGGGCGCCATCATCGAAGCGCCGTGCCGAGCCCGGCGCCCCTCGTGGTGCCAGAGGTAGAACCAGGTCCATTCGATTTCCTCGTCGAACTGAACCGGGGTCAGGAGTTTCTGCTCAGCCAGCGTCGCCATGATCATCTGGCCGGGCTTGGCGAACTTTTCGTTGTAGAGAACGATCAGGTCGTCGTACTGTGCATAAAAATCGTTGACGTAATCCATGGTGAGCGCACGCAGATCTGCCGTCGAGAGCGGTATACGCTCCTCGAGCCAGGCGCCGAGACGGCCCATCGGCTTAGCTCCTCCACACGGGTACATCCCCCCGACAGGAGCGGTCGCTGCAGGGGGCCCTGCCCCCGCTCGCCGCGAGCGCACCCCGCACACTCGGCTCTGCGGAAGCAGGCTCGGGCTCGATCGCGGACGCGCTCGCCATCTCGACGACCGGGGTCTCGATGAAGAGCAGCTTTCCGCGAACTTCGAGTGGGTAGCGCGGCAGGGACTGGCCCGCCTCGAAGGGCGGCCCGGCAATCGCCCGCCCCTGCCGGTCGAAAGCGCCGTTGTGGCAGGGACAGAAGAAAATCTCGCGCGCCGCCTCCCAATGCACCTGGCAGCCAAGGTGGGGGCAGGTGCTGGAGAGGGCAAGGAAATCGCTGCTGCCCAGGCCGGCCTGCTGGTGGACGATCGCTGCCCGTGCCCCGCTGGGCAGCCGGAAGGTCATCGACTGCCCGGCCGGGAGACCGTCGAGGTCGGTCACGAAGAGCCAAGCCCGCCGATCGGGCCGCGGCGGATAGAGGTAGCGCGCAAGAATCGCGAAGAAGCCGCCGTAGCCGGCAAACAAGCCGCCGGCCATCGCCAGGGAGCCGGCACGCGCAAACACCCCGCGCCGCCCGATCTTCACCGGCCCTGCGGTCCCCGCCGGGGGGCTGCCGCGCGAGCCGCTCGCCCTCTCGATTTCCTGTTCCGACACGTGCCCCTCGATCCTCCGGCGCCTCGCCGTCCAAGGCCTGGCGACCCAGAGCAAGCTCTGCGCCGGCTTCCGGACAACGGACGACTCTGCCTAGGGGTCGCTCTCCCCAAAGCTCCCGAGGTGAAAGGACTCGCCCGCTATTCGTGCGCTCGGCGTTGCCCCCAATGGCGGCGGGCTCGCCCGAGACGCGCTTGCGGATCGCCGGTTCCGTTGCGACCACCCCCTTCAGCGGAAGTCGAGATGAGCAGCGATCCCCAGAGCCCGGAGGACACCGAGGTGCCGGTTCCCAACAATGCGAAGTTCGCGGTTCGGTCGCGGCTGATGGGGCCGGGTGCGATCGCCAACCTGGGCCATCGCGGCAAGGGGCATTCGCGAGCGGGGAACCCGCACCCCGAGAACTCACTCACCGCTTTCCGCCAAGCCATGCGGGAAGGGGCTTTGGGCATCGAACTCGATGTCGAACTCTGCGCCGATGGCCGCCTCGTGGTGATGCACGACGACACGCTCGACCGCACGACCCATCAGTCGGGCTGCGTCAGCGCCTGGAAGGCAGACGACCTGCGTGCCCGTTGCCGCCTGCTCGACGGCGACGGGCACCTGACCGCCGAGCCTCCCCCGACGCTGGAAGAGGCGTTCGCCGCGGTCGGGATTGACGCGGTCGTGAACGTCGAACTCAAGGTCTTCGAGCCCGCGTGCAGAACCCGCTCCAGCGGCCCCATCGAACTCGCCGCCGCGACGCTCACCGAACTTCGCCGACTCGGCGTGCTCAACCGCTCCCTGTTGTCGTCGTTCGATCCCGCGGCGGTCGCCGCGGCCCGCCAGCTCGCGCCTGAGGCCTACGTCGCCCTGCTGCTCGACGTTCACGCAAGCATTGAATCAAGCGGTGGGATCGCCCAGGCACTCGAGCTCGGCGTCGATGCCATTCATCCTTTCTTCGCGATCCCCGACGACGGCATCGCCGCAGCACGCCACGCCGGCCTCGATGTCAACGTGTGGACCGTCAACGACACCGCCGTCATGCGGCGCCTGATCGCTGCCGGGGCAACGGCGATCATCACCGACGAGCCGGGCCGGCTCGCGGGCTTGCTCGCGGAGCCACCGGCGCGCTGACCAAGGCACCGCTCGCTCGCCGACCACCCGCGCCGCGTCGCGCTGCGAGACCGAGCCACCTGGGCACCCTGGATCGCTCGCGGGTGCGGGTACGCAACCTGGCCGGGCCGCATGCCACGACAGGCCTTGGTCGAGGTGAGCTTGATCGATGGGGGCAACGGGTGCGGAATTTGGCCGCCACGACGTCGCATGGGCGGCGCAGGGAGGTCCCGATGAATTGACGGATTCATGGGGGAGGAGGTGCGGAACCTACCCGCCACGACAGCCGGGTCTCGCCGAGACCCCGCCGCCGTCCCAGACGCCAGCCGATCGAGCCTGCACCCTGGTCGCCGCGGGGAAGAAGTGACGCGCCGCGGCGGCGAAGCTGGTCCGGGCGCACATCTTCAAGGCTTATGCAGGGGACATCTGGTGTGTCGGTCACAACCGTCTGCCTCTCGCTTGAGCCGCTCCGGCGCATCGGTGTAGGGAGGGCGGCCGCCACGCGGCAACGTGGGCCCGCATGACCTGCGCCGTGCCGCTCCGCAAGAGCCGCAATGAGCGCGCATGGAGAAAATCAATGATCTACAGCCCCCTGCCACGCTTGATGCGATTGTGCCTGACTGTATTCGGCGTTCTGCTCCTCGGAGCAGCCCCGGTCCGGGCCGAGGACCCCCCGAGCACCGGCCTCGAATCGCCCTCCGGCCTGCAGCGCGAGTACGGCGAGCGGATCCAGACCGAGACCCCGGAGAGCGCGGTCGATGCGGAGGCCGCGCAAGCCGAGGTGATCGAGAAGGCGGGGCCGGCGGCGGCTCAGGTGTCGCCCTCCGAGGCTCGCAAGATCGAGGAGATCGTCGTCAATGCACGTAAACGCGCCGAGCTGATCGAGAATACGCCGGTCTCGGTCACAGCACTCAGCGCGGAGGTCCTGCAGGCGACCAACACGACCCGCCTCGATCAGATCCAGAACCTGGTGCCGAACCTGAGCATCTTCCGCACCCTCTCGGGCCAGTCGGCGTCGATCGTCATCCGCGGGGTCGGCAATTTCCCCTTCATCTACTACGACCAGGGCGTCGGCCTCTACGTTGACGGGGTCTACCTGTCGCGCAACGCCGGCTCGGTCCTCGATGTCATCGACACCGCGGGCATCGAGGTCCTGCGCGGACCGCAGGGAACCCTCTTCGGCAAGAATAGTGTCGGAGGCACGGTCAGCATCACCACCGTGAAGCCCACCGACGAACTCGAGGGCTACGTCGAGCTCGTCGGCGGACAGTGGGGCACCTTCGAGACGAAGGCCGTCCTCAACCTGCCGATCGCACCCGAGATCTTCGACGACCGGCTCGCCACACGCCTCTCGTTCGCCTCGTACAACACGTCTGGATATACGACGAATCTGGAGACTGACGAATCCTGGTCAAACCGTGATTCCAAGAACTTCCTCGGCGCCGTGCGCTACACCCCGATCGACGCCGTGACCCTCGACGTCTCCGGGCTCTGGTCAAGGAGCGAGTCTCGGTCACTGGGGGGGCAGTGCCGCACCGTCGATTTCCCTCCGGGCGGCAACCCGCCGACGGTACCCTTCGTCTATCCGGGCTTCGAGGAAGCCTGCGAGGCGAGCCAGCCCTACGATTTCCGCTCCGAGATCGAGGGTCTGACCAATGTTGAGAGCTACGGCACCTGGGGAATCGGAACCTGGGATATCGGCCAGATCGGCGGCCTCGACAACGTCGCACTCAAATCGACGTCCGCCTGGCGGGAGCAGCGCCCGAGCGCATCCCTCGACGTCGACATGACCGAATACCCCGTCGCCGTCAGCAATAATTTCGGTGACGGCTCGGACCCCCTCGAGGGCACGCCGTCTCTCCAGCGTCAGATCCAGACCGAGTTGCAGATGAACGCCACCGCATGGGAGGAGCGGGTCAACTTCGTCGCGGGCGCCTTTGCCTTCTGGGAACAAGCCTCCGAAGACAACGCTCTGATCATTCTGCCGGGCACACCCGTCGAGCCCCTCGGCATCAGCTATAATTTCACGACGGTCGACAACTGGGATTGGGCGCTCTTCGGACAGGGCACCGTCAACGTGACGGACTGGGCCGATTTCACGGTTGGAATTCGCTACACGCAGGAGAAGAAGGGGCTCACCCGACGGGTCGAACAACCACGAAATACCGTGGTGCCCCTCCCGGTCGATTTCGCCGGCGAGGCGATCTACGGGGCCTGGACGCCGATGGCGACGCTCTCGCTCTTGCCGCCCGATGCCTGGCTCGAACCGCTCCTGCTCGAGCATCTCATGGGCTACTTCAGCTATGCACGAGGGTTTCGCGGCGGCGGCTTCAACGGCGGTGCACGCACGGACCTCCCTGCGGACATCGAGCCCTTCAAGCCGGAGTATGTGAATTCCTACGAACTCGGCTTCAAGTCGATCGCCGTCGACCGCACCCTCACCTTCAACGCGGCGGTCTTCTACATGCACCGCACCGACCAGCAGGTGCCGCAGATCGTCACGAACCCCTGCCCGCCCGCGCAGCCGAATTGCATCCCGCCGACGAGCGTTCTCACCCGCAACGCCGCCGACTCGACCTCGAAGGGCTTCGAACTCGAGGCCAATGTCTTTCCGTTTGATGGAGCGGTGATCGACGGCTCGGTCGGCTACACCGACTCGCGCTTCGGCGACTTCCCGAATGCCCAGGATCCCTTGACGGGTGCTGCGATCAACCGCAAAGGCGAGAGCATCCCGTTCACGCCGCCGTGGCAGACCCATCTCGGCCTCCAGTACTCGCTCGAAGTCCCGACACCGGGGCCGCTCTGGATGCGGGGCTGGCTCACGCCGCGCATCGACTGGTCCTTCCGCGCCGAGCAGATCAACTGGGCCTCCGAGCTGACCGAGCTGACCCAGGCCGGGTACAACCTGCTGAACGCGCGACTCAGCTACGTCTTCAATGACGACCGCTCACAGGTGGCCCTCTGGGCGATCAATCTCACCGACAAGGCCTATTTCCAGGAGACCCTCGCGCTGCCCCGCATCACCACAACGCTGATTCGCTACTACGAGCCCCCGCGCACGGTCGGGGTCGAGGTCTCGCACTCGTTCTGAAGGCGGATGCCGAGCGCAAGGCGGCGGACCGCCAGCAAGCAATCCGGGACTCCTCCCGGGAGCAGGCTGGGGGTCCGCCGGCTTCCCGCGCGCGAAGCCATCCCCCGGCTCGATGTTTTGCTGCCCGGTCCCGGTTCCGAGCCGGACCGGGCGCGCCGCGCCGAGTCCGTCCGCGAATTATTTCGCGAACAAGCTCGCGAGCTGGCTGACGATGTCCCCCGAGGTGACCGGCCGTGTCGAGTCCTCGGTAGGGGGCTTCGATCCACGCACGCTGCGCACCGCGAGATCGACGTCGGGCGACTCAGCCCGGAGAGCCCGCGCCGTGCAACGCTCGGGCGAGCGGTGCTTGAAAGGGTCGAACGAGAAGAAGCGCATCACGTTGCGGTGCGTGATCTTGGCGATGTCCTCGTCCGAGCAGTCCGCGGCTTCGAGCTGCGCCCAGAGCCGCTCGGGACTCCGTGGCCACGACGTATCCGAGTGCGGGTAGTCGCACTCCCAGGTGATCGTATCGATGCCCACGGCCGCACGATTCTGCACTCCGATGGAATCGTCGATGAAGCAGGAGATGATGTGCTCGCGCCACACCTCGCTCGGGAGCTTTCCGCCGAAGTCCTGATGCGTCCATTGGTGGTGGTGCGCATGGACGTAATCGGCCCGCTCGAGGAAGTAGGGAATCCAGCCGATGCCGCCCTCGGAGAGCGCGATCCGGATGTCGGGGAAGCGCCGCAGAATCGGCGACCAGAGCAGGTCGGCTGCACAGTTGACGATTGCGATCGGTGACGTCGTGATCATCACGTCGACCGGGGCGTCCATCGATGTGAAGTGCATCCCAGCGCCCGAGCCGATGTGGATACAGACCACCGTACCCTCGTCGTTGCAGGCCGTGAAAAAGGGATCCCAGTGGTTGCTGTGGAACGTCGGGAGGCCATGCGTCTGCGGCGATTCGGTGAAGGACACCGCGCGGCAACCCTTGCGCGCCAGGCGCCGGACCTCGTTGGCCATCTCCTGCGGATCCCAGAGCGGCAGTAGTCCGAGCGGGATGAAGCGGCCGGGGTGGCTGCCGCACCATTCGTCGACGTGCCAGTCGTTGTAGGCGCGCAGCACGGCCAGGGCGAGTTCGCGATCCTGGCACGCAGCGATCGTCGCACCGCAGAGCCCCGGGAACGACGGGAAGCAGAGCGACGCCAGCACTCCATTGGCGTTCATCTCGCCAATTCGTGCATCGACATCCCAGGTGCCGCGTCGGATCTGCTCGAAGGAGGTCGGCTCCATGCCGTATTCCTCGGGCGGGCGCCCCACGACGGCGTTGAGCGCGACGTTGATGATGGGCTTGCCGTCGAACATCCAGACATCGCTGCCGTCGGGACGGCGCACGAGTTGCGGCGCGCGATCCCGCCAACGCGCCGGCAGATGCTTGTCGAACATGCCGGGCGGCTCGACGACGTGGTCATCGGTGCTGATCAGGATCAGATCCTCGGCTCCCATGATGATGCGCTCCCCTCTCGGCTCGATCCCCGGCCTCTACAAGCGTGCTGTCATTTCGATGATGTACCGGCAGCCCATTCGCGCTGCTGCCGACGGCTCATCTGAGCCCAAGCCCGGCGTCAGGTCAATTGACCGACCAAGTTGATCTGCGACGCGACGCGGCATCCGTCATTTGGGGCAGGCGTTCGCCACGGCACCCAATTCCCCCCAGTCCACGCTGCCGACCACGGCCCCGGACTAGCGATCGACAGCGGGCTGGCCAGGCCCAGCCAACTCTTCAACTCGCGCCGGCAGCACCTCGACCGAGGCAATTGCCCCGGGGAGCCGGCAGGTGAAGGTCGAGCCCTCGCCCTCACGGCTCGAGACGTCGATCGACCCACCCATCAGCTCGACCAGACGGTGCACGATATGGAGTCCGAGGCCAACCCCGCCCGCAAGTCGCGCACCCCGCGCCTGCCGGAACCTGTCGAACACATAAGGGACATCCGCAACGGGGATACCGCAGCCGGTGTCGCCGACGCGAATCACGAGGTCGCCGGCCTCGGCCGCAGCCTCGATCCGCACCTCGCCGGCCTCGGTGAAGCGCACGGCATTCGACAGCAGGTTGCGCAGAACCAGCCGAAGCTTCGCCGGATCGACCACCACCGTCCACGCTTCCTGCGCACACTGGACATGTGCCCGAACGTCGGGTCGGAAACGCTCCCGGGTCTCGTCAAGAACCGTGTCGAGGAGGTGGGGGAGGTGGAGCCGGACCGGGTTCACGACTTCCCGCCCGGCATCGAGCCGGGTCAGGTCGAGCGTCGCATCGACCAATCCGGCGAGTTCACGGGCACTGCGACCGACCCGCCCCACGGTCTCGATCTGGCCCGGGTTGAGCGCGCCCAGCGCACCGTCGTCGAGCATCTCGAGGTAGCCGAGCATCACGTTGAGCGGCGTGCGCAGCTCGTGCGAGACCGTCGCCACGAATTCCGACTTCACTTCGGCAGCACTGCGCGCCTCGGCGATCAACGCGGCATTCCGCACCGCCAGCGACGTGGCATCGGCCAGACCCGCGGCCAGCTCGCGCTCGCGACGCGAGGCCTGCGCAGGTGGTTCATGCCAGCCGACGACGATCACGCCGCGGAGTTCCTGGTCGAGCCGGATCGGTGCCGCGAGCCAGCGTGGCGCCACGCCGTCCTCGCCCTGATCGTCGGCCATCGATTCTGCGAGCATAGGGCCGCCGACCAGGCGATCCACCGCAGCACCTCCGATGCGGCACGCGGCGTCGATCCCGATCCCGAGCGCGTGGCGGACCACCAGCCGACCCCCTTCGAGTTGGAGGATGCTTGCCCAATCCGCCGCCAGGGTCTCTACGGCGATCGTGTCGATCTCGGCGAAGAGCTGCGTCCCCGCAACATGTCGGTTGAGACTGGCACCACTGCGCAGAAGGGCGTGTGAGACTTCGATCTCCTCGAGCAACAACTGTCGCCCGAGGAAAGCGTTTCGCATGTTCAGATGGACAACGCTGGCGACGGCAACCGCCGTGGCCGCACCCACGGAGAGCCCGGCAAGCGGAAAGAACACACCGTCGGCGGCCTCCAGGAAGGGGACTGCGCCGATCCCACTGCCCATCACGCCCGTCGCGAGAAGAACCTGTGGCCCCCTGCCGCCGGCAGCAAAGACCATCGCAAACGCCAGCAGCAGGGAAACCTGGGCAACGACAAGCCGCTCCAGCGAGGCCCCAACGGCGCCATTGTAGGCTGTGACAACGATCGCAACACAGGCGCAGGTCAACGCAGCGAGCCAGGCACTGCGGCGGTGCCGCGATGCCCGCGACCGCAGGGCCAGCGCACCCGCAACGACCGCCACCTCGAGCAACCAGGACAGCCAGAGCAGGTTCGTCCGGTCCGGATGAAGCCGCGCCTCCACGACATCGGCAAGCAAAAGTCCTGCGACGTAGGTGAGCAGCACGGGTGCCACACGCGAAGAGACGACCCGGTTCGCCTCCTCGCGCCATTCTCGGACGAGGTCGGCTCGGCCCTCGCCGTCGCCAGCCACGCTGCCGTAGGCATCTCGTCGCCGGCCGGAAGGCGCCGACGACGGCCCCACGGGCGCTTCACCGGGCGAAGGGTTCATGGCCATCCATCCCAACAGAACCTAACCTAACCTAACCAGACCAACCGACGTCGCGGCCATCGTGGCGCTTCAATCCTTGCTGGATCAATCGGGACATACCCCTAGCTGCGGAGACCGGCTCCAGAGACCCATGGCGCCTCGCGTCACTCGCCACCGGCTCGACCTCGCCAAAGCAGGGCTCCCACTCGCGTCCGCAGCCGCGGCCTCAACCGCAATTGAGCGGCCGATCCACGCCACGCGCCCCTTCATTCCCGACGGCTTGCCCGCCGGTGCCAAATCCGTTCCCTATGACCTCCCGCAGGCGATGCAGGCTGCGAAGCCGCCCAGATCCCCGGGGCAACGATTTCTCACACGACAAAGGACGACGACGATGGATGCCAATGCCAAAAAAATGACTCTGCGGATGATTCCCTACGGCCTCTACGTCCTCACCGCTGAACACGAGGGGCGTATCGCTGCGGCCACCGTCAACTGGGTGACCCAGGCGTCCTTCGAGCCCCCCCTGCTGGTGACCGCGGTCAAAAAGGACTCTGCAACCTTCGAAATCGTCCGCGCCAGCGGCGCCTTCGCCCTCAACGTGCTCGGCAAGGGCCAGAACGACGTGGCCTTCGCGTTCTTCAAGCCGGTCGAACTCGCAGGCGACATGATCGGCGGGCAGCGCTTCCGGCGCGGCACCACAGGCGCGCCGATTCTCGAGGCACTGCCGGCGTTCGTCGAGTGCCACGTGCGGACCGTCGTCGACGAGGGCGATCACGCCGTCGTCGTCGGGCTTGTGGTCGACGCGGGTGTCGCCAAAGCTCCCGACGGGCGCGCCGATGAGGCAACTCTCTGGCTCAAGGATCTCGGCGAAAAGATGTTCTACGGGGGCTGAACGCGCGGGCTCTCTCAGGCGAGCCGACTCATGCGACATCGCGCCATCGCGGGCCAGGGCGGTTCTCGACGCGGCCTGGAATGAGGGCCACAGGGCATGCGCCCCCGCCTCACGCGCACCGATCGGCCGTGGAGTTGCGGCCATCCGATCGCCTTCGCCTTCGAGGCAGGCGGCTCACCCTCAGCTCGCCGCGCGCCAAGCGGAAGCGGCTGCGGCGAGCAGGCCGGTCTGGTCGAGAGCTTCACGCACCAGGCTCTGCACCCGGGGTTCGACGACAAACCCGACGTGCCCGCCCGGATACCATTCGATTCGCGGCTCGCCCCAGTGGTGCCACAACGCGCGTGCATGCGCCGGCGGCGCCAGCGAGTCGCCGAGACCCGCGAAAACGAAGCACCGCTCGCGCGGCAAAACAGCCGGCAGGGCCAGAGGGGAGATCAGCCGACCGAGTTCGCGGACACTCTCCCAGCTCAGGCCGAAGCGGTCTGCAACCGCCGCAATCCCCGAGCCCGCTTGGCGCTCGATCAGATCGAAGAGATCGACCACTGGGATGCCGGCGATCGCGCAGTCGAGGTCCGGTTCGAGTGCTGCGACCAACCCCGTGGTGTAGCCGCCGAGCGAGAGACCGAGGATGGCGATCCGCGGCGCGCCGCGTGAACGAAGCCAGGCGATCAGCCGCCGGGCATCCCACACCGCCTGGACCTCCGCGAAAAGCGTTCGCATGACGTCGCCGCTGACGAAGCCGTCGCCACTGCGCCCGGCGCTGGACCGGCTGCCGTGAAAGGGCATCGTGAGGACGGCCACGTTGAGACCGAGTGTCCGATGGAGCCACGCCGTCCGGAAGCCGACGGCGTCGACGGCCGGATGACCCATGCGAAAGCCCGGAAGACAGACCACCCAGGGCCGTTCGGGGCCGGGATGGACAAAGAGCCGGGCCGACGCGGTCCGGTTCGGCAGCACCTCGAGGTACCGCGCCCCCCCAGGCAGATCCTCCGCCGGCTCGAACCCGCTCTCGAAGACCAGATCGATCTCGCCGTCGCGTCCGGCGACGGGCCGTAGTCCCAGCCCGCGCCCTGGCGGTTGTGGCGTGCGGTGGAAGCGCTCGGGCGAATGAATCCAACCCTCGCGACGGGCGTGGGTCAGCGCGTCCTCGAGTTCGGTCCGTGAACGGTCCAAACCCTCGGCGAGTCGATAGTCGCCCGCCACGAGTTCGCTCAGAAGAAAGAGATCGTCGAGCCGCGAAGACAGCACCGCGCGCAGCCGGTCGGACCAGGGCAGAGTTGCCAGCTCGGGAACCGGATCGGGTGAACGACTCGCCGCCCAGCGCCCACGCAGCACGAGCGGCACGAGTTCGGCTCGCGCCAGCACGCCACCGAGCCCGACCGCTGCCCAGACGTTACCCATAGTGTCCCCCAACATCGGCGCGTGGCGAGTCGCGGATTAGACCGCACGACCCGTCGCTGGCTGCAGTGGCTGCTGTGTAGAAAGCCCGGCCGTGTTCTCACGAGCCAGAGGCTCGGTGCTGGGTCAAACGAATCGCCAGCATCCGCTGTGACCACGTTCGACGAACGTCGATCCAAGCCCCGCATGGCGATCGCCGCACGCCCGTCACGCGATGCCGTTGAAATCATGCTGATCGTCTGCTTATAGAGCCGCGCATCATCTTCTCCCCGCCTCCGCCCCGCGTCTGAAGGCTCCTCAACCCTGCGGAAGATGAAGCGCCGGTCCTCACCGGAGCAATCCCCATGGCACACTACACATTCGAACGTCTTTCCGCGGCCGATCATTCGTTCCTCATCGCCGAGCGCGAGGGAGCGCCCATGCACGTCGCAGCACTCCAGCTCTTCGAGGCTGGCCCGCTGCGCACAGCCGAACGTGGCATCGACCTGGCGGCCATCCGCCGGGCGACCGAAGGCGTCTTGCACTTGATCCCCCGCTACCGCCAGCGGCTCGCCTGGGTTCCGATCGAAGGGCGCCCGGTGTGGGTCGACGATCCTGAATTTCAGATTGACCGACACCTCCGGCACGTTGCCCTGCCCCGACCCGGCAGCCTCTCCCAGCTGAAGACCCTGGTGTCGTGGATCCTGTCGCAGCCGCTCGATCGTCGGCATCCACTCTGGGAGAACTGGGTCATCGAAGGCCTCGAAGGCGGCGATCGGTTCGCTGTCGTAACCAAAGTTCACCACTGCATGGTGGACGGCATCGCCGGTGTGGACCTCGCCCAGATCCTGCTCTCGCCAGCCCCCGACGGGCAGCCGAGCGAACCGACCCCCTACGTCCCGCGACCCTTGCCGAGCGGTGTCCAGTTGCTGACCGATGCCGCCGGGCGCTGGCTCGGGCTTCCGTTGAGTGCCGCGCGGGGCCTTGGCACATTGGTGCGCGAGATCGGCGATGTCGGCTCCGAGCTCTGGACACACGCTCAGGCACTCGGGAATCTCGCCGGTTGGATGGTCAACGGGGCCTCCGCAACGCCCTTGAACGGCCCGCTCAGCCGCCAGCGCAACTTCGACTGGATGAGCGTGTCGTTCTCGGAGGCGCGCCGCATCGCTCGAGCGCGCAGCTGCACCTTGAACGACGTCGTCCTCGCCACCGTCACGGGGGCGGTGCGTGACTTCATGATTTACCGTCGGGTCGATCCCGCAGCACTCGACTTCCGGGTGGCCGCACCGGTCAATGCGCGGCGGTCGGACGAAGGCGCGACCCTCGGCAACCACATCTCCTCGTGGGTGGTGCGACTGCCGCTGGACGAAGCCGACCCCCTGGAGCAACTCGAACGTTGCCGGGTGAGGACCCAGGAGCTCAAGGCGAGTCGGCAGGCGCTGGGCGTCGAGACAATTTTCGCCGCAGCGGAGTGGACCCCGTCCTTCGTGCTCTCGCTGGTGACTCGGGCCGTCAGCGGTCCGATCAATACCATCGTGACCAACGTGCCCGGCCCGCCCGTACCGCTCTACCTGCTCGGCGCCCGGCTGATCGAAGTGTATCCGCTCGTCCCGATCTTCGAGAACCTCGGGCTCGGCATCGCGGTGATGAGCTACTCGGGCAAGCTGTGTTTCGGCTTCAACGCCGATGCGGATCTCTTGCCCGACGTGCCCGTGTTGGTCGGCATGGTGCAGCAATCGTTCCGGACTCTCTCGAAGTTGACCGGTGGCGAGACCCGCGAGCTTGCCCCACACCGCGCGGCTGCGAGTTCCGGCCGAGCATCGACCTCGGCAAGCGACGTCCCGACCGCGATGGTCGCGGCGCCGCGAACCTGACGGCTACCGGCTTCGCGCCGGGTCCGACTGCGGCCCGTTGCGGCGACGCCGTGCTTGTCGCCGCACGCGCAGGGCGCGGCACCACTCAGCCCGCGCCGCGACGACGCGGCGAGCAGATCCCGATCTGCGAGGAGCCAATGAAGTCGAGCAACTCGTGCACCTCCGGGATGAGACCGCCGCGCTTCTCCTCCGCCAGCGCCAGCTCCTGGCGCGCAAAGCTCAGATTTCGAACGCGCCCGAACAGAGTGCGGTAGGCCCGGCGGATTGCGGCGATCGTCTCGCGCGAAAATCCCGCGCGCTGAAGGCCGACGGTGTTCACCCCGGCGAGCCGGTTGACCGTAACGAGGATGGTGAAAGGGGGTACATCGCAGCTGGCGGCTCCGGTCCCCTGTACCATCACCAGACGGCCGACACGGACGTGCTGATGGATCGCGCTGTTGCCCGAGAGGAAGGCTCGCGCCCCCACCCTCGCGTGCCCACCGAGCACGGCACCGCTGGCGAGGATCACATCGTCGTCGAGCCGGGCGTCGTGTCCGACATGGCTCGTCGTCATCAGGAAGCAGCGGTTGCCGATCGTGGTGCCATCCCCTTGGGGCATCCCGCGATGAACGGTGACGCCTTCGCGGAACACGTTGCCGTCGCCGATCACCACTCCCGTGCGTTCGCCGCGGTAGCCGAGATGCTGTGGTTCGGCGCCGAGCACGGCGCCGACGTGGACCACGTTGTCGCGCCCCAGCACCGTTCCGGTGCAGACATGCGCCCGCGCCAGGAGCCGCGTCCCTGCACCGACCACCGCCCCCGCTTCAACGATGGCGAAGGGGCCGATTTCGACGCCGTCGGCGATCTCGGCGGCAGGGCTGACCAGCGCGCTCGGGTCGATCTGCGCGGACACCGACACCGGCTCAGCCCTCGTCCGCGCTTGACGGATCGCTGGCCTCGGCAGGCACACGATATTCCTCGCGAAACCATGCTCCCAAATCAATCTGGCGGCAACGTTCCGAACAGAACGGACGCCATCTCCCCGCATCTCCGTCGAGCGAGAGGGCGCAGATCGGGCAGCGCACGAAACGCACCCGCCGAGACTAACGAATCGCCATGCGCTCGCCCACGAGCGGGCCCGTTGTTTTGAACCCCTCCGGAACACCTCCGCGCGGCGCAAGCCGCGACCGAGAGGTTGTGTTCCTTGGCTCGTCGCGGCGACTTCGGTCGGAGCGGGGCGCCGCCGCCAGTCGATGGCCGCGTCGAGTGGTTCCCTCGGTCGGCACAGCGAATTCGGCCGCAGCGGCATGTGTCCACCCGTTTGCGCCGCCGGTGCCGGAGAGCGACGATGCGCGCAATCGGGGCGGTCGACCGGATTCTCGGCTCGTTGACGCCACTCCGGACCGCTGCGGGCCAGACCGCCCCCACCACAACGATGGACACGCCCTCCCCCAGCCCGCTCGAGCTCGCGGGACTCACGATTCTGGCCTTCGAGAGTCGCCGCGCCGAGGAGATGCGCCGCCTGCTCGAATCACGCGGCGCCACGGTGCTCTCGGCCCCGGCCATGCGGGAGGTGCCGCTTGCCCCCTCCGTCGTCGAGTCGGTCCTGGCGGAACTCGAAGCGAGCCGGATCGAGGTTCTGATTTTGCTGACCGGCGTCGGCACCCGGGCGCTGGTCGCGGCCCTCTCCCGCTACCGCGAACGCGCCACAATTCTGGCCTGGCTCGCACGCCTGCCGATCGTCGCGCGCGGGCCCAAGCCCGTCACAGCGCTGCGTGAACTCGGCCTGACACCGCGCCTCGTGGCACCCGAACCGAACACCTGGCGCGAACTACTGGCGACGCTCGATGCGGAACTCCCCGTCAAGGGACGGCGGGTCGCGGTCCAGGAGTACGGCAAACCCGCACGCGAACTCCTCGACGGACTGACCGCGCGCGGTGCCCTCGTGCTGCGGGTCCCGGTCTATCGCTGGGCCCTGCCCGAGGATTGCGGACCACTCGAAGCGGGGATCGAAGCGCTCGTCCACGGCGGCGTCGACGTGGTCGCGTTCACGACGGCGGTCCAGCTCGACCATCTGCTCGAGGTCGCCGGGGCACGGCGCGAAGCCGTCATCGGAGCCCTCCGCTCCACGGTAGTCGCGTCGATCGGGCCGACAGCGAGCCTGGCCCTCCGCAGTGCCGGCATCGAGCCCGATCTGGAGCCCGAGCACCCGAAGCTCGGCTGGCTCGTCCGGACGATCGCCGGCGAAGCACGCGTCCGACTCGCCTCACGACGTGGTGGGGGCTAGCTTCGGCTCTGTGTACGTCGGACGCGATCTGCCGCTGCTACGCGCCTGCCGGCGCGAGACGACCTCCTTCACCCCAGTCTGGCTGATGCGCCAGGCGGGCCGCTACCTGCCCGAATACCGTGCGGTACGAGATCGCTTCACCTTCCTCGACCTGTGCAAGACCCCGGAGGCGGCAGCCGAGGTCACGCTGCAGCCGGTGGAGTTGCTCGGTGTCGATGCCGCCATCCTCTTTGCCGACATCCTGCTGCCGCTCGAACCGCTCGGTCTCGGACTGTCCTTTGGTCCAGGCGAGGGCCCCAGGATCGAACGGCCCTTGCGCACCGCGGCCGACGTGGCGGCGCTACCCGTCGTGGATTGTGCCGACGCGCTCTCCTTCGTCCTCGAGACAATCCGCATCGTCCGCCGCGAGCTGGGTGACCGGACTCCCTTGATCGGCTTCGCGGGCGCCCCCTTCACGCTGGCCTCGTATGCGATCGAGGGCGGTGGCTCGCGCGACTACCGCCAGACGAAACGACTGCTGCTGGGCGAGCCCGAGACCTGGCATGCGTTGATGACACGCTTCGTCGATCTGACCGCGAGCTACCTTGAAGCACAAATTATGGCTGGCGCCGAAGCCGTACAGCTCTTTGACAGCTGGGTCGGTCACCTCGCACCGATCGACTACCGCCAATCCGTTCTGCCGCACATGCAGACGCTGCTGGCACGGCTCGCCCGCAGCGGGGTCCCGGTGATCCATTTCGCGACCGGAACCTCGGGGCTGCTCGAGGACATGGCGGCTGCGGGCGGTGACGTCATCAGCGTCGACTGGCGGATCGATCTCCGCACGGCATGGCAGCGCATCGGCTCGTCGCGCGCCATCCAGGGCAACCTCGACCCGCTCGTGCTCGCAGCCCCCGCGCACGTCATCCGCGAACGGGTGCGCGAGCTGCTCGCGCAAGCCGAGGGGCGCCCCGGTCACATCGCCAACCTGGGCCACGGCCTGCTGCCCGAAATACCCGTGGACGGCGTGCGCTGCTTCGTCGACGCCGTCCATGAACTGAGCGCCCGGTGAACCCCCGGCTGGCGCGCGATCCCCGGATCGCGATCCTCGGCGGCGGCATCACGGGTCTGGCCGCCGCGTGGCGGATCCGCGAACGCGCCCCCGCGACTCGCGTGACGCTCTTCGAGGCAGGCGACCGACTCGGTGGCGTGATCCGCAGTGAACGCTGCGACCGATGGTTGCTCGAACACGGCCCCGATTCACTCCTCCGCGAGAAACCCTGGGCCATCGAACTTTGCCATCAGCTCGGACTTGGCGACGAGCTGATCCCGACCGAGGAAGGGAATCGCCGCACCTTGCTGGTCCGCGACGGCAAGGTCGTTCCTGTCCCTGACGCCTTCCGCCTGCTCGCGCCGACCCGACTCGGCCCCTTCATGGCATCGCGCGCGCTCTCCTGGCGCGGCCGCCTGCGCGCACTGGCCGACCTCGTCCTGCCCCGACGCCCGACCAGCGCGGGCGACGAGAGTCTGGCGTCGTTCGTCCGGCGGCGCCTCGGCAACGAAGTTCTCGAACGACTGGCGCAACCTCTCGTCGGGGGCATCTACACAGCGGATCCCGAGCGGCTCTCGCTTGCGGCAACCATGCCGCGCTTCCTCGATCTCGAACGACGTCACCGCAGCGTGATCCTCGGACTCATGCGTGACATGAACGAAAACCGCGCGGCGGCGACGCAAGCGAGTGGCGCCCGGTTCTCGATCTTCCTGAGCCTGCGCGGCGGCCTCGAGGATCTGCCGCGCGCGCTGGTGGCAGCGCTCCCGGCCCAGAGCCTGCGCATGAACTGCAAGGTGCAATCGCTCACCGTCGCAGACGCCGGTTGGCAGATCGTCACCGAGACCGACACCGCAACGGTTGACGCGGTGATCGTGGCCCTTCCCGCGCCGCGCGCGGCCGAGGTCCTCGAACAACTCGACCCCGAGTTCGCCGGTGGTCTGGCCGCCATCCGCTGCGCGAGCACGGCCGTGATCAACCTGGCCTATCCAGCTTCGGCCTGGGACAAACCACCGCTCGGTCTCGGGCTGGTGGTTCCCGCTCGCGAGAAGCGCACCATCCTCGCCGCCTCGATATCGAGCCTCAAATACGCGGGACGGGCTCCGGACGGGGACACGCTGGTGCGCGCCTTCGTGGGTGGCGCCCTCGCACCGGAGACCCTCCTGACCCGTGATGACGATCTCATCGGGCGGGTGCGTCACGAACTCGCCGACCTGCTCGGATTGCGTGGCGCACCTCTCTTGACGCGTTGCACGCGCTGGTTGCAGTCGATGCCACAGTACGATGTCGGCCATCTCGAACGGACGGAAGCCCTGCACGAGCGCGCCCGGAAGCACCGCACGCTTGCGCTCGCAGGCAACGCCTACGATGGTGTCAGCATCGCCGACTGCGTGCGCAGCGCCACCCGCGCTGCGGATAGCATGCTCGACAAACTGGCAAACGAACACCGGCAGGCGGCAAGCGCATGAGTACCCTGTTCACATTCGAAGGTATCGAAGGATCGGGCAAGAGCACCCACGCTGCGCGTCTTGCGGAAGCGCTCCGCAGCGATGGGATTTACGTTGTCCTCACGCACGAGCCGGGAGGCACCGAACTCGGCCGCGCGATCCGGGGCCTCCTGCTGGACGAGAAGACCCCCGCGCCAACCGCCGAAACAGAACTTCTTCTTTACCTTGCCGACCGGGCCGAGCACATCCGCCGCGTGATCCGGCCCGCGCTCGAGCGCGGTGCAGTGGTGATCGCCGATCGGTTCTCCGCCTCCACCCTGGCCTACCAGGGTTACGGACGGGGGTTACCTCTGGAACAAATCGAGGCCCTCGAATCCTTCGCCCGGGGCAACATCGAGCCGGCCCTGACCTTTCTCCTTGACCTCCCGGTCCCGCGCGGGCTCGAACGCGCCCGCGGCACCGGCCCCGGAGACCGTATGGAACGCGAGGCTCTCGCCTTCCATGAACGCGTACGTGCCGGATTCCACGCGCTGGCCGCCTTGCGGGCGAGCCGAATGGTCCGGATCGACGCGAGCCAGCCTCTCGACGACGTGGCACGGGAGGTCACGGCGCAAGCCCGCGCGCATCTTCGGAGCACCGCCGGGTGATCCTCGCTGAAATCCGCGGCCAGGATGCCGTCGTCGAACGTCTTGGTCTGGTCCTCGCACGAGGAAAGCTGCCGCACGCACTGATCCTCGCCGGACCACCGGGCGTCGGGAAACGCACGACGGCGCTGGCGTTGGCCCAGGCACGACTGTGCACCGAGGATCCCACACGCGGTTGCGGACGGTGTCCGGAATGCACACAGGTCATGTCCGGAACCCACCCCGACCTCTTCGTCGAGGATCTCGCGGCCGCCCGCCGCGATCGGCCGGCGGCCGCGACCCTCTCGATCGAGCAGATGCGCCGCCTGCGTTCCGGACTCGCCTTCACTCCCGTGCGCGGTCGAGCCAAGATCGGCCTCATCGAACCCGCCGACCGCCTGACGGTGGATGCGCAGAACGCGCTCCTCAAAACCCTTGAGGAACCCCCAGGGCACGCCACCCTGTTGCTGGTCACAACCTCGCCCCGCCTGCTTTTGGCAACGATCCGCTCGCGCTGTCAGACGTGGAATTTCTCGCCCCTTCCCGAGCCGGTCGTCTCAAGCCTCCTCGGCGCGGAAGAGCAGGACCCGGAACGAAGGGCCCAGGCGGCACGCCTGGCCGAGGGCAGTTTGGAGCGGGCGCGGGAGCTTCTCGACGAAGAACTCGCGGCCGCGGCGAGTTCCTTCGAGGAGAGGCTCGACGGCATGTCCCGGACGACCATCCCCGAGCTGCTCGATCTCGCGGCCGAACTGGCGGGCAGCCGTGGCGCCGGCCGGCGGGACCGACAACTCGTCCACGTCACGACGATGCACGTCTGGGGCCGCCGGCGGTTGCACGAAGCGGCCGAGATCCACGCCACCCAGCGCAGCCCCGCCTCGGAAGCCGCCCTGGCCCGCGCTCGCCGGCAACTTGGGCTGATTCATGCTACCTCGCGAGCGCTCGACCGTAACGCGAACATCGAGCTGACCTGGGATCGTCTCCTCCTGGGCCTGCGCAACCTCTGAACCCGGCAACACGCACGGAACTCGACGATGGACGGAACAAACATCCCCGAGGAGTCGGCTCAGAGCGCTGCTCCGGATTCGTTTCGGGTGGTCGACGTCGGCTTCCGCATCGCGGGGCGGGCCGGCGTATACGATGCAGGGAAGCTCGACCTGACGGCGAACGAAACCGTCGTGGTGGAGACCTCGCGCGGCCAGGAACTCGGACGCACCCTGCTCCCCTCTCGCGACCCCCGCGAGCACGAAACCGAGGACGAATTCCCTCGCGTCGTGCGGCGCGCCACCGACGACGACCTCCACCGCGCCGATCACAACCGCATGCTCGAGACCAAGGCCCGGGAGGCTTTCGTCGATCTGGCTCGGCATCACCGCCTCCCCGTCAAGCCGATCCGTGTCCACTACCGCTTCGACGGGGGTCGGGCCGTCGTCTACTTCTTCGCGGGTGAACGCGCCGAAGTTCGCCCGCTGGCGCGCGATCTCTCCCACCGCCTGCACACCCGGATCGAACTCCTGCAGGTGGGCGAACGTGAGGAGACCCGCCTGGTCGGCGGCATCGGCTCCTGTGGGCGCGAACTCTGCTGCAGCACATGGCTCACCGACTTCGCTCCGGTGTCCATCAAGATGGCCAAGGAACAGGGCCTGCCGCTCAACCCGTCCAAGCTGGCGGGGATGTGCGGCCGGCTCAAATGCTGCCTGCGCTACGAGTACGACACCTATCTCGACCTTCGCCGGGCCCTGCCGCGCGTCGGCAAGCGGGTGCAGACCGTCAAGGGCGACGGCAAGGTCGTCAAGCTACTGCCGCTCGAGCAGCGCTGCCTCGTCGTGCGGGAGGAGGACGGCCTGACGATCGAGTGCACCCTGGACGATCTGGTCGCCCGGCGAGACGAGGCGACCGGACCGGCTGAGCCTGCGAAGTCGGAATGAACGAACCCGTCTACATCACGACGCCGCTCTATTACGTCAATGCAGAACCCCATCTCGGGTCGACCTACACCACGGTCATTTGCGATGCGTATGCCCGGTTTCATCGTCAACGCGGTCGCGACGTCTGGTTCCAGACCGGCACTGATGAGCACGGCGAGAAGATCGCCACGGCGGCAAGCGCGGCAGGCCTCGAGCCCAGAGCTTTCGTCGACGACGTCAGTGGTCTCTTTCGCGCCGTCTGGGATTCCTGCGGGATCAGCTACGACCATTTCATCCGGACGTCGTCTCCGAGCCACACCGCCTTCGTGCAGGATCTCCTGAGCCGCCTGCACGAAGCCGGCGACATCTATTTCGGAGATTACGCCGGGCTCTACTGCGTCGGATGCGAGCGTCTCTACACCGAAAAGGAGCTGATCGACGGCCGCTGCCCGCAGCACCTCACCGTGCCGGAGACTGTTTCGGAGCCCAATTACTTTTTCCGGATGTCGCGCTACCAGGACCGCGTCCGCGAAATCCTGGATTCCCAACCCGACCTGGTGCGACCCGAGGGCTACCGTCGCGAGGCCCTGGCGATGCTGAAGGAGCCGCTCGGCGATCTCTGCATCTCGCGCCCACGCAAGCGCCTCGAGTGGGGCATCGAACTGCCCTTCGACCGGGAGTACGTGACCTACGTCTGGTTCGACGCCCTCGTCAACTACGTGAGTGGACCGGCGGCCATGGGCCGACTCGATGCCACGTGGCCCGGCGTCGAGCACTTCATCGGCAAGGACATCCTGAAGCCTCACGTCGTGTTCTGGCCCTGCATGCTGCTCGCTGCGGGCCTCCCTCTCTTCCGCCACCTGAACGTGCACGGCTTCTGGTCGAGTGGTGGACAGAAGATGTCGAAGAGTCTGGGCAACGTCGCCCGGCCACTTGCCATCCGGGACCGCTACGGCATGGACGCCCTGCGCTATTTTCTGATGCGCGAGATGGCCTTCGGGCAGGATTCCGATTTCACCGAGGATGCCCTCGTCGTCCGCCTGAATGCCGACCTGGCCAATGGCTTTGGCAACTTCGCCAGCCGGATTCTGGCTATGATCAACAAATACTTCGACGGCGTCGTGCAACCCCTGTCGCACCGCAGCCCGGCTGACGACGTGCTGCCACTGGCCTTCGCAAAGGGACGTGCCGAGATGGAGAGCCACGTCCATCAGCTGGCCTTTCACCGCGGACTCGAGTCGCTGTGGCGCGCGCTCGATGTCGCCAACAAGTACGTCGTCGAGACCGCCCCCTTCCGGCTCGCCAAGGATCCGGCGGAGCGCGGCCGGGTCGGGACGATCCTGCACCACTGCCTGGAGGCACTCCGGGTTCAGGCCCAGCTCGTCGCTCCTTTCTTGCCTGACGCGGCGGAGCGGTTGCGCGAGATCCTCGCGCTATCACCGGAGCGTTTCGCCGATCTCGATCTCCCCTGGGGCGAGGCCTTTCCCGCGGGTCATCGCGTTGGCGCCGCCGTCAATCTCTTCCCGCGGGTCGAGGCGGTGGGCCCTTGACGGACGTCGCGTTGCGGCCGGAAAGCTCGAACGCAGAGGCACCTTCGCTCAAGCTGACCTCACCCCCGGCTTCAACCACGAGCGCTTCGACCCCCGCGACTCCACGCGTGAGCTGCGCAAGTCCGGCCACCCCCCAGACCACGAGAGCGGTCGAGAAAGCCTCCGCTGTCGCTCCATCTGGAGCGACGACGGCGGCCACTCGCGCCGATTCGACCGTTTCTCCGGTGCGTGGATCCATCACATGACCGACGCTGCGCTCGCCGATCCGCCACACCTGTCCGCGACTCGCCGAGACAGAGAGTGCCGCGTCCCGCAGGCGCACGATGGCGATCTCGTGCCCCTCGGGGTCGGCGATGGCAACGCGCCACGTTCCCGCCAGCTCCTCACCGGGAGGCCCTCCGATCGCGTGATGGCTTGATCCGCCGAAGTCAAGTAGTGCTCTCAGCCCGGGCACGGCCTGCAGGTCGGGGAGTGTGCGGTCGAGCGCCCAGCCCTTGCCGATCCCTCCGAGATCTATGCGCGCCCCGGGCCGAGAGAGCCGCGCCGTCTCTTGGTTGATCTCGAGCCCATCGATGCCCACTGCCTCTCTCGCCCGCGCCCGGGCAGCCGCCGTGGGCCACTGCCCGGCACGCTGTGCTGCACGCCACAATTCGACCAGGGGCCCCACGGTGGGATCGAAGGTCCCCTGCGTGGTTCGCGCGAGCCGAGCCGCAGAGCGAAGTGCAGCCAACGTCGGCTGCGGTAGCCGCACGGGTCCCGCTCCAGCCGCACGATTCAGTTGCGTCAAGGGACTCGACTCGGAGAAGGTGGTCAACGCCTCGTCAAGCATGTCAACAGTCGCGAGCACTCCGGTGGCGGCGCGCGACAGGGTTGCCGGATCGGGGCCGCAGAGAGTCACCTGCAAGACCGTCCCCATCGAGGGTGCGCCCCGCTGGAGACAGGACTCGGACGCTGGAGGCTTCAGCGCATAATCCGCCGCTGCCTCCGGGCGGCCACCGCCGCACGCTGCTCCAGGCAAGGCAAGGGCAAGCGCGAGGGCCATGCCGACATGGCAATCGACCCGTAGACCCCTCCGCTGAGGCGATGGCCGGGCAGCCCGCCATCCTCCCTGTATCGAGTTCACGGTTCTCGCCGAACGACGCGCCTGGTCTCAGTCGTCGTCGTCGTCGTTTCCAGCCCAGGCAGCGTTGCTGCCGGCAAAGACCGCCCACAGGCAGGTACCGATCAGCACGGCGAGACTGACCTCGAGCAACACGAATCCGGCGACCTTGAGCCAGGCGAGATGAGGGCTCACGAAGCGCACGAGCCAGCCGCTCCCCTCGTCAAGGACCGCTGCGCCGAAGGGCACCACGATCAACCAGAGCTTCGTCACCGATCGGAGCGGAACGAAGAGCATGAGATGGGTCAGCGTCATGAGCAACATGCCCATCGCGAAGAGGTGGAAGTGGGCGACCTCGACCATCCCGCGAAAACTGCGCGGTTCGAGAAACCGCTCCTCGTCGCCCAGGTAGTAGGTCACCACCGACGCCGGGGAGAGATCCATGTGCGCGAAGTAGAGGGCTGCATTGGTCAGCCAAAGCCCGACTACGAAGAGCACGAAGAGAACGACGACCACCTTCAAAAGGCCGTTCCGCGACCAGTCACTCACGACGAAGCGCACGTCAGTCCTCCTTCTCCGGCCCGGCCTCGGCAGAATCCTTCTCCAGCAAGACGCGGTGCAGGGCCAGAACCCGGCGTACACCGCGCGTCACCGCGGAGGCCGAGAGCGAGGCGCCGGCAATGCCGTGCACTCCGCGGCGGATCCGCAGATCCGGATTCAGTTCGCGACCGCGGAACTGGTCGAGCCAGCGACGCGACGGCTCGAATTCCGGCGGCTCGTAGAAGGCGAGCATCAGCACCGAGGCCACCTTACCCGCGGGATCGAGAACGACCAGGAGGGTCTCGGGAACCGTGCGCACGTTGTGGGTCTCGAAGTACGCGTAGCCGGTAATATCACCCTCTCGCGGCGAGGCGCTGCCTCCGGGCGTCTCTCCGGCGCCCTCGGACGCGTTCCGGCTTGTGCTTGATCGGGCGGTGGAGCGGGCCTCTGCCCCCGGCGTTGCCCCGGGTTCCGTCACGGCCTCTCGACCGACGTAGACCGTTACAAAGCCATCGTCAAGCGCAACACCGGAGAGTTCCCGGACGGCCGCGCGCTGCTCAGGGGAGAGGAAGAAGCGACGCCGCTCGACCTGAATCGCGCCGGGGAAAGCAGCCTCGAGGGCCTCCTTGCGGCCCATATAGGCCGCGGCTCTTGCTGGCTCGCCAGAGGAGACAAGAAACCCGGACGCGAGCAGGGCCACGGCGACAAGCACCGTGCCCCCACTCGTCATCCAGCGCGCCCCGCGCTGCTCAGAATACGAAGCCAAGGCCAAGGTTGAATGTATCCGGGCTCTCGCCGGCCTCGGGATTGTACATGCGGTAGTCCGCCTTCAGGACCACCTGCGAAATCGGCTTGTAGTCGATCCCCACGGTCCAGATCGTGTCGTCGTACTTGCCGTTGGCCATGAACCCGGCGGGCACATGCTGCTGGGTATCGACCCACTCGAAGCGGACGAACGGAGCCAGCGCCTGATCGGTGTCCTGGAGCATCCACGGCATCACGTCATACGCGCCCTCGAGGTACATCCCGAGCATCTGATTGGCGATGACATCGTCCGCACCGATGAGTTCGTCCTCGCGCAGCAGATTCGTCAATTGCTTTGCATCACCAACCCATGAGGCCGCGATCTCACCGCGGGTTACAAATTGCCCCAAGGTGTACTGCGCATGTCCCTCCCAAATGGTCGTGGGAGTCTGGGGCACATCCTGGCCGTCGACGACCTGATTCTGCCCCGAGTTACCGGCGTATACGGCGGTACCAAAAACGAGGTCGTCGATCGGTTGGAAATCGACGCGACCGACGAACGCCCAGTCCTCGGCGATCGCCCGGTTGCCCTTCTGTCGTGCATCGCGGAAACCGGACGGCTTGAACCCGAGCGCGTTGAAGCCGTTGATGCCGTACACGCGGTAGTCCATCCAGTCCGTGGGTTCGGCGAAGAGTCCGGCACCGACTTCGCGCCACGTGCTCGGGATGATGCGCTGATCGACCTCGGGCCGATTGACGGCGAGGTAGAAGGTCGGCTCGTGGGCCTCGTTGACCATGCCCATGGGGACCAGGACCTCACCGGCGCGAATGTTTGCATACTCCGAGAGGAAGAAGTCGAGGTAGGCCATCTCGACCGAGACCTCGCCACTCTTGGAGCTCACCGTGCCGGCAGTCGTCGCGTGTTCGAATTCGACCTCCGAGTTGAACACGATCCAGTCGTTGAACTTGTACCCAGTGTACAGCACGAACCGCTGCAGGTCGTCCCGGATCAGATCTGTGTCCGTCTTGTCGGAGGTTGGGGCCTTGTAGACGAGTTCGCCGTAACCACCGATCGAGAGGCCTGGGTTGCGCCCGTAGACCTTGGCCGCCCCAGGCGAGAGACCGTAGCGGCTCTCGAGCTTCATCTCCTCGGGAATGGTGAGACTATTCTTGATGGTGTCGACTGCGTCCGCCAGCACGTCGGTCCTCTGCTCGGTGGTCGCCTGGCGGACCTCCTCCTGTTGCTGCTCCTGTTTGAGCTTCGTAAGTTCAGCCTGCAGTTCGGCGAGCTTGGCCTCGAGGGCCTCGATCCGCGCATCCGCGGCGTGCGCCGCGCCGGGACGGGCCAGAAGAGCCATCCCGACCAAGGCCGCAGCAATCGGATGGCCAAGGCGACTCAAGCCCCGCTTCTCTTTCTCTCGTCTTCGCATGTCTTCTCCTGCTCGGGAAGGGAAGGGTCGCCCAGCAAGGCGCACCCGCTGGCGCCCGCCTCTCCGGCCCCTGGTTCAGGCCCCGGCCCTAGCGAAATTGAAAGTCATTTTCAACTAGCTCGGACTCCGCCCCATCGGGCGCCCGGGATCGACGATCCATCCCCGCGGGTGTGGGTAAGGATCCATCCGCGCAGAACTCTCGGGTCGCCCAAGCGGAAGTGTGCCTGCCCGTCATGGCGGTCGGTGAGGCCAGGTCAGCGCAGAACTCGGCAAGCCGCCTCGCCTTGTCGGAGGATCAGCGGCTCAGGAACACCGGGCAGTGGGCATTGCGAAGCACAAATTCCGTGGTGCTCCCCAGCACCCATTCGACGATGCGGGAATGACCATGGGAGCCCATGAACACGAGGTCGTGCCCCCCCTCGCGCAAACGGAGAGGGATCTGCTCCCAAGCCTGGCCCACTTCTACCTTGTAGTCGACAGCAATCGCATACGAGGAGAGATAGCGCCGCGCATGGGCAATGATGGCCTCTCCGTCCTCGGCATCGCGAGCGATCGTGACGACAGCGAGAGGCAACGCCAGCGCCGTGCAGAGATCGGCCGCGGCGCGCATGGCACCACTCGCCCGTTCACTGCCATCCCATGCGAGCATCGGGGAGCGGATCTCCCGGAACTCTGCGGGTGTCACCAGCACCGGTCGCGTGCATTGCCGCGTAGCGCTCTCGGTCACGCTGCCGAGAAGACCCGTGGTGAACCTTGCATTGGCGCCGCGATATCCGATCACGAGCAGATCGGCCTCGCGCGCCCCGTCGCACAGTTCCGAAGCAACGACACCGATCGTGAGACGGGAATCATGCCGGGTCCTGGCTGCGTCGCACTGTCGCTCGAACTCCTCGAGCAACCCGCGACCTCGCTCCTGCAGCGCCGCCCGCATCTTGGCCGTGAAGTCGAGGTACGGCTCGAAGCCCAGCGAACCCGAGATGTCGTGGAAGAACGAGCCCTCGATCGAGACGATGTCAACGACGTGCAGTCCACTCACGGTCGCGTCGAGCCTCTTCCCTAGCCAGACCGCGTACCGGAGGGCCGCACCGGAATGCTCCGACCCGTCGACGCCCACGAGAATCCGCTTGATCATGTCGCACCTCCCACCGTCGCGCTGCGCCACGGCCACGCGTCGGCCTCTCTTGCCGAGCGTGCCGGAAAATGCGGCTTCCCGAAAGGGGGGCGCTCGACGCCGCGCTTTACAAGGAACCGCCCGGCGCGCTATCGCCAACATCGCGATGGCCGTCCGAAACCGGAAGATGTCAGGCAAGAAGCCGGTGGCCGTGTCCGGGCCTCGCAAGGGGCGGCAAACCACGGAACGGCTCGCCAGGCTCGAGACGATCGTGCGCGAGCTGCGCAGCGTGGCCGAGGCCGCGGGCCTGCGCGTAAGGCAGGAGAAGCTCCTCCGCGAGGCGGGCTACACGATTCGTAGCGGGCTTTGCCGAGTGGCCGAGAACCAGATGCTGATTCTCGACAGCGAACTGGCACCCGAGATCCGGGTTGACATGCTGCTCGGTGCTCTTGCCGGTCGCGATCTCTCGGGCATCGAGATGCCCGAGGAGATCCTGAGCCTGCTGCGGCCCGAGAGCCCGTCCGCTGCGTCGCGTTGACATCACCGGCTGCCGGCTCTAGCCAGCGCCCATGGCGACGCGTGCGGACCGCTTCTCCGCCTTTCGCCTGGTCCTCAAAGAGCGTGGCCTGAAGTCCACCTCCCAGCGCGACGATATCGCGCGCGTTTTCTTCGAGATAAAGCGCCACGTCAGTGTCGACGACCTCTTCCGCGAGGTGCGCAAGATCAATCCGAGGGTCGGCTACGCGACGGTCTACCGGACGCTGAAACTACTGCTGGAATGCGAACTCGCCGAGGAACAACGCTTCGCGGACGGACAGACGCGCTACGAGAACATCGAGGCAGCCGAGGCCCATCATGACCATATTTTGTGCGATCGCTGCGGCCGGATCGTCGAATTCACCGACGAGAGCCTGGAGAACCTCCAGGAGGACATCGCCCGCCGTCTGGGTTTCGTGCTCGCGCGACACCGGCTCGAACTCTACGGCATCTGTCGTCAATGCCGCGAGGGAACACCGCGCTCGCGTTGACGCCGCCGCATGAGCGACCGACAGGCCCAGGCGCCCCGGCTGCAACCGTCCCGGCGGCGATCCCGTGCGGCGGCAAGCTGACTTGCGCTGGCCGCCCTGCCCTCAGGCGCTCGGCCGGATCCCGTCGGAGGAGTTCTGCCGCACGGTCGTCTTCGGCTGCCGATCACCCACGTCGGCCAGAACCGAGCGTAGCCGGGCCTCGAGTTCGCGCAGTCCGGACTCCAGCCGCTCGATCTCGGGTCCCACCGCGCGCAGGCGCGCCATGCCGCCGGCGAGCGTCTCGTCGATTCGACGCTGGAGGAGTTCGAGGCGGTCACGGGAGCGGTGGAGAACCTCATCGACGAGGCGGGAGCCTCGCGCCGACTCCTCGGCAACGAGCCGCTCGGCCTGGTCACGCACACCGCCGATCACCGAGAGTCCTCTCTGGGCCACTCCGGCGATGGCATCACCACCGTTGCGCACGAGGTTCTGCAGAAGTTCGAGCGAGAGCGGGCTCTGCCGCCGCCGTTCGTCCTCCAGGATGATCTGGGCGAGGGTCACGGCCGTCAAGTCCTCACCCGACTCGTTGTCGGTGACATGCACTTCGTCGCCGCTGCGCACGCAGCGGGCGATGTCGTCCAAGGCCACATAGCGGCTTGTAGACGTGTCGTAGAGCTTCCGGTTTGCGTATCGCTTGATCACTCGCTGCATGGGGGAGAATCTAGATTTTCCTGAAGCGGAGCACAAGCGACACATCGGGGCGGCGTCCAGAAACCGCACCGCTCGGGGAGCCGGGCGCCTCGCGCGGAGCCATGAGCATCGAGCCCGGGCATCGTCCGGCCAGCGCCGCGCACACCGCCAGCGCTCCCACCTCGCGCGAGCGACGAGTGCCAGCCCGGACACATGTCTGGGCGACCCGTGCGGCGGCGAAGACACACAGCACTCTCCGGCTGGAGTCGACCGTTGCAGAAGTAGCGGGAGTTTTGGCCATTCGGCACGTTCTCGCCACCAGCCACCTCCCGCGCCATCATCCAGAGTAAGGCAGTGGGATATACGTGAAATCCCCAATATCACATCGATTTACCCGCATATTCCACGGAGATGACTTCCTATCAGCCCTGGGTTCAAGTGGGGTACGACGCTTGCTCCGGACAGGCGCGGTGCCTGCAACGAGGGAGGAGTCCACCATGGCCGAGATCAACGTCGATGCCGCCTGCCGAACCACCAAGGAGTCGGCCATCGCTGAGACCTTGGGGCTGGTGGGCCAGCATCCATCGATCCGCCGCGTCGCCGAGCTGGTCCGCCGCGTCGCCGTGGCCGATGTTCCCATCCTGATCAGCGGCGAGAGCGGCACCGGCAAGGAACTCGTCGCCAAAGCCATCCATCGTGCCTCTCGGCGCGCTAGCCGAACGCTCGTCCCGGTCCACTGCGGAGCGATTCCTGAGGAACTCCTCGAGAGCGAGCTTTTCGGTCACGTGAAAGGCGCCTTCACCGGAGCTCTGGGGCATCGGGCCGGGCGCTTTCAGCTCGCCGACGGCGGGACGGTCTTCCTCGATGAAATCGGAGAAATGTCGGCACGTTTCCAGACCAAGCTGCTGCGCGTGCTGGAGGATGGAACCTTCGACCCCGTCGGGAGCACGACGACACAACGCACCGACGTTCGTGTGGTCGCGGCCACCCATCGCGACCTGCCCACGATGGTGCGCTCGGGTTCCTTTCGGGAGGACCTCCTCTACCGCCTCGACGTCGTCACGATCCGCCTGCCGTCCTTGCGCGAACGACGTTCCGACATCCCGATCCTGGTCCGACACTTCCTCGAACTGCTGGCGCGCGACCGCCACAGCCCGGCGACTGAAGCTACCCCCGAAGCCATGCGCGCGCTTTGCGCGTGGGACTGGCCGGGGAACGTCCGCGAGCTGCGCAACGTGCTGGAACGAGCCGCCCTGCTCGCCGACCGCCCAGGCGAGATCCATCTCTGCGACCTACCCGCCGCCATCGCCGCAGGCAGCGCCACCGATATCGATCTCCCCGCGCCTGATCCCATCGCTACCCAGCCCTGGGACTTCGGACCTGCTGGCGCCAACTTCTACGCCGAACTTGAGGCCTTTGAACGCCGGATGATCACCCAGGCATTGCGTCTCGCGAGCGGCAGCAAACGCGAAGCGGCACGCCTGCTCTCGGTAAACCGCACCACGCTGCTGGAGAAGCTCAAGCGGCGAGGTTGGTCCCTCGAGGATCTGACCCCCGAGTTCGCCCACCAGTCGACGCCCGATTGGAGCGAGATCGCGGACGCAGGCGCGGACGAAGACGGGCCGCTGGCTCTCGCCTCCTGATCAGCCGGTTGCATGACCCAGACCTTTCTGTCGAAACTCGCCCGTGCATTTGCGCAGGCGAATCGGCGTCGCGGCAGGCGTCTGGCTCCTGTGCACGGCCCGTCTCGGAGCCGCCCAGATTCCGGCCGGTGGCGGCGGTGCTGGTGCCGGGGGCGGCATGGGTCCACTCGGCAACGCGCTCAATCGCAGCGAATCCACGCAGGCACCGAACAAATCTGATCTCGACGCGAACCTGGAGAACGCCGACTCCGAGGACGCCAAGGTCCGGCTCGAGGCGATCAAGGGCCTGGCGGGCTCAAAGGACGAGAAAGCTCTTCGCGCCCTGCTCGAGGCGCTGGCCGATCCCGAACCCGAGGTTCGACTCAAGGCCATCGATACCGTGGGGGAGATGCGCGCCAGCGAGGCCACGCCTTCTCTGGTGCAGATCCTCTTCCTTCGGGACAGCCCGGACTGGTTGGAGCAGCGGGCGCTGGTCGCGCTCGGCAGGATCGGGGACTCGCGTGCGACGCGGCCAATCACCGACTTCATCCAGCGCAGCACCGACACGGAATCGAAGGGAACGGCCCTCTTCGCGCTCGGCGAAATCGGCGACGACAAGGCTCTTCCCAGCCTACGCGACATCCAGAGTTCAGGGGATCCGACGGTCAAGCGCCTTGCCGGTGACGCGATTTCGAAGATCGAGGCGCGGCGGATCGAACCGGAAGTGCAGGTGAACGCGCTCCGTCCGGATCCGAACGAGGTCCAGCGACCGGCCTCGGCCGGAGTCGGCGCCCCGGTCGCCTACTAGACCAGGCCCATGGCGACTCCCACGCCCCCGGCAACGGCATCCGGCCTACCGCGCGAGCCGCTCTACGAGCCGAGTCAGGGCGCCCCCCCGAGCATCGGACGCCCGGGCGAGTTCCCGTTCCTGCGCGGGCCCTACGAGACCATGTACCGCACCCGGCGCTGGACGATGCGTCAATTCGCTGGATTCGGAACACCGGAAGACACCAACGCCCGCTTCCGTTTTCTACTCGAGCAGGGCCAGACCGGTCTCTCGACGGCCTTTGACATGCCCACTCTCATGGGATTCGACGCCGACCATCCGCGCTCACGCGGCGAGGTCGGCCGCGAAGGAGTCGCGGTTTCGACCATCGACGACATGGAACGGCTGTTCGCGGCCATCCCGCTCGATCAGGTCACCACCTCCATGACCGTGAACTGCTCGGCCGCCATCCTGCTCGCGATGTACATCGTCGTGGCGGAACGCCGGGGCATTCCGCGTGCGGCACTCGGCGGAACGATCCAGAACGACATGCTCAAGGAATTCATCGCGCAGAAGGAGTGGATCTGTCCGCCTGAACCCTCCGTTCGCGTCGTCGCCGACATGATTGAGTTCTGCACCGTCGAGATGCCGCGCTGGCATCCGGTCTCCATCAGCGGCTATCACATCCGGGAGGCGGGGGCGACGGCCGTTCAGGAACTCGCGTTCACCCTCGCCGACGGTCTCGCCTACATCGACGCCGTCACTCGCAGAGGCCGACTGCGGATCGACGATTTCGGCCATCGCCTCTCGTTCTTCTTCGATGTCCACAACGATTTCTTCGAGGAGATCGCCAAGCTGCGCGCAGCACGCCGCTTGTGGGCAAAGCTGCTTACGGCCCGCTACGGCCCGTGCCTCGCGGAGGCCTGCCGGCTGCGCATGCACGCTCAGACGGCTGGGGCCACGCTGACAGCACAACAGCCGCTCAACAACGTCGTGCGTGTCACCATGCAGGCACTGGCCGCAGTCCTGGGCGGTGTCCAGTCACTTCATACCAATGCCTTCGATGAAACCCTGGCTCTGCCCACCCAAGAGTCTGCCATGGTCGCGCTGCGCACTCAGCAGATCATCGCGGAGGAAAGCGGCGTCGCCGAGATGACGGATCCCCTCGGGGGCAGCTGGGCCCTCGAGTCACTGACCGACGCGGTGGAACAACAAGCTCGCCTCCTGATCGAGGAGATCGACCGGCGCGGCGGCATGATCCAGGCCATCGAACAGGGTTTCCCCCAGACCGAGATCGCCGAGAGCGCCTACCGCGAGCAACAGCAGAGGGATCGCGGCGAACGCGTCACCGTCGGAGTCAACCGCTATTCGGTGAAGGACGACCGACGGCCTTCCCTGCTGCGCATCCCGCCCGAGCTCGAGAAAGCCCAGGTGGACCGCGTCAAGGCGTTCAAGGCCGGGCGTGATCAGACGCGCGTGGATGCAGCCCTCGCCGCACTCACCGAGGCGGCGGCGGTAGAAACCAACTTGATGACGCCGATCATCGCTGCCGTCGATGCGGGCTGCACGGTCGGCGAGATCTCCGACGTCTACCGCCGGGTCTTCGGCGAATACCGCGATCCCGCGCTGGTGTGATGGAGCGCCTGGGCGGCCGCGCGGTCCGACAGGCCGGAGTGGGCCTGTGGACGGCCGCCCTCGTGATGACGGCAGACGCCCGCGTCGCGAACGGCGCGGACAGCCTACCCTGCAACCCGTGGTTCCCTCTCCGGGCGGGCGCTTCCTGGACGTGGCTCGAAACCTCGGGGTCGTCGGATGCGCGCATCGAACGAACCCTGACCGTCGAATCCGTCGAGTCCGGAGCCGGCCGCGAAGAGGCGCTCCTCGTTCAGAGAGTGCGTGAGTCGGGTGGTGCGAGCCGTGCGCTCGGCAAGGCGACGACACGCGCCATCTGCCGCAGCGGCGTCGTCACCCTCGAGACACGTGGAAGCGCTCGAGCACACAGCGGTGGGGCAACCTCCCAGGCGCAAGTAATCGCTCGACTGCCGGGACTGCCCGCGCCCTCCGATCTGGCCCGGGGCCGGACCACTCGCGCCACGACCGAAATCACGACTCTCGAAGGCGGACGGCGCGAACGAATCCGCGGCGAGCGCGTGACTCGCAGTCTGGGCAAGGAAGAGGTCGCGGTCCCGGCGGGCCGCTTCGCGGATGCGGTCCATCTGGTCATCGACGAACGCCTCGAGGGCCAGGGCAACGCGACCTATCGGCAGCGCATCGAGGAATGGTGGGCGCGTGGAATCGGCCTCGTGTTGCGCATAAATTATCAAGAAGGGAAAGTGGTCGGCCGCGAGAGCCTGGTGCGTCGCGTGGTCGCCCTTAGGCATTCCACGCGACCGACGTCGCCATCGACCATTACACGCTCGACATTCTCGAGCACAGCCAGCGCACCCGTCACGCCGACAACGGCCGGAATGCCCAGCTCGCGGGCAACGATGGCCCCGTGCGAAAGTAGACCGGCCGACTCGAGCACGAGTGCTCCGGCACAACTCAGGGCCCCCATCCAGCTCGGATCCGTCGCCAGCGCAACGACCACATCGCCCCGTTCGATGGTGTCGAGATTGTCTGGAACGACGATCCGGCGAACGGCCCCGACTTGCCGCCCGGGAGCGGCCGGCTCGCCGTCCAGAACACCCGCCCCGGGGAAAGGGATACTGGCCGGCTCCAGCGTCGCCCGGGTCTCGGGCGCCACCGATCGTTGGCCTGCTTGATGCGCCCGTGCCGGGAGGGCGACCTGCAGCGTCACACCGGGGCCGCAGTCGGCCGAGACACTGGCGCCGGCCAGGGCGCGGCCTGCATCGTCGATCACGAGCGGCGGTGTCTCGCGGCCCCAGTGGGCGTATTCGTCCCGTCGGATCGAGATTCTTCGACAGGACTCTGCCGGCAGGAGGTCCGTGAAGAGTTCCTCCCGGAGCAGCCAGAAAACGTCAGAGGGTTGAGTTGCAGCTCCCCGTTCGACAGCGCGCCGGCCCGCCTCCAGGGCCAGCGCCCGCAGTCGCGCCAGAAAAAAATCGGCCCCGTAGCGCATATTTTCGCGCAGGGCGTAGGTCTCGCGGCAGAGGTCGAGCAGCATCCGCACGATGGCGGATCGCAGCGATCCCATGGGCCCCGCATTCACGTGCGCGAAGATCCGTTGCTCCAGCGAGGCGATGTCCATCGGCGGAGGAACCACACCTGGCGGCTCCCGGAGTCGGCGCTGGATGAGTGCCGCGACCTTCTCGGGTCGCTCCCGCCATGTCGGCCATGACAGATCGCGGGCCACCAGTCGATGCCCGTGGCGCTCGAGAAACGCCGTCAGCACTTCGTGGCGAGGGACGTCCCCGGCGGCCACGGCTTGCGCGATCGCCACCGGCGTCGCTTCGAGCCAGCGTCGCCGCACGGATTCATCCTCGCGGAGTTCGGCGACCAGATGATTGAGATCGAGGTTCGCGGCGAAGCTCTCCACACCCCCGGCACCGCGCAAGAGTTGCGCAAGGGCCCGGCGATCCCCGGGAACCCACCGCTCGAGCAAGGCACCGAGGAGATGGAAGAACACGAAAGCGTAGACGACGCCCCAGCTCGCGACGTCGAGGAACTGGCCCAGCGCATCGAGCGTCCGCCCTATCTCCACGTCGATCTCGCCTGGGGCTTGGGGAACGGCGGCAGGTTCCTCCTCGAATTCATGGCGGACCGCTCGGCAGACCTCCCTGAACCGCGCCACCCGTGCCCAGGGCAGAATATGAGGCTCCCCGGCGAGAACCCGCACACAGCGCAGGTAGAGACGCGGGTCGAACCAGCTCCGACCGCCACCGCGCAGATCCTTGCGAAGTTCCTCGGGGAGGGTGTCGAGAAGTCCCTTGGTCACCAGCGCGGCCGGCAGCTCGGCGATCACGCCAGCAATGCGGGTGGCATCGACGTAGACGCGCCCCTGATGGAGGCGGAGGACCGCCGCAGAGCGTTCGACCGGAAGCCCCGCCACCGCCAGTCGGCGGTGCACGAGATGCCCGGTCATCACGTCCGCGAGCAGGTCAAAGGTGAGTGGCGTCACCGGTCCCGACCACAGCTCGTCCGCGAGGCGGCGGCTCCAGAGACGGACACTGGCCACCGTGTTCCCATAGCAAGCAGCCCAGCGACGACCGACGGCGCGAAGCCCGAGAAGGCCTGATGTCGAGCGACCCGACGGCGCCGGAAGCCACCTGCGGATCTTGTCTGGGAGCGGCGCCGGGCCTACTACAGTTTCAAGAGCAACGAGCCGCCCGATGGAAGAGGGAAATGGCGAGCACGGCCCATAACGATCCGTCGAAACTGATTCGCCTCAGCGACCATCGACGCCGCCTCCCCGGATCCCTGCGCCGTCCCACCACGCGGGTCACGGATCGGTCCCGCGGTCTTCACGGCGAAGCCTCCTGGCTGACGGGCGCCCTCCTGATGACTGCGGCAGGTGGGGTGACGGTAGGACTGCTCGCGGGTTTCACCGGCCTCGGGCTCGCCAACCCTCGCGGCGAAGGCGTGGCCCTGGCACCGCTGCTCTCCCATCTCCTGCAAGCCGGCGTGTCGTTCACCGCAGGTTGGCGCCTCCGACACATGGCGCCGGCCACCGCGCCCTGGATCGGTGTCGCCGGAGGGTCGCTCGTCACGCTGGCGCTCTCCGATATCGGTCAATTGACGACGGGTGCCGCCGCGGGGCCCCTCGACGGCACGAGCCGTCTGGGGATTTTTGCGCTTGGAGTGGCGGCAGGAATCGGCGTGTGGGCCGCCTCCTTCGCGCTGCGGCTCAGCCGAGGACCGGACGGTCATTGAGGCCCCCACGGCACTCGAGACACCACCCGCATCAGACGACCTGCTCTCGATCCACGGGTCATGCGTGGTAGGGTCGCGCGAATGTCGAATCCTGCCGTCTGGGTCGTCAGTCATGGTCCAAGTTGCCTCGACGGTGCCGCCGCGGCGGCCGCCGTCGCTCGTTTTCACGAACCTTCGCCGGCCTGTGTCCGCTTCGCCTCCAACAACGAGATCGACGACGTCCTGCGCCGGCTGAGCCCGGCCCGTGGCGACGTCCTCTGGATCACTGATATTTCCTGGAAGGACGAAGCAACGACGGCGCATCTGCGCCAACTCATCGAGAGCGGCGTCGAGATCCACTGGATCGATCATCACCGCACCGCGATCGAACGGCTACACAATGGGGCCTACCCCCTCGCCTTTGCGAGCCAGGTGGTCGAGGACACCTGGTCGGCGGCGCGGCTGACCTACGATCATCTGGCCAGCCTCGATCCACGACGCGCGGCAGCACCCCGCTTCGCGAGCCTGGCCCCACTGATCGCGATGGCAGACGACAACGACCGCTGGGTTCTCGCGATCCCGGGAGCTCGCGATCTCGGCCTGGTCGTGCGCGCCTTGCGGCCCGGTCAAGCCTATGACGAGTTCATGCGCCTTGACGAGACGCTGCGGGACACGCCGGCGATGGCCGAGGCGCGCGGTCGAGTCACCGAGGAACTCGCACGCAACCGTCGTCTCGCAGAAGCCACGCGCGTCGACCACCCGTTCGGCGAGGAGCGTCTCACGACCGCTCTGTGCGACGGCTATGCGGGTGAGCTGGCCGACGACTGGGGCCGCACGTCACCGCGCACGGTCTTCGTTTTCTTCGACGTCCGCAGCGGCGCGCTCTCCTTCCGGCGCTCACCGGACTGCACGGTGGACCTCGCAGCACTCGCACAACGTTGCGGCGGCGGGGGACACCCCGCGGCCTCGGGCGCCACCCTGCCCGACCTTGGCCGGGCCCTCGGGGAGACCGTCGCGCAACGTTTCTTCGGAACGATCGACGCGGCCTGAGGGGGCCCGGAGTTCCGCACCCTCGGCCGGATGACCCTCAGGACGACGCGGCCACGCTGCGCGGCGGAGCGGGTACGCGCTGGGAATCCGGGAGAGCGGCATCCCGTAGCACCTGGGCAAGGCGCTCTCCTTCGAGGGTCTCCTCGGCCTCGAGAGTCGTCGCAAGAAAATCGAGTCCCTTGCGCCGATCGAGCAGCAGGCGTCGCGCCCGCGTGTGGGCATCGCGGATCAGGATGGCAACCTCGGCGTCGATCGCCTCACCCGTGGACTCGCTGGCCTGAACCCGACCAAAGAGCCCTTCATCGAGGAAGCTGCTCTCCCGCCGGGCGAAGCTCATCGGCCCGAGCCGCTCGCTCATCCCGAAGACACACACCATCTGCCGTGCGAGCTGGGAAGCGCGCTCGAGGTCGTCCTGCGCCCCCGTGCTGACGTCCCCGAACACGATCTCCTCGGCCACGCGCCCGCCCAGCGTGACCGTCAGGCGATCGAGAAGCTCGCCCCGCCGCGCGAGGACGCGGTCCTCGGTCGGAAGCTGCATCGTGAAGCCAAGCGCACCGATCGAGCGCGGAATGATCGTGATCTTCGTCACCGGATCGGCCTGCTCCAACAACGCGGCGACCAGCGCATGACCCGCCTCATGGTTGGCCACCAGCGTCCGATCCTTGGGACGCAAGACGCGACTGCGCCGTTCGAGCCCCGTGGTCAATCGGTCCACCGCCTTCAGAAAATCAGCCTGTTCGACCGACTGCGCTCCACGCTGAGCCGCAAGGATCGCGGCCTCGTTGACGACGTTGGATAGATCGGCACCCGAGAAACCGGGCGTGTGGGCCGCGATTGCTTCCAGGTTGACGTCCTGCCCCGCCCGCACGTTCTGGCAATGAACAGATAGAATTTTTGTGCGGCCAGTGCGGTCCGGCAACTCGACCACGATCCGGCGATCGAAACGACCGGCGCGCAGCAGCGCCGAGTCCAGCACCTCGGGGCGGTTGGTCGCGGCCAGAAGCACGACACCCTTGGACGAATCGAACCCATCCATCTCGACCAGAAGCTGGTTGAGCGTCTGTTCCTGTTCGTCGTGGCGACCGAGTTGCAGCCCCGCCCCCGCTCTCGATTTGCCCACCGCGTCGAGCTAGTCGATGAACACGATGCAAGGCGCCTTCTGCTTCGCCTGCTCGAAGAGATCTCGCATCCGGGCCGCGCCGAGACCGACGAACATCTCGATGAACTCGGAGCCACTGATCGAGAAGAAGGGGACCCGGGCCTCGCCCGCGATCGCGCGCGCGAGCAGAGTCTTGCCC
>SXGS01775815.1_pt1 | contig 43602 bp, 35 predicted proteins | sample 3174681 | NCBI WGS metagenome assembly SXGS01 (sample SAMN11356861, study PRJNA531348) | freshwater metagenome | isolation source: freshwater sample F1-80 | place: China: Fuxian Lake, Yuxi | collected 2017-12-25 | reverse complement strand
GGCGGCACGCTGGTCCTCGACGAGGTCGGCGAGCTGCCGGTGGCGCTCCAGGCCAAGGTGCTGCGCGCGGTCGAGCAGGGCGAGGTCCAGCCCCTGGGCTCCAACGCCGCGCCCCAGCGCGTCGACGTCCGCCTCATCTGCGCCACCAACCGCGACCTCGAGGCCATGGTCGCCAAGGGCACGTTCCGCGACGATCTCTTCTACCGCCTCGGCGTCATGTCGCTCGAGCTGCCGCCGCTGCGCCGCTACAAGGATCAGCTCGAGGTCATGGCCTCGGTCTTCGTCGAGCAGACCGCCACCCGCCACGGCAAGCCGGCCCCGCGCATCGGGCCCGCGACCATGGCTCGCCTCGCCGCCTACGACTACCCCGGCAACGTGCGCGCGCTGCGCAACGCCAGCGAGCACGCCGTCATCCTGTGCGTGGGCGACGAGCTCGGCCCCGACGATCTCCCGGGACCGTTCCGTCGCGGCGACGGCGCCGATCCGAGGTCCGAAAACGCCAGTGCGGCCAAGCGCTCCCCGCGCCTGGCCGCTCGCCCTTCCCTACGCACGCTCCGCGAGCAGTGGCTCGCTCCCCTGGAGCGTCGGTATCTGGTCGATCTTCTCGCCGAGCACCGGGGCAATGTCCGGAAGGCTGCGGCTGCGGCGGGGGTCGATCCGGTCACCCTGTACCGGCTGCTTCGCCGCCGGGGGGTGTCGCTTCGTCGTACGGCCCACGCTGACGATGAGTGACAGCGGAAACATCACAGCAGCGGGACGACGGGCAGGAGGGCGATGACCGAGTCGCGGCCGCGCTCGGCCGAGGCCTTGGTCGCGTAGACCTCGCTGGTCGCGATGACCTGGCCGTTGGTCGCGGTCAGGTTGTAGTAGTAGCCCGAGCCCGACTGGGTCGAGAGCACCACGTAGCGGGGCTTGGACAGGCCGTTCTCGGCGGTCGAGAACGCGCCGTTGAGCGCGGCGGCCTTGGTCGAGTACTTCTGCGAGGTCAGCTGCACCGCGCCGTTGCGGGCGTGGAGGTTGAAGTAGAACTGGCCCGCACTGTCCTGCTTGACGGCGAAGCGGGCGCCGGCGGCCGTGTCCCACGCCTTCTGGTAGGCGGTCACGTTGTTGAGCGCCTTGGTGACCTCGGCCTGGGCCTCGGCGGCGGTGGCGAAGACCTCGCTGGTCGCGATGACCGCCTTGTTGGCGGCGAGCAGGTTGAAGTAGCTGCCGCCGTCGGCGGCGGTCTGCACCGAGTACCGGGCCGCGAGCTTGCCGTTGTCGAGCACCGAGAGCAGGCCGTTGAGCGCGCTGGTGCGGCTCGAGTAGCCCTGCGAGGTGAAGACGATCTCCTGGCTCTTCTCGAGCAGGTGGAAGCGGAACTTGCCGTCCGGGCTCTTCCACAGCTCGACCGAGGGGCGCGACGACAGGTCGCCCCACGAGTTCTCCTCGATCGAGGTGAGGTCGCCGTTGTCGGCGAGGTCGTCCTCGGTGGCGCAGGCGGCGGTGACCGAGGCGAGAGCGAGCGAGGAGAGGATGGCGAGGAAGCGGTTCGACATGGTGACCGTTCCATCAGCAACTGGCGGGCCACACCTGCCCACATGTAGATCCTGTTGAAATCACTCGGTTCGGGAACTCACGTTGTTGCTGAATCACCTCAATAGTTGCGTAGATGCAGTAGAGATTGCATTCGCACAGTTTGCCTGGCAAGGGAAGGCACGGGTGTCGTCGGCCGTACAATGTTCGACATGCGTGACCAGCGGCGCCGCGATCCGTTCGAGGAACCCGGCGAGATCTATCAGACTGGCACCAAGCCCGGCGCGGTGACGCTGACCCAGCACCTGCCGGTGCAGCGCAAGGCGAAGGCTGACGCCGGCCCGGTCGCGCCGATGGAGACCTACGGCTTCATCCAGGCGTACGGCGGCGAGGTCCAGGCCAAGGGCTCGGCCCTGTTCCCGGACGACAAGCCCACGCCGTGGATGGCGGCGGAGCAGGGCACCAGCGGCTCCGCCGGCCGGCTGCCCCACCTCGACACGATCCAGCCCCTGTTCGGCAAGCACGACGTCTCGTCGGTGCGCGCCTACACCGACAACCAGGCCGCCGCCGGCGCCAGCGCCATGGGCGCCGAGGCCTTCGCCGTCGGTGATCAGGTCGCCTTCGGCGGCGCGCCGTCGCTCCACACCGCCGCCCACGAGGCCGCGCACGTGGTGCAGCAGCGCGCCGGCGTCGCCCTCAAGGGCGGCGTCGGCCAGGCCGGCGATCGCTACGAGCACCACGCCGACGCGGTCGCCGACAAGGTCGTGCGCGGCGAGTCAGCCGAGTCGCTGCTCGATCAGATGGCGGGCAGCGGCGGCGGCGGCGGCAAGGCGGTCCAGAAGCAAGGCGGGGAATTCGACGACATTGAGATCTCCTCCGACGGCCCGTTCGCCCTATCGAAGGTCAGACTATGGCTGCTTGGCAAGGGCGAACGACAGAGCAAGCAGGGTTTGGTCGAGTTCTTCTCAAGGCTGGAGTCGAAGCATCAGATGAGGGCGCTCGAGATCCAGCTCGGCACCGTGCCGGCCGACATGGCGGACTTCAAGAAGGCGATGAAGCCGATGGGGCGCGGTGCTAGCCTGGACTGGGATGCCTTCTCGGACGCGATCCGCCAGGCCAGGGCGGACGAGGACCAGCAGGCGCACGCGGACACGCAGTGGACCAAGAGTGGGAAGCTCGAGAAGGCCGGCACGGGGCTGGCAGTGGCCAAGGGGGCGAACACGGGGACGGAGAAGGGCACGGAGGCGCTGACGACGTCTCCGCCCGGCATCGGGGGCGCGCCGCTGGTCTCGCCGCAGGCTCCAGGCGTGAGCGGGGTGCTGGGCGTCACCGGTGTCGTGGGTCCCGCACTGGGCATTGTCGGCAGCTCGATGGAGGTCGCGCAGGTCGGCAACGCCCGGCACGAGACGCGCGGCAAGGCGACGGAGACCGTCGTGAAGTCGGCTTCCGCGACCGCCGACATCGGGCGCAGCGCGGCGCTCACCGGGAAGGCCGCCATGGAACTTGGCGCGGCCGGCTCGGAGGTCGCGGCCCAGGCCGCAGCCACATGGCTGGGTATCGTGGCGGGGGCCGGTTTGTTGGTAAGCGGGACAATCGGCGCGTTCACACATTACCAGGGGGCGTCGAGGCTCGGAGCGATCGAAGAGGAGTCCCGTCGAGTTGTCGGCGATCTCGAGCGGCAGTTGGTGAAGTTCGAGGCCGAGAAGCAGGACGAGCAGGCGGCCACCGTGCGAGGGCTCCTGGCGGAACGCGAGCGCATGATGCATACGGCGGCGTTGGGGGCCAGCACCCAGCGCATCAGCACCGGCGTCAGCGTCGCGACCGCGGTCAAGGGCGCGGTGCTCATTATCGGCGGGGCCCTGATCCTGGCCTCCAATCCGGTAGGGTGGATGATCCTGGCCGGCGCGGCGGTGATCGGCGGTGTCGTAGCGCTCGTCAAGTACCTGATCAAGAGGAAGCGAAAGGGGGAGTTCGTCGACAAGGTGCTCGAGATCAATTCCGACGACAGCGACCACGACGCCAAGCGGGACAAGGCGCTGCAGAAACGGGGATTCAACAGCGTGGACCAGTTCTACAACGAATACTTGGCGGTGTCGGCCGCGTACCTCTATCAGAGCGGGATGGCCGGCGACGCCGAGGCCAAGGCGACGATCGAGGCCACCGGAATCAGCTTCGAGGCACTCCAGTCGCTTTCCGAGGCCGATGGCATCGCGCTCATCGCCCAGCACCTCCACGGGTGACCGGTCGTGAACCAGAACGATCCCGCAAACGACCCCCTCCTGGCCGAGCTGGAGGTTCTGTACCGCAAGTCCGGGCTGGAGGGCGCGATCGTGGCCACGGACCACGGCAACAGCGGAGCGTTGCCCCAGTCGCTGGTCGTGCGTTTTCCTATGCTCGGGCGTGGCGACCGTCCCGTGGACGTGCAGTTCACGTTTCTGCCGGATCCGCCGGGCGCGCCGGCCGATGCGCCACGGCTCCTTCAGACCTTCGTGGAGCTCTCGACGACAGTCCCCGGCGAACGTATGTCCGAGCTCACCTGGCTCGTGACCCGGCTCAACACCAAGCTGCCCCTCGGAGCGTTCGGCGTGTTCGATGATCGCGGAGTGCTCTACTACAAGCAGAACTGCCTGGTCGAACGCCGTGTCGCCACCGAGGCGACCGTGCGCTTGATCGACCAGCAGACCGGGCTCGTGGCCCTGGTCCTCAGCCAGTTCCGCGACCTCATCCTCGACGTGATGGCCGGCAAGGTGTCCGCGGCGGACGGTTTGCGCGCCCACCCGCTCGGCGCATATCGGTAGCCTTCTTCGCAAGTTCGCACCGAGGGGTTTGCTTCCGGCACGCCACCAGGGCCGCGACTGCGTCGAGATGGTGACCGTCCCGTACGTCCCGTGAGCAACCGGCGGGCCACAGTCACTCACATGTGGATCTTGCTGGGATCACTTGGTGAACCTGGCAAGCACAGAGCCCGCAGTCAGCACGCCCTCCGAGTCGGCAGCTACCCCCAACCAGGCTTCGCCACAACAAGCAGCGGCGATCCCGACCCAAGCGTCGTCCGCTGCCGAGACCACACCGGCGAGCATGCCCGCTCGCGCGGCGAGTGGGTTCGTTCCACCTCCACCGAAAACAAGTTACGGCCAGATCGCCAAGAAAGGCGCCGACGCAGCGGCCGCAGCAGACATCGTCGCTCGCACCGAGAAAGCCCGCGGCCGGATCAAGGAAGCCTTCCAGCACCTCAATGATCGCGGCCAAGCGGCTATCCAGAAGCTACTGAAGGCCCTGCCTACCGAGAAGCAGATGTTGACCGCCCATACCTTGTCCTCCCTAGAAAACCTGCTCACGTATGCCAACGATGTCGAAGCCTACTTGATCCAGCTGGCTCAAGGCCTCGACCAGCGCGCAGCGGAGCACAGTGCGTGGCCCTGTTCCTTGACGATCGACGAGGCCCCCCCTCATCTCGTGTTCGCGTCGCACAGCCCCACCACGGCGCCGACGGCGGATCGCCAAGCGCTCATGGAGCTCACCACTCGCCTCAACTGGGATCTTCCCGATGGGCGAGGTGCAGTACCGGACCAGCCTCGATTTCGCGGCGATCGAGCCGACCGAGGCCGCGATCTGGAGACACATCCTCGCCAACGTGGCGACGATGGACCAGTTCATCGGCGCCCTCAACGAAGCGAGCGGTAGCGACCCCTCGCCGCCCGCATCGTGACGCAGTCGGCGTAGGAACGCGCACGCGACGCGCGGCGGAGGACGCATGACGGCCCCTCGTTCGACAACGTCATGAATTCTCGCCGGAAACCGCGAACGGTCCCCTTGACGCCTGCCGCGCGTTGATGCACACCTACGTGCTCGAGATTCTTCCGGAGTAGCTCAGTGGTAGAGCAGGCGGCTGTTAACCGCCGGGTCGGGGGTTCGATACCCTCCTCCGGAGCCAAGCAGAGTCGGTAGCGAGAACCGGTGCCGCCGGTCAGAGTTCGTTGTAGTGCTCGGCGTGTTGCGGGAACGTGGGCCGGACGAGCTTCTTCACCTTGGTCGGTTTGCCAGCCGTGATCGACTCGCCGCCCCCGTGGTGCCGCCAGCCTCGACCGCCGCACTCGCGGCACTTGGCGCCGTTGATCTTCCCGAGGGCATCGCACTCCGGGCATGCGAAATAGACGGCGACGATACGCAACGAGTCGTCGGCCCAGAACTTCTCCTCGTAGAACGACTTTGCGTCGGGCTTCCGGGCGACGCTGACGTAAGCGCAGAACAGCTTCCGCTTGCCGACACCGTGTTGCTCGACGAGAAAGATCTGGCGCGGGGCGAGCGCCTTCCGCGTGTTCTCGACGCCTGCCTTGGCCATGCCTTTGAGGTTGGAAAGGTTTGTTCGATGGATCTCGTAGACGCGTGGGTCCCAGAGCATCGACTGCATCTGATCGTGGAGCTTCTCGAAGCTGCCTTCGCCGCCAAAGCTGGCTTCGAGAACCCTGCACTCGGCGGCGAAGAAGTCGCTGAAGAACTCCGTTGCCTCGTCGATCGTTGACCCGGTGCCGCGAATCGGACGACGAGCCGCCATCAAGCCCAAGGATGACATGGCTGAGCGTCAGCGCGCACGCCACGAGTCGCCACGCCGCGTCGGTCGCTTCCTGGCGGCGAAGCCGGGCCTCGCTCCTCGACCTCCCTGAATTTCTGACGCCGCGTCGCGGGGTGCGCGAGATCGATTGCCGGTGCCCGATCGGTCAATCTGGGCCCGTTTCGGCGCAAACTACGGAGAGGGAGCCGGGCCCCGCCTGACACTTGGGGGACCCCGTCTTGCCGCCGGCGGCAGTCAAGGCGAGGCGCCCACCGTCCCCACCCGAGACAATCGATGAAGAAGCCGGAGACCCCGCAGAACGAAGAAGAGCGACTGCGTAGGCTCCGCGATTACGAGATCCTCGATACCGCGCCTGACGCCGCCTTCGATGCGCTCACCAGGCTTGCCGCCCACATCGCGGGTGTTCCCATCGCGCTCGTCTCGCTGGTGGACACCGACCGACAGTGGTTCAAGTCACGCTATGGTCTCGACGCTCCCGAGACTCCCCGCGATGTTTCGTTCTGCGGACACGTCGTGACAGCCGAAGCGCCGTTGATGGTGGCCGACGCCTTCCAGGACGAACGCTTCTTTGACAACCCGCTCGTCACAGGCGAGCCGCGTGTTCGCTTCTACGCCGGGTTTCCACTGCGAACGCCAGACGGCTTCGTCGTCGGCACACTCTGCGCCATCGACCATGAGGCGCGAGAGATCTCTACGAAGCAGCGCGAGATGCTGGGACTCCTCGCCCAGCAAGTGGTCGATCAACTGGAGCTTCGTAGAAGAAGCCGAAGACTTGAAGCTCAAGGCCGGTTCTTCGAGATGAGCCTCACGCTGCTCTGTACCGCCGACGACAAGATGTACTTGCGCGAGCTCAACCCGGCCTGGCAACGAGCCCTCGGCTGGACGCTCGACGAGCTCCGGGCGAAGCCGTTTCTCGAGTTCATTCACCCGGACGACCTGGCCTCGACCTTGGCGGTGGCCGGTCGTCTCCTCGAAGGCGCGATCACTGTCGGCTTCCAGAATCGGTATCGCCACAAGGATGGTCGGTGGGTCCCACTGGCCTGGAACGCGGCGGCGAAAGATGGCGTGTTCTATGCCGCCGCAGTCGACGTCTCGGAAATCCTCCGCCAAGAGCGGGATCTCCGTCAGTTCAAGAGGACGCTCGACAGCACCAAAGATGCCATCCTCATCTTCGATCCGACCAGTCTGAGGATCTTGTACGCGAACCAGGGCGCAGCGGACCACTCTGGGTACTCTGTCGACGAGCTCCTGGAGAAGACACCGCTCGATTTGAAGCCCTCGTTTGACGAGTCGCGCTACCGAGAACTGCTCGAGCCGCTCGTCACGGGACAGTCCGAGGTCGCCACCTTCGAGACGGTGCATCGCCACAAGATGGGCCATGACATCCCTGTCGAGGTTGTTCTTCAGTACATGGCCCCCGCAGGTGAAGAGCCGCGGTTCATCAACATCGTCCGCGACAACTCTGAACGAAAACGGCTCGAGAAGCTCAAGAGCGAGTTCGTCTCCACGGTCAGCCACGAGTTGCGAACTCCGCTGACGTCGATTCGCGGCGCACTCGGGCTGGTGGCCGGGGGCGTCACGGGCGGGCTCCCGAAGGAGGCCAAGGAGTACGTCGACATCGCGCTTTCGAACAGCGACCGCCTGGTGCGCCTGATCAACGACATCCTCGACATCGAGAAGATGCAGTCCGGGAGCATGGAGTTCCGCATGCGAGCGGTCGAGCTCGCTGGAGCCATCCGCAGCGCGATCGCAGCCAACGACGCTTTCGCAGCGTCGCACGGCGTCCGGCTGGTCCTGGCCGAGCCGGTCCCGGCGGGCGAGGTCCTGGTCGACCCGGATCGATTCGCGCAGGTCCTGACGAACCTCATCTCCAACGCTGCCAAGTTCTCGCCGAAGAACGGCGTCGTCGAGATCAACGTGCAGGAGAGCAACCACCGGGTCCGCGTGTCCGTTCGCGACCACGGCCCCGGGGTCCCCGAGGAGTTCCGCGGCCGCATCTTCCAGCGATTCGCGCAAGCCGACGCGTCGAGCACTCGCCAGAAGGGTGGCAGTGGGCTCGGGCTCTCGATCTCGAAGGCCATCGTCGAGAAGATGCGCGGCACCGTCGGCTTCGACGCTGCGGACGGTGGGGGCACGGTGTTCTTCTTCGACCTGCCCTTCCTTCCACCGGTCGTCGGCGCCAGCGCCGACGCAGGCTCTGCGCAGCGCGTGCTCGTATGCGAAGACGATCCCGACGTCTCGCGCGTGCTCGAACGGCTGTTCTCATCTGCCGGCTTACTCATTCACCTCGCGCCCACACTGGAGCGGGCTCGTCGGCTGCTCGCGACCAACACCTACGACGTGATCACGCTCGACCTGCGGCTGGCCGATGGCGATGGCAGCGTGCTCATCGGCGAGCTGCGCGCCTCCGACGTTCATCGATTGACTCCGATCATCGTGGTGTCCGGATCCGGAGGGCGGCTCGGTGCGACGGCGGTCGAGGTGTCCGACATCATCGTGAAGCCCTTCGATGAAGCACGGCTCCTCGCCGCCGTGCAAACCGCGACGGCGGGCTGCGTTGGCGCGCCCCCGCGGCTCCTCCACGTCGAAGACAACCAGGACATTCGCCGCATCTTGCGCCGAACGCTGCCAAAGTCGTGGGCGGTGGCCGGCGCAGAGAGCCTCAGCGCCGCCCGAAAGGCTCTCGCGGAATCGGAGTTCGACGTCGTGTTGCTCGACCTCGCGTTGCCTGACGGAGCGGGCGACGAGCTGCTGAATCTCGTCGGTCGAGCCAAGGTCATCATCTTCTCCGCATCGGATCCATCGGCGGAGCTTTCCACGCGGGTGGCGGCCGCGATGGTGAAGTCGCGCTCGAATCCAGTGGACGTGCGTGACGCGATCTTGGCGCTGCTGCCGAAGCGTCGCGTCGGGGGGCCGCCATGAAGACCGTTCTCCTGCTCGATGACGACGAGGATCTGAGCTCCCTCCTGAAGGCTGCGCTCGTTTCTCGAGGACTGGAGGTCATCGAGGCTGGCAACGCATGTGACGCGGATGAGGCGCTCCAGCGACGTTCGGTGGATCTCGTGATCGTGGACGGCCTTCTGCCGGACGTTCCTGGTCTCGAGTTCATCGAGCACCTCCGGAAACGAGATCCCCGGATTCGCGTCGTCTTCGTGTCCGCGTTCTTTCGCGACCTCAAGACGTTCAAACGGCTCACCGCCGAGCTGGATGTCTCCCTGGTGCTTTACAAGCCCATCGAACCGACTTCCTTCGCCGAGAAGGTCGCCAGTGTCCTCGAACCCGCCACCTGCGAACGTTCTGCACAGGGCCAGCCCGCGCCGAGCGAACCATCTCCGCTTGCGCTCGAACTGGCGGAGCTGCGGCGCGCATTCGGGAAGAAGCTCCCCGAGAGGGTCGAAGAGCTGAGACGGGCGATCCAGGAGGTGAAGCAAGACCTCTCCGCGCTCGACAAGGCTCGGATGCTCGCCCACCGGCTCCGCGGCTCCGCCGGTTCCTACGGCTACGCAACCGTGGGAGAGCTCGTGGGCCTTGTCGAGGACCTGCTCGTCGACGCCCAGGAGATGAGTCCCCCTCGACGCTTCTTCTGGGAGGACGTCGAGAGCGCGCTTCGGGATGCCAGCAAAGCGGCCGCGCGCGCACCGAGCTTCGTGCGCGACGGGTCGAGCGCGGCGGTCGGGGCCGAACGGTCATTGCTCGTCGTCGATGACGACCCCGACTTCCTTCAGATGGTTCGAGCGCTCGGGCGAAGGCTCCTCGTCGACGTCATCACCGCGCATTCGGCGGAGGAAGGGATCCAGCGCGCTGAATCTCAGCCGCTCGTTGCGGCCATCCTCGACGTGCATCTGGACGGCAGTGATTCGTTCCTGGCCGCTCGGCGAATTCGTGAGACGTCAGGGAACGGCGAGATTCCGATCGCGTTCGCGTCGGTGGACGGTACCATCGAGACTCGCGTGGCTGCCATCGAGGCAGGTGGCACTCGGTTCTTCGACAAGCCCATCTCCGAGGAGGGCTTTGCCGAGCTGCTCCAGCAATTCATCACCATCTCGCGCCAGCGGGCGCCTCGCGTGCTGGTCGTGGACGACGACGCCGATGTCGTGGACCAGTACACGCGGCATCTGCGCGCCGCCGGGTTCGCAACGGAGCATCTCTCCGCCGCGGACGACCTCGTGGTGAAGCTCGAGGAGCTGCGCCCGGACGTGCTCCTCCTCGACGTCTACCTGCCCCGCGTCTCCGGTATCGACATCTGCCGTGCGCTGCGTAGCTCCGACCAGTGGGAGTTCCTTCCGATTCTGATCGTGACCGCTCAACTGGACGCGGATACACGGCTTCGTGCGTTTCGCGCCGGTGCTTCCGATGTCGTGGGCAAGCCGATTCTCCCAGAGGAGCTCCTCGCGCGTGTCGGCATTCAGGAAGAGCGCATGCGGCTTCTCAGGGATCGGGCCGACCGAGACAGCTTGTCGGGTCTCATGCTGCGGCGCGCCTTCGTCGAGTCTTTCCAGCGGGCGCTGTCGGCTTGCTCGCGAGAGAAGAGGCCGCTGTCACTGGTGTTGTTCGACCTCGACCATTTCAAGGAGATCAACGACAAGCACGGACATCTCGCCGGCGATCGCGTGATCGCAGCGTTGGGCGAGCTCTTGCGGCGGCGGTTTCGGGTCGAAGACCTTCGCGCGCGATGGGGAGGTGAGGAATTCGTTCTCGCCTTCCCCGGGCAGGGCGTCGACTTCGCCGTTCGGTCCGCGGGCCGCCTTCTCGCCGAGTTCGCCGAGCAGCAGTTCAAGACGGTGGAAGGTGGGACCTTTGGTGCCACGTTCACGGCGGGCGTCGCCGGGTACCCTGACGACGGCGCGTCGATGTCAGCGCTCATTCGAAGGGCCGACGAGCTCCTCTACGCCGGTAAGTGCGCCGGACGGAACATGGTGCAGGGAAGCGTGCCCCCGGCGCCATCCACCCAAGACCCCGACCCTGCGGGGTAGGTAATGGAGCGGCAATGAAGGTGCTATTGGTCGATGACGAGGAAGACATCCGGAAGATCGGGCGGCTGAGCCTGGAAGCCGTCGGGAAGTTCAAGGTGATGCTGGCTGCGAGCGCGAGTGAAGCGCTCTCTCTGGCCCGCAGCGACCCCCCCGATCTCATCCTGATGGACATGATGATGCCGGGTATGGATGGCCTGTCGGCACTCGCCGAACTGCAAAGCGACGCAGCCTTGAACGCAATCCCGGTTCTGTTCATGACCGCGAAGGTTCAGCGAAGTGAGATCGACCACTATCTCAGTGTCGGTGCGATCGGCGTGATTCAGAAACCCTTCGACCCGATGACACTGCCTGCGGAGATCAAACGCATCATGGATGCGCGACCGCGGTGATCGGGTGCGCACGCGCCGCGCCGTCCGACGACGGTCGCGACCGAACCCTCGTCGGGATCTCCCGGGTCGGGGGGGGCTCTCATCGGCTGATCACCCTTGGCTGCGAAGGCTGACCCCAGCCCCCGGCTCTGGTGCTCGGGGCACCGAATTCGCGAGCACGGCGCGCAGCCCGGAGGCGATCTCGTCGGCGGTCGGTCGTCGCGCCGGGTCGATCGACACGCAGCGATCGATCAGGGAGATGAGGGCGGGCGGCGCCGCGGGACTCCGCGTGGCCAGCGAGGCGGGGGCCTCGGGCGCGGCCCCGGCCAGGCGCGCGATCACCGGGGGGCGTTCGAACGGCCGGGAGCCGCTGCACAGCTCGAACGCGATCACGCCGAACGCGAACACGTCGGCCGAGGGCTCCGGCGCGTAGCCCGGCTCCGCCATCTCAGGTGGGATATACGGCGGCGTGCCGACCAGGTGCCCCGTCCGGGTCACCACACCGTCGAGCATGGGCGACCGGGGCGGCGACTCGTGCATCGACCCCGTGGCATCGACGTCGAGCATCCGCGCCTCGAGCGCGATCGCTCCGACCTGCCCGCCGGTGTCCAGGTCGACCAACATCGTGGTCGTGGTCCGGGTGGAGACTGGTGCTGCCGGCACGCTGTCCCCGGTGGCCGGGACTTCGCCGGCCTCGTGCTGGATTCCGGCCGCCTGCGCTGCGGCGGCCGCCCTGCGCTCGTCCGAGCCGACGTCGGTATCGAACCAAGCGGTCGGGCGAGAGACGCCGAAGTCGGTGATCTTTATCTCTGCACCATGGGCCCCAGGCGTGATGAGGACGTTCGCCGGCTTGAGATCGCGATGCACCACGCCCGCGGCATGAAGCGCCACGAGTCCATCGGCGATCTGGGCGAGCACCGGCAACGCCCACTCGAGGTTGCCCCAGGATCTCTTGTCCTTGCCCAGTGGATCGCCGTCGACGAGCTCCATCACGAGGAACAGGACGCCGGCGTCCGAGACCGACACGTCGGTCAGGCGGACCAGGTTCCGGTGCGTCAGGCGCGACGCGATCATCGCTTCGCGGGCCAGCCGGGTCATCGCCGCGCCGTGCACGTCGTGGGTCACCTTGAGGGCGAACCGCTTGCCGTCGGTGAGCCGCTCGACCTCGTGCACGGTCCCCATCCCACCTCTTCCGAGCGCCCGTACCACCCGATAGCGCTGGGCGATCACATCTCCAGGCTTGAGCTCGAGCCCCGGGCGTTTGGCCGCGCTCGCGCTCGCGAGTGCGGCGAACAGCTGACTCGACCGCTCCTGGACATCGCGCCGCAGATCCTCGTTGAGCCGGAGCAACTCGCCGCGCTGGTCCTCGATGCTGCGGCGGTGGTCGGTCTCGGCGCGCAGCGACAGGATGTGCCGCCGGGCGAGCAACAACGACAAGCACAGCGCGAAGCCGAACAGGCCGATCGAGGCTGGTCGTGCGCCGTCGAGCATGCTGGGAAGCCCCATCCAGTGCACGAGATCGGGTGGAAACAGCGCTGACAGCATCACCCACGACGCAAACTGGAACCGCGCGGTCAGCCGATCAGGATGTCGCACTGCCAGCCGCCCACACACAACCAGCTGGTAGACGCTGAGCGCGCCCATGATCGCCACGGTGATCGGGCCGCTGATCGGCGTCGTCGTGAACGGTCCGGCGAGCGCCACGAACGCGAGCATGGTCACCGCCCACAGCCGTGACCAGCCTCGCCACGGCGGCGCGAGCTCGAAGAACGCGTGTGTGAAGTAGATCGACGCGGTGATCGCGGTGACGACCGCGGCGGCGAGCACCGGCGTGTCGTAGACGCCCAGCCAGCGCTGGGGCAACCCGAGTACATGCATCGGATAGCACGAGGCCGACAGGACCTGGATGGCGAACCAAAGGTAGGCGTGGCGGGTTCGATCGACGAGGTAGATCGCCAACGACGTCAACCCGAGCTGCAGGAGCGAGATCAACGCGGCGATCGCCAGATAGGTGTTGATCCACAACACCAGCGTCGAGCTGCGCGGACGTTCGCCCGCACGCACCAGCCGCGGCGCCGAGGCCCACCACCCGCTCTGCGTCCACCGGTGCTGCACGGTGATCGAGATCGCAAGGTCGCCGTCCCGCGTCGCCTCGGCCGGCACCGACCAGGACAGCGGCCCGTGTGCCCGGTAGGCACCGGCAGCCTCGCCGGCGGTGCGCGCGCTGATCACCTGGTCGAAGCGGACCTCGGCCATCGCCGGCAGATCGGAGATCCAAACGGTCAAGGTCTGGCCACGCCAGACCTCGGGGAGCGCGACGGACGTGGTGAGCGTGTAGGTCCCGGCGCGGTCGGCGACGGGAAGGTGGCCTGGAAGCTGGACGGCCCGCGGTCCCAAGGCGACCTCGCCGTCCAGTTGCCAGCGCGTGAGGCCGATCCCGTCGTCTCCGACGCAGGCGGCGAAGACCACGGCGAAGAGCGCCAGGAACTTTGGCGTCCCGTTTCGCATCGAGTTCCATGTTCGCACGGAGACAGCCGAGCAACTCGAGCGACCGCGGCGTTTGTCGCAAGGCGCGCTCGCGATCGCCCGCCACCACGGATCGCCGGCCGGCGGACGTCCCTTGCGAGGACGCGCGAGGCCGAACTCCTCGGTCCTTGCCACCAGCGCGCTCCGCGCGATGCCGAGCCGCCGCCGGTGGCGCGCGGCAGCACCGGCCTGGCGCTCCGTCATTCTCCTCGTAGCGCCCGGCGCACCAGGTGGATGAAGTCGCGGGTGGTGGCGGGCGCCAGCAGCAGGGCCGCCGGCAGGTACACCAGCGCGCCGACCACCACCTCGATGGTGAATCGCAGCGCCGGCGCGGTCAGGCCGAGCTCGACCAGGCCGGCCCGCGCGCCCAGCACCGCGCCGACCATCACGCCGCACGCCGCAAGCGGCCGCACGAACGCGCCGAACAGCGCGGCCGCCGAGATCTTGTCGGTGACGATCACCAGCGCCATCGTCGCCAGCGCCTGCACGCCGAACGCGATCCCGACCGACGCCGCGGTCCACACCGGGCCCAGCGACGAGAACGCGATGATGCAGCCGAACAGGAGCACCAGCTTGAGCAGCTCGAGCAGCATCATCGCGCGGGTCCGCGAGTGGCTGGCCAGGTAGGCGCTGACGCCCCAGGCCATCGGCCGCACCACCGACAGCACCGACAACACGGCCAGGAGGGGCGCGACGCCCTGCCACTCGTCGTTGAGGATCAGGTCGATCAGGGTCGGTGCCACTGCGCCCAGGCCGGTGGCCAGCGGTAACACGGCGAGCGCCATCAGCGCGGTCGAGCGCACCATCGCGGCCTTGCGCTCCTCGTCGCGGAGGCTGGTCATCGCCGGCAGCAGCACGCCGGTCATCTGCTCGCCGACCTGCACCGCCGGGATATCGGCGAGGTTGTAGGCCATGTTGTAGAAGCCGACCACCTTGGGTCCGAAATACGCGCCGAACGCCAGGTTGTCCCAGTAGCGAGTGGCGAAGTTGAAGATCTGCGCGAACCCGAGCGGGACGCCGAACTGGACGATCTCGCGGACCCGGTCCCAGCGCCACGGCGTGCGCCGTAGCCAGCCGAACCCGGTGGCGTGCAGGATCACCGCGGTGGCGACCAGCGACTGCAGGAGGTTGCCGACGACGATCGCCTGGCCGCCCAGGTTGGTGGTCGCCGCCAGGGTCACCGCGCTGACCGTGAACGTCAGCTCGCCCAGGCCGTTGGCGATCGCGAGCTCGCGAAACCGCATCTCGCGGGCGAGGATCTTGTCGGCGATGCCTCCGGTCCGGCGGATGAGCACCGCCAGCGCCATCCCGGGCAGGTAGCTGGCCAGGTGCGGCGCGTTGAAGACCGGCGCGAACCAGGCGCTGGAGAAGGCGATCAGCGCCAGGCCGGCGATGCCGAGCACCAGGTTGATCACCGCCACGTGGTAGGTCGGCTCGTCCCCCTTGATGCCGTGGACGATCATGTACTGGTTGAAGCCCCAGTGGGACAGCCAGTTGGCGGACTGGGCGATCACCGCCGCCGCCGCGACCTCGCCGATGACCTCGGGCATCAGCAGCCGCGTCATGTACAGCGTGCCGATCAGCCCGACGACACGCGCCCCGACGCTCGAGCCGACGCTCCAGATGGCGCCGCGCGCGGCCTGGCGGCCGACCGACATCAGGCGAACGCCCGCCACAGGCGTGGTCGGGTCAGCTGGCTCGCCGTCATGCCCGATCGCAGCAACGCCGCGATTGTCGCGCGACTCCGGCGGCTGCGGCCAGGCCGGACGCGTTGGAAGATGAGCGCCGACGCGGTCGCCGCGGTCAGGTCGGCGTCAGAGCAGCTTGCCGAGGCCGCCGGGCAACTTCGCGGCGACTCCCGAGTCGGCGATGTACTTGCCGACGTCGTCGGCATGATCCTTGAGGAACGCGAGCACCTTCTCGGCGGTGGCTTTGTCGATGCCGACCTTGTCGACCATCTTGGCGATGAGATCTTCCATGGCGGTACCATAGCCGGATCGCCGCCTCTCGCAGGGGTACGCTACGGGTACGAAATTCGGTGTCGCGGGCGGCGTCCGCGGAGGCGCCACGAGACGCTTCGGAGGTGACGATGAGACGGTTTCACGGTAGAGCTTCGCGATCGCGACGGCGACGGAACGGATCGAGCGAGTCGGCCGCTGTGCCGGTCACGCCGGTTCTCCAGCTGGATCGCCGTGGGTTCCTCGGCGGTAGCGCGCGCATGGGGCTCCTGGTCGCGCTCGCCGGCTGTTCAGGTGGCGGGAGCGGCGCCGGCAGCGGTACCGGCACCGGCGGCGGTACCGGGCGCGTGCCCTCGCCCCGTGGTGGCCGGCGGGTGATCGTCATTGGCGCCGGCGTCGCCGGGCTGGCCGCCGCGCGAGACCTCAGCCGGAGCGGTCACGAGGTCATCGTGCTCGAGGCGCGCGATCGACTCGGTGGCCGGGTCTGGACCGATCGATCGTTCGGCATCCCGATCGAGATGGGCGCCAACTGGATCGAGGGCGCCGACGACAACCCGGTGCGCGCGATCGCCGACGAGGCCGGCCTGGCCCACACCCCGTCGGACTTCGATGACGTCGCGCTCTACGATCACCGGGGGCGCCCCGTGTCGGCGGCGGACGCCCGCGAGCTCGACCGCGATCGTGACGAGCTCGTCGCCGAGGTCGAAGCGCTGAGCGAGACGCTCGACGAGGACATCTCGGTGCGCGCGGCGATCGACCGCGTTCTCGCCGGCGAGCGGCCCGACGCCGACGAGACCCGGGCGCTGCGCTGGATCGAGTCGATCCTCCTCACCGCCACGGCCGAGGATCTCGATCGGCTCTCGCTGCTCGCCTTCGAGGAAGACGAGTCCTACGCCGGCGAGGACCACCTGGTCGTCCCCGGCTACGACGGCGTGCCGGCGTTCCTGGCGCGCGGCCTCGACATCCGCCTGGATCAGATCGTCACGCGCATCGCCCACGACGAGCGCGGCGTCGAGGTCGTGACGGCCGGCAGCACGCTCACCGCCGATCGGGCAGTGGTGACCCTACCGCTGGGCGTGCTCAAGGCTGGGACCGTCGAGTTCTCACCGGCCCTGCCGGCCGCCAAACAAGAGGCCATCCGCCGGCTCGGCTTCGGCGTGCTCGACAAGATCGTGATGGAGTTCCCGTCGGCGTTCTGGCCACCGGATCGTCACTTCGTCTCGTGCATCACCGGTGAGCCGAACGACCCGCCCACCTTCCTCGATCTGCGCCGTGTCCACCAGAAGCCGGTGCTGGTCGGGTTCATCGGCGGCAGCGCGGCGCGGCGGCTGTACCCGATGGACGACGCCGCCGCCGCCGCGCTGGCCATGTCCACGCTCCGCCGGGTGTGGCCGAAGGCGCCCACGCCCAGCCGCGTCCGCGTGACCCGGTGGGGCGCTGACCGCTTCGCGCTCGGCTCGTACTCTCACATCGTCGTCGACGGGACCGCCGACGATCACGATCGCCTCGCCGAACCAGTCGCGGGCCGCCTGTTCTTCGCCGGCGAGGCCACGCACCGCCGCTTCCCCGGCACGGTCCACGGCGCGCTCCTCTCCGGCATCCGCGCCGCCGAGGCCGTGGCTGCTGCCTGAGCTGCGACCAGCGATAGTCGGCTCGGACACGGGGAGATCTCGCGTCGTGGTTCCGTGTGTCGGGACGCGAGGCGTGACGGAGCCGTCCAACGCGCTGCGGCATCTCTTCCCGCCGGCCGGCGCGCCGGAGCGGCGGCGAGCACCGATTCGCTCGGCGCCGCTGAAGCCTCCGGCAGCGACCTCCCGCTCGGCTGGCTCGGGGGCGGCGATGGAGGTGCCATCACGCCCCCGTGGAGAAGGCCGCGCCCGAAGTCCCGGCCGTGCGAAGCGTCGCGCAACGGCCTGATCGTCGAGCACCGTTGCTGCTAGAGTGAGGCAATGCGGCCCGGCGTCGGTGATCTCGCTCCTGACTTCACGCTCCCCGCGCACGACGGATCGATCGTCACGCTGGCCGAGTTCGCCGGATCGTACGTGCTGCTCTGGTACTTCCCGATGGCCGACACCCCGGGTTGAACGCGCCAGGGCAACGGGCTCCGTGATCGAGCCCGCGACTTCGCCGCGAAGAACTGCGTCATCCTCGGCATCAGCTTCGACTCGATCGATGCCAACCGCGCCTTCGTCGAGAAGTTCGCGTACCCGTACCGCCTCCTGTGCGACCCGCAGCGGACCACCGGCACCGCCTATGATGTCGACGACCCGACCGATCCCGGCTATGCACTCCGCGTCTCGTTCCTCGTCGGACCGGACCGCCGGATCGTGAAGGTCTACGACGTGAAGGACGCCGCCGGGCACGCCGCCGACGTGCTCGCCGACCTGCCCTGACCCGGATGCGATGACGATGAAGCAGTACGCGCCCGCGACCCAGCGCAACCGCGAGCCGATCCGCGAGGTGCTCGCGCGCGAGCTGCCGGCCAGCGGCCTGGTGCTCGAGATCGCGAGCGGCAGCGGCGAGCACGCGGTCGAGTTCGCGCGGGCATTTCCCGGTGTCACGTGGCAGCCGAGCGATCCGGACGAGCCGGCGCTGGCGAGCATCGAGGCGTGGCGCGCGGAGGCAGCGCTGCCCAACCTGGCGGCGCCGGTGAAGCTCGATGTCATCGCGCCGTGGCCCGACGTGCAGGCGGACGCGCTCGTGTGCATCAACATGGTTCACATCGCGCCGTGGGAGGCCGCGCTCGCGCTGTTCGCCGGCGCCGGCCGCGTGCTCGCGCCCGGTGCGCTGCTCGTCCTCTACGGGCCGTATCGGTTCGGCGGCGCGTTCTCGGCGCCGTCGAGCCAGGCCTTCGATGCGTCGCTGCGCGCGCGGGATCCGCGCTGGGGCGTGCGCGATGTCGACGATCTGCGCGCGGCCGCCGACGCGCAGGGCCTTCAGCTGCGCGACACCGTGGCGCTGCCGGCCAACAACCACGCGCTCGTCTTTCGCCGCTGACGTCGTCGCGCGCCGCGACGAAAGCGCGTTTCAGGTTCCTGCCGCGCACGTCGTCCGCGCCGGCTGCTGTCGCTCGGTTGCGCTGGGTCCGGCGCTGGTCCAGATGCTCAGCCCTGCTCCGGCGTGAGCCAGCCCGTCTGGGAGTGGCAACGCTGCCTTCTCGTTCCTCGTGAACAACAAGCGCTGCACATACGAGCTCGCGGCCGAGGTGGCGGTCGAGCAACCGGTGTAGCCTCGCTTCGATGTCACTCGCCGCCAGAGCCGCGCGCGGCGCGGTCTGGACCATCCTGTCTGCGGTCGGCGGTCGTGCGCTCGGGGTGATCGGCACGCTGATCATCACCCGCTTCCTCGCCCCCGACGTCGTCGGCGAGGTCGGCTCGGCGATGATCATCGTGCTGACGATCAACTGGCTGACCAACATCGGGTTCGGCCAGTACGTGATCGTCCGCGGGCGCACCGAGCTGGAGCCCGAAGTCGTCTGGCACGCCCAGGTCGCCAGCATCGGGCTGGCCTGGATCGGGCTCGCCCTGGTCGCGCTCTTCGCCGAGCCGGTCGCGTGGCTGGTCGACTCCGACCACGCCGGTCAGTACATCCCGCTGCTCGCGCTCACCGTCGGCATTCGCCGCATCTCGGCGATCCCCGAGAAGCTGCTCATCCGCTCGCTGCACTTCCGCGCCATCAGTATCGCCTACGCGCTCGGCGAGGTGGTCTACGCCGCCGCCACGGTCGCGTTCGCCGCCGGCGGCTTCGGCGGCATGGCGGTCGTCTATGGCCATCTCGCCCAGTACGCGCTCGTCACGATCATCATCCTCGGCGCCGCCGGTCGCGGCTGGCTCGAGCGGACGCCGCTGCGGATGGCGCGCTTCCGCGACATGCTCAACTTCGGATGGCCCCTCGCGATCGGGGCCATCGCCAGCAACGCCTCGCGCTACTGGGGCAACCTCGCCGTGCGCCGCCTGTTCGGGGCCCATGCCACGGGGCTCTACAACCTCGCCTACGGCCTCGCCGACATTCCGGCGGTCTACGTCGGCGAGCAGATCGGCATGGTGCTCCTGCCGTCGCTGTCCCGGATGGAGCCCGAGCGGCGGCCACGCGCGCTCGAGCGCTCGACGGCGCTCCTGTCGCTGATCATCTTCCCGATGGCGGTCGGACTCGGCGTCGTGTCCGATCCGCTGATCGAGCTGATGCTGTCCGACGAATGGCAGGGCGTCGCACCGCTGCTCACCATCCTCGTGGTGGTGTCGGTGTTCCGGCCGGTCGCGTGGGTCGTGTCGTCGTACCTCCTGGCCCAGGAGCGAAACCGGCCGCTCATGTTCCTCGAGCTGGGCATGATCACGGTCCTGCTAGGCAGCATGGTCGCGCTGTCGCCGCTCGGGATCGAGTGGGCCGCGATCGCGGTCGGAATCTCGTTCGGCCTCCACGCCCTGGCCAGCGTGTGGATGGTGCTGGGCGACGGGCCGCGTCCCGCGGTGCTGCTCGGTGGCTTCCTCCGGCCGCTGGTCGCGTGCGCGGCGATGGCCGGCGCGGTCCTGGGCGTGCGAGCGCTGATGGCCCACACCGTCGAGATCCACGTCGGGATCCAGCTGGCGGTCGAGGTCGTGGTCGGCGCCGCCGTTTACGTCGCGGGCGCGCTTGTCGTGTGCCGCGAGACGGCGCACGACCTGCTCGGGCTGGTGAAGGACGTCGTACGCCGCAGGCGCGATTGACGCTTCACGCGAAGTATCGTAACAGTGGGAATCTTGGGAGCAACGCAGAACAAGTTTGACTCCGGCCGTCCCGTGCGGCTCGGCATCGTCGGCTGCGGTGCGATCACGCGCGAAGCGCACCTCCCGGTGATCACGGCAGACAGCCGGGTCGAAGTCACCGCGCTCTGCGATCGCGACCGCGGCAATGCGACGCTCGCCGCCCGCGAGAGCGGCCTCGAGCCCGCGATCACGACGGAGGTCGCCGACCTCGCCGGCAAGGTCGACGCTGCCGTCGTCGCCGTCCCGCCGCGCTTTCACGCGCCGATCGCGATCCAGCTCATGGAGATGGGGATCGACGTCCTGTGCGAGAAGCCGCTCGCCATCACCGCTGCCGACGGCCGGACGATGGCGGACGCCGCTCGGCGGACCCAGCGAGTGCTCGCCGTCGCCCTCATGATGCGGTTCTTCCCGCACAACCGGTGGCTCGCGGACCTGGTGGAGGAAGGCGAGGTCGGCGAGGTCCAGCAGGTGCTCGTGGAGGACGGCGCGCCGCTCGACTGGCCGATGGCGAGTGACGGCTACTTCAACCGCAAGTCGACCGGGGGTGGCGTCCTCTTCGACAGCGGAGTGCACCTCCTCGACCGGGTGCTCTGGTTGTTCGGCGACCTCACCGAGATCGCCTACGAGGACGACTCGTTCGGCGGCTTCGAGAGCAACGCGAAGCTGACGGGCGTGCTTCGCATTGGCGGGCGACCGGTGCCGGCGCGCCTGGAGTTCAGCTGGTCGCACCGGCTGCGCCGCAGCATCCGGGTGGTCGGCGAGCGGGGCACGCTCGAAGCCTCGACCTCGGATCCGCGGATCCTCACCCTCCACCGGACCACGCGCCGCGGCCCGATGGAGATGCAGATCGTTTGCGCCCCGAAGTGGGACGCGCGCAGTCACTACCGGGCGCAGCTCGACGACTTCATCGGCGCGATCCGCGAGCGTCGCGCGCCGTTCGTGACCGCGGAGTCGGCCCTGAACGCGCTCGCGGTGATCGAGGCGGCGTACGCGCGGCGGACCCCGATGGCGCAGCCCTGGCTGGCGCGGATGGAGCCACCGGCGTGAAGCCCACCAAGATCCTCGTCACCGGCGCCACCGGGTTCATCGGCTCGCGCCTCTGCGAGCTCCTGTCGCTCGCTCACAACCTCCCGTACCGCGCGCTGGTCCGCGACTTCTCGCGCGCCGCGCGGATCGCCCGGCTGGACACCGAGTTGTTCGCCGGCGACATGCTGGACGCCGGCAGCCTGGCGCGGGCGGTGGACGGCTGCGACGTCGTCGTCAACCTGGCCCATGGCGACGACCAGGCCGCCGAGACGCAGACCGCACACCTCGTCGACGTCTGCACGCGCGCCAAGGTCCGTCGTTTCGTCCACATGAGCTCGATGGCGGTGTACGGGCCGTCGCCGAAGCTACCGGTGATCACCGAGAGCACCGCGCCGATCGAACGCTGGGGAGAGGCCTACTCCGACGCCAAGGCCGCCGCCGAGGCCGTGGTCCGGGCGGCCGCCAAGCGCGGGACGCTCTCGACCGTCATCCTCCGCCCGACCATCGTCTACGGTCCCTTCAGCTTCTTCGTCACGCCGATCGTCCAGGACGCGCGGCAGGGACGGATCAGCCTGATCGACGGCGGCCGCGGCCTCTGCAACGCGGTGTACGTCGACGACGTGTGCGAATCGGTCGTGGCGGGGATCTTCCGCGACGACGCGGTCGGCTCGATCGTCCAGATCAACGGCGATACCCGCATCACCTGGCGGGACTTCATCACCACGTTCGCCGACATGGTCGAAGGCGACAAGACCATCCACGACCACTCGCTCGACGAGATCGCCGCGTACTGGCAGGCGCAGCGCCCACGCGCGCGCGACAGCGTCACCGCGGCGATCCGGCTCGCCGCTTCGCCGGCGTTCCATGCCCAGCTCGGCACCATCCCACCGGTCGGCAAGTTGATCCGGAGCACCAAGGAGCTGGTCGCTCGGCGTATCACTCCCGAGCAAAAGATGCTGCTCAAGTCGCGCCTGCAGGGACGCAAGTCCGCCGCGGCTCCCGGCGACGCTCGGCCGATGCGGATGCCCAGCGAGGGTCGGGTCGTGCGCGAGGCGTACCGTTCGTGGGTGACCAACGATCTGGCCAAGGCCCGGCTCGGCTGGGCGCCGGCCCATTCGTTCGCCCTCGGCGCTCGGCGTACGGGCGAGTGGTTACGCTTCGCCCGCCTCGTGTGATCGATCGCGCCGACCGTCCGCTCGAGATCGGGATCATGGGCGGCAAAGACGGCACCGAGTCGCTCGGTCACGACGTTGCGACCGATCGGTTAGTCGTCGCCCGGTCGCTGTCCGCCGCGTGAGTCGTCGGATCGTGCGAGACAGATGTCGCGCGGGCGCGGCCCGATGTCGCGCGGCCTCCACCGGTGGGCAACCGCCCGCAGAACCTCGGTTGACGCGCCGCCCACACCGTTGGCGCGTCGCTTGCTCTACGTCCACACATGGCATTCGAGCACGATCCTCTGGTGACGGGCACGGCGGCAAACAACGACAACGCGTTGGACGGCACGGTCGCAGGCGCGGAGGCGCCAGGTAAGCGGACCCGCACCCAGAGCATGGGCCCATCGATCGATCGCATCGCCGACCGGGTCGCGGCCACACTGCAGCGGCGCACCCAGAACGCTCCGCCACCAGACGGTTCACACGATCGAAACGGTGTCGCCGACGGCGCCCGGGCTGCGGTCGGTCGGGCCGCCACGTCGCACGGCACGCGACGCCGTTCCGCGGTCGGTCAGCACCAGCCAGACGATCCATTCGGCCTGCACATCACGCACGAGGTGGCGCACACGCAGCCGCGCGGCGGGTCGCACGGGCAGCACGAGCTCGACGCGTCGACTCCCGACGATGCCAGTGAGGTCGAGGCCGACCCTGTGATGCGCCAAGCGGACGGCAATGGAGTTCACGAGGATGCGGATGGGGCGGTCGCGACCGCGGCGGAGTCGTCGAGTACCTCGCTGCCCACATCGATCATGCGCAAGTTCGAGTCGTCGCTTGGTGCGGACCTGTCTTCGGTGCGCGTGCACACGGGTGCGGAGTCAGCGACCGCCGCGCAGGCCGTGGGTGCACGCGCTTACACCATGGGCCAGGACATCCATTTCGCCGCCGGGCAGTACGAGCCGACGAGCGCGGGCGGCGAGCACTTGCTCGCGCACGAAGTGGCGCACACCGTGCAGCAGCGTGGCGGCACGCCGACGCGGCAGAACAAGCTCACGGTGTCCACGCCGTTCGACGCCGCGGAGCACGAAGCCGATCGCGCGGCCGACGCGATGGTCAACGGCGTGCCAGCGATGATCGGCGGCGGCGGCTTCGCGGGCGCGCAACGCCAACCCGCGCCGGCCGGCGACCAGAAGCCGGCGGACAACAAGCTTTCGGCCGGCGACCAGGCGAGGCTCCAGAACACGCTCCAGAAGACCGCCAACAAGTATGGATATCTACTCGATGGTCAACGCGATGGTCTCGAGGCGCTGTCGAAGGCCCTGGAAGCACCCGACCCGCCGTCGTTCACCGAGCAAGCGTTGTCGTTCCTGATCCAGGCCGCACTCGGCGCAGCGTTCGGCGCGCTCGGTGGCGCGATTGGAGCTGTGGTCGGAAAGTACGCCGGCGCCGCGGCGAAACCTCTCGCCGCATCGGTCGCGGGTGCCGTGCTGAACCCGAAGGACGCCTACGTGCCCCCGGGGGTCACCGCAAGCGAGCTGTCGGGCGCCGCCGACGTGGCCGCGAAGATCGCGTCATCGGTGTCGAAGAAGGTCGAAGACTCGATCAAGGGAGCCTTCGGTACCCTCGCGACCAAGGCGGCCGCCACGGTCAAGGGTCAAGGACCGATCGCTCAGTTCGTCTCGGGCCAGAAGAAAGCGGCGAGAGATGCCGCGAAGCTGGCGTCGGAAGCGTTCATCGACAACCAGCAGCAATTCACGCCCACCCCGGAAGGCCTCGCTGCCGCAATCGGCATCGAACAGGCGCTCGAGGAGGTGTATCAGAAGGCGTCGAGCGAACAATTCATGGCGTCGCTCGTCGAGTGGTCGAAGGTCGTGAACAGCAGCAACGGCCGCGAGAACGGCATGATCGTGATCGAGTGCACGATCGATTCACCGCAGGCGGCTCCGGGCGGCTTCAAGTCGACATGGCAAGGCATCAACCAGGCGGCACGGACGATCGTGAAGCAATCCTACTCGGACAAGGTGGTCGCAGAGACCGGCGCGATGATGCAGATCAAGATCAAGTCGAAGGACACCTGGATCTTCATCACGTCAAGGGGACGCGGTGACGTCACGCATCCGACGAGCGGTGACCAGGCTGCGTTCCTGATTCAGAAGGCGGGCGGCGACCCGAAGAAGCCGGACGACAACCTCGCTCGAGTCGGCGCCTATCTGCTGGTCAACGAGATCGCCGGCAAGAGGTTCGCCGAGATCAACCTGGCCACGGACTAGGTGCTCGGAGCGATCGCGACGCCCTACGTCGACGATCGTCGGCTCCGCAGGCCACGGGCCACGGCCGTCGTTATACACTGACGGGGTGAGGTTCCTCGCCAGCGTGCTCCTCATCGTCGCGTGCGTCGTGGCGTGCCGGCCCGAGCCCGTGCTCAACCCCCACAAGGCCACGGGACGAGCTACCAACGTCGAGCACGCGCAGGAGCAGGCCCCCGAAGGAACGGTGCAGGCGCGCGACGGCTCGCAGTTCGAGCTGGCGACCGTGTGGAGAGACCGTCGCGTGGTGCTGGTGTTCTATCGTGGACATTGGTGTCCGGCCTGCAAGCACCAGCTCGGCGAGCTCGAGAAGCGACGTGTCGAGCTCGGCAACCTCGGCGCGACCATCGTCGCGGTGAGCTCCGACTCACCCGCGGACGCGACCGCGCTTCACCGGCAGCTGGGACTCGGCTTCGAGCTGTACGCCGATCCGCAGCTCGCCGTGATCACGAAGTGGGGCGTCGATGACTACGAGAACGGCATCTCGTTGCCGGCGACGTTCGTCGTCGAGGCTGGTGGCGAGATCAGCTATCGCCGGGTCGGCGAGAAGTCTTCCGATCACCCCACGATGGACGAGCTGCTCGACGCGTTGAAGCGGTAGCGAGCGCGGGTGCCTCGCTCTGCAGCGGCGCTCTCGTGCTTGCGCGCTTCTTCTGATAGTGTCACAATGACACGATGCAAACGATTCTCCGACGAGCGTATGAACCGGCCGCGCTCCTCTCGCTGCACCCGCCGACGCTGCGGCATCCCAACAAGCAACTGGTCTTCGATCTCGCGTGCGCACCGGCCTCGGTGCACGCCGGCCTGATCGAGCTGACGCGCTGGGGGGCAGCACCGCTCCCGGACAAGGTCGAGCTCGCCGCCACCGACATCGCGCCCGTTCCGGATGTCTACGAATACGGCAACGACACCGGCGTCTGGCACGTGAACTTCGCCGACCCCGAGCTGTTCGTCGCCTACGGCTCGAGCCTGCTGGCCCAGGACGAGCTCCAGTGCGCCGAACATCCCGCGCTCGCTTCGCTCCGCGAAGCGCTTCTCGAGGAGCGCGTGCCGGCTCGCACCGAAGAGAACGGCGCGCCGACTCCCGTGCTGGTCACCGGCGTCGAGCGCCGCTGTGCGCTCGACACGCGCATCCTGTACGGCAACCGCTTCGCCGCGGCCTCGCGATCGATCGTGCGCGAGCACACCCGCGTTCTCTCGCATCCCACGCGCACCAACCTGATCGCCATCGCCGCGCCAACCGGCTCGGGCCCGTACTTCCGCCGCCACATCGATCAGATCCTGGTCACCGCGTACACCGGCTTCGCTGCGGCCGCGTTCGAGTCTCGCCGCCTCTGGCCCGATGCGCCGGTCGAGATCCGCAGCGGCTTCTGGGGCTGCGGCGCCTTCGGCGGCCATCGCCACCTGATGACCCTGCTCCAGCTCCTCGCCGCGCGCCTGGCCGGCATCGATCGCCTGCGCTTCTACGCCGTCGAGGAGCGCGGCCTCCACGACTTCCACGCCGGCGCGGGCGCGCTCGACGAGGTCCTCGCCGCCGGCACACCCGGCGAGCCGCTCGACGCGCTCCTCGAGCGCGTCGACGACCTCGACTACGAGTGGGGCGTCGGCAACGGCACCTGAGTCGGGCTCATCGACTCCGGGGGCGCGCCCATCGATCCCAACCCCGACAGCGATCCCGACATGATCTCGCTATTCGCCGGCAGCGGCCATCTGTTCCGCGAGCAGGTGGTGATGAGCGGCGTCGTCCCCCGGGTCGCCGCGATGGTCGGTCCCGGCGAGACCGACGAGCAGTGCATCGACGCGGTGCGCCGCCACCTGTCGTACATGCCGTCGGACTGCGGCGAGCGCCCGCCGATCGTCGCGTGTGCCGATCCGATCGATCGCGCCGACGAGGCGCTGCTCGATGTGGTGCCCGACAGCCAGCGGCTGGAACCACACCGTCGAACGGCTCGCCCGCAGGCGCGGGATCATGCCGGTCCAGGAGGCGCGATCCACGGCTTCACCTGGAGGTCGGGATCGTGAGACGGGGCGGCCCGGGCCCGGGCGCGGGCTGGGGTCGATGCCGCCGTTCACGTGGCCGCGGGGATCGCCCGCGAGCGGCGTCACTCGGCTGGAACCTCGACGCGGCCCTGGTCGTGCTCGGGACACGCCGTGACCGCGCCGTCGACGTTGCAGGTGAGGTCGTTGGTCATGACGAGCCGGACGGTCTGGCCCGCGACCAGACCCGCCGGGCAGGCCACGGACTTCGCTGGCGGTGCCTGGCAGGTGCCACCCGGAGGGCAGGTGAATTCGTTCCGGGTCGCGGCGAGGCACGTGCCGCTCTCGAGCATCGTTACGTCGAACTCCTCGTAGACGCCGTCCGGCTTGGGGCTGCGGTCCTTGACCGGCGTGGAGCCGCACGCCGTCGAGGCGAGCAGGAGGATGACGGACGCGAGGCGCATGGCTCGACGGTGCTGACGCATGGTTCGATCATCGCCGACTCCGGCACGAGAGGGCAACCCGAAGTCCGCACGTTGCCTCCGTCGCGAACCCGCGCAGTTCGTGATCGCCTTGTCGTCATCCGGCGGATCATCGACGTTGCCTCCGCGGGAACTCTCGGACGAACCGGGAACCGAGCGTGTCGGCCAGCAGGTCCCAGCCGACCGCGTCGATCGCCCTGGGGGCGTCACCGGGAGGCGCGGTCGCGAGCACGCGCAGGCAGGCTGCGCGCGCCTTGCTATCGCCGCGGAGCAGGTCCTTGAGCAGGGCGACCCGCGCTGGATACAGGAGCGACTCGAGGCCACCGCGCGTCATCGTGGCGCGATCGAAGTACTCGAGCGCGTAGCCGACCTTCCCGGTTCCATCGCCGGGCCCCGGCACCCACGCCAGGACCCGGCGGATCGTCTCGATCTCCCGCCCGGCCATCGAGGCGACGGTTTTCTTGAACGCCTCCTTCTGGTAGTCCTTCTCGAGGCCCTCGCCTACCTCCTCGAGCTCGCTTCGCTTCTCGGTCATGAGCGTCGCGAGTCCGTGACGAAACATCGGGTCCGCGAAGAGCTCATCAATCGACGCGTGGTTCCATCGGGTCGCGCGCTGGGCCTCGGGGAGCTCGGCGTCCGGCTTGACGATGGGGATCAGCTCCTCGGCCGCAAACAGCCCGCCCGGCGCCAGCAGCGTGCTGAGCGACTGATAGGCACCGTTCGCCTGCCCGAGCCGGTGCGCGGCCTCGACATCGGCCACGCTCGCCCGCACCGCGCGCATCGCCGCCTCCTTCGTGTCGCCCTTGGCCAGGTTGTGGTCGCCGAAGATCGTCTTCTGTTCGCCGCCGATCGTGACGCGAATGCCATCGGTGTTGTCGCGGTCGTGGATCGCACCGCACACCAGGTCGCCGAACGTGAACGGCGCGACGCCCTTGGCGGCCAAGTCGAGCTCCAGGGTCTTTCGCGCCTCGCTGCTGATGTAGCTCTCCTTGGCGGCACCCAGCAAGGTGTCCCGGTCGATGTGACTCGCCAGCTGCTCGCCGAGGTAGCCCTTGAAGTTGAAGAAGAACATCGGGGCCTTCGCGTTCCAGTACGCGCACGCCGTGATCCGCGGGGTGCGGTTGTGGCCGGCGGAGAACGAGTCGGTCAGGAAGTGGTCGGCGAACGCGTTGGCGGCCAGGGCCCGCTCGGTGCCAAGGCCCGCCCGTCCTGCGTTCCAGGCCTCGAGCACGGCGACCAGGTGCCGGCGCCGGTAGTTTCCGATCGCGTTGTCCGGGACCTGTTTCATTCCGGACCGGAACGGATCCGTGCCGCCGTTGGTGGCCGCTCCGCCCTTGTCGGCGGTCGATCGGGCCTCGTCGCCCTCCACGGGGTTGACGAAGTGCGAGGCGTTGGACGCCAGCAGCCGGTAGAACCGCCGGTCGGCGGCCTCGCGTGCCTCCTTGGAGAAGTTCAGCTTTTGCTCCTTGCGGCCATGGACCTTCACGATGCGGACGTAGTCCAGCTCCTCGCGGGTGCCCCCGCCCTTGCCCGGGCGCCCGGCAAGGAATCGCATCTCGTCGATGCTTGTGAAGTAGTCACCGCCCATCGCCACCATGTCGCCGTAGCTGACGCGGTAGCCCGGCGCCAGTTCGACGGTCTGGGTCTGGCCATGGCGGGTCCGGGTGGCCGCATCACCGATCTCGCGGTGCTCGCCGGGCTCGAACCGCTGGGCTGACCCTGGCCGGGCGATCCCGTCGATCTCGCCGGCGACGCGCTCCCCGCGGGCGACGGCCTCGCCGACCCGGTCGGCCTCCACCTCGAGCGCGTCGGTATCGTCGTCGTCGTCGCGTCTGGCCTGGGCGGTACCAGCGCCCTGCCGCTGCTGCACGACGTGAGCGAGCTCGTGTCCGATGAGAAAGGTGGCATCGGGCGCCCACAGCTCGTCCCCGGCGAAGTGGATGTCGTCACCCTTCGTGACGGCGCGCGCGCCGTGGCCCTCCGCAACGCCATCGTGCTGATGGATCCGGACCGAGCCGGGATCGACGCCAACCGCCGTTGCCACGTCGCCGCCTCCAAGGTACCCAAGCCCGGCCGTCGAGGGGTCGCGCTCGGTTGCGCCGCCACCGTGGCCGAGGTTGCCGCCGCCGGCCCGGCTGGCGGCAGGGTCGGGCGAGGCGTCGCCAGGAGAATCGCGGGTCTGCGAGCCACGGAGCTGTCTCATGCTCCGTGGTTGCAGCAGCCCGTCGGATCGATCACGAAGATCGAAGGGTCGATAGGCTAGCCATGGTGGCGGACGCGCTCAGAGCGACAGACGATACGGGACGTCGAAGTTCAGCTGCGTGTCGGCGCAGAAGCAGTTACCAGTCACCCAGCGGCGGCCGTCGCGTTCGACGATGCGGATCTCGCCGAGCGCCATCGGGCACGTCCCGGTGTCGGGGCCGTCCCACGCGGTCAGCGAGCCGCACGCGAAGCGCTCGCCGACCGTGAAATGGCGCCCGGGATTGATCTCGATCGAGACGCCGTCACACGCGAGGCGCACGAGCAGGTTCCCGGCGCTCGAGCGAAGCGCGTAGTTCGAGCGCGAGGTCGACGAGCACGCCCCGGTGAGCGTGCCCGGGCTCGCGTTGGCGGCGTCGAGCAGCGGTTCGCACGCCGTGCGGCAATCGCCGTTGGCGACCTGTCCGCAGGTCATGGTCTCGAGGCAGTTCGCGCACTCGGCGGCGGCGCGGGTCGCGCTGTCGGGCGTCGCGGCGTCGAGCTCCATGATGCACGCGGATGTCTCCTCGGGACCGAGCGCACCGCACTCGGTTGCGGCTTCACAGATCCGCTCGATATCCTCGGGGGCACCGCCGCACGCGGCAGCGACGAACAAGACGATGGCAAGTAGGCGGCGCATGGCTGCTGCCGCGTGTACCGAACTGACGCGGCCGCGCTCAACTCCAATCGTTCGATCCCCCGATGAATGCCGAAATTTGCCATAGGCTGCCGCCCGTGATGCCGGACAAGGCCCGCCGCTGGCTGACCAGCTCGCCACGCGACAGATCGAAGGCGAGGCCGACCTCGGCGGGCTTCGTGTCGGTCCCCGTGCAGCGGCCGAGCCCTCGCCACCTTGGCGACGCCGGTGCTCCGATCGATGCGCAAGACCTACGAGTTGCGGCGCTCGGTCGACCAGCCGAAGTGCACGACGTCGCCGTCGACGCGCAGGTTGTTGGCGCGGACGATCACGCACACAATGTGTATACCTGGCTGGCGACGGAATCCTGAACTCTGGGGTTAGTCTACGCGGCATGGCTGGCCCCACGATCGCGCCGGGAACGCAGCGGTCGCTCGCGAGGCACCTGCTGACCGGTGGTGTGGTGGCCGTCGCCATCAACGTGGCGATCAACGCCGCGGTCGGGCACGCCCTCTACGGCGGTGTCGCGGTCGTCCCGCTGACCGGTGACGCGAGCATCGCGGGCGACACCATCGTGGGCGCGTTCCTGATCGCCTTCTTCACGGGGCTCGTGGTCGCACCGGCGACGCAGCGCGAGGTCCGCGCCGGTCGGGTGCGCGGCGGCGGTAAGCGCGCGCTTCCAGGCTGGTTCGCCGGTCGCCCGCTGCTCGCGGCCGTCGCGGCCGGCGTCGTGTCGGCGACGTTGGTCGGTGGTGGCGCGGTCGCGGCCGTCGCGGCCATCGGCGCCGCGCCCATGTCGGGTGGCGGGTTCCTGGCGTTCAAGATCGCGTTCGCCGGGATCTGGGGCGGTGCTGCGGCGGTGATCGTCGCAGCGATCGCCGCCGCCGGCGAGCCCGAGCCTCCTCACGACGACCGCTGGTGCCGGGACCTGGCACCAGCGGTCGCGGTCAGCTACCCGTTCGACTACATCGACAAGGGCGGGCTCGCCGTCACCAGCGCTCGCCACGGCTGCTCAGGCACCCCGACCTGGCAGCTGGTCGTGACTGGTGTGCCCGATCCTGCGGCGGTCCGGGCGGCGCTCGGCGACCTGCTCGTGCGGTATCCCGCGCTCACGACCCGTGTGCAGTCACTCGATGCCATCCCCGAGTACGCCCGTCGGTTTCGCTACGCCGCCGCGCCCACCGATCTCGACGCGATCTTCGAGCTCGTCGACCTGCGCGGCCGCCCGCCCGGCGCACTCGACGCCCTGATCCAGGACGTCTGGGACCGTCACCTCGATCAGTTCCGCGACGCGCCCATCTCGCTGACCCTGGCGATCACCGGCGACGACCACTGCCGGCTCTTGTTTCGCCAGCATCATGGCATCGCGGATGGCCGCGCCTTCATCGGGCTGCTGGGCGACTTCGCCACCTTCGTGCGCGCGCGCCAGCGCGGCGCGGAGCCCGACGCCGCGGCGCTCGTACCGGTCGGCCGGCGTGGCGAGCTCGACGCTCTCGGCCTCGCTCCGACCACGCGCGTGGGCTACGGGCTGGCCGGGTTCGCGTCGCTGACGGCCTCGATCGCCAAGGCGCTCGCGCGTCCGATCACGAACCTGGTGCAGAACGACTCGGCGGACTACACCGGGCCGAACGGCGCGGTGCGCTGGGTGGTCGATGATGCCGCGCTCGACGGCTGGCAACGCGCCCGCCGCCAGCTCGGCGTCGGCCAGAGCGCCTTGTTCACCGCCGCGCTGTTCGGCGCTGCGCAGCGCTGGCATCGCGAGCTCGGGCGCCGGCTCGGTCGCGTCAACGCCTCCCTGGTGATGGAGACCCGCCCTCGCGATGGCGGCTTTGCCTCGTTCGCGAACCACCTGGCGACCCTCGAGGTCGAGCTGCAACTGGGACGGACCCTCGACCTGGCCGACGCTGCTCGCGCGATCCACGCGCAGCTCAAGCGTCAGCTCGATCGCAAGCGACCGCTCCATCGCCTGGTGTGCGAGCGCGCCATCGTCCTCGGCATGCCCCTCGACAAGCTCCACGCGCTGGTGTTCGACGCGAAACGCCCGGCCTACAACCTCAACCTCTCGAACCTGATCGCCCTCGATTTCCCCGTGCTGTCCGGCGACGGCTGGGTGGCCGACGAGGTCCTGATCACCACGCCGGTCACGCCGCGCAACGGCATCGCCCTCACCGTCGTGCGTTACCACGGCCGGGTCTGCTTCAACTTCAACTACGCCGCGCCTGCGGTCAGCGGCGCGCAGACCGCCGACCTCGCGCGCCGGTTCCGCGATGCGCTCGAGGAGCTCACTGGAACCTCGGCGACCGAGGCTCCCACCGCGGCGAGCGAGTCGATCCAGCGCGACGTCATCGCTCGATCATCACCTCGGTGAGCGCCTTGCGCTCGAGATCGGGGACGAGCGCGCCCGCGGCAGGCAAACCGACCGGGATCAGCACGTACGGGCGTTCGTGGGCGGGCCGGCCCAGCAACTCGCGGAGGAACGCCATCGGGCTCGGCGTGTGGGTGAGCGTGGCGAGACCGGCGTGGTGCAGCGCGGCGAGCAGGATCCCGACGGCGATCCCGACCGACTCGTCGACGTAGTAGTGCTTCACCCGCTTCTCACCGTCGGGCGTCGCCTCGACTCGCCATGGTTGTGCGAAGACCACGATCAGCGCGGGCGCGTCGGTCAGGTGCGGCTTGTGCCAGTCGAGGCCGAGCGGCGCGAGCGCGGTCCGCCACTCCTCCGACATGCGGTCTTCCCAGAGCTTCTTCTCTTCTTGCTCGGCGGCCTCTCGGAGCCGCCGCTTGAGCTCGGGATCGCGGACCACGACGAAGACCCACGGCTGCTGATGCGCGCCCGACGGTGCGCTGCTCGCCGCGGCGATGGCGTCGCGCAGGATCTGGTCGGGGAACGGCTCGGGCGAGAAGTCGCGCACCGTGCGGCGCCGGGCCATGGTCTCGGCGAACTGCCGCGCGCGGCGAGCCATCTCGTCGGGCGGTAGCCGCTCGAAGGGCAGGGGAATGGGACGGTACGCGCTCATGATCTCCGCCTCCGCGCTCAACGACGAGAGTCGTACCAGGCGTCGGCGCATGCAGGAGCCAGGCGCCAAAGCGGCGGCGCCTGGAGTGTCCAGTAGAACTTGACACTGGCTATTCGCGTGGCCACCAGATCGGCGTGAAATCAGCTAGATACGGTTGATGCCGACTGGTATGGGCGTTGCGTCAGGAGGCTCGCTCATGCTCAAGCACTTGTTGCTCTTCTGCCTGGTCGGGACCCTCGCGGCGTGCGCCGACGCGCCGGTTCCTCCGACCGAGCCCTTCGTTCCCGACGATGGGAAAGCCGACGGTGGCTCGGCGAGCTGCTTCGTCGATGGAGGTGCGGTCGTCGCGAGCAACGCGCCCGCGACCTTCGAAGCCGGAGCGTTCCGCGTCACGGTGAGCAGCGACGTTCGGCTCGATGTCCGCCATGCGGCGTCGCCGTCGCGTTCGCTCTTCGCGAGCCCGACGAGCGGTGGCGCATTCGCGATGGCCCGCGTCGACCTGACGGCGGAGGAACATCAAGGCTCGTTCACGGTGAACGCGCCCGCGTCTCTGGTCTGCTCGCAGCCGCGCCTCGAACGAGCAGGGGTGAGCGGCGATACGGTCGTCCTACGCGGAGGTTTCCGCGATCCGGCGCCGGCTTGCGGCACGCTGCGCTGGGAGCTGCAGCTGTGCCAGGCCGCCGCGGGACACCTCAGGTTCCGGCTCGCCTCGAACGACCCTTCGTTCGATCGCCTCTCTCTGCGCGCGGCCTCCGACGGTACCGAACGCATCTACGGCGGCGGCGAGACCTTCGGGCACGATCGGATCGACCTCAAGGGCCGGTTGATTCCCGTGCTCGCGCAGGAGGGCGGCGTGGGACGAGGACATGTGCCCATCACGCCCGCGGTGAACGCCGCGTCGCCGGGGTCGGGCGGCAGCGAGAGCTCGTCGTACCACGCCGCACCTCATTACCTGACGTCGCGACTCCGCTCGATGTTTCTCGAGGACACCGAGTACGCGGAGCTCGACTTTCGCCAGCTCGCTGCGACCGAGGTGCGGCTGTTCGCGCCGACGATGACGGGACGGATTCTCTACGGTGACTCGCCCCTCGCGCTCATCGAGCGATTCACCGAGTTCGCGGGACGCATGCCACCGCTGCCAGCGTGGGTCGACCGCGGCGCGATCGTGGCGATCGCGCGCGATCTGCCTCGCAGCCGCGAGATCGTCGACCAGCTCCGCTCGCGAGGTGCGGCGATCTCCGCGGTCTGGAACCAGACCTGGTCAGGCAAGACGCGGACCTTCATCGGCGAGCAGGTGCTGTGGAACTGGGTCCAGAGCCGGACCTACCATCCGGGCTGGTCGTCGTTCGTGGCCGGCCTCGCTGCCGATGGGATCCGCACGCTCTGCTACGTGAACCCGATGCTCGTCGACCCACCGGCCGACGCTGCGGTGACCCGCAATCTCTACGCCGAGGCGCTCTCGGCCGGCTACTTCGTCCGGAAGCCGGACGGTTCGCCCTACCTGATGAAGGTCACGGCGTTCGACGTCGGCCTCCTCGACCTCACCAACCCCGCTGCACGTTCGTGGATGAAGGCGGTGCTCCAGGACGAGCTCCTCGATGCGGCAGGTTGTTCGGGCTGGATGGCCGACTTCGCCGAAGCGCTGCCGTTCGACGCTCGCCTTGCGTCGGGCCAGGGCGGGGCCTCGTTTCACAATCAATACCCGGTGGAGTGGGCGCGTCTCAACCGAGAGGCGATCGAGGAAGCGGGGCGGCTGGGCGACGTCGTGATCTGGAATCGGTCCGGATCGACGCGCACGCCGCGCCACAGCCTCCTCATGTGGGAGGGTGATCAGCTCACGACCTGGGACAAGTACGACGGCATGGTCTCGGCGCTGCACGGCTTGCTCGCCGGTGGGATGTCGGGTCTCGCCCTCAATCACTCGGACACGGGCGGCTACACGTCGCTCAGCCTCTGGGGGCTCGCCGGTTACGAGCGCGAGCCCGAGCTCCTCCAGCGCTGGACCGAGATGAACGCCTTCACCGCGGTGTTGCGGACGCACGAAGGCAACCAGCCCGACGTGAACGCGCAGATCTACTCGAGCGGCGCGCTGCTCGACCACTTCGCGCGAATGAGCCGTGTGTACCGTGCGCTCGGGTTCTACCGGTCCCAGCTCGGGCAGGAAGCGGCGACCCGCGGCTGGCCGATCGTGCGCCATCTCTGGCTGCACTATCCCGACGACGCCACGGCACAGACCGTCGACGACCAGTTCCTGCTCGGGAGCGAGCTCCTGGTCGCGCCGGTCAAGAACAAGTGCTGGACCTGGCCCTTCTGTCCCTACGACAAGCAGGTCTACCTGCCGCGCGGAGAATGGGTCCACCTGTGGAACGGACAGGTAATGGGGTCGACCTCGGTCGGCGGGCACGTGAACGTGCGGGCTCCGATCGGCGAGCCCGCGGTGTTCTATCGCAGGGGTTCGACGATCGCGCCGACCCTGGTGGCCAACCTGCGCAGCGAGGGCATCACGGTCGCCGACGCGCGCTGACCCTCACGTGATCAGGGCATCGTCGCGGGTGGCGCCAGATCGGCCACGGGGATGGTCGCGCCGTCGAGGCTCTTGATGAACTGCACCAGATCGTCGATCTCGTCGTCGGTCAGCGCCGGGAGGATGGACAGCTCGTTTAGCGGATCGAGCTGGCCGCTGGCGCCGGTGAAGTGCGCGACCACATCTCGGATCGCGACCTCGCTACCATCGTGCAGGTACGGTGACGTCCGCGCCGCCGAGCGCAGCATGGGCGTGAGGAACTTGCCGCGATCGGCCTCGTCCCTGGTCACGAGGAAGCGGCCGTCGTCGGGTCGCCGACCCTGTGCGTCGGGTACCGAGGTCGAGACGTTGTGGAACTCGAAGTCCGACAGCAACGGACCGTCATGGCACAGCACGCACTGGGCCTTGCCGATGAACAGGATCGCGCCGCGCTTGGCGGCGTCGCTGATGGCGTCGTCGTCGCCGGCATTCCACGCGTCGAACGCGGCGTCGCGCGCTACCGCGACCCGGACGAAGACCGCCATGGCCTCGCCGGTCATCCGCCACAGCCTCGCCGGCGTGACCGCCGTGATGTCCTCGCCGAACGCCTGCTGGTACAGCGGCACGTAGCCCGGGATCTCGGTGGTGAGCGTGGCCCGCAGGTTGCGCTGCGCCGCCGGGAGATCGATCTCCTCGCCGGCGCTCACCGGAAGCCGGGACAGGTTCATGTTGGGTTCGGCGAGCGGCAACACCATCAGATCGGCGACATCGGTGAAGTGAGAACCGTCCCAGCGCGCCATCGGCGCATACACCAGGTTGAGCAGCGACGGCGCGTGGCGATGCAGCGTCGGCGTGATCGCCGGGAACGAGCGATCCGGAGCGTCGAGGGGGCCCCCGGAGTGGAAGTTGCTCGTCGCCAGGTGGCAGTTGCCGCACGCGGTCTGGCCCGAGCCCGACAGCCGCGGGTCCGAGAAGAGCACGCGCCCGAGCTCCTTCTTCGCGTCGGTCGTCGGGTTGTCGGGCCACACCGGCAGCGGCGGGACCGGCGGGATGGCGGCGATGCGCAGCCCCGTGGAGGGATCCACCGGCAGGTCGAGCTGGGTTCCGTCGCCGTCGGTGGCGCACCCGGCCAGGAGCGCGGAGAGCGAGGCCGCCAGGAGCGGCAGCCTGTGGCGCACGGCGCTCACGGGATGATGAGGATGGTGCGCTCGAAGGCGGCCAGGGTCTGGTCGCGATCGGCGAGGTCGGTGGGCGTGCGGTTGGTGATCTCCACGCTCGCGTCGGCGTCCATCACGTTCAGTCGCAGCGTGCCCAGCGCCGGATCGGGATCTCCGGGCAGGACGTCCACGTTGGACAGGTTGAACGACGCCAGGTCGCCGCCCGCCGCTGCGGGCGGACTCTCCTCGAACGCGAGCTGGGCGGCGTTGATCGGCGTGTGCACGTAGAGCACGAGCACCATGTCGTAGGCGCCGGCTTCGAACATCGGGTCCGTGGTCTCGGTGATCGCGAGGCCGGGCGGCACCTCGCCCCAGCGCTGCCACAGCGCCGGATCGTTGCCCGACGAGAACCCGGCGGGGAACACGCCGACGTAGTACGGCTTGCCGGTCACGTCAGCGGGGGCGTGGGTGGCCAGGCTCGCCGCCGGGCTGAGGAACTCCAGCTCGCCGTCGGCGTTGACGGTCAGCGTGGCGCTCATGGTGAGGGCGTGGCCAGCATCGCTGGCGTCCTCCGACACACAGCCGGTGACCGAAACAGCGAGCAAGAGGGCGGTGGCGAGACGCGGAAGCATTCGGGCTCCTCGGGGTTGGAGTGGCCGCATCTTTGGTCCGATCAACAAGATAGTCAAGAGTGCAACTTCCTAGTTTTTGCTTGAACGCGAGGGGGCCGGTCGCCTAGGGTGCGTCGCACCGAGGAGGATGCAGATGCTGACTTGTTTGCGACTGGCCCTTTGCACGTTCCCGATCATCGCGTGCTCGACCGACAGCGCGCCCGACCCGGATCCCGCGACTCCAGATGCGGCGACCACCATCGACAGCGGCAGCGGTGGCGGCGCCGACGCGCCCCCGAGCAGCGCCGCGCGCCTGTCCGGTGTCGTCCGCCGCTCCGCGGCGCCTCAGGGCGACGCCGCTGGCAACGTCTACATCGCGCTCTTCGATCGCGATCCGATCGCCAACATGGACACCGCCGTCGTCGTGGGCAACGCGCTCCTCCCCGGCGTCGATCTCGCCGCCGCCGGAGCGACCGTCGGTTACGTCGTCGGCGACGTGCCTCCGCGCGCCGACGCTTACTTCGTGATCGCGTTCCTCGACGACAACGGCAACGTCGACCAGAACAACCCGGACGCCGCCGGCCCCGATCGCGGCGACCTGGTCAGCCTGATGGGCGTCTCGGCCCCCCGGGTCACCGTGGCCACCGCCGGCGACCACAACCACGACATCGACCTCAACCTCGTCATGCCGTTCTGACCTCGGTACTGCGCGACGTCATCGCTGGCGACGCGATCGGCGGCCGAGCCTCGAGCCCGACACTGCCCCTCTCAGGTCAACGGGGCGGGCCGCCTGGCTTGTCGTGGTTCCAGGGAACGCCGAGGATCGTGCACGGTCCGGCATGCTCGATCGTGCCGTCGGTACCCGTGCCTGTGACCGCGCTGTTGCGTGTCACGGTGGCCTCGATGGCGAGATCGGTCTCGGCGAAGATCGCGGTCACGCACATCTCCTGATCGCCGATGCCCCACCCCACCGCCACGTCGCGTGGGTTGTCGTAGGCGCACGTGAAGCGCAGGCCGGTGGCGCCGGCGAGGTCGATCGGCGGATCGAACCCCCGGCCCCAGCTCATGCCGTGGCCCATCACGTCGTAGATGTCGAGGCCGGCGCTGGGTCCACCCAGGACCTCGAGGCGGGCGTTGCGGCCGAGGCCGTGGAAATGGGGCAGCGCGTAGTGGACCTTGTACGTCAGCGGCGTGCCCATGACCCGCTGGTGGTTGTCGGCGAGATCGCAGTCCATGGTGAAGGCGCTGCGCGCCCTCGGCTCGAGGCGGAGGTCCACGTACTGGAGGCGTCCTGGAGTCAATCTCACCCTCACGTCCTCGCGGGTGATGGTGTCGATGCGCATGGTCATCGACGTCGACACCGGCTCGTCGCTGGTGTTGAGCAGATGCGACGCGCCGATCACCCGCGACCAGGGCGGGATGCGAACGGCGACGCCATCGGCGAACGTCTGCGACTCGTCGGCGACCTGGGTCGACTGGGCGAACAGGTAGCCGCCGACGATCGCGGCGTCGAGCTCGCTGAAGTTGCCGTCGCTACACGGCCAGGCGCCGTCCGGCTGTGGGTACTTGTCGTCGGGCACGTAGAACCAGTTCGAGTGGTGGTACATGCCGCCGTTCTGCATCCGCACGTTCGATACCCACAGCTCGGTTGGGTTGTCGAGCGTCCAGCTCTGGCACAGCTGATCGATCTCCTCGCCTGGGCGCAGGCTCACCGTCGAGATCTCGCGCTCGAGCGTGCAGGCGTCGCCGGTCTGCAAGCAAGGCGCGTCGCTGCCACATGCGATCGCACCAGAGTTCATCAGGACCATCCATCCGGCGCGCATCCGCGAATCATCGGATGGCGGCCGCGCCGTCGTCAATCGACGATTGGCGCGCGGTCGAGCAGGAACTCGGGGCCGACGGCTGCACCGACTGCGAGGCCTCGGATGGCAACGGGGTCATGACCGTGCCGGTCGGCGGGTTCAACTACTCGGTGCGATACTGGCGCGACGTCGCGCTCGGCAACCCGCCTTCCAGATCAGAGCGGGAAGCCGCACCGTTCGATCGCCTGGCACGCGCGTGCCTCGGCATCCAGATCGCAGAAGTCCTCGCTGGTGAACTCCGCCGGGTTCTCGGCGAGTGGACCGCACGCGCAGGCCCAGTTGCCGGTCGCGCCTCCGCAATAGACTGCGTGCTCCGGGCTGGTGAAGAAGTTCACCTGGCACAGGTCGCCCGAGCGGGCCGAAGACCACTGCGTGGGAAGATCGCACGAGCCGCCGCCGCCGCCGCATCCACTGACCAGGCCGAGCAGCGCGGCACATGTCAGGAGCACGCGAACCATGCGCTGCATCGTAGCGGCTGTGCGACCGAATCGCGCGAGAATCTCCGTCCGTCCGGTTGCTCCCTGCCGGTTGGCGAAGGCAGGCTAACCCGATGCCTGGCGACGCAGCACCGAGGTACGCGGCGGCGGCGATGTCGATCGTGGCCGCCGTCGCGTGCGGTCCGAAGAGCACCCCGCCCGCATCGGCCGGCGAGTTCGCCGATCTGGACGATGTGGAGCTCGCGGGCGCTGCGGGCGCGGTGGCACCGACGGACGTGACCCGGTCGACGGAGCCCACCCTCGTGGCTGGCCACGCCGACGCTCGTTATGCGTTCGTGGTCCCGTCCGGGCTCAGTCGGTTGCGCGGCGTCGTGGCGCAGCCCGGCGACGACCCGCGTGAGCTCAGCCTGGTCGGCCCCGATGGCGTTGGCCTGCCGACCGTCACTGCGTTGTCGCTCGACTCGGTCGTGGTCTTCAGCGACCCGCTTGGCCTCGGCGTCGACGTGGGCGACATCAGCCCGGCGGAGCGCGACCGACTCGTCGCCCTGTACGGCGAGTACCTGCGGCAGCGGTTCCCGTCGGCGACCGCGGCGCGACAGACAACCATCGGGCCCCACGCGGCCGTTCGCGTCGACCTGCCACAAGTCGAGATGGCCGATCGCCCCGTCCGCAGCGGCCGTCACTACCTGATCCTGGATGGCGCCGTGACGGTCTCCGTCGACTGCGTGTGGACCGACGAACATGCCGAGCGCATGGCCGCCGCGTGCGACGCGGTCGCCGCCAGCCTGCGCCGTTCCGCCGTGGCCAGGTGATCGGGAGATGCGCCATGCGTAGCCGCGGCTGGTCAGGGTGGAGGTCGCACCTGGGGTGCCTGGCGGCAGCGATCGCCGGCGGCTGCGGGTCGGGCTCGACGCCGGCCTCGACGCCCGCGCATGTGGGCCCACACCACGATCACCGCGCGACCGGGACACACCACAGGTTCGAGGACGCGGAGGCGTGGGCCAAGGTCTTCGACGACCCGGGCCGCGACGAGTGGCAGCGCCCCGACGAGGTGCTGAGGGCGCTCGAGTTGACGCCGGCGATGACCGTCGCCGACGTCGGCGCCGGGACCGGGTACTTCGCGGTGCGCCTGGCCCGCGCCGTGCCTGCCGGCGAGGTCATCGCGACCGATCTGGAGCCGGACATGGTGCGCTACCTGAACGAGCGTGCTCGCCGCGAGCACCTCCCCAACCTGCGCGCGGTCGCCGCCACTCCGACCACCTCGGGCCTCGCCGCCGGGAGCGTCGACCGCGTCCTGGTCGTGGACGTGTGGCACCACCTCGCCGATCGCGTCGGGTACGCCCGTGACCTGGCCGCGGCGCTCCGGCCCGGTGGCGTGCTGCTGGTCGTGGACTTCCACCTCACGGCCAGCCGTGGCCCGCCCAGGAGCATGCGCCTGGCGCCCGAGGTGATCGCTGCGGATCTCGCCGCCGCTGGTCTGGCGGCGAAGCTGTCGCCGGTGGCGCTGCCCGACCAGTACATCGTCGAGGCGCGCCACGGGCCGTGACGCCGGCTCCCCGGTCCCGAACCGGGAGTCGTCGTGCCGACGTAGCTGATCAGCGGCGATGCCATCGAGCGCGTTGTGCCCGACGGGGCGTGGCTCGGTCGTGTTGTCAGTGGAGGCGAACGCGACCGAGTGTTTCACGGGTCAGGAGGCTTTGCCCATCTCGGCGCTGCCGGCGACGGCGGTGGCCTTGTGGCCGCCCTTGTAGATGTAGAAGTTGCCGCCGGTCGTGCTCTCGTCCTTCATCCCGTCGCCCTTCCACCAGTCGTCGCTGATGCCGCCGCCGGTGGGCGCGGCGTCGCTGTACTTGAAGTTGCTGGCGCCGGCCTGCGACTGCAGCGGCTGGTAGGTCTCGCCGCCCTTGCTGTCCTTGCCGGTGGTGTGCGCGTGGCCGTTGCCCTCCGCCATGATGACCCCGACGTGGCCGGCCGACACGCCGTCGATCTTGGACGCCTGGATGATCGCCACGTTGCCGGCGTTGGCCGCCTCCTGGGCCTGCTTTGCGCTGGTAGTGCGGGTCCAGCCGAAGTCGGATCCCCACTTGTTGAGCCAGGCGCCGACGTAGTTGGCCGAGAGCTCGATGACCGGCACCTTCTCCAGCTTCTCCTTGGGGAGCTTGGTCGGGTTGTCGAGATCGGCGTACCAGACCCGCGGCAGGTAGCCGCCCATGGCGTTGACCATGTCGGTCGAGTAGACGTTGCAGTAGGTCGTGGCGCCCTTCTTCTTGTAGCGGGCGTCGGAGGTCTCGGTGGAAAGGGTGTCGGCGATGGCGCGCTGGGCGCTGCGCCACAGCGCCTTTCGACACTTCTCGATGTCGATCTTGCCGGACGACCCGCCGAGCAGGCCGCCGATCGCATCGATGGCGGCATCGGCCGCGTCGGCCACGGTGCTGGACGCGCTCTGGTCCTTGGCGGCCGCCTCGAGCCGCTGCACGATCGCCTCGGGCTCGTAGCCGACGCCGAGCGCGACGATGTCCTTCTCGCTCATGAGGTGGCCGCGAAGATGGACCTTGTACTGCTCGCGCATGCTCGTCGCCTGTGAGCCGGCCAGCCCGTAGAACTGGGGCGGGTTGTTCCAGTCGATGGTCTTGTCGTGGTTGGGTCCGGCGTGCGTGGCGTGTTTGTAGGTCGGCGCCGGCGTCGACGGCGAGCGCGCGATCATGCTGCCGACCCCGACGCTCACCGCGCTGGGCGCGCCGCGGACCATGGCGTCGGCGGCGCGGTCGGCCTCGGCTTCGAGCGAGTCGCCCGGCTGCGACACGGCGAGCTTGTGCTGCGCGGCCGCCGGCCCGCCGCTCTGCTGGCGGGTGTGGGCGACCTCGTGGGCGAGCAGGTGCAGGCCGTACGGATCGTCGGGCTGGTACTTGCCGGCGCCGAAGTGGATGTCGCTGCCGACCGCAAAGGCTTGGGCCCCGACCGCATCGGCGGCGGCGGCGGAGTCGGTGCCGGTGTGGACCCGGACCGTGCTCAGATCCGCGCACAACGAGTCCTCGAAGCGCTCGCGCACGCCGCCGGGCAGAGGTTCGCCGCCGCCGCCGCCGAGCCCCGAGGTCAGGGTCGACTTGCCGGCCGTCGGGTGAGCGGCCGGGGAGGCATTCGTCGACGGGGCGTGCCCGGGCTGGGGACCTCTCGCTTCTCTCATGTACCGGGTCGAGACCGGTCGGCCCGGCTGTGAGCGCTGATAGTCTGTGCTTATCAAACCTATAAAATCGTCGGGATGGCGGTTATCGAGGGGCGGGCGCATCCTGCCGTCATGACCGACAAGATCAAGTCCGCAGGCTGCCCGGTGCACCACGGTGCGAACGCGACCGGCGCGCGCCGGTCGAATCGCGACTGGTGGCCGAACCAGCTCAACCTCAAGATCCTCCACCAGCACACCGCCGAGTCCAGTCCCATGGACGGGGCCTTCGACTACGCCGCGGCGTTCGCGAAGCTCGACCTGGCGGCGGTCAAGCAGGATCTGTACGCGCTGATGACCGACTCGAAGGATTGGTGGCCGGC
>SXGS01044498.1_pt1 | contig 43605 bp, 46 predicted proteins | sample 3174681 | NCBI WGS metagenome assembly SXGS01 (sample SAMN11356861, study PRJNA531348) | freshwater metagenome | isolation source: freshwater sample F1-80 | place: China: Fuxian Lake, Yuxi | collected 2017-12-25 | reverse complement strand
CCAGTTTGACCATTGCGAATATCTCGAAGGATAAAAAATCCGAGCAGAATCGCGAGTACAGCGATAACGATTGACAAAGTCGAGTTGACATTTGTCGCACCACTAGATGGTCGACGCTCGTCTGCGGCGCGACGGGGACGTGATTGTTCTTGGCTCATATTTGTATAACTTATCCTATTTGACTTTGAGCCGAGGGTGGGGATTGAACCCACGACCTACCGCTTACAAGGCGGTTGCTCTGCCACTGAGCTACCCCGGCGTCTTAATGGCGCGTTCAGTGTACGTTGGATTTCACTTCCTAGGCGATTACTTAATGTTTCGCCGAGATCGAACTATCTCATAAGTGGCCAGCGCGGCAGCAACCGAAACATTCAGCGAAGACAACGAACCAAGCATCGGAATATTGACGAGCAGGTCGCACCTTTCTCGCGCCAGCCTCGACATGCCGGCGCCCTCTGCACCTAAAACCAAACAAATTGATTCTTTGGCGAACTCGCCAAGATCAAAGATATTTTTTTCGGCCGCATCGTCAAGTCCGACTATGGACACCCCAGCTCGTTTCATTTCCACGAGCGCACTCGGCAGTCCACCAACGACGCACATGTTCAGATATTCGATCGCTCCGGCAGATGCCTTGGCCACCGTCGGTGTGATGTGCACAGCACGATGACGGGGCAGAATTACTGCGTCTACACCGGCACCGTCACAGCACCGCAGAATCGCCCCGAGGTTACCTGGGTCAGTTACACCATCAATTGCCACCAACAACAACGGAGTATCGCGCGACTCAACCAACAAATCGGCAAGCAAAGTTTCTTCAATTGCATCGGCTTTCGCCAGTACACCCTGCGGCGCTTCGCTGCGTGCTTCGCGGTCGAGTTCACGGCGCGAAACATTCAACACCTGAACTCGCTGGTCGCGCGCCAAATCTAAAATATCTTCAACTACAGGGCTGGCCTCGATGTCGCTGGCAATCCAAATTTCACGAATTTTGCGTCGCTGGCCGAGCAATAGTTCGCGCACCGCTTGTCGACCTTCAATTTGTTCTCCACCTAGCCCATGTTCTTTTTGTGATGGGCGATTGCCGCCGCGGTTTGAACGCCTCGAAAGGTCGATTCGTTTGGGACTATTTGGGTTGCTTCGTCGATTACCGCTACTGGCATATCGATTTTTTGAGCGACCGCTTCGATTGTTGGATTTTGAGTCTTTTGGCATCCGAATTGTTTTTCTAGTTGCCCTGAGTAACGACAGCAACTGCCCAACAGGCAATGCCTTCTTTCCGACCGAGTGCGCCAAGACCTTCGGCTCGACGACCTTTCACTGTGACTGGCGAACCTACCGCTGTTGAAAGAATGCGCTGCATCTCGTCTCGATGTTTAGAAATTTTCGGCTGTTCACAGACGACACTGCAATCGACATTGCCGATTTCGAATTGATTGTCTCGTGCCATTTTTGCAACCAGTTGGAGCAATTTTATTGAGTCAACATTCTTGTACTTTTCATCAGTGTCAGGAAAGTGCTCACCAATATTTCCAAGGCCACAGGCACCAAGTATCGCTTCGGCCGCGGCATGTGCCACCACGTCTGCATCACTGTGCCCGACGAGCCCGCGCTCGTTGGCATAGTGAACACCACCAAGAATTAGTTGGCGTTGAGTGTCACTTGCATCGACGAAACGATGGATATCAAAACCTTGACCTACTCGCACCCGTATCGTCATAGCTAAATCTTTACACCTCGCCACGCGAGACTGCGCGAGCCCAATTCAAATCTTCGGGTGTGGTGATTTTTCGATTCAACGGATCACCATTTACGACGACAACTCTGAAACCGTTGTTTTCAACCAGCGTCGAGTCATCGGTACCTTCTGGGTTGTGCGCGTGCGCTTGACGAAGCGTCTTGGCCCTAAAAGCCTGCGGGGTTTGCACTGCAACCAGATCTCGTCGATTCGGTGTTGAAATGACCACATTATTTTCACCGACAAACTTGATTGTGTCGACCACGGGCAGGCCCGGTACCGCGCCGTCTGCGCCTGCGCACACCGCATCAATGACCTCGTCGAACAAAAACTCTGAGGCAAATGGTCGGGCTGCATCGTGGACACAGATAATCGTCGCGTCATCGGGTACCTCAGCCAAACCACTGCGAACCGAGGCGCTTCGAGTGGCGCCACCCACAACCCCACCTTCCCGGGTGGCCTGATCGGCTGGCAAAACCACGACAACGCCGTCACTAACCAGGCGTGCAGTTTCAACGGCCCAGTCGACCACTCGGCGCTCGTTAATTAGTGAAAACTGCTTGGGGCTTCCAAATCTAGAGCCGGAGCCAGCGGCCACGACAATCGTCCAGATTTTTTCACCGACTCGTTGCCTTGAGACGGTGTTCATGCCCATTTAGGGTAGTACCGTCATTGACTAATGGGACATGACGAACTTCTTCAAGGTAGCGAGTTCTTTGCGGAGACATCTGCCGAAGTATTGGCGACTATTGCCGCTCAAGGTGAGACGCGCAATTTGCAACGCGGTGATGTTTTGTTTAAGGAAGGTGACAAACCAGAATCGATGTACATCGTGCTGTCTGGTCGTATTGCAATCGCAATTGGCAATCGACCTTTAGATAGTCGCGAAAGCATGCTCGCACTTATGGAGCGCGGAGATTTGTTTGGCGAACTTGCTTTGCTTGATGGCGGAGAGCGCAGCGCAATGGCAAGGGCGATTGAATCATCATCAGTTTTGCAAATCCCTTACGCGACCGTGCGCGAGCAACTTCAAGCAAATCCAGCAATGTTGTGGGGCGTGACGAAATTGCTGGCAAAACGCCTTCGAACGATGGACGAAGTCTTGTCGGACAGCGTGTTTCTTGATGTCACAGGACGAACGGCGAAGAGGCTGCTCGAATTGTCGGGCGGCAAAGATGAATTTGTCCTGCCGATTACGCAGGAAGAACTTGCGGGAATGGTCGGCGCATCGCGTGAGCGAGTCAACAAAGCAATCGCAAGTTTCATTCGTCTTGGTTGGCTTGAGCAGCATGATCGTCGCTATCGAATCTTGATGCGAGCGAAACTAGAGTTTCGCGCCAGTTAGCAGATTAATTTACGAGCCACGAGTGGGCTCGGCTGAACGCATCGGCTGCGTCTTGCGCACGATGAACTGGTCGTGATGAATCATGCGCAAAGGCATGTTCGGCATCTGGATAAATCTTCGTGTGCACCTTGAGTTGAATCAACTCGGCAACATCCGCGGGTGGCGTGTAGTTATCTTTGCCGCCAATGATTGCAAGTACGCGATCGGCGTGGCCGATTTTTAAATAGTCAAGTGGTTCACCTTGCGTTTGGCTTTGCCAAGCACCGGGAATTTTTATCATTCCATAGAAAGAGACGATTTTTTTGAATCTTGCAGACCGTGCAGATTTAAAGCAGTACATCCCACCCATACAAAAGCCGATCAACCCAACCTCTGGAGTTTCGAGTGAGTCTGCTGCCTCGGTCAAATCTCGCAGGTGATTCTCATCGCTCAAAGATGGCACAGCGGTGAACCGAGGTTCGATTTCTGGACCCAGAGTTAGGCCGGGAAACGGTTCAACTGCGCAAACGGCAAACCGCCAGTCATTGGCCAATTTTTTGACGAGGTCGTCGTAAAGCGGGCGCAATCCGAAGATGTCGGGTGCGATAACCAGCCCCATTGCGGGATTTTTTACCGATTTGTCAATTTCGCATTGGGTGCCTGACGACAAAGTGATTCGCATTCATCAAGTATGCCCAAAAAGGCCGCAGAAATCTTTGTTGGTGAGAGTTGCGGTGAGTTCTGGCGGCGGAGTTTTGGTGATGTCAAGTTTCAACGATTTGGGGCATGACTCGAAACGACAAAAAACAATCAGTGGAATATCCATCGCAATTGGTCTGGAGCCCAGGGTTGACCCAGCGGCCCAACAGCCCAGTCGCGAAATTGATCAAAGAATGGGAACTAATCAATTCGCGACGCAAAGAAGTTGATGTTGTCAACTCGTGGAAATTACCGGGCGACAAAATCAAAAATCTCGACCAAGTTTTAACCCGTGCGGGTTTCAACACTGCGCGCGATGATTCACAAGGCGACAGTTATCTTTGGCTGTTAGTCAAGCGAGCGTCAACTGACGAACTTGCGGCGAGAATTGTTTTACAGAGAATATTGCCTCCGTTGATTTCAATTGCCCGGCGTCGTGGGCAAATCATGCAAGGAGGCGTCGATGCCGCGATGTCAGATGTTTTGCCGAGTGCATGGACAGTGATTCGTCAATATCCATGGCATCGCCGCCCAAGTAAAGTCGCCTCAAATCTTGTTCTGGACAGCGAATATTTTGCGTTCGTACAAGGTAATCGTTCCAAGAAAGTCAAAATTTTCACCGTTGAGCCGAGACTGCTCAGTGAAATTGTCGCCGCGCCACAGAGCGACGATTTTGAACCACGAGTGAGCCTTGAAAACTTGCTGAGTTTGGCGATTGCTCAGGGAATAGATTCTCGACATGTCGAAGTTTTGCGTGCGGTAGCCGAGGGTCAAACAGCGGCGACGATTTCAAAGCACTATGGCATCGCAGAACGAACAGCTCGCGCTTGGCGCGCGCAAGCAATCAGCGAGTTGCGTGCACGAACGCGGTGTTTGGCGTGAGTTTTGTCTTTCGCAACCGCAAACTATTGGTGACAACGAAAATACTTGAGAGTGCCATTGCCAACCCAGCCCACATCGGGTTGAGATAACCGAGCGCGGCCAATGGAATCGCCGCCGTGTTGTAAGCGAATGCCCAAAAGACATTGGCCGTGATCGTGCGCAAAGTGGCTCGTGAAAGCAAAATCGCATCGGCGACCAGTCGCAAATCACCGCTGACGATTGTTAGGTCGCTGGCGTTCATTGCCACGTCCGTGCCGGTGCCCATGGCGATGCCAACATCAGCCTGTGCAAGAGCGGCCGCATCATTGACCCCGTCACCGACCATCGCCACGGCATAACCACGTTGTTGTAGATCGGCGACCACGCGAACTTTTTCGTTGGGCAGAACTCCTGCGATGACATGTTGTTCGTCATTTTTGATCCCGACTTGAATCGCAATGGCCGTTGCCGTCGAGTCGTTGTCCCCGGTCAGTAGAACCGAGCGCAACCCAAGTTTGTCAAGTTCGGTGATTGCTTGAGCACTCGTTGATTTGGGTTGGTCGGCGACGACACAAACGCCTTTGACAAGACCGCCAATAGCGACGAGCACGGCCGTATTTCCAGCACGCCTTGCCCGGGCAAGGGCATCACGCAAATCTGCAGGCACAACCACAAGCGACGTGCTGAACAAAGATTCACGGCCAACCATTACTTTTTGTGACTCGACGATTCCTGATGTGCCCATACCGGGCGATGAAACAAAATCGCTGACATCAGGCAAAGCGCCCAGCTCTTTGCGCGCGGCTGCAGCGATTGCCCGAGCAACTGGATGTTCGCTCGCATGTTCAACAGCCCCAGCGAACTTGAGCACCTCGCGTCGATCTGCACCTGGCGCAAACGATACGTCAATCAACTGCATTATTCCTGTGGTGATCGTCCCAGTTTTGTCGAATACAACCGTGTCAATTCGACGAGTGCTTTGCAAAACGTCGACACCTTTAATGACGATGCCCATTTGGGCGGCACGTCCACTGCCGACCATCAGCGCGGTCGGCGTTGCAAGCCCGAGTGCACAGGGGCAGGCGATGATCAAAACTGCCACTGCGGCAGTGAACGCCTGAGTAGTCGAGTCTCCGAGAAAAAACCAGCCGAGGAAAGTTACTATTGAAAGACCGATAACTGTCGGCACGAAGACTCCGCTGACGCGATCGGCAAGTCGTTGCACCGGTGCTTTCGTGGTTTGTGCGTCGCGTACAAGCCGCGTGATTTGAGCGAATGTAGTCTCGGCACCAACACGAGTCGCGCGCACGATCAGACGACCAGTGATGTTGACGGTCGTGCCCGTGACTGCACCGCCTGGCGCCACATCGGTCGGCACGCTTTCGCCTGTCAACGCGGATAAATCAAGTGATGAGTTGCCTTCAACGACGACGCCATCAGCCGGAATAATTTCTCCTGGTCGCACGACCATCAGATCATCGACACGCACCAGCGAGGCGTCGATCAGGAGTTCTTGCGAATCTCGAAGAACTGTCGCGGTTCTCGCGTTGAGTGCGAGTAATGAACGCAACGCATCGCTCGCACGATTTTTCGCGCGGGCCTCGAAATATCTACCAGCCAGCAAGAACGCAGTTACAGCGACAGCCACCTCCAAATAGATATGAGTACTGTCACCCGACTTCATCATGCCGGTCATGCTCATCTCGTGTGATGAGCCACGGTAAATGTGATCAACCGCGTCACCCCAGACAATTGTCCAAATTGACCAAGCGGTTGAGGCAAATACGCCGATCGAGATCAAGGTGTCCATCGTCGTTGCGCGATGTCGCGCATTCATCAGAGCCGCCCGATGAAATGGCCACGCCCCCCAAGTAACCACCGGCGCGCTGAGAAACAAGGCGAGCCATTGCCAATTTTTGAATTGCAGGCTGGCGATCATTGAAATCAACACCACCGGTATCGAGAAAAACGCCGAAACAGTTAGTCGGGTTAGCAACATCGCAACTCTTTCGTCAACTTCTGCATCGAGCATTTCGGCAGTCGTGTTTTCGAGGAGTCGAGCGCTGTAGCCAAGCGACTTGACTGTTTGGATCAGGGCATCTGTGTTCGTAAGTTCGCTTGAAAAGTTGACTCGAGCCGACTCTGTTGCATAGTTGACGGTTGCATTAACTCCAGAAATTTTGTTCAAGCCTTTTTCGATTGTCATTGCGCATGCGTTGCATGACATGCCCGAAAGGCTCAAATCAATTTTCGTCTCGAGGGCCTGTTCGGTCACGAGCGCATCAGCTCCACTTAGATTGACCAAAGCGATAGCCGACACTGCGAACTGTCTCAATCAAGTTGGCATGTTCTTCGCCGAGTTTTGCGCGTAGACGACGAATATGCACATCGACTGTTCTAGCACCGCCGTAGTACTCGTAGCCCCAGACGCGAGACAGCAATACTTCGCGGCTGAAAACTTTGCCGGGGTTTTGCGCCAAGAACTTCAGTAGTTCGTATTCCATGTAGGTCAGATCAAGAGGTGTGCCACCGAATGATGCTTGATAAGTATCGGTGTTGAGGCTCAAACCGCCGTACTCAATCAGTGATTCGCGTGAAACCGACAACTCGCTATAAAACAAGTGTCGCAACCGTGAGTCAAGTTCGCGTGGGTGAACCGGCGCAAGACAGAAGTCGTCAAAGAGATCTTCACGCATTTCAAGATCTGCAAGTTGTGCGCCGCTGACGAGCACGATCACGCGGCTGACCGAATTTTCGCGGCGGCGCAAAGACCGACAAATTGCCCATGCCGACTCGGGGTCTTGGCTGCAGTCGACCACGGCACCTGCCCAGCCGGGAGTTGGCTCGAGTTTGTCAAGTACATCGTTCGACTTGACCGCTTTCCACGAATAGCCCGACAAATCGAGGGTTCGTGCGACATCAATTGGCGCCGGATCAGGAAACACTGCGAGCAATCGGTCTTGTTCGTTTTTCATCGTTTCGCTCAGAGTGAACGCAGGTAGCGATTGAGTTCGTATTGACTGATGTGAGTTTTGTAGCCGCGCCACTCGGCACGTTTATTGCGCAAGAACCATTCAAAGATGTGCTCACCAAGTGCCTCTGCGACGAGTTCCGAGCGCTCCATGACCCGCAATGCGTCGGACATAGATTGAGGAAGCTGCTCGATACCAAGTTTCGCAAGCATGTCGTCACCCATTTCAAAAAGGTTTGAATCTGCTTCTGGCGGAAGTTCGTAGCCCTCTCGAATGCCGCGTAAACCAGCGGCAAGAATCACCGAGAATGCGAGGTAAGGGTTGCACGCTGGGTCGGGAGATCTGTATTCAATACGGGTTGTTTGATCGCTGTTTCGTTTTTGAACTGGCACACGGATAAGACCACTTCGATTGTTGCGTGCCCACGAAATATGCACAGGCGCTTCGAAGCCCGGCACCAGACGCTTGTAACTATTTATGTTCTGGTTCGTTACCGCGGTTATTTCTGCGGCATGACGCAATAGTCCGGCCATGAACTGTTTGGCCGTCACCGACAAGTTATATGGGTCGCTGGCATCATGAAACGCGTTTTGTTCGTCTTTGAACAAGGTGAGATGCAGATGCATGCCAGAACCCTGCACGCCTTCAAGTGGTTTGGGCATAAATGTTGCGTGCACACTGTGCAACGCCGCGATTTCTTTGACGACGAGACGGAATGTCATCACACTGTCAGCCATTGTGAGGGCATCGGTATGTCGAAGATCGATCTCGTGTTGGCTGGGTGAGTCTTCGTGGAAACTATATTCAACCGGGATGCTCATCGTCTCGAGCGTGCGGATTGTTTCTTTGCGCAACGAACTTGTGATATCGGTGCTCGTCAAGTCGAAGAATCCACCTTCGTCCAGTGGAACCGGTCGTGTATCAACCGCTGGCGGATCAAAGTAAAAGTATTCAATGTCTGGAGCGACATAAAATTGATAGCCGAGTTCTCTCGCAGTGTTCAAGTTGCGGCGCAAAACCTGTCGCGGGTCACCATCAAATGGAGTGCCGTCAAGTTTGGCGACATCACAAAACACCCTCGCCTCGGCGCCCTTGGGGTCGACCCATGGCAAGACCTCAAAAGTGTTCGCATCGGGTAAAGCCAGCACGTCACTTTCTTGAATCCGACTGAAACCGTCAATTGCCGACCCGTCAAAAATCATGCCGTCGTTGAGCGCATTTTCCATTTCGGCTGGACTGATGGCGAAACTCTTGAGGTTTCCGAGCACATCGGTGAACCACAGACGCACCAGGCGGATTCCCCGTTCTTCAACGGTGCGAAGCACATAGTCACGTTGTTGCTCAATCATCTCAACGCTCGTTTCGCTCGGATCGCACGAATACAGTCTGCCGCCGCAACTGCGAGTTTCACTCGGGTTACGGCGGCAGGACTATGGATTTTCTGGTGATTTATCGTGTATGGCTACTTCTTTTTTGCCTTCTTCTTGCTGGCACTTTTCTTCGGCGAGGACTGTCCGCAAACTGTTTCAAGAATCAGTTGGGTGACGATATACGGATCCATGTTCGCGTTTGGTCGACGATCTTCTGCGTAACCCTTTTGATCGCGAGCAACTTGCCATGGTATTCGAACCGATGCTCCACGGTTTGAAACGCCATAAGTGAATTTATTGTACGGCGCCGTCTCATGCTTGCCGGTGAGGCGACTTTCAATGTCGTGACCGTAGTTGCTGACGTGTTCGTTGATTCTTTTACCCAGTGCTTTGCACGCGTCGTCGATTGCTTTGTAATTCGAGCGCATTGCCTTTGTCGAGAAGTTGGTGTGACAGCCAGCGCCGTTCCAGTCTCCTTTTTGTGGTTTTGCGTCGAGTGAAATAACTACGTCGTAGTCTTCGGCGACTCGATGCAACAACCATCGAGCAACGTGCAATTCATCGCTGACTTTAAGAGCATCGACTGGGCCGATTTGAAACTCCCATTGGCCGGGCATTACCTCGGCGTTTGTGCCCGATATATGTAGACCAGCGTCCAGACACATCTCGGTATGGATCTCTACGATTTCGCGACCCATTACTCGACCCGCGCCGACACCGCAGTAGTACGGCCCCTGAGGTGCCGGCTCGCCCGAAAGTTCTGGAAAACCGAATGGTCGACCATTTAGACGCATCATCGTGTACTCCTGCTCGATGCCGTAAATCATTTTTTCATCGGCGTAACGTTTGGCGGTTTCTGCGCAACGTGCCCGTGTGTTTGTCGGGTGCGGTTTGCCGGTGGACGCGACCATGACTTCGCACATCACGAGAATGTTCTTTCCGCCACGAATCGGATCTTTGCAACTAAAGACTGGATTCAAAATACAGTCCGATGCTTCGCCAGTTGCTTGACTCGTCGATGAACCGTCGAAGCCCCAAATTGGAAGAGCTTTGCTACCACTCTCGATGATCTTCGTTTTTGAACGCAACGTCGGTGTTGGTGTAACGCCGTCAACCCAGATGTACTCAGCCTGATATGCCATTAAATTTCCCTTCATCGAAAATTCGCCCTTTAGCGAATTGATACCCACCAGTTTTGCCGATCGGCGTTTCTCAGCCGTTGCCCGTGTGTAAACGGCGTGTGAAGTTTTGTCTAGATAGCCTGAAATCGTGCCGAATTTCGTGGATATTCGCGTTGGTCTTGCCCAAATCAACCCGATCGTGGGTTCGTTGGCAACCAATGCAACGAAAATCCTCGACTTTTATAACCAGGCAGTGGTCGCCGGTTGCGATGTGGTGGCATTTCCCGAATTGTCAATTACCGGGTATCCGCCCGAAGACCTCGTTTTAAAAGATGGATTCGTATCCGAGAACCAATTGGTTCTGGCAGAAATGTTAAAAGCCGTAGGTGAGACGGTTGCTGTCGTTGGTTTCGTCGAGAGTGAAAAAGGTACAGACAAAATTTACAATGCCGCCGCGGTTTGTCAGAACGGGAAAATAATTGGTGTATATCGAAAACACCTCCTGCCCAACTACGACGTTTTTGACGAGCAGAGATATTTCACCCCGGGGGTTCATAATCCCTTATTCACGATCAAAGGTGCCTGTGTCGGCGTAACGATCTGTGAGGACATCTGGAGCCCATCGGGCCCAGTTTCGGTGCAGGCGTCCTTGGGTGCCGTATTGAATTTGAATATCAACGGTTCACCTTTTCATGCGGGCAAAATTGGTTCGCGCCGAGAAATGTTAAGTTCGCGTGCGCGTGATGGTGAGTGCGTGGTTGCCTATGTCAACCAAGTCGGTGGGCAAGATGAACTCGTGTTCGACGGTGGCTCAATGGTCTTGGCCTCGGACGGCACGCTTGTCGCTTCTGCGGCACAGTTTGTCGAAGAGTTGTTGATTTGTGATTTGGTATTACCAAAGTCGAAGTCGGCGCCGGCACCACAACAGTCGCGTGGTCAAATTGCCGAGCCCCTCGACGAGGACGCACAGATTTTTGCCGCACTCGTCTTAGGTACGCGAGATTATGTGCAGAAAAATGGCTTCACAGATGTCGTAATTGCTTTGTCAGGCGGGGTTGATTCGGCTTTGGTCGCCACGATTGCGACCCAGGCACTTGGTTCTGAACACGTCCACGGCGTCGCTATGCCGTCTAGATATTCATCGGAGGGTTCAATTTCTGATGCCGAGTTGTTGGCACGAAACTTAGGAATAGATATTCAAACAATTTCGATTGAGCCGGCTTTTAGCGCATACCTCAAGTCGCTTGAGCCAAGTTTCGATGGTCGCAAGGCAGATTTAACCGAAGAGAACCTGCAGAGCAGAGTTCGAGGTACAACTTTGATGGCGCTTTCCAACAAATTTGGGTGGATGGTTTTGACAACCGGCAACAAGAGTGAAACTGCGGTCGGCTATTTCACTTTGTACGGAGATTCGGTGGGCGGTTATGCGGTGATTAAAGACCTGTTTAAATCCAAGGTTTACGAGATTTGTGCGTATGTCAATCAGCAAAGTTCTCACGATGTGATTCCGCAATCAACTTTGCAAAAGGCTCCGTCGGCTGAGTTGCGACCAGACCAACGCGACGATCAGAGTCTGCCGCCGTATGAATTGTTGGATCAGATACTCGAGTTGTATGTCGAGCAGGACAAAACGGCTCGTGAGATTATTGCACTCGGTCACGATCCGGCCCTTGTAAAGCGCGTCGCACGACTCGTGGACATGAACGAATACAAACGCCGTCAAGGAGCGCCAGGTGTGCGCATCAGCACCAAGGCCTTCGGCAAGGATCGCCGTTTACCGATCACGAACAAGTATTCCGGTTAGGAAACAAGATTCATCTAGTCGTGTGCCAGTCCACCGCGACGATGATACAAATAAATAAATAGTGTGGCCACACCGGCACTGACTGCACCGATCAGCGATGGCAAGGCGATGCCGCCGCTTGATTCGTATGCTCGCGTCGCCACAAGACTCATCACGCTTCGACCTAAGGTGCCAGCCCCGATCACTAGACCAAGGCCACTACCTGGTCGTTTCGGCACGAGATGCGTAGCCAAAGGCAACATGCTCACAACCGCGAATTCAAAACCCAAGATGTAAATCAAAAGAGCCGCCAGCCCAAGTAACAAATTTTGCGAGACGAACCAGAGCGCGAGCCCGCCCGGAACCATGATCAGACATCCGATGGCGATGCTTTTTTCTTTCCCCCACGTATCTGTTTTGTTGGCACTGGCAATCGATGCATAAAGTTCGACGATCCCGAAACTAAAGCCGACTGCGGCGATGCCAATTGCACCAAATCCGAATTGATCATCAAGCCAAGCCCCAAAAGTTATAAAGATGCATTGGCTCGCACACATCGTGGCGAACATCGTGGCTACGACCAGCCAGCCGCGACCACTGAGTCGAATTCCATCGTCGGCTACTCGTGACGAAACTTCGTGCGCTTCTGACTTGATGCGTGAGGCAATAAACAGCAGCGAAACGGCGGTGCCACAGACACCGGCAAAAAAACCTGCTCGCCAACTACTCAGCGCAGTTATGACCCCCATCAATGAAACACCAAATAGAAGCCCGAGCGCCCAAGAAATTTCGGTGATTCCGATGTACCGACCACGTTTTTCGTATGGGACATGGTCTGTGATCCAGCCAGCCATGCCAAGGTCGAAAAAATTCTTTGTGATGCTGATTAACGTCACGCCGAGTGTGAACACAAAAATATTTGGTGAGACTGCGGCGAGAAGGGCGCCGACCCCGATACCAAAAAGGCCGGCGAGCATTGCTGCGCGACGCGAAAGGTAGTCGATAAACCGACCGATAAACGGCGACAACAATCCCGAAAGTTCAGAAATTGTTAGAGCGACACCTATCTCGGAAAGTGAGATGTCAAAACCTTTGGCGATAATTGCCACGAACGGGGGCGTAAATCGGTAGCAGGCATTGGTCGTCAGTCGGCTCGCGGTAAGAAGCGTTATGTTCTTCTTGACGATCGGCGAGAATGAATCATCTAGCCAACGACTTAGCACGAGGCTCAACGCTACAACTACTCGCTAGAGCGAGTCGGTTGAGTTCAATTCTCCTAAAACCGCGACTAAACGACCAGCGCGTAGCTTGTTGTGAGCATCAATTTCGAACCAACTACCGCCAAGATTTTCTAGGCGGTTGTCTGAGACATTTAATTCTCTTCGAAGTGTCCTAATCACACCACTGTGGCTGATAACTAGGGCTTGACCACCCCTGCATTTATCGGCGATGTCAATAAGAGATTGTGTCACTCGCTGCACGACTCTGATATTTGATTCGAAGCCTTCGGGTTGTCGACGCGAGTTTAGAAATCCTGGCCAACCAGCCTCGATCTCTGCAACTGTCAAACCCTGCCACGGACCAACATTCGATTCTTTGAGACGGTCGTCAACGTGCACGTCGCCTGCGTTCAAATGTTGGGCGATAATTTCTGCCGTCCGCCGGGCCCGTTGCAACGTGCTTGTGGCGATCAAATCGAATGGGCCAAGTTTTTCTGCGGCTTGTTTGGCTTGAATGATTCCTTGCTCCGTGAGTTGGATGTCGGCTTGACCTTGCCATCGTCCCTCTGCGTTCCATTCGCTTTGACCGTGGCGTAAAACGAGTAGTCGAGTTTTAGTCTCGTTTGCTTGCAGTTTTTCAGACACCAAAAGCAGGGTAGTGGCTTAGGTACGCTGACTGCATGGCGCGTTTGAGACTTTTCGCCTCGGCCCGACAAGTTGCGGGGACTTCCAGCCAAGAGATTCCGGGTGGCACCGTTGACGAAGTTCTGCAAACTGCCGGCGAGAGATTTGGGGCAGACTTTGTTGCTGTAATGGCAACTTGTCGAGTTTGGTTAAACGGCGAAGAGGCGGTTGGCACCACCATGGTCAATGACGCCGATGAAGTGGCATTGTTGCCACCGGTCTCAGGTGGATGAATTCGGGAACTTAAATGACTGATGTTGCAAACCCAAGTGCGATGACGACTGCCGAATTGCGCAGCGCGCGCGCGGCGTTGCAGATGCAAGAAGACGTGATTTCTTTTGTGCGTCGAATGGCCCAAGGGCGTTGCGACTTGGCACGCGATGAGCGGCGCCGTCGCACCGATGGCACGCCAGCGTCCGGCATGAGCGTCGTGGATATCACGAATGTTTTTGGGCAAGAGCATGGTGGCGGATCATCGCGCCCACCACGCGAGACAAACATTTCAGCAGAACATCCCTTAGTCGTAGAGCTCGAAAAACTTTGCGAACGCGTTGGTTTTGGTGAGCTACGCACTCTCGCCGATGATGCACTCGACGAAGCGGTCAGACAACTTGAAAAGTTCGAACTGGCGCGCTCAGCCGAACGGAAAAATTTTTTCGCCAGGATCGACGCCTTGACCTCTGAATTGGTCCAGCGATATAAAGACGGCGGCGCCGACGTCGACTCGCTGTTGACTGACTAGAACAAGAAGGCGTTTGCCTGACTAGAGGTAAAACCCGACTAGAACGATAGGTTTTAAGAACAAATGCAGCGTGTCGCGATTATCTCGATGCACACTTCACCTTTGGCCCAGCCAGGTGTTGGTGATGGCGGTGGCATGAACGTCTATGTGCGCGAACTTGTATCGGCAATGGCCCAAAAAGGAATGCAGTGCACTACATACACGCGTGCCTGGCGCGAAGGGTTGCCGAAGGTAGTAGAAGTTGAGCCAAATCATAAAATCGTGCACATTGAAGCTGGTCGTTTCGATCTCTCGAAAGATGAGTTGCTCAATGTCGTGGATTTGTTCACACAGCGCGTCGCACAACATCTGCAGGCAACGGGTGGGGCCGACGTATTGCATGCCAATTATTGGCTGTCGGGTCTTGTCGGCCATCGATTGAAGCATCAACTCAATTTGCCACTGGTTACAACTTTTCATACTTTGGCTCGGGTCAAAACTTTGGGTGGCGATACAGAGTCGGTGGTTCGCGAAAGAGCAGAACTCGAGATCATCGGTTGCGCCGATGCGATCTGTGTGAGTTGCCCCGAAGAGTTGAGTCAGTTTCGTGCGCTTTATGGTCAGTCGCCCGGCGTCGTGACGGTGGCATCGCCTGGCGTTGCAACCGCATTTTTTTCGCCGGGTGATCGGGCTGGTGCAAGACGCGCACTGGGTTGGGGAGACGAGCCGGTGCTGTTGTTCGTTGGTCGCATTCAACCATTGAAGGGTGTTGATGTCGCCGTGCAGACTCTTGCAGAATTGGAAAATAAGAAAACCAAATTGATAATCGTCGGTGGAGCAAGCGGATCTTTTGGCTCAAGTGAGTCGACGCACGTGCGCAAACTAATTTGTGATTTTCACCTGAATGATCGTGTGCATTTTGTCGAGCCACAGCCACACCATTTGTTGTCGACTTATTATCGTGCCGCAGATGTCGTCCTGGTGCCTTCGCGAAGTGAAAGTTTTGGGCTGGTCGCACTTGAGGCAGCAGCATGCGGGATACCAGTTGTGGCGAGCGCAGTGGGTGGGCTACTCAACTTGGTCGAGCATCAGTCAACCGGATACTCAGTTGAAAATCGAAACCCAGAAGTGTTCGCAAAATATGTGGATCGGCTGTTGTCTGATCCACTGCTCAGTTTGACGATGGGCAACCGGGGGGCGCATCGAGCCAAAAATTATTCGTGGTCGGCCACCGCCGACAGTGTGATCGGTGTCTATGAGGCACTTCGTGTGGCCCAACTAGTCGCCTGTTCTTAACACCGTGAGCGAACTGTTTGACGAACCGTCACTGGCTCGAATTGAACGACAAATTGACGAGTGGTTGGGTCGGGCCAGAGCGAACCACAAGAACATCTTGGCTGTTGATCGCTCTGAAGACGATGAGTTTCGATGGTATGTGCGCATGTCGGGCGAAGAAAAAGATTTCACGACGGTCTGGTTCACTCTTGGCCAGAGAACTTTGCGTTATGAAACCTATGTGATGCCGGCACCCGAGCAGAATGCCGAGTTGCTTTACGAAACAGTTTTACGAAGAAACGAAAAACTTGTCGGTGCCCACTTTTCGATCGGGTTGGAGGATGCTATTTATCTGCGCGGCGAAATCGGATTGTCGGTTCTGAACGAAGCCGAACTCGACCGAATAATCGGCACGCTGTATTCAACCGTTGAGCAGGCTTTTTGGCCGCTTTTGGAAATCGGCTATGCCAAGGCTGCGGCTATGCGCACACAACGAAATAGCACTCGGACCGCCTAGCGTTCGGGGAAGTCGTTGGGTGGTTCGAGTGTGCCTAACTAGCCTGAATGACGTGATTAAAAAGTGAGCGAGGCGATCAATCCCACTCTCTGCATTATCGGCGGGGGCAACATGGGCTCGGCGTTGGCGCGCGGTTTGCTCGCGAGCGGGTTTTCACGCTCGCAACTGGTGATTGTCGAAAGAGAAAATTCACGCATCACTGAATTAAACGATCAGTTCCCGCAACTAGAGATCACAACAAAGTTGCCCGAGTGCGAGTCGGTAGTTTTGGCGGTCAAACCGATGGAAGTTGCGGATGTTTGTCGTGCGGTCGCTACTGCTGGCGTGAAACAGATTTTGTCTATTGCCGCCGGTGTCACGATTTCGTCGATTGAGGGTTCATTAAAAACTTCGGTAGCCGTGGTGCGAGCAATGCCGAATACACCGGCACTCATCGGTCAAGGTGCATCGGCGATGGCGGCGAGTGCGCAGTGCACACCTCAAAACAAAAAGTGGGCGAGGGATATTTTATCCAGCGTCGGCACCGTGGTTGAAGTGCAAGAGAATTTGCTCGATGCCGTGACGGGTCTTTCTGGAAGTGGACCCGCTTATGTGTTTCTTTTGGCTGAAGCATTGATTGCCGCGGGCGTGCAACAAGGACTGTCCGCTAAAGATTCGAATGAATTGGTTGTACAACTGTTGGTGGGTTCTTCGTTGTTGCTCGCCGAAAGTTCTGAGACGCCAGAGCAGTTGCGTAAAAAAGTAACTTCACCTAACGGCACCACGGCAGCCGGAATTGCCGAGTTGGTTGGTAAACAATTCTCCGAGATTATAGGTTCAGCAGTAAGTGCTGCGACAAAACGCAGCAAAGAACTGGGAAAATAATTTCGAAGTTTTTTCTTGCAGTTTTGGTTGTATCCCCCTAATTTGTGTCTAAAGTAAGAAACAGAAATGTCGCAAGATCACCGGACGGGGTAACCCCCCAACTGGGAGTCGCGCTCGCGAGAGTTGCGCCGTTTGAGCCGGTGCCGTCGGGGGGTTGGCACCGGCTCTTACGTTTCTCAGTATCGTGAACCTGCCATGACAAACAAGTACGAGACCATTTCATTTCTTTCTGACTATGGAACACGAGACGAGTTTGTCGGTGTCGTCAAAAGTGTGATCTACGAAATTGCACCGCAATCTCGCGTGGTGGATTTGACACACGAAATCGAACCGTTTGATGTGCGTGCCGGTTCGTTGTCGTTGGCGCGATCGGTGTCGTACATCGCGAGTGGCGTAGTGCTGGCGGTGGTTGATCCAGGCGTAGGGTCATCGCGGCGCGGGGTTGCCGTAGAAGTGTTGGATGGCAAAGGTGTTTTTGTAGGTCCAGATAATGGGTTGCTGGCAATGGCCATTGCTCTGGCTGGCGGCGCTGGTCGGGCTGTATGTCTGACTAACACCAAATATCACTTGGTGAGTCCAGGTGAAACCTTTGCTGGTCGCGATATTTTTGGACCTGTCGCAGCGCACCTGTGCAATGGTGTTGACCTGAGCGAACTTGGAGAAATGATTGATCCCGCGCTCTTATTGCCGGGTGTCGTGCCCATACCGCGAGAAGAGAAAGGCGCTCTACACGGTGAGGTGACTTGGGTCGATCGTTTTGGAAATTGCCAACTCAATATCGGCCCGGATGAGGTCGCGTCGATGGGCGAAGTTCTGCGTGTCGAAATTGGTTCGTTGCTGAGTGGTGCGAGCGCAAGCCATGAACAGGTTGTGCGGTCGTTAAAAATCGTGCGAAGTTACGACGCAATCGGCAGTGGGCTCGGGCTTGTCATTGATTCTTATGGCATGCTCTCAATTTGTGTTGATCGAGGATCGGCGGCTCGAGAACTGAGCATTGGCCAAGGAGACCTGGTTATTTTGTCGCGACTAACCGAGGCTGATCAAACGAAGTCAATCCCGACCCCGGTGAAGATTGCTCCGAAGAGATAAAGTTTGAATCGTGCGACCAGCCACGACTCTGACGATGGCGCTGTTGCTTGCCGTGATTTTTATTGCTGGAATTTTTTCAATCGTCGGCAGGTAGTCGTTGTTGCGATCGCGTTGAGTTGCTGGAAACTAAAAATCCAATAAACAAAATGCACAAGCCGACCAGCAGTGTTACGGCGAACGCACGATCTTTGCCGAGCCGACCAGCAAGTGTGCCACTGGCCGAAAGCACGATCGTGCCGAGGGCTATCAACAAATTGCCAACGGCGAGCCGTTTGGGTGAAGTCACCGTTCTGAGAATCGCCGAGTTCAGATTTGGTGCCTGAGATTTCAATACGCGCCAGGTCGACCAGAATGCGCCGATCAGGATAACTAAGGCCGGTATCCCAGAGCCGATTGCTGCCATGGCTCGCGGTAGGACGCCAAACAATTCTCGGGCAGCGGGAAATTCACCGTCAACGATCTCTCGTTTGGTCGGCGTCGAGATGATCACGCCGATGCTGAAGGCGCTCAAGATAATTAGTGCGTTGCGCAAGTGGTCGGCAATTTTTTTGTTTGCCAATAAATAAATCGTGCCTAGCGCAAGCCACGCCACATTGAGTACAGCACCCGCGAGGAAAAAGATTCGAAATACGAATAACGACCAACCAGTTGCTTCGGCCCACCACAGTGCCCCTGAGCCGATCGCGAACAAAATCATGGCGATCGTCCACGCCATTTCATGGGGCTGGTTTCGTCGATGCCAGCGGTCAAAAGTGCTGAGGGCAAAAGCGCTGGCGACAAGCGCCGCACTGCCGGCCAAAACCGAATTTAACTGGTCAACTTCGGCAATAATTTGGGTTTGCAGCACGCAAGCACGATAACTGGGTGCCAAAAGTCGCGTTCAAAATCTTGGTAAATCCATGTCTTTCGTGGTTTAACTTTGTGAAATTCTGCACGAAGCCCTACCCTGAGGCCATGACCCAATTACAAAGACGCAGAATCCCCGATGCAGCGGTTGCCCGACTGCCCGTATATTTGCAAATCCTAAACAATTTGCACGCAACAAATGTCGTTCGTTTTTCGAGTGATGAACTTGCCGCATTGGCTGGAGTGAATGCGGCCAAGGTTCGAAAAGATCTTTCGTATCTTGGAAGTTACGGAACTCGCGGTGTCGGCTATGAAGTCACGTATTTGATTCATCAAATCAGGCGTGAACTTGGCTTGATGCGAGAGTGGAATGTCGTTGTCGTTGGTGCTGGCAATTTAGGTTGTGCGCTCGCAAAGTTTGGTGGTTTCGCGCCACGCGGGTTTCCGGTAGTCGGCATTGTTGATAACGACCCGAAAAAGATTGGTCAGTTGACCGGTGCGCTGAAAGTTTCGGATGTGCGCAACTTGCAAAAACTTGTCAGAGATTTAGAAGTGACTATCGGCGCGATTACAACTTCAACTTCCGCGGCACAGTCGGCGGCCGATGCGCTAATTGAAGCCGGTATTGCTTCGATCCTGAACTTTGCGCCGATCGTTTTGGCAATCCCGAGCAGTGTTTCGGTGCGCAATGTTGATCTGGGTGTCGAACTACAAATCTTGAGTTATTACGAGCAAATGCGCATTGAGCAGACTGATTCAAAGAATCAGCAAGAGTCAAACGCGGTTCCTGTTTAAGCAACCCGGTTAATGCCCGACGCGCAACGCGCGTAGCCTTAGAGGGTGCGTCAGTTATTCAATTCGCGATTGTGGGCCGCCTTTGGGTTGCTGATAGTCGCCGGAATTTTTTTGGCGTTTTTATCCTGTAATGACTGCTTTGGTCGAAGTGACGAAACTGGTTCAATTTCAAAAGATGTTGAAAAAAACATCGAGATGGTGGCGGTAGCGAACACTTTCAGACAAAGTGAAGGTTGGCGAATAGAGAACGGCAGAACTGTCGGCGAAGCATCTGTCTCGCTTGATGATGGTCGAGAAGTATTTATCGCAGCCGATACGCCAGCAGAAAACAGCTGCACGGACATTGGCACGGACTCAAGTTGCGTATTTTTAGCCAACATGTTCGGTGACTCGGTGATGTGGTTTGCGCTCACCGATACGAACGGTGAAAAACCGACACGCGTACTCGAGTTACCGAGCCTTGTCGACATGCTCGACTCGGGCAGTCGTGGGGTCTTGGCAAATGGATGGATTGTGCGCTTGGCAAACGGTGTTAAGAAAACTTGTGGCGAAAGCACCGGTACTCTTCGCGAATTTATTAACGACTATTCTCCCGACAAAGCCATGACCAAGTTGAATTTGATCGACGACCAAGTCGACGAAGTTGTTTGCACCGGCTAGAGATTTAGGCGTTGGGATATAGACGGACGATTGCTGCGGCCGCCTTGTATGCGGCTTCGGCCGGCCCAATCTCGTCTGGTCGCAACAAGTTGGCCATGATTCGTAACACCCACTCCATCAAAGTTCGGCTGTGAATACCCACTCGCGAAAGTTCGCGCATCAAAATTGGTTTGCCAATTATTCGCGCAAAAAGTCGCGCCACTTTAAAATACTGACCGTACTCGTCTTCGATTAGTTGCTCGTAACGCTTCAATGCCGTCGCATCGCCCGAGATCAACGCATCATGGATCACCTCGGCAGCCATATGCGCAGTCTCGTAGGCATAGTCGATGCCCTCACCATTAAATGGGTTGACGCTGCCGGCAGCATCGCCAATCACGATGTGGGTAGGTCCAACTTTTGGCCCGACTGATCCGCCCATCGGAATCTTTCCGCTGGTGGCTTTGCACTCTGGTTTGGTCGGATCAATCTCCCATTTGTCGGCGACCATGTGCGCATATGAGTCGAGCAGGTGAGATGTGTTGACATCTTTGAAGTTCTTGAATGTCGACAGTAATCCGACACCGATATTTATGGTTCCGTCGCCGACCGGAAATATCCATCCGTATCCCGGCATTGACTTTCCGTTGCGGTCCTTTACGTCCAGCGCCGATTCGATCCACGGTTCTTTGTGCCTTGGACTCTGCCAGTATGTGCGAATCGCAGTGCCGTAGGGCCAAGCCCTCTCTCGCGAGGTGCCCATGCTTCGGCCGAAGCGAGAGTTCGCACCATCGGCGATGACCACATAGTCGGCGTGAAGCGCAACGGTCGTGTCGTCTTTTTTGTTGGTGATCATTGCGCCACGAACGCAACCCTTTTCCGTGATCGGCGCCGCGGCTTCATGTTCTTCAAGAAGTTTTGCCCCGGCATTTCGCGCGTTGTGAGCGACCATCATGTCAAGTTCACGGCGCCGCACAACATAGCCGTAGCGCGGGTAAATCGGATGAGTCGGCCATTGCAGTTCGAGAGCGATGCCATGGGCAGTTGCGCGAAGACCCTCGTAGCGATGAAATTTTTCAAGCCCTGTGCTCAGCCCCATGTCGTCCAGCTGTTTCACGGCACGCGGTGTAAGACCGTCACCACAGGTTTTTTCACGTGGAAACTTTTTGCGCTCGACAATCGTTACATCGTGTCCAAGTTTCGCCAACCAAAATCCGGCAGCTGCACCGGCTGGCCCTCCACCGATGACGAGCACTTCTGTGCGAAGTATTTTTTTTACTTCGCTGGAAAGATCAAGGGGGTTGATCTCGGTTTCGATCTATTTTCCTGAGGGGCGGGGGTCTGTGCTGACATTCGTCGGCGGCATCGGCAACGCTGCAAATGTTTCAGCAAGATTGTCGTAGTTCACTGATCCGTTTTCGAGACCTTGAAATATTTCAGACTCAGGCGAGCACCACATCTCGAACTCGCTCTTCCATTCTTCGCTCTCTTGGTCGGCACCACCGATTTCGTATCTTTCATGGCATACGACTCCGAGAATTTCTGCGTCGGTCAGACCGCCACCGTATTTTTCTCCTTGTTGCGGCATCGGGTTGCCGTTGTATGAAAGCGTTTCGTGCGCCCCACCTTCGCGATTAGGGTCGCCATAAATTTTGATCTCGGCAGAAACAAACGCTTGCGAACCTGTGTAGACGAAGTTCAACATGTCTTCGATCTTTGGGAAAGTTTTCAAGACTTCACCTTGGTGCAGAGCGCGTCCAGCGCCACCGGCTCCGGCCACACCGTGACATCCTGCGCACGTTCCGTAAACTGCTGCGCCTATTGCAAGCGGACCTTCAACCGTTTTTTCTTGAGGCTTGACCGACAAGGCATACAACAGTGCCCAAAAAGGCAGGAGACTCAAAGTGGCCATTGCCCAAAATGGAATCTTTTTTCGTGTGTTGGCGGCGACTACGTAACTTGGATCTGGGGGCGGTGGTGGCGGAGCACTCGCAACTTGGGCGGCCGGCACAGGTTTGGCTTCAGATGTTTTAGCGGGAAGATTTGGCGTCGATTCACCGGCATCCGCGGCAGGAGTTTTGCCGGCTGCTTTGTCGCGTGCTTCTTGAGCCCGCTTAAGTAGATGCTCGGGTATTCCAGCCACAATTCTCCTTGAATCGATTACTAACTATCTTTCAACAGGTTAGACGCATCGAGGTCGAGATTAAGAAGTTCACGAATGCACAACCAAAAAATAAGACACATCAGCGACGATGAATGTTGAGCGATGCGCAACTTCTGTGACCAACGAGTCATCAACAATCGTCTTGCAAATACCGTGCTTAATGCCAGCCCGACTAGGCTAAAAACAGATTTTACGAGGAAAGGCAAGCCCTCAAGCGATGCTCGCAATAGACATTCTCAGGTGGCCAGGGGTCAATCAAGCGTTCCTGTTTTCGTTTGTAGTCACCACCGCCATGAGTCTTGTGGTCATTCCGATCGGCCAACGTCGAAAGTTTGATCGAAAGGCAACTTGGGGTGAAGCGATGCTCGGATCCGCTTACATCTTCCTCGTATTGTTTCTTGCGTTCGGTGTTGTGCCGCACCAATTCATCGACCACGCCGACAAAGAATTGGGTTGGCGAAAAGACAAACTCGTCTACGGGCCGTTCAACATTTTGAAGTCCGACACCGTTGGTGGAAGCTTTCCGATCACCATTAGTTACGAAGCAATTCGTGACATCATCGTCGTGGTCATCCACGTTTTCTATATTGGCCTGATGATCTATCTGTTCAGTTGGTGGCAAAAGCGCGGGGTGGTCACAGCTAAAGAAGTTGTTTCGTCTAGTTATGGTCGTCCGTTGACGAAGAAGAGTTGAGCGATGGCAAAAACCGACGCAAACCCGCCGATGATGCCTTATACCGACGACTATCAACTCGTCGAGGTAGATGCCGAGTATTTGAACAAGGCGGTTAAGCCCAAGCAGTTCATCCACATCGATCAATCAGAGTGCATCATGTGTGAAGGTTGCGTTGACATTTGCCCGTGGAAGTGCATTTTCATGGTCAGCCCGGACGCAATCTCAGAGTCAAGCGGCACCGAGATGCCCGGTGAAGACCCTTCAGACAAAGTTGTTTTCATTATTGATGATGATGTTTGCACACGTTGTGCGTTGTGCGTCGATCGTTGTCCAACCGGTGTGATAATTCTCGGCAAAGTTGGGGTTGCGCCAGCCACGGGCGAAACTCATATGCGAACCAATAACCACGGCTATTCGTACGGCATGCGATTTTAGGAACGGAGAAAACTAAATGGTAAAGATGATCGAGCAGAAATCTCGTCCGACGATTAAACAGCGCGTGACCAAACTCAATGAGACGACGCAGTCGAGCCAAGCCTGGAACTCGATTTTCAGGCCAGGTTCGATCTTCCGCAAGGGCTATTCGGACTCGCCGAGAAATCGTTCTTATGTCGTCATGAACTCTGTGCTCTATCACTTGCATCCGGTCAAAGTAAAGCGCCATGCGGTAAAGGTCAGTTACACGCTTTGTCTCGGAGGCTTGAGCTTCTTTTTGTTTATTTTGCTGACCATCACCGGCATTTTCTTGATGTTCTTTTACCGCCCGACATCGGCTAACGCGTGGCAAGATATTCAGTCACTGCATACTTCGGTGACTTTCGGTTTGATGGTGCGCAATATGCACCGTTGGGGCGCGCATTTGATGGTGCTCACCGTATTTTTGCACATGGCGCGAGTCTTTTATCACGGTGCATACAAAGCACCACGCGAGTTCAACTGGGTAATCGGCGTGATTCTCTTGACTTTGACGCTGCTGCTTTCATTCACAGGTTATTTGTTGCCGTGGGATCAACTCGCGCTGTGGGCAGTAACCGTGGGTACCAACATGATGGGCTACTCACCAGTTATTGGCTCGCAAGTTCGTTTTGTTTTGCTGGGCGGTGTTGAAATTGGTCCAGAAACTTTGTTGCGTTGGTATGTGTTGCATGTTTTGTTGTTCCCATTCGTAACGGTCATCTTCCTCGCGATCCATTTCTGGCGCGTGCGTAAAGACGGCGGAATTTCAGGACCCCTCTGATGGCCGGCATTCCAGAACATCTTTTGAAGCGCGCTCAAGAAGCGCGCGAAAAAGCAGCCGCCGATGCGGGCGGAGCCGCGCCGGCGCCAGCGGCTGACGACTCGCGAATTTCGGGCGATTTGCTAAATCGAAACAAGGGTGCGGTTGCAGTTGCCGAAAAAGTCGGCAGCGTAGTGGTCGCAGCGCCAGCAAATAGTGGCGTGCCATTCGGGGCCGGACCTGGTGGTCACACGCAACGCTTGTTGACGGTCGTCAAATCAGGTTCAATTCAAGACGTCAAAGCGGTGCCAGTTGACAAGGTGCACACCTGGCCACACTTGTTGGGCATCGAGTTTGTTGCCGCGCTTGCGTGCACCGCGTTTACTTTTGTGTTTTCGTGGTTCGTGAACGCCCCGCTGTTGCAGGCGGCAAACTTCAATCAGACACCCAATCCTTCGAAAGCACCTTGGTACTTTCTCGGATTGCAAGAACTGCTGACGATGTTCCACCCGATGATTGCTGGTGTGACGATTCCGGGCATGGGTCTGATTGTGCTGATGTTCGCCCCGTACATGGATCGCAACGAGTCAAATCGTCCAGAAGACAGAAAGTTCATGACCGGTTTATTTACAGTGCACTTAATGTTCTGGGCGGTGCTCGTAATTATTGGCTCTTTCTTCAGGGGGCCCGGTTTCAACTTCGTCTTTCCTTGGCGTGAAGGTATCTTCTTCGAATTGTGATCGGATAAAACTCAAATGAACTCGACGACCATCATCACCATTGCGATTGCTGTTCTTGCCGTGCTCGGCTTGGGCGTTGTGCTCACGGCAAGTCGGCGTTCCGACATGAGCGGCGTGGGTGTGTTGTCGCGTGAGACTCGCAAGCGTGATCGCGATGCGAAAAAGTCATCACGCAACGCGCGTCGCGATGTTGAGGCTGAAGCCTCGGCTTCGCGGAGCACCGCAGTTGCGGTCATACCGCCCGCCGAAATTGAACCGTGGGTTATGCCAGACCGAGAAGCAGTTGATGAATCGCGTCGAGCATTTTTGAATCGCGCCACAGTGACTTTGATGAGCGCGAGCCTTGGTGGTTTCGCCGCCGCGCTAATCGCCTTTTTGTGGAAAGGCGCCGACGGTGGCTTCGGTTCGAAAATCAACGCAGGAAAACTCGAAGAGGTTGTCGGCAAGATTCGCGCCAACAAGGGCTTCCTATATTTGCCTGAGGCTCGATCATGGGTAACCGAATATCCAAAAGAATCGATTTCCAAGGCTGAAGCAATTTATGCCGGGCAAGCACCAGTGTTCAGCGGGATGACCTCTGGAATAGTCGCGCTGTATCAGAAGTGTCCACATCTTGGTTGTCGTGTGCCTGAATGCAAAACATCGCAATGGTTTGAATGTCCGTGCCATGGGTCGCAATACAACCGTGTTGGTGAAAAAAAAGGTGGACCAGCACCGCGAGGCATGGATCGTTTTGGAGTTTCAGTGAATAACGGAATGGTTGTCATCGATACGGGCACAGTTTTTGGTGGTCCACCTATTGGAACGAACACATCTGGTCAAGAAGCAGAAGGTCCCCACTGTGTCGGCGGAACGGGTGGACACTAAGTGAATCTCGCAGTGATGCTCGCCGATACAACCACCACGATCGCCTGGGTGATTTTGCTTGTTTCGGTTTTGGGTTGGGTTATCTACGGCCTGGGCAATCTGCGCTCGTCGAAGCGCGAGATTGGTGCAGAGATCAAACTTGCCGCAAACCGCAAACCTTATTATGACGACGAGCGACTTGAGGGCGAAAAAATTCAGCGTACGCAGTTGATTGGTCTGTTGTGTCTTGCCGTCACGACGATTGCGCTGCCGCTCTATTGGATTCTTGAACCCGGTCGCATGGTCGGTGCCGAAAAAGAATTTCAACACCAATTTGAAACTTGGGGTACCGGGTTGTTTTCCACGACGGCCGATGGCGGTTATAACTGCGCCGGTTGCCACGGTGGCATGAAGGGTGGTGGCGGCGTCGCGTCTTATGCGATTTCAGATCCAAAGACTGGTCAAGTAAAACAAGTCAATTGGAAGGCACCAGCAATCAACACGGTTTTCTATCGTTACAGCGAAGAAGAAGTTCGATTCATCCTTGAATATGGTCGACCTTTCTCGCCGATGTCGGCATGGGGTTTGGTCGGTGGCGGCCCGATGAACGAACAGCAAATTCAAACGGTCATTGAATATGTCAAGAGCATTGAAATTCCGCGTGACGAAAATGGCAAATTGCCCGAAGAAAAACAACGAGAGATCCAAGCCGAGGCCGAGCGACTTGTCAAGGCGGGGACTTACGCATCTGTCGGAGAAGCGTTGTTCAATTTAGATTTAGGCAGCGGAAATTATTCATGTGCGCGCTGTCATACCAAGGGTTGGTCGTACGGTGAGCCAGAAATTACGGGCGGTGGCGCTTTCGGTCCGAACTTAACCGGTGGATCAGCAGTCAGACAGTTTCCACAACGTGACGAAATGATTGAGTTCATCAAGGGCGGAAGCGAACTCGGCAAGAGGTACGGTCAGCAAGGTCAAGGTTCGGGTCGAATGCCAGCTTTTGGTTTGGTATTGACAGATGAGCAAATTGTCGCCGTTATTGATTATGTGAGAGGTCTCTAAGAGTGCTCGCTCTGCTCGCCGTAAATTTCGAACCGCAACTTCGTGGCATCATTATTGTTGCAATTTCGGTTGGCGTATTAATCGGCGGTACCTATTTGGTGGTTGGCACGAATTTGGGCGCGCGACTTGGGTTTCTCGTCGTGGTTGCCGGGTTTTTTGGTTGGATGGCGATTATGGGGAGTATTTGGTGGATATATGGCATTGGCCTGACGGGTCGCGCTCCAACTTGGCAGCCCGGCGAGCCGACGACCATCGTCAGAAGTCCGGACTTGTTGGACGATGCGGAGATTATTTTGATGCCGATGCAACCATCAGGTGATGCAGTTGCCGACGCGGCTACGGCATCCATTGCTTTGCAGGGTGATGGATGGTTGTTGTTGCAAGAGTCCGATCCACGACGTGGTCAAGCAGTTGCGTCTGCCGATGAAATCATTCAAAATCAAGCAGAAGAGTTTGCGCTTGGTGAGTATGTCTCGGTTGCCGTTTATGACAAAGGTGGTGAACGATGGCCGAAGATCAGCGAGTCGCTCGACTTCGTGGCATTCTTTCATGATCCGCATTATTCAATAGTCGAGGTTGCATCGATCGTGCCACAGCGCACCGAGCCGGGTCGTGCACCCGCTCGACCAGAAATCGATGAAACTCAGCCTCGCCGATACATATATATGTTGCGCGATCTCGGCTCCAAGCGTCAGCCGTCAATTTTTATCACGATTGGTTCAACGATCATTTTCTTGTTGCTTTGTCGATTGCTGCACACTCGTGATCTGCGCTTGCGCAAGAATCTAAGTGCTGATGTTGGTTCACGTTCGCCAGCGAAGAGCTAACAACAGTGGGTCAGTATCTTCCGATTGCTGTTCTCGCAGTTTTGGCAGTCTTGTTCGGAGTTGGCTCATTACTCGCGTCTAAATTGTTGGCACCACGTCGGCCGAGTGAAGCAAAGCAAGCCCCATACGAATGCGGGATCGTGCCCAGCCTCGAAGCACCAGAACGGTTTCCGGTGAGTTTTTATGTTGTGGCGATGTTGTTCATCATGTTCGACATCGAGATCATTTTTGCTTATCCATACGCTGTGGCGAGCCAGTCGCTCGGGTCTTACGGTTTCTGGGAGTTAGTCGCGTTTAGCGCGGTTTTCTTCGTGGCGTTCGTCTATGTCGTCGCGCGCGGCGCCCTCGACTGGGGTCCTGTCAAAAAAGCGCGCAAGTTGGTCGAAGCTGATGGAGACATCTTGTCTGCATCGCGATCATCCTCCACGACAATTCGTCGGGTGGGGCTCGATGGTCGCGAGCAAGAGAAAGTTTCTGTTTGATGGGCTTGATCCAAAATGTTGCCGATGATGGTCTGGGTGGTCTTGAACATAATTTCTTGACGGGCCGCGTTGAAGATCTTGTGAAGTGGTCACGATCGCGGTCGAGTTGGGGCGCGACCTTTGGTCTTGCGTGTTGTGCCATCGAAATGATGACGGCGGGAACAGCCCACTACGACTTGGCTCGATTTGGCATGGAGGTTTTTCGTGCCTCACCGCGCCAAGCCGACATCATGATCGTCGCTGGTCGAGTCAGCCAGAAGATGGCGCCGGTGTTGCGGCAGGTTTATGACCAGATGATGGAACCGAAGTGGGTCATTTCAATGGGCGTGTGCGCCAGCAGTGGTGGAATGTTCAACAATTACGCGATCGTTCAAGGCGTAGATCAAATTGTCCCGGTTGATGTTTATGCACCTGGTTGCCCGCCTACGCCCGAAACTTTGATTCACGCAATTGAAACGTTGCACCAGTTGATCGAAGACGGTGAGATCATGCGCCGTCGCGACACAACTGGTGCGGGCGCGCAAGTCCGTATCCAAGAAGTTCCGGCGGGGACGACTACACCCGTAGTTATCGGACAGCGTTGAGTCGTGGCACAAATTTCGGGTCGTGTTGCTGACGATGTTCGTTTTGTCGCAAAGGACGATTACTTAAAAACACTTTCGGACTTGCGCACCGAAGGCTTTGAGATGTGCGTCGACCTCACCGCTGTGGACTATTTGACCCACCCAGGTCGCACAATCGCACCAGAAGTTGCCGGCCAAATTTCACTCGAACGTTTTGAAGTCGTAGTCAATCTGCTTTCGCTTTCGCAGCGTCGTCGCGTGCGTTTGCGGGTGCAAATCGCAGAATCGGATGCAGTTATCGACTCGGCTTTTGATTTTTACCCTGGCACCGAGGCGATGGAGCGTGAAGTTTTCGACATGTTCGGGATCAAGTTCAGTGGTCACCCAGATTTGACCCGCATCTTGATGCCCGAAGATTGGCAGGGTCATCCGTTGCGCAAAGATTATGCCCCCGGAAGTATTCCGGTTCAATTCAAGGGTGCCGCATCGTGACCACAACCGAGGACATGACGAACTCTGGTTCCACCGAAGTGGCGGCTGCTGGCACAAGCGAAGGTCGACAAGAGCTTCAACTACGTAAAGACATTTCAAACAAAGAATTCTTGCGCGGCTCAGGTGCCGTTTTGCGGATGAGCGAATCTGAAGTAGCGGCGCTGGCAGACACCCAGAGCGAAGACCAGACGATGATCATCAACATGGGTCCACAGCACCCGAGCACCCACGGTGTTCTCAGGTTGATGCTCGAACTTAACGGCGAAACCGTATTGCGATGCAAGCCCGTAATTGGCTACTTGCACACCGGCATGGAAAAGACGGGCGAGTCACTTACTTTCATGCAAGGTGCAACGAACGTGACACGCATGGACTATGCATCACCACTGAACAATGAACTCGTTTTTGCAATGACGACCGAAAAACTTCTTGGCATCGACCAAGACATTCCGGAACGTGCGGTGTGGATCCGCATGCTGCTCTCAGAATTAAATCGAATTAGCAGCCACTTGCTGTTTTTGGCTACGAACGGCATGGATATCGGCGCGGTTTCGATGATGCTCTACGGCTTTCGTGAGCGAGAAGAGGTTCTGAGATTTTTTCAAAAGGTCACCGGCCTACGAATGAATCACAACTTCATTCGACCCGGTGGCGTCGCGGCGGATCTTCCGGCGGGGTGGCGGGACGAAGTCTTGAACCTTCTTGAGGCTCTGCCGAAGCGACTTGCCGAGTATGAGATATTGATGACGGGTCAACCGATTTGGCGCGAACGTCTGCAGGGCGTGGGCGTGATTACGCGTGATGAAGCGATTGCGCTGTCGGCGACCGGTCCAATTTTGCGCAGCACAGGTTTTTCATGGGACTTGCGTCGCGATATGCCGTATCTGCGGTACGACAAAGTCGAGTTTGATGTGATCGTCGGTAGTTACGGTGACGCGTTTGATCGTTATTCGATTCGTTTGAATGAAATTCGCGAGTCGATGCGAATCGTCGGTCAAGTCTTAGATGCAATGCCCCAGGGCGACTATCGAATTCAAGACAAGAAAGTTACTCCGCCACCACGGGGCCGAATTGACGAGTCGATGGAAGCACTGATCCATCACTTCAAGATTTTTACCGAGGGTTTCAAAGTTCCCGAAGGTGAAGCGTACGTCGCAATTGAAAGCCCGCGTGGCGAGATTGCGTGTTATATCGCCAGCGATGGCTCGTCGACCCCTTATCGCATGCACGTGCGCGCCCCGAGTTTCATCAACATTCAGACCATGCCTCTGATGATGCGAGGTGGATTGGTTGCTGATGCCGTGGCTGTTATCTCTTCTGTTGACCCGGTCCTTGGTGAGGTGGACAGATGAGTCGCTTGAACGAAATGAACACAAAATCGGCGCGCGAGATTATCGCCAGGTACCCGCGTCCGAAGTCGGCTCTGATTCCGTTGCTGCATCTGTCGCAAGAACAAAATGGTTATATCACCCGAGAAGCGATGCAACATTTGGGGGAACTTGTGGGCGTGACCTCTGCCGAGGTTTATGGAACCGCAACCTTCTATGAAATGTTCAAATTCGAGCCGGTTGGAAAATATTTGATCAACATTTGCGGGACTATGTCATGCGCGCTGATGGGGGCAAATGAGTTGATGCACCATGCTGAAAAGAAACTTGGCGTGAACGCTGGTGGCACGACACCAGATGGCATGTTCACGCTCGCCCATGCCGAGTGCCAAGCCGCTTGCACGGAGGCCCCAACATTGCAGGTCAACTATCGCTATCGCTTGCGTGTGACGCCCACCGACTTGGACAATTTGATCGACAACTTGCGGGGCGGAAAATTAAAGGAAGAGTTTCCGCCGCATGGAGTGCTGTCAAAAGTGCGCCAGATTATTCCGACCGATCGTGCAGTGGGGGCAAAAGACCCGGAAGATGTCAACGAGTCACCGGCATGGCTAGACGGCAAGGCTGCACTGTGAGCAAGACATATGTGCATGCGCCAGGTTTCGTGGCGGGAGATCGACCAAAAATTGTCACTTCGCGATTTGAGTTTGCCGACTCGTATACCCTCGAGCGTTATCTCGCAACGGATGGATACAAGGGTTTGCGCGCGGCTTTGTCCCGACCAGCAAATGAAGTCCACGAAGACGTAAAAAGTGCGACGGTGCTCGGTCGTGGTGGTGCTGGTTTTCCGGCGGGCGTCAAGTGGGGGCTCACACCGCAGCAAGTTTGGCCGCGCTACCTGGTCGTCAACGGTGACGAAAGCGAGCCCGGCACCTACAAAGACCGTTTGTTGATGGAACGCGACCCGCATCAGTTGCTTGAGGGTTGTCTGATTGCTTGTTATGCCGCGGGTCTGTCGCAATGCTTCCTTTATATAAGAGGTGAGATGGCTGTTGCCCAAGAGCGCGTGGCTGTCGCGCTGAACGAGGCGTATGAGGCCGGATACATCGGCAAAAATATTTTGGGCTCTAAGTTCTCGGTCGACATTATTTTGCATTGGGGTGCAGGCGCTTATGTCGTAGGCGAAGAAACGGCACTGATTGAAAGCCTCGAAGGCAATCGCGGAATGCCACGACTCAAGCCGCCGTTTTTCCCCGCGGCGAACGGTCTTTATGGTCAGCCCACGATCGTGAATAACGTCGAGACTCTTGCCAACTTGCCGTGGTTGTTGAATAATGGCGTTGCCGCGTATACGGCGATTGGCACGAAGACATCACCGGGTACGCGGATGGTTGCTGTTTCGGGTCATGTCAAACGACCTGGCGTCTACGAAATCATCAACGGCACTACGACGTTTCGCGACTTGATTTATGGCCAAGAGTTTTGCGGTGGCATGCGCAATGACAACGCATTGAAAGCATTCGTGCCGGGTGGTGGCTCTGCACCGTGGTTCACGCCCGATCAACTTGATCTCCCGTTTGAGGCCAGCCAAGTCGGACCGGCTGGGTCGATGCTCGGCTCGGGTGCGGTAATGGTGATGGACGAGACGACTGATATTCCGGCGGCCGCGTTGACGCTGACCCATTTTTATGCACACGAGTCGTGCGGCAAATGCACGCCGTGTCGTGAGGGTGGAACTTGGCTTGAAAGAATCTTGCGCCGCGTAGTCGATGGTGACGGTACAGATGCAGATTTGCAGCAACTGCTCGAAGTTGGGGCGATGATTTGTCCAGGTGCGTTTCCGCATGCCGCCAATGAAGAATTAGGTTTGAAGGCTGTTCCGTTTCCGTACAAGATGACCACGATTTGTTTCGTCGGGCCATCGGCATTTGCCCCGGTGCATTCGGCTTTGACTCTGTTTAGAAGCGAGTTTGAAGCCCGCGTAAAAAAGCGCGTGACCATTCCGGTTACGGCAGTCGGGGCGTCGGCATGACGATCATGGATCCAATCAAAGAGAGTGTTGTCGACCCAAATGTCGTCAACATCACGATCAATGACAAACCGGTCGCGGCGCGAAAAGGTGAGTTGATTATTGCGGCGGCGGATCGAACCGATGATTTCATCCCCAGATTCTGTTATCACCCGCGGATGTCATCGGTGGGCATGTGTCGGCAGTGTCTTGTCGAAGTTGAAACACCACGGGGGCCGATGATCGTTGTGTCGTGTATGACGCCTGTGGTCGAGGGTCAGATCGTTCGCACCACAACCGACTCGGTCAAAAAAGCCCAAGAGGGCGTGCTCGAATTGTTGTTGGCGAATCATCCACTTGATTGTCCTGTTTGCGACAAGGGTGGCGAATGTCCGTTGCAAGATCAAGCGTTCAGCCATGGCCCGGGCGAGAGTCGATTCGTCGAAGAAAAGCGTCACTACGAAAAACCAATCGCAATCAGCGACATCGTCTACCTGGATCGTGAGCGATGCATTTTGTGTGATCGATGCACGCGGTTCGCCGACGAAGTTGCGGGTGATGCGTTGATCACGTTCACCAACCGTGGCAACGACACTCAGGTCCTGACATTTCCCGATGAGCCGTTCAGTTCATATTTCTCCGGCAACACCGTGCAGATCTGTCCCGTGGGTGCGTTGACGGCCAGGCCTTATCGATTTAAGGCGCGCCCGTGGGATCTTGAACAAACGGAAAGTACCTGCACTTCGTGTTCGGTTGGTTGTCGAACCGTCGTGCAAAGCAGTCGCGATGAACTCGTGCGATATCAAGGCGTGGATATCGACCCCGTGAATTGGGGGTGGCTGTGCGATCGCGGTCGTTACAACTTTGAGTCGGTGAACTCGCCCGATCGTTTGACGACGCCGCTAGTCAAGACCGGTACGGAACTTGTGGCAACATCTTGGTCTGTTGCTCTTGAAACCACTGCTCGCATGATTCGTCTCGCTTTGGCGGGTAATGCAAATTCGGTGGCGATCCTGGGTGGTGCTCGTGGCACGAATGAGGATGCATTTGCCTGGGCGATGTTGGCCGACAAACTTGGCATTGATCAGCGTGATTCTCAGTTCGGTGACGGTTTGAGCCCCGAAGTTTTCAACCTTGCTCAGGCGACGATCGATGAGACTTGCGCCGCGAGCACAATCATCTTGCTCGCTCCTGACCTTAAAGAAGAGTTGCCAGTTCTTTATTTGCGTGTCCGAGATGCGGCGCAGAAACGTAAATCGCGAATCATCGAAGTGAGTGCCCATGATTCTGGTTTGACCCCGCATGCGTGGCGCACCGTTGGCTTCGAACCAGGACACCAGGCGCGGGCCGTGCGCGAAGCATTGTCGACGCCAGAGATGAAAGAGCAACTTGCCCGCGGCCAAGTCGTCGTGGTTGTTGGTCGACCTAATTTGGCAGAAAACGAAATGTTCACGCTGCAAGCACTAGCCGAAGTTTTTATCGCGGCACCAAGCGTGAAAGTGCTTCCAGTTTTGCGCCGTGGCAACGTGCGCGGGGCGATCGCGGCGGGGTTGACGCCGCAAAATAATTCAGGTGATGCGACCGACATTTTGAATGCTGCAGCCGCAGGCAAGATTGATTGCTTGATTTTGCTTGGAGCAGACCCGATGGCCGACGTGCCTGATTCTGGCCTCGTGCAACGTGCATTTACCCAAATCAAAAACTTGATCAGCATCGACACGATGATCAACGATTCAAATCGCAATGCAGACGTTGTTTTACCAGCCGCTGCTTATGGTGAAAAAAATGGAACGACAACGAATCTTGAAGGTCGAATTAGTAATGTCGCACAAAAGATCACCCCGCGCGGCACTTCGCGCCCTGACTGGATGATCGCCACAGAATTGAGCATCAGCCTTGGCGTCGACATCGGTGTATCCAGTCTTGAAGATCTCAGCGAGAAACTCGTCGGCACCGTTGCAGCGTTTGCGCCAAGTGTCGACGCCAAATCAACCCATGGTGACGGGGTGCTAATGGCGCGCGAAACCCCGGTGACGATTTCCAGCAATCTGAGCAAAGTCATCGATCGAAATACGTACAACCTTCGATTGGTTGTGTCGCGCACGATGTATGACTCGGCAGGGTCGACTGTTTCAAGCCCATCGCTTGCAGGAATCATCACCGATGCCGCGATTTTTGTGAATCCTCTTGATCTTGCGCGCATTGGTGTCGTCGATGGGACCAACGTTCGCGTCGGCGCCGAAGGCACGAATATCGTGATAATGATAAAAAGTCACAATGGTGTGCATCGCGGTGTGGCATGGTTGCCGTTCAACCACACCGGCGTAGACATTCGGCCGTTGTTGAACATTTCAAACGATGTCATAGACGTGCGAATTGAGCCGATCAAATGATCGCCCTCGACCCGCTTTTGCAAGATGATCTGTTGTGGGCGCCGCTATTGATCGTGCTACTTAAAGTTTTGGTGGTCTTTGTTGTCGGGTTGCTCGCCACAATGTTGATGGTTTGGTTCGAGCGCAAAGCGATCGCCGGAATGCAGAATCGCATCGGTCCGAACAAAGCTGGTCCGTTCGGTATCTTGCAGACGCTCGCCGATGGCATCAAGTTATTTTTCAAAGAAGACTTATTTCCGAGTCGAGCCGATCGTTTTGTTTTTGCTCTTGCCCCGTTTTTGTCGTTCGTGCCGGCGTTTTTGGCGTTCGCAATTATTCCGCTCGGTGGTGATTTTCGCAACGGATCCTCGGGTGAAGTAACCCTGTTTGGACAGGTGACGCGAATTCAACTTGCTGATCCGCCAATTGGCGTGTTGTTTGCCTTGGCGATTTCATCGATTGCCGTTTATGGGATCATGCTCGCCGGCTGGTCAAGCGGTTCGAAATATCCGTTGCTGGGTTCGGTGCGTGCGACCGCGCAAATGGTCAGTTATGAAGCCGCACTTGGTTTGTCTTTGGCTTGTGTGTTGTTGCTTTCGGGCACATTGTCGACAAGCGGAATCGTTTCGGCCCAGACGACAATTGTCGACTGGCACATCATCTCGACGGGCATCGTGCCATTTTTTATCTTCATGATCGCCGCCACGGCCGAACTCAATCGGCCACCCTTCGACTTGGTCGAAGCCGAACAAGAACTTGTTGGAGGTTTCAACACCGAGTATTCATCCATCCGCTTCGCTCTGTTTTATCTTGCCGAATTTATGAATACCGTGACGATGTCAGCGTTGATCGTGACGTTGTTCTTTGGCGGTCCACAGCCAATCGCAGTCGGCAACTTTGTGCTGGATATTCCACTTCTGCCTAACGCCCTCGAGGGCACGGTGTGGTTGCTCGCAAAGATCCTGGTATTCCTATACATATACATCTGGTTCAGAGCGACGTTGCCGCGCTTGCGCTACGACCAACTGATGGATTTGGGTTGGAAGTTGTTGATCCCCGCGTCACTCGGGTGGTTCATGCTGCTTGCTGCACAGCGACTTGCTCGACAAAATAATTGGAATATCTTCGTTGTGACAGGCGCATCAATCGCCGTGCTTTTGATTTGCTATCTGTTGATGCAGGCGGCATTCGCAAGAAGCACCCGCGAGCGTGAGACACAGGGGACAATGTTCTAATGGGTTACCTCGGGGGATTCGCAGTTACTTTTCGCCAGCACGGCAAAAAGAATCGGGTGACTACTCAGTATTCGGGCGGCCGCATGTTTCGCCGCAAAAAGCGCAACGCCGAGAAGATGGATGCGAAGATTGACAAGCCCGAGCGATTGCATGGTCGTCACGTGCTCAATCGCTATGAAGACGGCATGGAGAAGTGCATCGGTTGCGAACTTTGCTCAGCGGTGTGTCCTGCCAAGTGCATTCATGTTCGCGGCGCTGACAACAACCCAGAATCGCCGACATCACCCGGTGAGCGTTTTGGTTGGATCTATGAGATTAATTATCTTCGCTGCATTCACTGCGACCTTTGTGTTGAGGCTTGTCCGACTGAGGCAATCACCGAAACAAAACTGTTCGAGTTTTCTTTCACCAATCGTCAAGATGCGATTTACACGAAGAACGAACTGCTGGTTGATCTCACCGGCAATCCACAACAACTTGAATGGGAAGACTGGCGCGAAGGCGAAGACAAAAACACTTCTGGTTGGATGCGCGCAACTGCCGCGTCGGGCGACGCCAGTTTCACGGGAGTCGTCGCATGGAGTGGCGAACTGGGTCATGGTGTGAGACCCGCGGAACAAAAGAGCGAATAAGTGGAGTTTTTCGTCTTCGTTTGTGCAGCGCTGATGATTTTGTTGGGCGCCGTGGGTGTCATCGTGCGCAAGCATCCCGTGCACGCAGCATTGAGTCTTGTTTTGACGCTGTTTGGTGTCGCCGTTTTATTTATCGCCCAAGAAGCCCACTTTTTGGCAGCCGTGCAAGTCATCGTCTATGCGGGTGCGATCGTGGTTCTGTTTTTGTTCGTGATTATGTTGCTGGGTGTCGACAGAGTTGAGAATCTGCGAACCGAACCTTTGACGGCACAACGACCACTGGCGATCATTGCAAGCCTCGGACTATTGGGCGTTCTCGTAGCGGCGATCGTCGACGGCAATGGGAAGATAAACGAGCGGGGATCGGGCATCAATGTGCCAGATTTGCAAAATGGTTCTGATGCCAACACCGTGCAACTCGCCGAGTCAATTTTTTCGCGATACGTCGTTGCGTTCGAGGTAACTTCAGTGTTGTTGGTCATCGCTGTGGTCGGCACCGTGTTGTTGACACGCAAAGCAAAGTTGGGTGCAAAGTGATCTCGCTAAGTTTGGCCCCAACTGCAACTTGGTATTTGATTTTGGCCGCCGTTTTGTTTGCCATTGGCACCTTGGGCGTGCTCGTGCGCAGGAACCCCCTGGTGATGTTCATGTGCATCGAACTAATGCTCAATGCGGTGAACTTGAGTTTCGTCACTCTGGCACGTGAACTAAACGACATCAACGGTCAAACGGTCGTTCTCTTCGTGATGGTGGTGGCTGCTGCCGAAGTCGTGGTTGGTCTCGGGATCATCGTTTCGATTATGCGCAATCGCGCGGCTCTTACCACCGATGATTTGGCAGAACTAAAAGGCTGATCATGTTGAACCTGATCTGGTTGATCCCGTTGTTGCCACTCGCGGGGGCAATGTTGAACTTGGTTCTAGGTCGCAAGTTTGGCGACCCACGCTCTGGTTGGGTGGCAACGCTCGCCACCGGTGGTGCATTTTTGCTTACCGTTATGGTTTATTTCGAGATGCTCGGTCTCGAAGCCGAAGAACGCACCCATGTCGAGGTGTTGTTCTCGTGGTTGCCAGTGGGCTCTTTGCAAGTCGACTTTGCGTTACTCGCCGACCCCCTGAGTATCGTCATGGCGCTTTTTGTTACGGGTATTTCTACGTTGATTCATCTTTATGCAATCGGATACATGCACGGCGACGCAAAGTTCTCGAAGTTTTTTCTTTACTTGAATTTATTTGTATTCAGCATGCTGATGCTTGTGCTTGGTGAAAACTTGCTCGTAACTTTCTTGGGGTGGGAGGGCGTCGGTGCCTGCAGTTATTTCTTGATCTCGTTCTGGCATACTCGAGACAGCGCGGCAGTTGCCGGCAAAAAAGCTTTCGTGACCAACCGTATCGGCGACTTCGGTGTGATGACCGCAATGTTCTTGGCATTTTCATCAGCCGGTTCCTTGTCTTATGGGGCGATCAACGAGGCTGCCCACGGAGGCGAACTGGCATCGGTCACGGCAACAGCAATTGCGATGTTGTTGTTCGTGGGTGCTTGTGGCAAGAGCGCGCAGTTGCCGCTCTATTTGTGGTTGCCCGATGCGATGGAAGGCCCAACACCAGTATCCGCGTTGATTCATGCGGCGACGATGGTTACCTCTGGCGTGTTTTTGATGACGCGAATGAATCCAGTGCTGCATGTTTCTTACGACTGGGCGTCAACCGTTATCGCGGTGGTCGGTGCTGCAACGGCGCTTTATGCGGCCACTATCGCAGTAGCCCAAAACGACATCAAAAAAGTTTTGGCATACAGCACGGTCTCGCAACTCGGTTTCATGTTTTTAGCAATCGGCTCTGGCGCATATGTCGCGGCAATTTTTCACATGGTGACCCACGCATTTTTTAAGGCTTTGTTGTTCTTGGGTTCTGGTTCGGTGATTCACGGCATGCATCATCAACAAGACATGCGACGCATGGGTGCATTGCGCAAGGTCATGCCGATAACTGGTTTCACTTTCATCATCGGCTGGTTGGCGATTGCGGGCGTGCCGCCATTTGCCGGCTTTTGGTCAAAAGACGAGATTTTGCTTTATGTTTTTGCGAAAAGCCCGGCGCTATACATTGTCGGCATTGTCACCGCGCTGCTGACCGCTTATTACATGACGCGTCAAGTGATCATGGTGTTCTACGGTGAGGCGAGATGGAATGATCACAGTGAAGAGCACGGTGCGCACGGCGATATCACCCCGCATGAGAGCCCACGAGTGATGTTGATTCCGCTGCTTGTTTTGTCGGTGCTCTCGATATTCGGCGGCGCAATGCAGCTGCCGTTCAGCAAGAAACTGCATTTTTTAGAACATTGGCTGGCGCCAGTGGTCGAAGAATCAGAGGCTTATATTGGCAAAACTTGGGCTTATCAGAACAAGTATTTATTGCTACTGCTTGCCGTCGTTGTCGCGGTGACCGGCATATTGATTGCGATAGCCGGCTATGGCAAGGCCAAGTTCAAAGTTGTTGAACCAAAAATTCTTGAACAAGCCTGGAAGTATGACGCGACAGTGAGTCGCGCCATTGCCGGCCCGGGAGCGACGACGTTCAATTTCGTTACGTGGATCGACGACAATATCGTGGACGGCATCGTCAACGGAGTTGGTGAATCAATAAGCGGCATCGCCGGCTCCGTGCGTCGAGCGCAAAGCGGTTTTGTTCGCACCTATGCGCTCTTGATTAGCCTCGGCGCAGTTTTGGTCTTGGCATGGTTTTTATTGCGTGGAGTTCTGCTGTGATTGCCGCATCAACCGAAAGTTTAAGTTTTCCAATTTTGTCGGCGCTGGTTGTCTTGCCGCTAGTTGGTGCGATAGTTGTTTCGCTGTTGGGTAAATCGCGTGCTGAATGGATGAAACTCGCCGCGATGACATCGAGCGTGACTACAGCCGCGTTTTCGTTGTGGTTGTTGGCGGAGTTCAAATCAGGTGAGGCCGGATTTCAGTTTGTTTCGCAACACCTATGGATCTCACAGTGGGGCATCTCGTGGCACCTCGGAGTCGACGGAATTTCTTTGTTCTTGGTCGTGCTAACCGGAATTTTATTTCCCTTGGTAATCGTTGGCATCGACCCGCATCACAACGAAACTTCGTACTTTGCCTGGATGTTGTTGTTGCAAGCCGGCGTCATGGGCTCGTTCTTGGCACTCGACCTGTTCTTGTTCTTCGTGATGTTTGAAATTGTCTTGGTGCCGATGTATTTCTTGATCGGTGGTTGGGGTTATGACCAACGCGTTTATGCGGCGACGAAGTTCTTCTTGTACACAATGACCGGCTCTGCATTTATGCTCGTCGGAATTATCGCTACGGTTTCACTTGCTCGACGCGATCTCGGTATCGTGACTTTCGATCTAATCAAGATCGCCGAGGGTGCAAATTTTTCGACCAACGCCGCACGATGGTTATTCGTCTCGTTTGCGATTGCTTTTGCCGTGAAAGTTCCACTTTTTCCATTCCACACTTGGCTGCCGGATGCTCACACGCAAGCGCCAACGGGCGGCTCAGTAATTTTGGCGGGCGTGCTTCTCAAGATGGGCACATATGGTTTCTTGCGCTTTGGCATTTATCTGTTTCCCGAGGCGGCGATGTGGGCGCAACCCGCGCTGTTCACCCTTGCGGTGATCGGAATTATTTATGGGGCAATTGCCGCGACTATGCAGCGCGATCTGAAGCGTTTGGTCGCTTACTCTTCGGTGGCTCACCTTGGATTCATCGTGCTCGGCGCCTTTGCACTTAGTTCGCAAGCAGTAACCGGCGCGGTAATGCAAATGGTCAATCATGGTGTTTCAACCGGAGCATTGTTCTTGTTGGTCGGAATGATCTACGAGCGGCGTCACACCCGAGAGATCGCCGAACTACGGGGCATTCAACATGTTGCCCCGATTTTTGCTGGCGTATTCACGGTTGTCATGCTGTCTTCGATTGGCCTGCCGGGCTTGAATGGTTTCGTCGGTGAATTCTTGATTTTGATCGGTTCGTTTGAGGCTGCAAGATGGTGGACGGTCGTGGCTACGGTCGGTGTTGTTTTGGCCGCGTTGTATTTGTTGTGGGCCTATCAGCGAGTGTTTCACGGAGAGCCGGACGAAGCAAATGCATCTTTCAAAGAAATCTCCGCCAAAGAAGGAATGCTGATGGCCGTGTTCGTGGCGATCATCGTGTTCACGGGTGTTTATCCCAAACCGATGCTCGAGCGCATTGAACCAAGCGTCAATTCTTTCATTGAACATGTTGAAAGCAAGACAAAGTGAACGACCTGTCGACATTTGTCGGACCAAAGATTGAATGGTTAGCGATCTCGCCGCTGTTGACACTTTTGGCAGGGGCGTTGGTTTTGCTTTTGGTCGGCTCGCTGACGAGTCATTGGCCGTATCGGCTTTATGCGATTACGGCCGGCATGACTTCGGCAGTGGCGATTGGTTTTTCAATTTATTTGTGGCGCGATGTGACGACGAATGGCCCGAGATTGCTTATTGACGGAGCATTGGCGTTGGATCAATTTGCTTTGCTCAGTTCAATCGCCGTGATCGTTGCCGTTTTGTTGGTCAGTTTTATAACGAGTGACTATCTATCGCGCGAAGGTTCTGATTTGCCAGAAATCTATGCACTTTATTTGACCTCAGCAATCGGCGCTCTCGTGATGATCGCAGCCAATGATTTGATCGTGCTGTTTTTGGGTCTTGAAACTTTGAGCCTCTCCCTTTATTTGCTTGCCGCCAGCAACCGCAAACAAACTTCGAGTCAGGAAGCAGGATTGAAGTACTTCATTCTCGGTGGTTTCTCGTCGGCATTTTTCTTGTACGGAGTCGCACTGACCTACGGTGTCACCGGCACAACACGATTGATCAGCTTGGACCTGGCACTCAACGCTTACATCGCCGTGCCTCGCAATGACGCAATTTTGCTCATCGGTATCGGCATGATTTTGGTCGGCTTCGCATTCAAAGTTTCGCTGGTGCCATTTCAAATGTGGACGCCGGATGTTTATCAAGGTGCACCCACTCCGACCACGGGATTCATGGCATCGGTCGGCAAGATCGCAGCAATCGTTGCGCTCGTGCGGGTTTTTGTCGTTGCGTTTCCGTCACGTAGTGATGATTGGGGCACCGTTGTGCTCGTACTCTCGGCACTCACTCTCGTTGTTGGTTCGGTGGTTGCCATCGTGCAGACGAACATCAAACGGATGCTGGCCTATTCGTCGATCAGCCACGCAGGTTTTATTTTGGTCGGTCTCGAAGCCGCATCGCATCGTGATTCCGTAAATGTGGGCGATGGGCTCATCGCCGTCGTCGTTTATGTCGTGTTGTATGCCGCACTTGTTGTCGGCACATTCGGTGTCGTAACTGTTGTCGCTCGCGACTCAAGTGCGGACGCAACTTCGCTGGACTCTTTCAAGGGTCTCGCCAAAAATCAACCGTTGCTTGGTCTTGTGATGACGGTGTTTTTGTTGGCGCAAGCTGGCATGCCTTTGACAAGCGGTTTCGTGGCGAAGTTTGCCGTGATTCAATCGGCTGTCGCGGTCGGCAGTTATCAACTTGCGGTGATCGCGATGGTTTGTGCGGTGATTGCGGCGTTCGTTTATTTGCGGATCATGGTCAGTATGTGGCTTGCGGATAGTCCTTCGCCTGAAAAAGTTGTAGTGCCGGCACTTTCGCGAATGGCAATCGGTGTCGCTTTGGCGATAACCCTGGTAATCGGCCTCTTGCCAAGTTTGATTCTCGACATCACCTCGAACCTCACGCAACTCGCCACCAAATAGTTCTACCAATAGAGCTTTAATAGGGACTTGAAATCTGAACTACTATTTTGGCGTGCCAATGAGACTTTGCGACTCGAATTTGCAGGCTTTTGCGCAGAGAATTCGTGCGAGGGTTATTGAAACATCACATAAGGCGCACAAAGGTCATATTGGTAGCGCGTTATCGATATGTGAGATAGTTGCGGTAGTCGCAGCCAACGCGAGGGGCTTGGGGACGAAAGAAATAGCGAGAGATCGCGTGGTGCTTTCAAAAGGTCATGCCGCTCTCGCTTGGTACTCAGGCCTGGAGCAAATTGGTGTGATTACATTGGAGACTTTGAATACCTATATGTGCGATGGTTCACTTTTGGGAACGCATCCCGATCCACAATTGGATGGAGTCGACTTTATGACTGGGTCGCTCGGTCAAGGTATTGGTTATGGGGTTGGCGCTGCACTCGCAGGTCGTCTCGCCAAAGATCAGCGAAGATCTTTTGTCGTATTGAGCGATTCTGAGTTGAATGAAGGGTCGACTTGGGAGTCAGCGGCGCTTGCTGGTCAGTTAAAGCTTACGAATCTGGTTGTGTTTCTTGATCTAAATGGTCAGCAGGCACTTGGCAAAACCAGAGATATTCTGCCGACAAGTGTCGCCGTCGGAAGTTGGGCAGAATTCGGCTGGAAT
>SXGS01123704.1_pt1 | contig 43607 bp, 39 predicted proteins | sample 3174681 | NCBI WGS metagenome assembly SXGS01 (sample SAMN11356861, study PRJNA531348) | freshwater metagenome | isolation source: freshwater sample F1-80 | place: China: Fuxian Lake, Yuxi | collected 2017-12-25 | reverse complement strand
CCTGCCCCGGCAGCAACGGCGACACCGACTCCATAAAGTGATCCAAAATTTCGTCCTTTGCTAGAGCTTAGGGTTGGCACGGAGGTAGACTCAAGAAACGGGGTTTCAACCTTTGCGGAGCCAGACGGCGTGATGAATCGAATCGTAAAGCTAAGCTTGCTTCTATCCGTGGTTTTGCACGCGATGTTCGTGGCCGTGCTTTACTTTCAGAATTTCGAACAGCCGAAACCTCAAGCAAAGCCGGTCGTTGTTGAGCTTGCCGAGACTTCCCCTCCGATCTCTCAGACCTCTCCTTCGGAACCCAAGCGTGGTTCAACGGAAAAGATGCGTCGTTCAGACGGAACGTCATCCTCCAACTCGAAAGTGCCGATGAAGTTAGCCACTCGCGATTTCGGTTTGAACTCGCAAACCGCTTTGCGAGAGAGGTGGCAGGAATCCGGAGACGTCTCCGTGAAAGTCGGACCAAAAAGTGAGCCCTTGCAACCTCCCGGGAGCGATCCGATGAAAAGTCTCGCGGAAGTCGGGCAGGGATGGTCCAAGGGCGTGCAGTACGGCCAAGCCATGGACATTGCTTTCACCAATGAGACGCTGAACTTTTTCGATTCCCTCCATCGCAAAATCGATAGCACTCTCGTGTTTCCCGAAGACTTCGTCAAAGCGCGGATGAAAGGAAAAGTTCGCGTTGAAGCAATCGTATCGAAAGACGGCACGCTTTTGGAGTTACCAACCGTACGTGCGGATAACGATCTTCTTCATGCCTACGTCACCATGCTTCTCATCCACCGCATGAGTGAGCCGCTTCCACCACGCGCGCACCTGAAGACCGAGCGTGCCGTGGTCGCCTTCGACTTTGATTTTCGCATACGCGTAGAAGGGCAAAATCCCACAACGCTCATCAGCGGTGTTCAGAAAAATCACCTGCGCTTTGCGCGCGAAGGTGTTGTTGATCCGATCGTAAATGAGAAAATCCAAGAGATTTTCACTCACTACATTCCGCCGATCATCGTCTTTCCCGGTGGCGTCTATGTCGACTTCATCTTGGCCTACCAATACATTAAAAATCTTGCGGAGAATGCTCCCCTCGAAAGTGAGGAGCGAGCCAAGCGCTTAAAGCTTCTTCATCAAGAACTTCGGCAGACCATCCACTCCACGAAAGATCGGAAGCCAGCTCCTTTTGCTCCGCTCGAAGAAGTGGGCGGCTCGTAAACAAAATCAAAGGAAAACCGGATGCATTTGATTACGACACCTAGAGTGAGTCTGCGCCGATTCCGAATTGATGATCTCAAGAACCTCTCTCGCCTAGAGTCCGATCTTGAGGTGATGAAATACACTCCGATGCGCGTAGCCCAGCCGATTGAGAAAACTCGCGAGCGATTGCAACTGATCATCGAGAAGCAAAATGAGAGGTCGCCGCTTGGGATCTGGGCTGCGGAATCGATTGAAGACGGTTCGTTTATCGGCTGGTTCATGGTGAATCAAACTCAATACGAATACCCCGAGCTTGGATTCATGCTCGTACGAGAAGCTTGGTCAAAAGGTTTCGCCACCGAGATCGCCGCATCCCTTCGCGATTTTGCGCTCAATACGCTCGGGTACTCTGGCCTAACGGCGGTGACTGATGAAGCCAACGGGGCTTCAAAGCGCGTTCTCGAAAAAATCGGTTTTCAATTCGTCCGCAAGTTTTCGAAGCAAGATCTTCTACTGGGAAAGGAAATTGAACTTTCCCTTTTTGAGTTGAAAAGCCGGAGCTAAGAAAAAGGCGCTAGAGCTTAAATCTCCGCATTTTGCGGCTTTCGCTGGGTCCGTTAAGTATAAACAAAATTAGCTGACAGCATCAGGCGTGTGGACTTCCGCTCGCCTCTCGGTTTGATTCTGGTGAGTCAGCTCCGCGATGGTTTGCACGAGAATCTTGGGGTTGATGGGTTTTGTGATATAGCTCGTAAAACCCTCATTGTAGCATCGATCGCGTTCACTCTTAAGCGCGTGCGCGGTGAGCGCAACGATGGGATTACGAAAGCCTTGAGCCCGGATAGCTGCATGGGCAGAGTAGCCATCCATCTTCGGCATTTGCAGATCCATCAAAATCAAATCGTAGTTGCGCTTTTTCGCCATCGCGACGGCTTCCTCGCCGTTGTTGGCAACGTCGTAAGAGGCTTCGGCGCGATCCAAAAATCGACTGACCAAGACCTGGTTGTCGGTTGAATCGTCCACGATCAAAATCAAGTTGCCATTTAAAACGGCGCGCCCTGACTTCTCGCTGGCTCCACCCGCTGCGACTTCTTGGTGTCTTGCGTGTTCTTCCATCGGCGCAAGCGAGAGCGTAAACTTAAATGTCGTTCCTTTTCCGAGCGCACTCTTCTCCAGAACAATGTCGCCACCAAGTAGACGCGCAAGCTGCCTTGACAGTGAAAGACCTAATCCCGTGCCGCCATACTTCCGAGTGATTGAAGCATCGGCTTGGGTGAAGGGATTAAAGAGTTGGCGCTGCTGAATCTCGTCAAGCCCGATGCCTGTGTCGGTGACCCGCATCTCTAAAAACTGAAGGTCAACTTGACCGCCAGATTGAGCGCCTTCTCGTCCGCTTGCGCGGTGAACGACTCGAGTCTCGATCGTGATTTTCCCTTTTTCCGTGAACTTCACGGCGTTACCGACCAAGTTGATCAAGATCTGCCTCACGCGGGTGGGGTCGGTACGAACGAATCGAGGGAGATTGGATAAACGCCGGTCCTCAAATTCGAGACCTTTTTCAGCGGCACGGTGCGCGATCGCCGCGAAGGCATCTTCAATTGCGGCCGTAAGATCGACCGGAACTCTTTCGATTTCCAGGCGATTAGCCTCGATCTTCGAGAGGTCGAGAAGCTCGTCGATCAGTCGGCTTAGTTGGGCCGAATTTCGGCTGATCCGCTCGATATATCCTTGGGCCTTTTCATCGACCGGAACAGCCGAAGACAAGAGTTCTGAGAAGCCGATGATGGCTCCTAGAGGGGTGCGAATCTCGTGACTCATATTCGTCAAAAACGCCGTTTTCGCGTGACTAGCGCGTTCGGCGGCGAGCTTTGCTTCTTCAAGTTTCTCTTGGATCACTTTTCGTTCCGTGATGTCGACGTTAACGCCGTAAACGCGCACGGGACGACCGGTTTCATCGTAGCCAGCTCGACCGCGCCCGTAAAGCCAAGCGATCGATTTATCACGCCGGAGGATACGGAACTCAGCGATGTAGTCGACGCCGCGTTCAATGGCATCACGAAGTTTTCTCTCAACCATCGGTCGGTCTTCGGGGAGAATGCGATCTACCACCGTTTGGTAGGGCACATGCTCACTACTCGGTTCGTAATCGAAAATTCGTCTTTGTATCGACGAATTGGCGACAAGGCCGCTAACGACATCCCAATCCCAAATGCCGATTTCCGCAGCGGTCGTCGCGATCGTGAGACGATCCTTACTTCGCTCAAGCTCATCGAGAACTTTTCGGTGTTCTTGGATGTTCGTATTCGTTCCGAACCATTTCACGACTTGACCGTCGGCGTCTTTGAGAGGAATACCGCGAGTTAAGAACCATTCGTACTGACCCGACTTCGCATTTCTGAGACGGAACTCAACAGAGAATTCAACGCTACTCTTCATCGCGCTCAACCAACTCACGCCGAGCGATTCTCGATCATCGGGATGCACGAGGTCTTTGGTAAAAGCATCGACCACTTGATCAGCCGTGGTACCGGTGAAATTGATCCATTGGGCGTTTACGTACTCGGTAACGCCTTCCGCGTTTGCGGTCCACGCAAGTTGGGGGATCGAGTCGGCAAGCTGCCGGAAGCGCGCTTCACTCTCGCGTAGTTGCATCTCGGCTTTTTTGATTTCCGTGATGTCGGCCCCGGTCGTGAAAAAACACTCGCCAACGGGAATGCTGGTAAATCGGAAGTAACGATCAAGCTTCGGGAAATAATCTTCGTAAACGTGCGGCTCGCCGGTTTGGAGAATCCGCTTCACGATAGGCATGTAGTGAGCCGTAGAGCCGGCACCGAAAATTTCATCGGTGGTGCGGCCAACGACTTGGTCAAGAGACTGATTCCATGTTTTCAATGCCGGGCTGTTCGCGTCGAGCAGCCGCCATGTCTGCACGTTGCCATGTTCATCCCGAACGAGATGCCAAAAATGGACTTCCTCGGCCATGTTCTCGAAAAGGCTGCGGTACTTGGCTTCATTGCGAGCCAGTTGCTCCTGGGCCGCCTGCTGTTCATGGATGTCCATGCAGCCGCCGATGTAACCTTCGAATTCACCTTCGGCTGAATAAGAGGGGACACCGCGGTCTGAAACCCAACGGTATTCGCCTGAGCGGTGCCGAAGGCGGTATTCCATGTAGAACTCACGGCGCCGATCGAAGTTTTCGTTAAACGTTTTCAAACAGCGTTCTCGATCGTCAGGATGAACACCTTGAGCCCACCCATCGCCGAGTTCTTGTTCCAGGCGACGCCCTGTCCACTCGACCCAACCTTTATTGAACCACGAGCAACCTTTATCGATGCCGGTCATCCACACGAGGACTGGCGCTGAATCGGCCATTTTTTCAAAGAGGCGCTCGCTCTGCCTGCGACTTTCCTCTCCGCGATGTTGGAAGAGTTCCGCAAAGAAAGCGATCTTCGTCTTAAGCGCCAGTTCATTGAGGGGCTTAGTGAGATAGTCGACGGCGCCGACACGGTAGGCTTTCTCGACAAAATCATCTCGATCATTTGCCGTAAGAAAAAGAATCGGCGTTTTTTTGTTTCTACCTGACCGACGAATTTTCTGAGCGGCTTCGAAGCCATCCATTCCGGGCATCTGAATGTCCAGGATGATGGCGGCGAATTCTGAAACTTCGCAAGCTTCAAAAGCGTCGCGGCCGGAGTAAGCACGGATCAGCCGGTAGTCGGTTGAACTAAAGACCGCTTCGAGCGCCAAAAGGTTTTCTGGGCGATCATCGACGATCAGAATTTCTACTCTCGAAGTGCTCATTGTGTTCACAAAAACTGAGTCCAATGGCTACGGGGGCTGCGGGATGCAAACGAGCGTTCGTCAAGCCCATAGCTAAGCCTAGCGATCGACAAATGGGTCTCAGTTTAATCACAGTCCGGGCTCGAAAGTAAGAAATAGGTGAAGTCCGCGCAAGCCTACTACCTCGGAACGAAGCGTGGCTTTACGTCACAATCTTGGGAATGTGCAGAGCTTAAGCAGCGGCGTCCAGGCGTTGGAGGATCTCGTCGATATCCACGATCATGAACTGTCGCGATTGTCCGGAAAGCTCTTTGCTGGTCACAATTTCTCTTACGAATTTATGCGCGTTGGAGGCCGACGCCGCTATCAAGCTCGTGGAGAGATTGGTTTGTTGAGCTTCGTTGATCGAAGCGATGTCTTCAACCGCATCGACGACGAATCCGATATGCGAAGTTCCTCTGCGAATGACGAGGATCTTTTCTTCCTTTGTCGCCTCAGCATTTGTTTCATCCTTTGAACGCGGTGCCGGCTTGAGATCGAAAAGGATTCGTAAGTCCACGATCGTCACGACGGACTGGCGCAAGTTCGCGACCCCGCGAACGTGAGCGGGGAGTCCGGGAGGAGTCATAACATTTGTTGGGTAGGTGATGATCTCGTTGATCGATTTGATCGAAACCGAGAACGAGTGATCCAGTCGGAAGTTGAGGTAAACGTTTCGCTCGCGCGAATTTTTCTTCGTCGCGGCGGTTTGTGTCGCGTGAGCCGAACTGTAAAGTTGGCTGTGGCCCTTTGTAAGTTCGTGAATCTCCGCGCTCGTCAATAAGCCATTCTGATTCAGCAGAATGACGTCATCGCAATTTTCTTTCATGAGCATGCCGGAGAAAAGCTGTGATCTCTGATCGCTGAAAAGTGGAATTGGATGAACGTCGTCTTTGATGAATGATAAAATGCTATCGACCGCCGTGATCAAGAGGCCAATGCTATGTTGGCCTGCTTGCGTGATCAGAATTCTTCGCTCGTCGTCAGCTGAATTTTGCTGATGTGAGGGGTTAGCTTCGTCTATCCCCAAAAACTTCGCGAAATCAATCACGGGGATTACGTTTCCGCGCAGGGTAAACATCCCGATGCAAGAAGCGGCGTCCAGGCACGAAGATTTGATCTCGGGCAGTCGAATGATCTCGTTGATCGCCCCGATTTCGAATGCAAACTTCGTGCGTCCCGCGCGGAAGGAGATCGCCTGTTTGCGACTCGCACTTGATCTCTTCGCAGCAAGCTGGGCGTTTTGTTTCAAGTGCTCGAGCACCTGAGGAATATTTTTGATCTTGATCAAAGAGGACGGATCAAGAATCTGAATGATCCGTTCACCATCTTTGAGTCTCAAGGCGCCCCGAATAACACCGTGAGAGTCGCTCTCCGTTTTCTGAAACGGAATGACTTGGTCAGGTGCCGTAGCGATGACTTCGCTTGTGCTATCAAAAATCAGTCCAACGCGCGCACCTTGAAAATGAACAATCGCTACTTTGCTCGTGGCCGTTGGTGCCTCGGGTCGGAGGTTGAGCAGTTTGCGCAAGCTTAGGACCGGGATGATCATTCCGCGCAAGTTGAAGATGCCGTCGAGTAGGTCCGGCGCTAACGGGACCGAGATCATTCTCTCCGGATAATTAACGACTTCCTGAATGTCTGACACGGGGAGAACGAGTTCAATCCCGTCGACAAAGAACGAGCCGTAAACATCGCGACGAGTCTTACCACTGGTTACGACGGGGGTCGGAGAAGTGTTCATAGCTCTGTACCCGGTTTATCGATGAAGCTGATGTCGTAGGTAAAATTGGAACAATCAATGGTGAAGTGTCTCCCGCGAAGACCGCCGAATTCAGCGTACGCGACGGTGAGACCTCCATCGGCGATATACTTTTTGGCGGCGGCGGCATTGAGATCACCAATAGCCGAGGTCGCTGCACTTTTTGCCTCTTTGTTCATAAGGCTTCCCCCAGCAAGAATCACTTGGATCTCGCGCAAATCACCTTCGCGGATTCGCAGAAGTCTCAGGAGCGAGGGAACTGCCTGGCTCACGTATTTGGCACTGAGCTCGAAACTCGCTTTCGGCGCGTCTGGCAGCAAGCAGTGGGCGAGCCCGCAGAGACGCTTTTCGGGCCACAAAAATCCGATTCCCACGCAAGAACCAAGCGTTGCTTTCAGCAAGTTGGGAGCCCGGCCAGCTTTTACCTGCCCGATATTCACGTGAATGATTGGAGAGTTCGTGGCTGCCATCTGATCACCCTTTTCGATAAATCAACGGAGCTACGTATTGAAAGTCAGTCTTCAGGCGGGAAAGTGAGTCCGATTCGCCGACGATCAGGATGCCGTTCGGCACGAGGGCTTGCGCAATATTTTTAAGAACTTTGATCTGATCTTCTTCCGTGAAGTAAATCAGCACGTTTCTCAAAAGAACCAGATGATAAAGGCCCGGCCTCTTCGGCGCTTGATAGAGGTTATGCGGACCAAATGTAATCTTAGCTCGAACCTCGGGGAGAATCTGTGCCGTGTCGCCGGTAGGGCTGAAGTAGCGCTTGAAATGGGACGGTTGGTTTTTCTTGAGCATTTCGAGAGAGCGTCCCGTGTACCGTCCGCTTTCGGCGGCGGCCAAAACTTCGGTGGAGATGTCCGAAGCGGCAATCTGAAAGTCGAATCCGGGCGTTTTCTTTTTTTGATCAAAACAAGTCATCGCGAGCGTGTAAGCCTCTTCCCCCGTCGATGAAGCGGCCGACCAAATTTGAAGGGCCTTGCCGGGATTTGTGCGGATCCAGGTGGGAATCAGATCTTGCGAAAGATACTCCCAAATTCGCGGCGTCCGGAAGAAGTAAGTCTCGTTCGTCGTCACCCGGTTGACGAATTCTTGGGTCTCGTCGGGATGCGATTGAAGGTAGCTGATGTAGTCGTCATAACGAGCTAGCCCGAGTTCCCGAAGGCGCGAACGAAGTCGACCTTGTAAAAGGGTCGACTTCTTTTCTGTCATCGAGATCCCGGTGTGCTTATAGACGAGATCGATCAATCGGTTCAGCTCGTCTTTTCCGAGAGTGTCTTCTGGCGCGCCAAGCTTAGACATGGAACCGCGAGACCATCTTAGTGAGATCCGTTGATTCTTTCATGAGGTCTTGAATCGAGTTAGCGATGCTTTCGGAAGCCACCGCAGACTTCTCAGTCTCTTCGGCGATATTCTGAATCGCTACGGAAACCTCGCGCGCAGCTGCAAGTTGCTCCTCGGCGGCAGCCGAGATCTCGGAGATCGCTTGCGTGGTCTTTTCGACTCCGCCAACGATCTTCGTGAACGCTTCGCCGGCCTGACGTGAAACTTCGCTTCCCAACGTCACGCGTTTGACCGACTCGTTGATGAGTTTGGAAATTTCCTTCGTCGCTTGCGAGGAGCGCTCCGCGAGTTTTCGAACTTCGTCGGCGACAACCGAGAAGCCAAGCCCGTGTTCGCCAGCGCGGGCCGCTTCGATCGCGGCGTTGAAGGCAAGAAGGTTTGTTTGGCTCGCGATTTCGCTGATGACTTTGATGATCTCACTAATCTCTTCAGAAGATTTGTTGATCAGCTCCATCGCTTCGACGGATTTCGAAATGGCTTTGGCACCGACGTCAGCTTCTTTCTGCGTCGTCTGCGCAAGCGAGTTTGCGTTCTTCGTGTTCTGTGCGATGGAATTAATTGAGGCGGTGAGTGACTCGATCGAGGCATTCATCTCCTCGACGGTGGCGCCAAGGGCCTGGGCTCCCGTAGCTACGTTACCGGATCGCTCGGCGATCGTCGTTGAAGATCCTGAAAGATTATTAACTGCCATTACAACTTTCGAGATCACGCCGCGAAGATCCGCGATCATAGCGGCAACGCCGTTGCCAAGTTGATCGATCGCTTCGTTTCCTTGCGATTTGATTTGGCAAGTGAGATCGCCGGCCGATGCCTTACCCACGATCGCCAAGAGTTCGTCAACTTTACGCTGGTCTTCTTGAGCTCTGCTTTTCGTGCGCTCTTCGAGTTCCACTTGCTTCGTGATGTCGGTGGCGAACTTAACAACCTTGTAAGGTTTGTTGTTCATGTCGAGGATCGGGTTGTACGTAGCTTGGATCCAGATCGTGCGGCCACCTTTACCAACTCGCTTGTAGCGGCCTGTATCGAAGAGTCCTGCATTTAAGCGAGACCAAAATTCTTGGTACTGAGAGCTTTGTGCAGTTTCTGGCTCGCAGAACATACGATGATGCCGGCCTTTAATTTCTTCCAGCGAGTAACCAAGAGTCGCAAGGAAGTTTTCGTTAGCCTGGAGAATTGTGCCATCTAAGTTGAACTCGATCACCGCTTGCGCTTTGGAGATCGCGTTGACTTTGCCTTCGTACTCCGCGTTCTGGAGCTTCTGTTTCGTGATGTCGGTTGCAAACTTCACGATTTTGAAGACACGGCCGTTCATATCGAAGATCGGATTGTAAGAGGCGCTGATCCAGATCTCTCGGCCATCGCGGCTGACGCGTTTGAACTCACCGGCAATGAATTGGCCGGCATTCAACGTTTGCCAAAAGCTTCTGTAAGATTCGGAATTCGCGTAGTCCGGCGGGCAGAACATGCGGTGGTGGCGAGTCTTAACCTCGTCGATATTGTAGCCAAGAGTCGCGAGGAAATTTTCGTTTGCGGAGAGAATCGTGCCGTCTAAGTTGAATTCGATGACCGCTTGAGACTTGGAGATCGCGTTTACTTTCCCTTGGAAGTCGGCGTTCTGAAGCTTTTGCTGCGTGATGTCCGTCGCAAACTTTACGATCTTGTAAGGCTTGCCTTCGCTATCGAAGATCGGATTGTAAGAAGCATTGATCCAGATTTCTTTTCCGGATTTGCTCACGCGTTTGAACTCACCGGCTTCAAATTCTCCGCGGGCCAACTTTTCCCAAAACTTTCTGTATTGGAAGCTGTTAGCGTATTCAGGTTCGCAGAACATACGGTGATGGTAGCCCTGGATCTCGCCCAGTTCGTAGCCGATGGCCTTTAAGAAATTCTCGTTCGCGAAGAGGATATTGCCCTCGAGATCAAACTCGATGATGGCTTGCACGCGGCTGAGTGCCGAGTAAGTTGATTTGAGATTTTCCATTTCGGATGCGGGAGAATTCGTGGGCTCTTGGACTTTACGCGCAGTCTGCATTCATCTACTCCGTAATCGCTAAACAGAGGCTGTTGGGTGTTCTTGGAACACTTGTTTGACTCATCGGATCCTGAACTAAATTCGTTAGCTTTTGCTTTAGAACAGAGCAGTTTACGGGATCGCGAAATGTGCGGGAGTTGTCTCGTCGCGGGGCACGTTTCAGGACTAAATAGATTCTCTAGATCTTTTGGAAAGCTTCTCCGGATGCGGATATCCGGTCATCCCGATGTGCCGACTAGCGGCAGCTAAACTCTTGAATGGAGGCCACTAACAGAGTCTAAGATCGCCTGATTGCAGTTCGAGTTGGCACGGCCATAATTCGCAATTCAAGATTGGTATTTGAAAAGAAATGAAGAGAGCAGAGGCTCGATCAAGACTTTTTGCGGCGATCAAAAACGCGACGAAGGGTGGGTCTGGAAAATCTGTTGAAAAACAGAACTGGAGCCGCGTTCACGGAAATCGCGGCTCCAACGAGAAGCTTACAGATCGACGATCATGTTGAAAACAAGAGCGCCTGGCTTGGAGTCTTTGCTGTCTAAACAGAAGTAGCCCGTCCGTTCAAACTGGTAGCGCGTCTCGAGATTTGCGTTCTTCAAGCTCGGCTCGAGTTTCGCGTTCTTTAGCACGGTCAGAGAGTTCGGGTTAAGGTTCGCTTTAAAGTCTTTGCCTTCAGGCGCCACATCGGGATTTGCAACGTTAAAGAGACGGCCGTAGAGACGGACTTCAGCTTCGAAGCTGTGCGTGACCGAAACCCAGTGAATAATGCCTTTTACTTTCACTCCGTCAGCGGTGGGTTTTCCGCCAAGAGTCACCGGATCGTACTCGCAACGGAGTTCCGTCACGTGTCCGTGCGCATCTTTAATGACCTCTTTGCAAGTCACGACGTACGCGTTGCGAAGACGAACGCGTCCTCCGGGCTTTAAACGGTGGAAGTCAGCTGGAGGATTCTCCATGAAGTCTTTGCGGTCGATCCAAACTTCTTTCGTGAACGTAAATTTGCGTTCGCCGAGTTCTGGTTTCTTCGGGTGCACGGGGGCGTGCAGCTCTTCCGTTTTGCCGTCGGGATAGTTCTCGATCACAAGCTTCACGGGATCCAGAACCGCCATCGCTCGGTGCGCGACGAGGTCTAAATCTTCTTTCACGCAGCCTTCGAGAATTTCGATGTCGATGATGCTTTCGGCTTTCGCAACGCCAATGCGTTTTGCGAAGTTGCGGATCGAAGCCGGCGTGTACCCACGGCGGCGGATGCCCGAAATCGTCGGCATGCGAGGATCATCCCATCCGCTTACGAGTCCTTCTTTCACCATTTGCAAGAGCTTACGTTTGCTCATGACGAGATATGAAAGATTTAAGCGCGCAAACTCGTACTGGTGCGGTTCGCCTTCGAACTTCGCGTTCTCGACCGTCCAATCGTAGAAGGGGCGATGGTCTTGAAACTCCAGCGTGCAGATTGAGTGCGTGATGTTTTCAATCGCGTCGCTCAAGGGGTGAGCGTAGTCATACATCGGATAGATGCACCACTTATCGCCCGTGCGATGGTGATTTACCTTTTTGATCCGGTAGAGCAGGGGATCGCGCATGTTCATGTTGGGCGACTTCATGTCGATCTTCGCTCGAAGGGTGCACGAGCCTTCTTCGAATTCTCCTGCGCGCATCCGGCGGAAGAGATCGAGGTTTTCTTCAACGGTGCGGTTGCGACCAGGAGAATCTTTTCCGGGCGTTGTGAAATCTCCGCGGTACTCGCGAAGCTGTTCTTCGTTCAGCGGGCAAACGTAAGCCTTGCCGGCTTTGATGAGCTCTTCCGCATTTTGATAAAGCTGCTCGAAGTAGTCCGATGCGTAGTAGAGGTCTTTTCCCCAGTCGAAGCCGAGCCAGCGCACGTCTTCCATGATCGATTCTACGTATTCGGTGTCTTCGGTTTCGGGATTGGTATCGTCGAAACGAAGATGGCATTTTCCACCGAACTCTTGCGCAAGGCCGAAGTTCAAGCAGATGGATTTTGAGTGACCAATGTGCAAGTAACCGTTGGGCTCGGGAGGGAAACGCGTTACGACGCGACCGCCGTATTTGTTTGCGGCACGATCCTGCTCGATGATTTGCTGCAGGAAGTTTGTGGCCGGAGCCGGGTTTGCTGATTTCGAATTCTGATTGTTTTTCGAGTCTTTAGCCGCCGTATTTTGCATCCCTCTTATCTATAAAGAATCTGCTTATTTGGCTAGAACAAGATCAAAGCTTTCGCTTTTGCTACATCTATGGGCTGGAGGCTATCGGGAAGCGGGGATGTTCCGGGAAGCCGTGGATCGATCGGCTTAAAGGTAGCGGCATTGAACCGACCAGAGTCGGCCTTCGAAGACTTCAAAAGGGGAGCCGAAATCAATAAGAGTGATCGCAGCTTGGCCCGCTTTGCTGCTGGGCGTATTTTTGGGATTCACCGCGCGGAAGTAAGTCGCGTGATAGGCGAAAAAGCCGTACTGATCGATGGATCCCGCGAAACGGCTGCGATCGGCTTCTAATTCGAGTTTTTCGGGAGACCAGAAAAGGCGTTTGACGCCGTCGTTCTTGCACGTTTTCGAAGCGCCCGTGTCGGCGCAGTCGGCCTCCCTCATGAGGAAGCGATTGGCGTGGAGCAGCGTGGTTGAGCCATTCGGGAGAATTTGGAAAAGGAGGACGAATTTTGGATCGTCCTTCGCAACCATCGAAACGGCCGAGTCGAGAAACTTGATTCTTTCTAGCTCCGCAACAGTCTTTTCTCCGCTCAAAAGACGCATCTTGGTTTCTTTCGCGTCCATCGCAAAACCATCGGCGTCGATCGAGTCTTTAAGGGTTCGACGTGCGAACGAGATTTTGGCAGGAAGTCGGCACGCAATTTCCCGATGCTCTTGAAGCATGCTCACAGCTACGGCCGTGTCCGCCGTAGCCCGGGCCTGCGTTACAGGCTCGAGGAGCGCTAAGGTTGAAAATGCGAATGCATACGCTTTCAAATCAGAACTCCGCCCGCGCGACTTCGAGGATTTCGCCTTTTTCAAGTGAGCGAAGCACAATGGCTCCTGCGGTTGAGTTGTACTCAATAACGACCGGGAGTTTCTTTTCTGGAGCTAGCGAAACTGAGCCGTAGACGCTGTAAGTTCGGCTAACGGTTGTCGCAGCTTCCGGGAAGTTCGTCGCAAGAGTTTTGAGGTTCTCAAGCTCTGCGCGCGAGGACTCCTGAATGCGGACTGTCTTCGCTCCATCTGTTAGGGCGAATCCATCAGGCCCTGCATTTAGTTTTACGGGCTTTTGGTTGCTCAACCCGAGGGTGCTGAAAAATTCTTTCGAAGTCGGTGATGCAGTTAATTTATATTCGGTTGAGCAATCAACGCATGTGACGAGTTCACGTCGGCCATCAATCGCAAGACCTTTTGCGGAGCTTTCTTTCGCGAACGCTTGATCGACAAGCTCAGAGCGCATGACTGTTTCCGGAGTGTGCGAGAAGCCGAGAACGTGTCCGATCTCGTGAATGAGGATCGATTCGACGGAATCTTTCACAGTCCAATCCGGAAACTTGGCTGCCTTTTCGGCTCCGTAGTAACCGGTGCCAACAAGTCGAATGTAGCCTTTGGACCACTTCATATCTCGGTACATATGAGTTTTGTTTACGTACGCGACTGGGAAATTTAATTTTTGTACGGCCTTGAGATCAGATTGGTTGCCAAAAATGGGCCCTGTGCCGAAGAAGATGACTAGGTCTTCATCGCCTTTGCATTTTCCGTTGAGTTGGAAATTGACGTTTGGTGCGAGGGGATGATCGGCTTTTGCGATTTTCTTGGCCGCGAAATACTCACGCCAGCGCGAGACGGCTGTTTTAAGGGCATTTGCTGCGCGCTCTGCGGGAGCTCCGAAAGATTCGACGTGGTTGAAGCAGGTGACGATAGGACGAGTTCCGTAGAACCAAGCGGAATGTGTTTTCTCGTCGTACGCGTCGGTGCCGATGCTCGAGCTCCCGCCGCCTTTCTTGGATCGTGCGGTTGCTTGTTCGATGATGAGGACTTCGGTCGGAACAAGTTCTTGTGAGGTATCAGCAGCCGTTGGTGCCGGGTTAGCGGCTTTTGCGGCGGATGATGAGAGCACTACGGCGAAGACGGCTGTTAAACAAACTGAAGTTAGAATTCCGTTTGGCTTCTTCATCGTCTTCATTCCTCCGCCATCAGCGGTTTTGCCGGAAGTCTGCTTCGTTAGTGCTCGATCAGATCGAGAACGAGTGTGCAGAACTCCTCGGGGTCATCTGCTTGGATGTGCTCATCCAGCTCGACTACGAAGTCAAGAATCCTCTTTCGAAGCGCCTCGTATGAACGTTTCGAGATGGTGAAGTTTGAAGAATAGTTCACCGCACGAGGGTCCGATAACTTTAGCTTTTCGAGGACCTTTAAGCGAGTCAAGACGCTCGCTGATTGGGCATAAGGCGAGGTTTTCTTTAAGTGAATGTGGTTGTCTCCGACTTCGAGTCTTCCGTTTATGGAATCGATGAGGCCCGTACGCGAAAGGAAATTAACTGCTTCGAGAAATTCGGCATCTGCCGCCCCGAGTTTTGCTTGGAGAGTCTTGGGGTCTTGGTACTTCTCAATCGTCACAAGCATGTGAATTGAAACGCAAAGCCAGTTTGAATAGTAGTAGAGGAGTTCGTCTTCTCTGAGCTCGCGTTTCTGGACAACCTTATGAATTTGCATTTGTTGTTCACGCTGCTTGCGGAGCTGCTCGCGAAAGAATTTCTGTAGATCAAAGGATCCGGCCTTACTGAGCATCACAAGCGTGATGAAGTATTGCGACTCTTCATCCGCGTGGTTGAAGAAGTGGTTCATCTTGTGGGCGTGCTCAAGGCTCAGATCGTTTTTTCCGCTCAAAACTTGGGAGATAAAACTCGGCTGACAGGATAAAAAATTCGCTAATTTGAGCTTCGCCCCGCGCCCAAACTCAGGTGAGCTCAGCCGTTCTTCAAGGTAAGAGCGGTAGTCATCATGGGTATAAACCAGTGATATTGAGGCCATCGGCGTCAAATTTAACTGCTTAGTTAAAAAATGGCCAGATATTTCAGCTTCCTTACCTATTTTCCAATAAAAACGGGGGTATAGTCCCTTTCACCAACTGATTAACTTTCATCAGAACAGGAGATGAAAATGAAAGCCCTAACCCTTACCGCACTTTTGCTGACCGGTTCTTTTGCGCAAGCGCAGACGACAAAAACCATCGAGTGCTCGTTCACCGAGCCCTTCTTCGCTCTCACGGTGGATCTCGAGAAGAAGACCGTTACGCGAGTAGAGCCCGATTGGGAAAACGATGCTGGAAAAACAAAGTCGACGGTCATCGCGCGCGGGATTCGCGTGAAGACGAACATGAAAGATGTTTTCCGTCCTGAGTACAAAATCCTCGCAGCCGACGGCAGCGTCGTTGCGGAAATGACTTTCGATAACGAAGGATCAAACGGAATGAGCGACACGGTCTTCCCATACTCAATGAAATACGATGGCATGCTCGGTGGTTGCTCTTCGGATCGCGTGAAGTCGGTTGAACCGCGCTACTAAGATGAGTGCCTGGCACCTTTGCGGGATGCGGCGCATCCCGCAAAGGTGCCAGGCACCCCCAAAAACTAAAGGAGAAATGAAATGAAAACTGCATTCGCACTCTTGATGGGACTTTTGGTTCTCGCTGGTTCGTCGGCTCAGGCCGCTGATGCGAACCGCGTTCGCAATCTTGGCTTTTCGAAAGACGGCATCTACTACGCGTTTATCGAGTCGGTTGTGCAAGATGGCTCTGGCTATCCTGCCGCTCGTGGTTTCGTGGTTGAAGTAGGTAAAAATAAACTCGTGAAGTACGAACGCGTGGTGATCCAAGACGATTCGAAGCCCGAAAAAGCGGCGATCGACGAAGTGATCAAAAAACTCGGACTTTCGAACTACCGTATCGATGGCAAAAACCTCGGCAACACATTGTGGGTTCGTCTTCCAACGGATCTCAGCGCTGCCGATCTCGCGCTCCGCTTTAGCACGAATTACTGGGTGGATGGCGGAGCAAGCACTCTTTCGCCGAAGTATCAGCTCCAAGTCAGCGAAGTAGAAGAACCCATGAAAGAAAGCTGCTTCGGTATGCCGTCGGCCTTGCTTTCGGTGGAACTCGCGAAGACCAACGGTGAAGGGACTGTCAGCCGGACCGTGCTTCAGAAAGACACGCGTCTTCCGAAATCGCGTAACTGCGCGCACTCGTATCAACCTCGCCAAGTCATCGAAAACAACGGAGCGATTGTCGTCATCGTTCGATACAGCACGATCGGCTTCGAAGGTCCGGATTGGGAACACATCGCCGTCACGGCATCTGGCGTTCTGAGCAAGGAGTAAGAGATGAAACACTTCGTATTAACAGCTCTCGTTTTTCTCGCAGGACCTAACGCCTTCGCAACGGGTGGCTTCGGCTGCCAGTACGACGAAGACAAAGTGAAGTTCGAAATTAACGGCGCAACTTCTCGAAGCTTTGGAGGGGCGATCGTCAATGCCGAAGGAGCGTTGACAGGAGAAGTCGGTGGTCAGGGTGACACAGACGTCATCAAAATCGATACGACTTTTAACCGCGACGATATCATGCAGTACTGGAGCACGGGGCGTGAGTTCAATCTGAACATCTACAAAGAATCAGATAGCGAGACCGAACACGCGTGGACCAGCGTGATTATCAAAACTAAGTCGAAAAACGACAATGGTGAGTTGAAGGGCACGATCTCAATCGAGCAAGGCAGCAACGCTGGCCGCTGGTCGATGGAGAACAAGAAAATCACCTGCTTCGTCGAGATGTAAAAAATAAGAAGGATATGAAAATGAAAAAGTTAATGATGTCTGCACTGACGATTTTGGCTGCCTCACCCGCGTTTGCTACCGGAGGCTTTAACTGTGATTATGATGATAGCCGATTGAAATTCACGCTCAACGGCGTAACTTCCAGAGGATTCCTGAATGCTGTCGTGGACGCTGAAGCTTCTCTAAAAGGGCAGATCGGCGGAAAAGGCGAAACTGATGTTCACGCCATCGACAAGACGTTCAAAAAAGCGGATGTGATGCAGTACTGGAATGCTGGTAACGAATTCCGCATCGGTCTCTACGTCGAAAATCAAGATCCGAATGCCCCACACGAGTGGACGACGGTGATGATTCAGACAAAAACCAAAGACGGCGAGAAATTTTCCGGCAAGGTTGAGTTCACTCATGACGGTGTTCGCGAGTCGGGCAAGATCACGTGCTTCGTTGAATAAGCAATGATCAAGAGGCTTCCGAGATCTTCGCGGTCGTCTCCCGAAGATTCTGCAGAACGGTGAGGTAGCCCGCAAGGTACTGCCTCATCGGGCCCCAGAGTAGCTCCACACGGCTCTGGTTTCCGATCGTTAGTTCCCAAACTCGCAAAGGGGCCGGGATCTCGTGAAAGAGTTCGGCCATCGACTTTTGATTGTTCAAATCGTACGGATGGTTCTTAGCGATCGCGCTGATGATGTCAGTTGGTGTCGCTCCTTGGCGCGCTAACCTTTGCGCAAGCTCTCCGGCCCCTTTGGTTTCCGCGATTCTCTCATCGAGTTTTCGAAGTTCCAGCTGTACGAACCTAATTTGATGTTCGACAAGTTCGCGATGATCGAGCAGGGCTTCAAGCTCAACGCGAAATGAGCGGGGTAGTTGATTTTCTTTTTGCGTTACCAATTCCGCCAGGCGTTGACCGTAGGTCTTGGCGAAATAGTAGACGACAAAAAACTGCTCTAAAGGTGCTCCAACGGGCGCTTTCATCAATTGACTCGCAAGTTCGATGAGTCCCGACCGCGTGAGTTGATAACGAGGGACGCGACCTGATTTTGTTTTCGTCGCGTGTCCTTCTTTAACGAGCCCATCCAGATAGCGACTGATCTGCGTATCGTGAATCTTCTCGTCGACATTTTTCGTCGTGGCATCGACCCAATTCAAAAACAGGCCAAGAAGAAACCGAACATCCTTTTGCCGGAAGCCTTCCGAAGCAAAATTTGAGTGTGCCGCGAGGCCCGCCGCCGCAAAATAGACTCTGTAGAGAGAGAAAAGATCCACCATGTCTTACATTGTAAGAGAAATCGGGGCTCACTAAAAGCCTTGGTCTCAAGATGAGAAATTGGCGAATTTCTGAAAGAGGCTGAGGACTTGATCTCGCCGCTCGCGATCGCGCAATCGCACGTCTCTTACATTGTTAGAACGTGCGACCCCAGAAAGAACGCTCGTTCGGATAATCTAATTTCAGATCAGCAAGTGACTTGATTTGGAGGTTAGATCAATGAAGACGATCAAAAGAATGTTCGTAGGTTTCTTTGCAAACTTGGCTCTCACGGGCTGCATGCCGGCCATTGAGCAGTCGATCGACGAAATCGGCGCGGACATTCAGAACGTGCAGTACGGTATCGAGGGATTTGAAGATGGACTCACGCAAGTCGATGCCGTTTGCGCTGAAGCTCGCAAAGGTGTGTATGGACAGCCGGTGCCCGTTACGGTTGGTGGAGTCATCGAAAATAATGACGGCGAATACGGTGCTGGTAACGGTGCGTACTCGGGTTCAAGAATTTCGGTCGTTCGGAACGCAGTCGGAAATCTTGTCGTCATTGGCGCAGGTGAGGGCGCTAAGGTTGAACTTCTCGAGAACTTTCGCGGAACGGCCGTCTTTTGCGGAGCTAGCGTCGGCGAAGTCCGCAATGTCCGGGGCTCACTTCTCGTCTCGCAAGGTAACGTTGGGCAAATCAACGGCTTTGACGGACGCATTTTTATCAAGTCAGGCACGCTCGAGACTCAGACATTCAACGGACTTGTAGGTCTGGTCGTGATCGAAGACTTGCAGAAGCGACTCTTTGCCGGCAAGGACGGCGTGATCCTCAGGCTCCGGTAAAAATCTTGGCGATCTTCTCCCAGCGCTCACAAGCGCCCGCGTGGATCGCGATTGGTTGATTCGTCCAAGGATGGATGAAGCTGAGCTCCCGCGCTTTCAAACAGAGACCGGAAATTTTTAGCTCATCCCGGAAGAATCGATTGTGATGCGAGTCTCCGTGCTCGATGTCTCCAAGAAGGGGATGGGCGATTTGGTCGAAGTGCCGCCGAATCTGATGCCAACGACCGGTACGAGGCTCAACTTCCACATGCGAGTATCGCGCCGTAGGATACTTCTTACCGACGGCGACCGGAAACTCGACCGTTGCTAGTCGTCGATAATGAGTTTTCGCATCGATCGGCTCGCGAAATCCTTTGATGGAGAGCGGAAAGTCGATTGTTCCTTCTTCTTCCACCCAACCGCGAGCAACCGCATCGTAGATCTTAATCATCTTGCGCTCGGCGAATAGAAAGCTGAGCGCGCGCGTTGCCTCTTTCGAAAACGCAAAAAGGACAACGCCGCTCGTTGGAGCATCGAGCCGATGTACGGGAAATACGTCTTGTCGGAACTGATCGCGCAAAAGGTATAGGCAGATCTTTTCGCGAGCTACGGGGTAGGCTGACGCTTCCGGAGGATGAACGAAGAAACCAGAAGGCTTATCGATCGCGAAAAAGTGGTCATCTTGATAGAGGATGTTCATCGGCTGAGCCAACTTAAAAGAACAGATTCAGTTTTTCAACGGAATGTAGTGTGCACCTTTCGGGACCAACCGCTTGCGGCAGACAAAGCTATAAAGAGCGTGAACGCCAGAGGCCTCATGTCTTCCTTACACCAGGCTAAAGAGGCATGAACTAGACCAGTTTCTCGGTTAGGAAAACGTCTACGCGCTAGGCATCTCGCAGGCGCATTCTGTCTCTCGAGCGCTGGGCTTGAGAAGGCGTCTCGGTTTGAAACAGCGAATTGGCTGCCAAGTGGATTTGGCGTTTAGCGACTTGCCCGAAGGTTGCAACTCTCTTCGAAGTAGGTGGCTGGGAGACCATGGCTGCCCGAGGAGTTGTTATGAAAGCCGTCCACATCCTTCCCCTGATTGCGATTGCGTTAGTCTCTTCGGCCGCCGTCGGTGCGCCCGCCGAGCCCGTTAATATCGACCCCGAATTTCTAAAGCCTGAAGTGACGGCGGTTCCGGATTTAAAACGGTTCCGGCAAAAAGAGACGACGATACGGGGTTCGACGGCCGTGATGATGCCGAACGCATTTTTGAAGCCAGCGCGAACCGAAACGATCAAAGGAAAGAAGCAGTTTCTTCCAGATCAATTCAAGGAAACGCAGAAGCTTCATACCGAACGCGACTCGCGCACGATTCAGCAGTTCACGCACGGGATGTCGATGGAGCAGGCCCAAGAGCCTTCAGTTAAGGCCCTCTTTGAGCACCGTGAGAACGTGAATAAGAAAAAAGTCTTGATCAAGGTCGATCTCCGCTCGAAGGAATTGAAGATGTACACGCCCGACGGGAAGGTCCATACGATGCCAATTGGAAAAGGTGGTCCCGGAAAACTCACCGAGCGCTTCATCGGATGTTATGACGTGAAGAGAATTTCTCCCAATCATAAATCGTCAGAGTTTGGTGGAGCTCCCATGCCCAACGCGAACTTCTTTGTCGATCATCGGGGTATCGCGATTCACCAAGGCAAAGTTCCCGGCCAATCTCAGGGATGCGTACGACTGGATAAGAAAAACTCGCTCTTCGTTATGACCACCATCAATAACCATCGCGATATCATCAAAGATCCTTACCGCGAGGGCAAAGAAGTTTCGGTGCCGAGCGCGGAAGTGTGCGTGGAAGGAGATGAGTCTCTTGTCGCGAAATCAAAACCCAATGCGAAGAAAGCCCCGACTCGTGCACAGGCCCAAGCCCAAGGCGACTCGACTCAGCGCCGAGTTTCTACAGCTCGCTGATTCGTTTTTCTGCGGGTCAGCCACCAACAAAGCGCAAGGCCCGCGATGAATCCACCGAAGTGAGCAGCCAGTGAGATGAACGGCAGTAAACTAATGAGTCCGTTAAGGATCAACACGCGAATGAGCGAACTTCGGGTTGGAAGAAGTGTCGAATCGAACCCAAGTTGAGGCGCTCGGAAAGTCAGATAGCAAAGCGCTCCTAACAAACCAAAGATCGCGCCTGATGCTCCAACTGCCGGCGTAGAGCCGAGCCAAGGCAACGCCCAAATCCCGCCGAAAACGCCTGTCGCAAAATAAAGGATCGCGAGTTTCCTCGTTCCCAAAAGTTCATTTAGAAGAGCGCCAAGGTCGCCTAGCGCTGCCATGTTAAAGAACAAGTGGATAAAGTTCGCGTGCAGAAACATGTACGTGAACACGCGCCAAACTTGACCGGCTTCAACCTCACTCGCCCGAAGATCAAAGAGTGAAGAAGGATTCATCCCGTTGTAATATTCGAGCGCGAAGAGTCCGAGGAAAACGGCGATATTTAGGCCCTGAAGAATTCCGGTGAAGCTCTTCCAAGACTGAATCCCGAGATAAGGTCGCTGCTTTTCCGGTTCGTATCCGAAGTGACTCCTAAAGTTAGCCTCAACCTTTTGCGCTTGGCCTTCACTGAGCGAAGGAATTTGCCAGATGAGCTGCGATGAATCACCGGACACAGCGTGAATGTCGAGGCGTAGGCTGCCCGGATGACGAGAAAAGGTGAGTGGCTGCGGGTGCGTAACATCGATGAATGTCTTCGCAGGCCAGCGGCGGCTGACCTTTAACCGATTGAGTACTGGATCCAGTTCAAGATCGTGAGTCATCGCCTGCAGGACCGCGGCGAGAAGCGCGCAAAACATCAACGCGATGACAATCCAGGGATGGACGGCTCCGTCGTTGAGAAAGTCGACAAAGAGCCAACCGCTGTAAATCAAAACTCCGAGTCTTGCGCCGAAAGCAAGTGCGGGTCGGGGCGAGTATCGAAGGAAAAAAGTGCGAGTTCGAACTTCGGGATTGTGATTGTTTTTCATCCTGGTTTGTCGTCGAGCCTGATGAACTCGAGCTTTGTCCTTTCTCAAGATGTAACAACGGCAAGCGTCTCACAAAGGAACGTTTAAAAAAAATTATATTCTCAGTTTTAGTCACGAGCGAGACGCACGGATGCTTCAAAGAAAACAGAGACGTTTCGAGAATCTTACTAGGCGGGTAGACGACTTGTTTAGTCGAAAAATCGCGGCAGTTAAACTCATTATGAAATCGTTAAGTTCATTCAGGCTGCTCCGATGATTTAGCTACAAGTTGTACGTTGCTGAAGGAGAGATTTGAAAATGGGAAATTGGACTAAAGGTATCAAGGCAAGACTTCTGTTTTTTGGGTTTGTTCCGGTCGTAGCGCTCGTTGCGCTCTCTTGGCTTGCGAGCTCGTCGATGCGATCGCTCGCGGCGGACATTGAGCTTTTAGGCAAAGGACGACTGCCGATTACCGAGAACGTCGGCGGTTTGCGCTCGAATATGAATTCGACTTTCCGCTTTGCTTGGCGCGCTCTCGCGAGTGACCAATCAAAAGAAGGTCGAGAAACCGCGATCAAAACCGCTCGGGATCGCATGGCCGCATTTGACAACGATTACGCTGAGCTCATGAAACTCCCAATCGTCGACAAAACCCGGGTGGCGATGGAGAAAGTTCCAGCTTCTTGGGGAAACGTTAAGAACGAGCTTGAAGATGCGTTCAAACTTCTTGGGCAAAACGACCGCGCGGCTGACGAAAAGGCCAAGCAGATCTTGCTCGTTAACCTCGGGAAGGCTGGATCAGAAATTTCGGCCATCCTTCAGGAAGTTGATAAGAACGCGTCAGAAAAGACGGCTGAAATCGTCGTCGTCGCGACAGCGCAGGCCGCAAAAATTGAGAAGGTGATTTTAGCGGCATCCATCTCTGTTGTTGTCGCCATTTCGATTTTTGCGCTCTTTATCGCAACGGGTCTCGCGAAGACGTTGGGCCGAATCGCGCAGCAAATCGGGGAGTCGGGCCTTCAAGTGGGCGCGGCTTCAACTCAGTTGAGCGGCGCAAGTCAGCAGCTTTCGGCTGGATCATCGCAAGCAGCCGCGAGCTTAGAAGAAACCGTGGCTTCTATCGAAGAGCTCTCAAGCATGGTGAAGCAAAATGCGGAGAACGCAAAAGAAGCCGGAGTCCTCTCGCAAAAGAGCCGTGAGACGGCAGAACTTGGTGAAGCTGAGATCAAAGGTCTCATCACGGCGATGACCGAGATGGGCGTAGGTGCAAAGAAGATTGAAGAGATCATCAACGTCATTGACGACATCGCTTTCCAAACAAACTTGCTTGCACTCAATGCCGCGGTTGAAGCTGCCCGTGCGGGTGAGCAAGGAAAAGGATTCGCCGTCGTCGCCGAAGCCGTTCGTAACCTCGCGCAACGAAGTGGCGAAGCTGCAAAAGACATCACTGGATTGATCAAAGAAAACGTCGAGAAGGCGCAAACTGGCGCGCGTTCGGCTGAAGGAAGCGGCGCAATCTTGAAAGAGATCGTTTCGTCTGCGAAAAAAGTCGCGGACCTCAACGGCGAAATCGCGTCTGCTTGCCAAGAGCAATCAACCGGCTTATCGCAAATTTCAAAAGCGATGAACCAACTCGACCAGGCGACGCAATCGAATGCGGCTTCAGCTGAGGAAGTTGCGGCGTCTTCTGAAGAGATGTCAGCTCAGGCTGAACAGCTTCGTGAGTTCGTTGGTGATTTGACAAAAATCGTGACCGGTTCAGCTGCTCGGAGTCATCACCCAGCGCCTGTTCATCGCGAGCAAACCTACGGCGCGACGAAATCGAGTGCGAAGGTGATCCCGTTTGAAAAGTCGAAGAAAGCAGACAAAAAGGCTGCCGACATGATCCCGTTCGGTGATGAAGTGAAAAAAGTCGGCACGACGGATGGATTCTAAGAAGGGGATGGAAAAATGAATGAAGCCATCGTGTTAGAAAAGTCCCCGGAAGTTATGGAATCACGTCCTGGTCAGTATTTGACCTTCAACTTGGATTCGCAAGTTTACGGTATTCCGATTAACGTCGTCCGCGAGATTAACCGCGTGGGTCAAATCACGCGGGTTCCGAAAGCATCGGGGTTTGTCGCGGGCGTGATCGATTTACGAGGTCGCGTAATTCCGGTGGTGAGTCTGCGGGCTCGCCTCGGGATGCCGCCGACGGAGCAAACCCATCACACTTGCATCGTGGTCATCGACACGGATGCGGGGCAAATCGGAATGGTTGTTGATTCGGTCAATTCGGTTGTTGAAATCAAAGAAGGACAGATCGAGCCAAAACCGACGGTTGGAAGCGAAGCCGATACGGATTTCATCACCGGTATGGCTAACGTCGACGGGAAAATCATGGTTCTGCTCGCGGTTGTCCGGTGTTTCTCTCGAGATTGTTTCGTTTAAGCAGATTCGCCGGCGCCGTATGCATTGCGCAATCGGCAAAGGTGAATTCATTGCTTCTCGGTAAATCGTAAAGATACGATCCTCCTCGTAACAACACGAGGAGGATCCAACATGTCAAAACGCTTAATCCTTAGCGCTGCATTCGCGGTGGTAGCGGCAAGCTCGCTTGCGAAGGCGCAAGAACAAACTCACGCGGCAGCCGATTTTTTTGCAACACCCGCCATGAAGCTTCTTTGCACGAACACGACCACGCCGACGGGTCGACCTGGGATGTGGGCGATTGATCGTCCATCGATGGCGGCTTCAGAGACAGCTCTCTTTTCAACGATGCGTCTGCAGCCCGTCGCGGACGGCGAATACGCAATCGTAAAAATCGATCGCGCTCAACCGGAAAGTCTTCAAGAGCTCATTCGCTTCCGTGGTCGCGTTCACGATCTCGAATATCGAGACGGTAAGGTCTTTGCGCTCTTCGCCGATCATCTTTTGGTCATCGATGGCGAGACGGGATCGGTCGAGAAAAAGGTAACGACGCTGGCGCCGGCTCCCGGTGGCGATCATCATGCCGATGCGCAAGCGATGGCCTGGATGGGCGAAAAACTTGTCATCGTCCACGGCACACGTGGGCTTGTCGTTTACGACGCGAAGGCGGGAGGGATGACGTTTGCGCATCCGCTCGGTCTTGAGGCGGGTGGGCAAATCACAAAAGCGATCGAAGTCTCATCTCTTGACGAGAATCGGGTCATTATCGTGGTCGACAATTTGACCGTGCGTAACGAGCCTCCGTATCCGTTCAACGGTCTGATGGTCGTTGACTTCAAAGGCTCGAACTTTATCGAGCGTTACGCTTACGATCGTAAAACGTCGGGCACGATCGCAAACGCGATCGTGAAAACCGCGGGCGATAAGATCATCATCAACAATTGGGGCGTGCTACAAACGACGAGTCTCACGACGATGAAGCAGGCAAAAAAAGTCGATGTGGCTTGGCAACCACTGCGGATCGAAGTTGATGGCCAACCGGAGTACGCGCAGTTGATGGGCGAGTTCTTCTACGAAGGTGGGAGCATTCACGCCTGCGCGCAAGTGAGCTACCGGAATCCGGAGACGGGGCGTCCGGTGCATAAGGGGACGATTTTGGTGACCCCGCTCCTCAAGTGAACTGGCGCACTTAATTGCAGATACGACAAACCCGCTACCGAGGCGTCGGTAGCGGGTTTTTTCATTTATGAGTCAGATTCTGAGCGGTTAATGCGGCTGACGCTACGGCCAGCAGCTCGAAAAACTGCAATAGAGTGCACCAGTTCGGTTAGTCCAGAGCGCGCCGGATATCGACAACCGGAGGCACCGCCACACCCAAATCTCGTCCGGGCCCTTCAAGAAGCTCGCGTGCCGTGAAGTCCATGCGCCGTTCGTAAGTTCGTTCGATTTGATTGCGAAGCTTCTGCAGAGCTTTGTGCCAGTAAAGTTTATCGGGATCATTGCACTGAGAAGCGACGCCACCGATGCCGCCCCAGCGAAGCTCTGGGCAGTGGTAGGGCGAGAACGACATCGACCAAAGCTTATCGATCACGTCGGTGAGCGTGAAGCTGACGGACGAGCCCGCCGAGTTTTTATAAGACAGTTTACAGCGCGAAACGCCTTTGTTGAACGACTTCAGCATGTCGCCTTTGAGATCCGTGCCCGAATAAACAATTCGACTAGAGCCTTCGCGGTGCATCTTCAACCAGCGCTGGGCATCGTCATGTAACTCTTTGAATGAAGTCTTGAGTCGAGCGTCGCGCGAAGGCGTGGAGTATTCTTCCCAATCTCCACTCGTGCCGTAGATGTTGTAGGGGAGTCGCGCGATGTGCGATTTACGATGGAAACCTGCCGCAACCGAGTCTTGCACGGCTTTGACGCGATCTTTCGTATCCAAACAAAGAGATTCCGTCATCTCGCCGATTTCCGTGATCGGATTGATGGTGACGTTTCCGCCCGCCATGATCGCGCGAACGTAGTCGTAGTACTCAAGTTCTTGGCCTTGATAGATGAAGCGTCCTTTGCTCCACGAATCAGCTGGATGCGTTCCGAAATATTGCACCGTCGAGAAATCGTTGATGTCACGATTCTTCGAGAGAACTACGCGTCCCGCCTGAACGGAGAGCGGCCGGAAGTTTTTGAAGCCAGCGCCCGCATGCGGACGTGAACGTGTGAACTTCATTCCGTACGATCCACGAGTGAGGGAGTTATCAGGGTGGGCATCGATAAAGAAGAGTCGACCGCTTCGACCGACTTTGTAGATGACGGCCACGTGTCCATTCGGGTCGTAGATGATGGTGCCAGGACGGATCCCTCGCGGATCGCTCTCGTCAGCGCGACGGATGTCGACCGAGTAGAAATCGGAAGGACGTTGATCTGAATCATACTCAGGGTGAACGCGGAACATCGCCGATGAGATCGTGTTCATGATATCGCGCGCAGTGGAGTTGAAGGAGTAGGGGCCACCTTTCAAATCAACACGGCGAGTGATGCGGTTTCCGTAGCTTGAGTAGCGGATGTCTTTGACCGGAAGCGGGCGTCCGTCGGGACTCGGAACAGCTTCAACGGCAGCCGAGTAAGAGAACGGTAAACCTTTTTTCATCGCGAAATACGCCCGAAGTGCGTAAGGGAGATCCGCGCAGTCGACGAGGAAGTTGAGATTTGCGTCGTCTGGCGTTCGCAAGAAGTTGCCCGGAGCTTTCTTGATACATTCGACTGTCGTGGAGCAAAGATTCTGCTCGCGTGCCTGGCCGATCGCCATCACGAATTTCGAGTAATCGACTTCATCCGCTTCCGTCCAGGTGCTGCGAGTGATCTTCCAGGTTTGCGCATGGGCTGCGGCTGAGACCAACAACGAAGAGACGAGAGTGAAAGTGAGAGAAAGCGTTGTGCGGAGACGACGTGAAAGCCTCGGGTGCTGCATAGAAGCGTCCTTTCGAGAGCAGAAATCATACGAGAGTCTTAACGATAGCGACGCCCTCGGGCCGACATCAACTAAAAAGCTGGGATCGAAGGTCCCAACCTCTAAGAACTGTTGTCCGTCGGGCCAAGGGCAACGCCTCAGTAGTTAGGAGTTGTGAGACTTTTCGCAGCTTATGTTGTTGGCCACTTTGATGTCTTTTGGTTTTCCGTTACGCTTAAGTTGATGCCGAAAAGCCAAGCTCCGCGTCTTTCGATCGAACTTGTTCCTGAAACATGCTGGATGTCGAACGTCCGCTCCTGAGTGACGAGCGCGGACTGGGACACGCTTCGCCGTGAATGCTATAAATCAGCAAACCATACCTGCGAGATTTGCGGCGGACGTGGAACAGATCATCCCGTTGAGTGCCACGAGGTTTGGTCATATTCGATGAAAACGAAGACTCAGAAGCTTGAGCGGCTCATTGCGCTTTGTCCGACCTGTCACGAAGTCAAACATATCGGCTTAGCTGAGATAAACGGGCGCCATCAGATCGCGCTGGCGCATCTGATCATCGTAAATGGTTGGGGAATGGCCGAACTCAAAGCTCATTACGAGGAGTCGTTCACCGAATGGAAGGCGAGAAGCCAGTTTCAATGGAAACTAGACCTCAGCTTTCTTGATCGCAAGGGCGTGAGGTACAAGCTTGATCGCGAGCCAACCCCGAGTGAAAAGCCGCGAGCAAAGGCGTCGGTGGCGGTGAAAGTCACCGCCCCGAGAAGAGGGAAGTCGCCTCTATCGAAGTCATCATCAAAGCCCTCACCGAAAGCCAAGCCAGCAACTTCGCAAAAGCGGGTGAGTGCTTCGTCGAGAAGAAAATCAGGTTAACATTTTTTTGAGAGCGGCTTTGTCCTCGTCTTTCAAGACCAGCCACTCGGGCGGAAGATGCTCGACCACGTACTTCCAGGAGTCTTTGACCATGGGTTTCGCGTGCGGCTTATCATGCAGGTCGCGAAGCAGGTTGAGATGTCTTAAAACGACCGTTCTGGTTGGCAGGTAAAATCCATCTTTATCTTTGCCGTTATTCTGAATGTCAGAAGCTTCGAGGCGTTCAATGAGAGAGGTGAAGTAATTTTGCAGGGCCATGCTCTATGCCTTAGCTAGGCCTTGGCGCCGAAGCAAACGTTCAGCGCCAAGGTATAATTTACGTCGTGGACCGCATCGCTTTTCTCTTATAACCGGCGTATGCGCCAATAAACGCACCTAAGAAAAGTCCAACGCTGATGCTACCGATTAAGAACTGATAAGGGCTTTTGCGAACATTCTTCTTCAAATCACGCTGGAGACGATTGCTTTGTTTTTTGAGCAATTTTTTCGATTGGTTCATCGTATTCGTCGCGCGTAAGAGAAGATGCTCGGCACCGGCGCGTGAGAAGTAACTCGGCGGCAAAGCCGGAGCACGCGAGTTCCGCGACCGGGATCTTTTTGCTTTGAGCGGCTTCGCAATTGAATTCAGCTCACCACTAAGAATATTTTCCGTAGCCATCACTTTGCTCCTTTGCAGGACCGCAAGATCAACGTGAGGTCAATCTCGCCTGAGCACTGCGCACTTAGGCGCCAGTTTAAAGGCGCATGAGATCACGCGCCAATTAACAAAGTGTTTCGAATTTGGCAGGGGAGCTTCACATTTGTAACTCGCCGATGTTGAGCTCCCCCTTTGACACGCTCGCCATTGTTGCATCTAAGACCAAACTTCGCGTTTACAGACGACCGTTGTATTGCGCAAGTTGCGGGACGGCGACCATGACACGCAAAGTGGCCGGTAAAAACCAGCGAAGCGCCGTCATAAGTTGCATGAAGTGCTCTTCTTTCTCAAACCGTTCGGGAAGTAAATCGGTAAACATGAGCGAGCGAGACTTTTCGTCCTTCGGATCGGTAATCATAGCGACGTGCGGTTCCTGGAGACCGACGGCCTCTTTTAAAAATCGGCCTAGAGCTGAGCGCGCGTAGCTGGGTAAAAAATCCTCAGGCGGATTGCTGACCATCACTTCACGACCTTCCTCGCCGGCAGCTTTGTTTTCGGCGTTTTCCTTGGATTCCGCGAGTGCTGATTCTTCAGCGCTGCGAAGTGCGCTGGGATCGCCGATGAAATTTCCGAAACGGCGGTAGGCCCAGAGACTGCCAAAAGTGAAAATCCATTCTGGCTGGCGAAGATCGTCGGGGCTGCCAAAAAGCGCGATCCCACAACCCTGCTTGAGGCAGTAATCGAGAGCGTGATGAACACTCACGGCATCGAAATCTTCGTTCGGTTTCGGGAGTGAAAGCGTGAGGTAAGGGAAACCATCAGGGCCGCGGCTGATTTGCGGCTCAGCCGTCACAAGGCTTGCGTGCGAAGCAACGTCGAAGAACTCTTCGATCCAAGCTTCATCGCGTTTTTCGCGTGGGGTTTTGAAAAGTTCGAAAAGATCGAGCGTGAGTTCTAAATCGCAATCGTTGTTCATCTCAGGATTTGAGCCGAGCGTGTCTGATTTCTGAGTGTCTTGTTTTTCAGTGTCTTGCATGGGTCTAAAAACCTTCTTTGGTCTTTTGCCTTTGGTCTTTTTGCCGTTGGCTTTGGCTTTGTTCTCTAGGTCAACTGACCTCACGCGATTGTCATAAGATCTTCCGCCAAGTTCAAGCAGCCGTTTGCGGAGAATCGGCCATCGACGCGCTAGCTTCCCCGCTGTTTAAGACAGGGTGGGCCGACGCTTGGGCAATAAATTCTAGAACGGCTCGATGCGTCTGCGATAGACTTTTGCCATGGCAAAGAAAACGGGTCTCGCAGAGGGCTACATCCACGGATTCACCAAAGATGAACAAGATCGCCTCTACCAACAGGCTCGAGTTCATGAAGAGGTCATCTTTCCGCAGATCGATTTCGGCAGCGCAAAGTCGATCATCGAGGTGGGAAGTGGCGTCGGTGCGCAGACGAAAATCCTTCTTGAGCGGTTCCCTCATCTTAACATCCAGTGTGTCGATGCTTCGAAGACGCAAGTCGCGCGCGCTCGGCAAGAACTCGAGAACGAGATGAAGTCAGGAAGAGTCAAAATCGACGCTGGTGATGCGCTTCACCTGAAGTACAAAGACAACGCCTTTGATGGTGCGTTTATCTGTTGGCTCTTGGAGCATGTCCAAAATCCGGTTGAGATTTTGGAAGAAGTAAAACGCGTCCTGAAATCCGGCGGCGTGATTTATTGCAACGAGGTTTTCAACGCGACTTTTTATGTCCACCCTTACTCACCCGCGACGTTGAAGTATTGGTTCGAATTCAACGATCAGCAATGGTCGCTCAAAGGTGATCCGTTCGTTGGGGGCAAACTCGCCAATTACTTAATGGAAGCGGGCTTTCAGAACGTGTCAACGAAAGTGCTTACGCACCAATACGACAACCGCATGCCGAAAAAAAGAGCGGCTTTCATCGACTATTGGACGGGGCTTCTATTGAGTGGTGCGAAGGGTTTAATCGATGTCGGACGCGTTACGCCCGCAATCGTGAAAGAGATGACTCGCGAACTGCAAACTCTCAAAGATGATCCGAATTCGGTGATTTTCTACTCTTGGATCCTTGCTCGCGCGGAAGTCTATTGAGCTCAAAGAGTTCGGGCCGTAGACTTTAACGATGAAGATACATTTGATTTCGTTTCTGTTGCCGATGATGGTTTCGATCACGACTCGCGCCGCGCTTGAGCCGTTGAAGGTTCAAATTGGCGGGGAACCGAGCACTCTCGATCCGGCTCGCGCTCTCGATCAGTATGCCTACGGGATTCATCACAACGTGATCGACGGGCTGTTCAAACAGGATATCGACGGAAAACTGATGAACGCGCTCTGCGAGAGCTATACGGTTTCCAAAGATGGACTCGTTTATCGTTTCAAAATTAAAAGTGCGAAGTGGTCAGACGGCAAGGCTGTTGAAATCGATGATTTTGTGACGGGCCTTCGCTATGCGCTTTCTCCAAAGACGGCTTCACCTACGGCCGATTTCTTCTTCGCGATCCAGAATGCACGGGACGTTTACCAAGGAAAACTCCCCGTCGAAAAACTCGGTGTCACGCGCGAAGGAAATGAACTTGTCGTGCGTCTTGAGCAACCGGATGCCTCTTTTCTGATGGAGCTGACGCTCGCCTCGGCCGGACCGCTTCGCAAAGATAAACTCGACGCAAATGGGGGCGCCTGGGATTGGAAGTTTCCAGTTACCGGCGATTACATCATTTCCGAATACAAGCCCGCAACGATCATCGGGCTCTCACCGAATCCGCACCGTCCGACAGTGGCTAAGCGGCCCGTGCAGATCCGAGTGTTTACCGAAGAGACGACGGCCATGAACCTTCTGGAGAGCGGGCACCTCGACATCATCTCGACCGTGACGTCGACGGAAGTTGCGCGTTTGAAGAAAGCGGATCTGATAAAAACGGCACCGAGCACCTCGGTCTTCTACGTCGCTTTCAACCATGAAAAGGCACCCTTTAACGATCTCGATTGGCGAAAGGCCGTTGCGGCAAGCGCCGATCGGATTGGTACGGCAAAACTCCTTCTGGGGGATGAGCCGGTCACTAGTCTTCTTCCATCCACGCTGAAAGGCTCTCTGACGTTCAAAGATCTTCCATTTCAAGAGGCGCAAAAGAAAGTTCGCGACGCCATTTCGAAAAGCCCGAAGAAGCCTACGGTGCGATTAGCTTACGGCAACTCCGCCTTCACGAAAACGGTCGTTGAAAAGCTTCAGCACGACCTGAAGTTGGCCTTGGGTCTGACTATCGAGCTTGAACCGATGGAGTTGAAAACGCTATTAGCACGGTTGAAGACCGATCCACCCGAGATGTACTTTCTCGGGATGAGCGCGGTCTTCAATGACCCTAGCAATCATCTCAACGCGTTTTCGTCATCCGTGCAGCCCAACTTTTCGCGTTACGTGAGTCAAGCTTACGAGACAACTCTTCAGAAGGTGAAAACTTCCCGGGATGAGAAAGAGCGCACGCGCGCCATCGAGCGAGCTCAGGAGATCCTCGTGCGCGAAGATGTGGCACTCATTCCCTTGATTCAGAAAGTTCAAATTTTTGGAGTCTCGAAAAAGGTCAAAAATTTTCGCGTAAGCCCCAACAAAGCATTGTTCCTCAGAGAGATCGAAAAGCACTGAGTTTGGCGGTTGTGGAGCACCCTCGTTCGGGTTTAGACTCAGGGCCGTTCCAAGGCGGAGCCTGAGGAGTCGCCATGTTTTTTGAAAAGCGCGGCCACAAGCGAAATCAGAATGCCACTGAGACCAGGGTGAAGATCGAGGAGATCAAGGCACCGGTTTCTGAGACGATGATCTTCATTTGCGAGAAATGTGGTCGAAAGTTAGATCGCAAGGACGCCGACGGCGAGAATTTAGCTCGCTCTCTTCAGAAAGCTATCAAGAAAGAATCGAAGCGAACGGACTCTAAGCGCAAGGTCCGCGCGGTGCTAACGGGATGCTTGGATGTTTGCCCTAAGCGCGCCGTCGCGATCGCAGTTGGTCAGCTCAGCGAGGCACCCCTAAAATTCTATTTAATCGATGAAGAAGAATTAGAAGGCGCCGAGATGCGCCTTCTGGAATTCGTTAGGCCCGAGCGGTGATGTCGATGGGCGTGAACGACGTGCCGTCGGACGCCATCTCGAACAGCTCACCCTTCTCGAGATCAAAATAAATTCCGATCAATTCAAGCCCTCGCTCCTCGATCGCCTGACGCACGAAAGGGAAGGTCTTGAGATTTTCAATCGATGAAGCAATCGATTGCATTTCGCAGTGCTGGCAGAGAGCTTCGAAATCTTCACCTTGGTGGCGAGCAAGTACGCGTTCTTTTGCGGGCTGAGCGATCTTCATCCACTTGCCGATAAACAAATGTTCGTCGGATTCTTTCGCGGTGTCTGACATCAAGGCGCGAATTCCGCCGCATTGACGATGCCCGAGAATGACGACGTGTTCGACTTTCAAACTCTTCACCGCAAATTCAATCGCAGCGCTGACCCCGTGAACACCGCGACCAGGGTCGCAGGGCGGAACGAGGTTCGCAACGTTACGGACGACGAACAGTTCACCAGGAGAAGCATCCGTAAGGAGGGCAGGATCAACGCGCGAATCGCTACATGCGATCACGAGCGTCTTGGGCGTTTGCCCCGTGGAAAGGCGTTGGTACAAAGCTTCCTCGCCCACGAAATAACGGTCGCGGAAACGTCTGAAGCCCGCAACTAAGCGTAAAATTTCTCTTCGTCCCATCGCTCGGTGCCCCTTCTGTTTTGTCTTTGAGAAGTAACATCAAGCATCAATTAAGGATTGAGTCAAGGTGACGAGAGGATGAGATCAATCTGTAAAAACTTGAACCCAACGCTGGCTATCAGCGCCAAGCCCTAAGCGTTTGAACTGGGGGTTCAGGATGTTGGCGCGGTGGCCTTCTGATCGCATCCAGCTGTTTAAAACCGAAGCAGCCGAGCTTTGGCCGAGGGCTATATTTTCTCCCGCTGTCATGTACCGAATGCCGGCGTCGGTGAGACGATCAAACGGCGTACGACCGTCAAGACTGTTGTGGCTGAAGAAATTTTGCGAAGCCATGTCGCCCGCATGTAGCTGCGCAACGTGGCTGCGGCGCGCTTCGAGGGTTAACGGCTGAAGACCTGCTGCTTGGCGCGTTTGGTTTACGAGCAGGCAGAGTTCAATGAGTTCAGCCGAGTCGATCGGCTCAAGACCAGTTTGCGTTGCTTCGCAAACAGCGGACGAAGGCTCGCGGGTGACCGACGAGCCTGCTGACGGCAAGTTGCTTGAGCCGCCACTGGCGCAGGCGCTCGAGGCGAGAAGCAGGATTGATGTGAAAAAGCGGAGGCTTTGGTTGGCGAGCATCATCAGGGTCTCCTGCGGTCTTCTTCGGAAAGCTTTCCTGCAGATTCGAGGTCGAAACTCAGAGAAGCAAATCTTCGGCCGGAGTCGGGAACGAGCCATTGCTCAATTGTGGAAAAACGAAGGAAGCGGCTAAGTTTTTGGCGACGTTTTTTGACTCCCGAAGTGAAACAAATTCGTGGTTCGTCCTTCGAAACGGAGACGTCGAGCAAGAGTTTGCTCGAAGGATTGAGTCTCAGAATTGCTCTTTGTTTGCGCAGGGTAGGAGGGCGCTGAATTTGGCGGGCCGAAGCCTGAGCTCATCCTGCGAATTTCTGGCGTTGTTCCAGAAGGAGGAGTGCAGCGATGGCGATCTCATTCTCTCGGATTATACCGCTTCTTTCATTGGTGATCGTCGGAGCGTTGTCATCAGCGTGCAGTGATGTGAATTTCTCGGCCGTGCAGAAAGATTCTGGTTCGCCTGGTGCAAATCCTCTTACCAATCCTCCCTCGACTTGCACGGATGTCGAGTCGATCTATCGGCAGACGAAAATCCTCTTCTTAGTGGATGCATCGGGTTCAAACGTGCAGACAACCGCTAACCAGGGAAGCAACGGATGTGGAACACACTACTGTACGCCGCCCACGGATCCGCAAAAAGAGTTTCGAGGCGGGGCGATCGGCGATTTTTTCCGCCGTTATCGTCACAAAACAAATTTTGATTGGAGCTTCGCTGTCTTTCAAGGCACGAGCGCGTTTTCGCTGATTCAAGGCGGAAACAATCAGAATCCGGTTTTTGCTTCCAAGCCCACACCTATGGGCTACGCCATTCAAGATTTCTACGGAATCGAGGATAAAGGTGCGACGCCTTACAAAGCTGCTCTAGCTTTGGCGAAAAGGGCAGTCCAGGCTGATCCAGATTTGAACGCACCTTCCAAACCAAATTACTTTATCATCTTACTGACGGATGGATTTCCAACCGACTATTACGACCAAAATGGAAGTTATGACTCGCAAGCGCTCTCCCGCGATGTGGATTCACTCTTAGGTGTGGCTCCAGGCCAGGTGAGCTTAAGCACGATCTACTACGGTCAATTCAATGATCCGAACGCGATCACGCTTTTACGAGGTATGGCGAGTAAAGGCTCCGGGCAATTCGCGAGCGTTAACGATCCCAATTCGGGATTCCGAATTGACGACATCATTCCAGGCACTCAACCCAATTGTCGCTAGATCTTATTTAGTCGTTTCCTGAGTCTACGCCCACGGCACAAAGACGAGTTTGACGAATTCGGAATCCGCCGCGTCTTCAGATTCTAATCTCACCGCCGATCTAGAAGAGAGGTGGTGAATTCATGAATCACGGTTTAAACAAATTTAGCTTAAACGCAAAGCTCATGTTCGGCGCGGCGTTCGTTTCTTTATGTTTGGCCGTGACCGGCGGGATCGGAGTCTTGTCGATGACAAAGCTCCGCACGACGCTCAACGAAGTTACGGACGTGAACCTGGTCAAGGTCGAGGTTCTCTCGGACATCCGTTACTACGGAGCTGAGGTGGCTCGACTCTTTCTTCGCGCGTCCACGCCGGGTCTGCCTTCTACCGAAGTCGAGCGTCTCTCCAAGAAGCTTGAAGAACACGTTGAACTCGTTGATAAGGCGGAGGCCGAGTATCTCAAACTTCAGCAGGCTGAAGGTGAGAAAGCTCTTTTCGACGCTCAGAAAGCAAAGTGGCTTGCTTTTGTCGAAGTCGCGCGCGAGGGTCTGAAAGCCGTAAATCAAGCAACGAATTCTCCTGATCCGAAGCTTCGCGAGATGGTTGAAGTTTTCGCAGCTAAAACGGTGCCAAAGGCGAAGGTCGAGCACAATAACGCATTCGACGTCTTGATCAAGTTTCAAAAAACTCAAACGGCAGCCACGCGCGAGAACGCCAGCGTGATGACCGAAGCTGCCATTCGCACCTCGGCTGGCCTAGTAGTGATCGGCTTCATCACAAATCTCGTTCTCGGTGCGTGGTTTGCTCGGTCCATTTCGCAAGCGTTGAATGGAATCGCGGCTCGGCTGTCGGCAGGCGGGACAGAAGTTTCGGCTGCAGCAAAACAGGTTGCGACAACAAGTGATCTCCTGGCGTCAAGTTCCGCACAGCAGGCCGCTTCGCTCGAAGAGACCGCAGCTTCGCTTGAAGAGATTACTTCCATCGTCGCAAACAACGCGGCAAATGCACGTCGTGCGGCAGAGCTCTCGACTTTGAGCAGTGAGAAAGCACGAGGCGGGGAAACGCGGGTGGCAGAGCTTCTCTCCGCCATGTCGGAGATTTCGGCAAGCTCGCGAAAAATCGAAGAGATAGTCAACGTGATCGATGACATCGCTTTTCAGACGAACCTGTTGGCATTGAACGCGGCCGTCGAAGCTGCGCGTGCCGGCGAGCAGGGACGCGGATTTGCAGTCGTCGCTGAAGCTGTTCGTGCGCTTTCTCAGCGGAGCGCGACTTCGGCGCGCGACATTACGAACCTGATCTCGGAGAGTTCGATGAAAATCGAGCGAGGCGTCCGCACGGCCGACGCTAGTGGTGCAATCCTGAAAGAAATCGTTGAATCAGTTGGCGAGGTCTCGGAACTCAACGGCTCCATCTCGCAGGCTTGCCAGGAACAATCGCAAGGCGTGAATCAGATCAGTCAGGCCGTTCACCAATTGAACCAAGTGACCCAAGAGCAATCCCAGACATCGCAAGTTGCGGCCGAGACCGCGCAGATCCTCCAGGATCAGTCGGCAGCGCTCCATGAAACGGTCCATGATCTCGAAAATACGGTCCGCGGGCGCGCGGCACGTTCGATCGATTTTGATGGACGAGTGAGTGGTCCTCCAAGCGTCCCATTCTCGCACGATCCAAAGGCCCATAACTCCGCGAGGCGCGCGGCTTAGTTTCTACCATTAGGTCGTTCGAATTTCGCTCCGGCCGCACGCTCAAGAAGCGCGCCGTTCTCTCTTTGATGCAAGTTCAGATGAGAGCTGGGCTATCGTGAATGGCTTCATTAAAATTGAATCGATGCGTTTGACGACGGACATCGGTAGAGCCGCTTCAGCGTTTAGGCTCGAAACGATCAGCGGCGTTTTATGATTGAGGCTTGCCGGGTCCATCAACTCAGCAAAAAGAGTTTCGGGTGTGTCAGGCTGAAGCTCGGGATCAACGAAGATGAACGCGAATTTTTGATTCGATAGTTTTTTGAGCGCTTCGCGAACGCGTGTTGTGTGAAGCACGCGAAAACCAAGCGTCGAAAGGAAGGAGCCCATGATCTGGGCTAGCTCGGAGTCTTGATCGATCAGAAGGATGGTGCCTGTTGTTTCCATTCTGATTAAGATTAATCGAAAACGGCAGAAGTCGAAAGGAGAAGCAAAGCCAGATGTCGGTCGGGACCCACTTACTACCACTGCTCCGAGCTCTTCCTCCATCGATGGACGCGATCAAAACGCGCTTCGAATCCTTTTCGTACACGTCGCTTGCTTTCTCGGTCGCGGAATTCACTCGACTCAACCTTCCGCAGGCACCGCGGGTGGCGCTTTTGCCATTTACCTCTCGAACTTCGCTCGAGCGGCTGAGAGAGGATATCAAATCTTTTTTCAGCGTTTATCCTGATGCAGGGACTACGATCTTGGGCCTGTATTCCGGCAAACTTCCATTTCGCATCAATGATCTCTACGCGATTGGGTTAAAGGGCTTCTTTCAAGCTCCGCTCGAAGAGGAACTCCTAATCAATAAAGTTTGCGAGCTTGCACCGATCACCGTCGATCAAAAAGCTATCACGTTTGATCAACTGATACGCGTCAACATCATCGAGATCGAGCGATCAAAAGTGGTTCCTTATGATCTTTACGTTTATCTGCCGGTTAACCGAAAGACGATACTTTATCTCGAGCGAGATTCTCTTGTTGATGAAAAGCTCGTAAAGAAGTTCAAAGAGAACAGCCACTACAACTTATACATTCGGCGCTCGGATCTCGGTGCTTATCGCGAACATGCGAGGCAAACGTTGAAGGAGTTTAGCGATGATCCGGCTTTGACGGCTCTTGAGAAAAGTCGCCGCATCGCGGGTCACATCGGAGGACTCATTGGCGGCTTCTTCGCCGAAGATGATTTCGAAGAAGATGATGCTAAACAAATGCTCGAGAATCTTAAGGCGTTTGTAAAGGACCTCGCCGACACCGATGGTCCAAAAAAAGATCTAGAAGAGAAGGTGACTTCGTTTGCCGCCCAAAAGCTAACGAGCGCGTCACACAGTCAAAATGTTGCGGCATACTGCGCGCTATTTGGTTTAGCACTGGGGTTGACTGAGCCCGAGACGCTGCGGATCGGTGGTCTCTTGCATGATGTTGGTTTGGGGGAGCTCCCTCCCGATATCGCTGGCCGCGATCGTCGAACGTTGAGCCCGGATGATCTCAGTCGCTATCAGCTTCATCCCAACACGGGAAAGATGTCGCTCGTTAAAAAGAAAATTCAAATCCCGAAAGCGTCGTTAGACATGGTTCTTTACCATCACGAGCATGCGGATGGATCAGGATATCCGTTCGGACTTAAAGCGGAAGAAATTCCGCCCTACGCGAAAGTTTGTGCGTTTGCGGATGAGTTCGATAAGCTCACCAGCATTCGACCTGGTTATGCTCAGCTCTCTCCGGCGGAAGCGATTAAGAGAATCGCGGGTCTCGATGGGAAGCCCGCAATGGCGATCTATGATGCTCGATTTCATGGACCGCTCGTTGAGCAGTTTTTGAGAGCAAACGATCAAAAGAAAGTCGAAGCTGGAAATTTGAAGTTGGCGAGCGTAGGGAGCTTGAAGGGTCCCGTTGTATCGCTTGCACGGCTGTTGAAGACATCCGAGTTTGCAAAGCCTGATTATTTGCCTCAGCTTTCTTTTCAAGATCGTCGACGCCAAGAGGCGATTGCGGATCTCTCCGAGCAGCTCGACGAACTCTTTAAGCGACGGGTCCAGGACCGCGCGCGAATCTCATCTTGAGAAAAACACGTTAGGATTCGGTGAGTCGTCCCGCCTTGGCGCAAGGCCAAGGTCGTGGATTTCGTTTTGTGGGCCGTGATGCGGCCTTCAGGCCTGAGTTTATGCGCAGTGATACCGATAAGTCTTAAGGATAAAAACGCACAAACCTAGTTAAAGACATGAGAATTCGGTTTCCGATTCGCTACAAATTCTTGGTCGTGACGACGCTGCTTCTCGTTTTCAGCGTTGTCTCCTACCTTTTTCTCGCATCGCATATTTTCCGTCGCGACAAAATCGAATTGGTTTTTGATTTGAATCGAGGAGCCGTTTCCGGTTTGGCGTCGGATGTGAGTACGCTTTTTCGCGGCATAGCGGACAAGATGAAGCTCGCGGCTGTTCTCTCGCTATCTCAAGAATCATCGTCCGAAGCTTCGCAGCGATCAAAAGCGCTTCTGAACGATGTTTTACAGAATGATTCGAACATTGTTTTCCTTGCGGCCAGCTACGGCTTCGGAAAGATCGACCACGTGTTTTTCGCGGACAAAGAATTTAGCGAAACTTACGGTTTGAGCGAAAAATTCTTCAAAGAGGCTCTCGCTCAAGAGCGGCCCTATCCGTTTCCGGAAATACAAACCGCGGGCGAAGCCGTGTGGAACGCGACGATTCCAAATGGCCCGCCCTTGATCGGTTTTGGAAAAAGCGTCGTCTCCGACAGTGGCGGTCGTTCAAGGCAAGAGCGGGCTCCGTTTGCGATGATCGCGTTTGTTCGCGCGGACAAAATTCTCCAATCGTTTTCAAACTCGCGATTGAATGAAGTCACAGCCGTGAACCGTTTCGGTGAAGTCTTAGTTTCGGCTGATCCGTCTAAGATGGCGACCGCGGGTAAGCTTGCCGGACACCCGCTCTTCAAAGCCGCTACGGCCCCGAACATCCGGACCGGAGTCCTGCGCTTTGAGCACGAGGGGCGTGAGATCCTCGGCGCTCATTCCTTAAGTCATGGCGGCAAGATCGTTATCCTCTCGCAGGTCGACGGGCGCCACGCGTTCTCGGCGGTTGAATCGCTTGTTCAGCGTTCGTTGGTTTTTGCGATGATCGCGGTGACCTTAGCGTTCTTGGCGGCGGTGTTTTTCTCGCGGTCGCTCACGCAGCCGATCCAAGCGCTCGTTGAAGCGACGAAGAAAGTTTCGGCAGGCGAGCTTCAGCCAACCATCGATGTGAAAACCCGTGATGAAATCGCGCTTTTGGCGAGTTCCTTCAACTCGATGTTGAAGGACTTGTCGGCGTCTCGCGAACGTTTGGTCGAGGTCAATCGTGATCTCGAAACTAAAGTCAAAGATCGCACGCGACGGCTAGAAGAGCAGAATATTGCGGTCAAGAAAACGCAGGAAGCTTTGCTGCAATCCACCCGCATGGCGACCGTCGGTGAAGTCGCGGGTCGTGCCGCCCACGAAATCTTGAATCCGTTGACGAGCATCGTAGCTCGTTTGGAAAAAGTGCGCTCGAGGATCCAAGATGTTCCCGTACAGGAAGTCGAACTCGCAAGCGGCATCGTGAAAGCTTGGCAAGACGACGTTCTAAACGGTGGTTTCGATCAGCTTGTCCAAAATTGGAAAGCCCCTTCGCAAATTGATCAGACGAAATCCCTGTGGGAAGAAGATCTCGACAACGTTCGCCGTATGGAAAACGCGGTCAAAGGCGAAATCGCGGCGCTCGTTTCAGATATGGATTTCGTTTTGAAGGAATCCAACCGCATCAACAAGATCGTTCAAGACATGCGGGCGCTGACTCGCGTGAAGGGTGATTTGAAAGCGCTGTCGGGACGCGATTTGTTGCGCGAGGCTGTGAAAGTCATGGCTGATCTTGCGGAGATGCACGGAATCCAGATCGTGGAAGAGTTTGCCGATGCCCAAGATCAGGTGAAAGTCGATCCTGATGAGTTCACGCAGATCATCACGAATTTGCTGAGAAATTCCATTCAAGCCGTTCGCGCTAAAAAGCAAGGTGACGCAGCTTTCAAGGGACGTATTTTGGTGCAGACGCAGGTGAGTGAAGGGCGTTTGCAGATCGAAATCGCCGACAATGGCGTCGGCATCAAAGATGAGCATAGAACGAAATTATTTGAAGTGCAGTTTTCCACGAAGGCACCGGATGAGGGCACGGGACTCGGGCTCTCCATCAGTCGGCGCTTTATCCGCGCTTTCGGCGGGGACATCGAGCTTGCCCGCTCGATGCCGGGCGAGGGCTGTGCCTTCAGAATCGAACTTCCATTGGTTAGCGAAACGCAGAGGACCGCCGCATGACGACAGCAAAAAAACTTGCAGACAAAGTTCAGACGGCCGTGGATATCGACGGCAGGCTGAGCCAGTTGCCGGAACGGAACCACCGCATTTTGGTCGTGGAAGACGAACATGGAATCGCGGAAGCGTACAAGGACATCCTGGTGCCGAAGGCGGGCAACGTTTACCCGATCCAGCGCTCAAGCCGCGTCGTCGGAAACGGCGGGGCGCCCGCGCCCGCGACGACCAAACCTGCGGAGCGATTCGAGCTCACCATCGTTCACAATGCTGAAGCGGCTTTCGCCGAGGTTCAACGGTCGATTGCGCAGAAAAAGCCGTTCACGATGGGATTCTTCGACGTCCTTCTTGGGCAGGGTATGGACGGAATCGAGTTGGTGAAGCGGATTCACGAAATCGACTCGGATATCTTCGCGGTTTTCGTCACGGCTTACAGCGATCGCAACGTTGACTCGATTCAGTCGCTTTTAGGTGAGCAAAACTCCAACCGCTGGGATTATTTGAACAAGCCATTCACTCAAGGCGAGATTCTGCAGAAAGCGCGCAGCGGCGTCGCGATCTGGAATATGCGTCGTGAAAAGGACATCAAAGATGAGCATATGGCGAGTCTCCAAAAACATCTTTTGGAGAACGAACGTTACGCGACGATGGCTACCGTTTCGCGCGGGATCGGTCATGAGTTCCGCAATATTCTGACTTCGATGATCGGAAAAGCGGAGCTGTCGGAAAACTTGAAAAGTATCGAGCAACTTCGCGAAACGCTTCGTGGAATCTTGGGTTCGGCTCACCGTGCGGCCGAGATCCTCAAGCGCTTTGATTCGCTCCATAAAGGTGGCGATCACCGACTGGCGAAGCGTTGGATGTTTGCGCACGAGCCGCTTGAAGAAGCGGTGGCGATGCTCTCGCATCAGATCAAAACGAACAACGTTCGCGTTTGTTGGATCCGCAAGAAGAGTTGCCTGATCTACGGGAACGCGACGGCACTCGTGCAGGTGTACGTGAATTTGTTGATCAATGCGATGCACGCGATGGGTACCAGCGGACAAATTGATCTTTCGGTGGTTGAAATCGCCGGCAAGATCGAAGTGAAGTTCCGCGACTACGGTCCAGGCGTGGACAAGAAGATCGTCGAGAAAGTTTGCGAACCGTTCTTCACGACAAAAGGTGAAAATGGCACGGGGCTTGGTCTTTCGATTTCTAAAGAAATCATCGAGACGGATCACGACGGGAAGTTCACGGTCGCAAACCACGAAATCAAAGGTCTTGAGATTACGATCCACTTTCCGGTGAAGGAAGAGGAAGCCAAGCCGGAGTCGAATGGTTGAGTTGAACGACTATTCTCATCTCTTAAGCCGCGTGCGGGTCCTCGTTGTCGAGGATGATGGGATGGTTCGTTCAATTTTGGTGGAATACTTGGAGTCCTGGGGATTCAAGCATATCGAAGCGGCCAATCACAGCCGTCACGCCGCAAAACTCTTGGCGGATGAAAAGCAGCCATTTGATCTCGTGTTGTCGGATTGGCAAATGCCCGATGTGGATGGCCTCGAACTCCTGCGAATGGTGCGTCGAATTCCGTTTCGCAAGGACACGAAATTTATCATGATCACTTCGCAAGTTCCTGAAGAGCGCGTGAAGGTCGCTAAGGCGATCGAAGCGGGCGTGGATGCTTACGTCGTGAAGCCGTTCAAGGGTGAATTCCTGCGCCAAAAAATCTGGTCCATTCTCGGATGGGATAAAGCTTCCGGTGGGGGAAGCGATGCTGCTTAGTTGGTTGCTCATTTTCGGTATTTCTCTGGACGCTCGTGCGGAGACTGTCGTGATTTCGCTTGGTGATCCCGCGAATGTTGAAGCGGGCACGGCGATCGTGAACACGGCAGCCGGGCGGGTTGAGCCGCCGCTGCAGGTGGATCAGTGGGATGATGGTTCTCCAGGTGGCTTTCGCGCCTCTGGTTTCACGGTCGGTCGGGGTGAGCATGGAAAGCTCGATGCGACGACGCTTCCGAACTTTCATGAGGGTGTATACTCCGGTGACGGTGTGATCAATATCAACACGGATTTATTTCCGGTGTTGAAGTTTACTGACGTGCACGTGCCGGCTG
>SXGS01194441.1_pt1 | contig 43627 bp, 29 predicted proteins | sample 3174681 | NCBI WGS metagenome assembly SXGS01 (sample SAMN11356861, study PRJNA531348) | freshwater metagenome | isolation source: freshwater sample F1-80 | place: China: Fuxian Lake, Yuxi | collected 2017-12-25 | reverse complement strand
CCGCGCGGGGTGGCATAACTCGCCACCCCGTTGTCGTTTGCGCCATTCTCGATCACTACCGTGCGAATCGCCACGCCTCCCCGCTGCGCCGCATTCTGCGCGTTTGGTGAGCCGGATTCTGCGCCGCTCGCGGCTCGCTCGAAATGCTCGTCGGTCGTTTGGGCGTAGTGCTTCAAGCTCACCTTTGCGTCGTGCCCCATCCAGAGCGCTACGACGTGGACCGGGAACTCTTCGAGCAGTTCCGTCTCTCGGCTCGACCGCAGGTTGTGGAAGAGGCGCGGCCACGGCTCGAGCCCTGCTCGCTTGATCAACTTGCCGAATGACGTCCGCAGGTTGCACGACTTCCATCCTGTTGGCCGCGCGGCCTTGGCCAAGTGGTTGCCACCGATGACGTGCGTCTGGCCAGGCTCGGACAACTCGCGGGCCTCTTCCAGGTGCATCCGCAACTCGGGAAATAGCGGAACCGTGCGGCTCTCTTTGCCTTCGTAGCGATCGGTCTTGGGCGACGGAACCGTCAGCCGCCCTCGTTCCCAATCAATGTGCCGCCATTCAAGCGACAGAACTTCGGAGGGGCAGCGTAGGCCGCCAAACCGGGCCAGGGCAATGATCGTGCGCCAGATCGGGGTTGCATGGTCGAGAAGTTTCTGCACCATCTTGAGGTCGATGAATCGCTGGCGAGCGGCGACGTTGGCGGTCGGAATCTTCACCTCGCAGAACGGATTCACGTCGATCAACTTGTGCTTGCGCGCGACGTGCAAGAAGCTTCGGGCGAATGAGAGACGTTTGGCCACGGTCGCGAGCGCTAGGTCCTGGGTAAGGAGCCAGGCCTTGAATTGATCGCCATCTCCGGTCGTGATGGATTGTAGCGGCTTATCTTCGCCGAAGAACTCCGTCAGGTTTCGGCATGGTTGCTGCCACACTTCCAGCGTGGCGGGTTTCACGTCTGGGCGTGAGAGGATGTAGCACTTGAGAAACTCACCCAAGATCGCCCGCTTCGGAGCTTCCACGAGTCCCACCGTGGCGAGCCGATCGCGGAGCTTGGTCCCGATCCCCGTCAGCCAGACGGCCGTTTCACGCGGGATGGGTTGGCCGCCGATCTTCGCTCCCAGTAATGCCTCGACATGCCGGCAGATGCTCTCGGCCGCCTTTCGGTCGCATTTGCCCAGGCGAATGGTCTTGCGGACCTCGTCGGGGCCCACAAAGAGGATGCGCTTGCGTCCCTTCGGATCATTCACGATGCTTGCCATGGTTCATTTTCCTTTCGTGCCGGGCTTTCGGCCCAGCGTGATTGTCAGTTGCAAAAAATCGCCCAGGGCATTCAAGGCGTCTATCGAGAGGCCGCGATGCCCGTTGTAGAACTTCGCCAGGGCGCTCTCGTCGATGCCCGTCGCCTTGGCAATCTGGTATCGCGTCAAGCCGCAATCATCGATGGCTTGTCGCAGCTGGTCGGTCAGCGGTTTGGTTCGTTTATTGGCCATGGTCGTGATCCTACGCGGTACTGGCCAATATGTCCAGCACATTCGACGGCTATTACCCGGGGTGGTACGGGCCGCCGTGCGTCTGTGTTTTCGGGAGCGTCTACGCTGTCTACGTCTACGAAACCCCGTTTCATTCGGGTTTCACCGAGGTTTCGTAGACGCGGGATGGCGTAGAAGGCACGAACACCCGCGCTGGCCTGCCGCCCTTTGTAGTCGGCGGCGAGTTCTGCCAGGAGCCGCGGCCGGTCTTCGCAAGCTCGTCCAAAGCCGTCTCCGCGGCACCGGGGTCCTTCAGCCAGCGGCAACCTTGCTGTACCTCGCGGGCCGTCACGGGGCCGCCCTTGCGGCCGATCCAGTCTAGCAGCCGGCGTTCATCGCGTTCCGTGTCTGACTCGTCCAGCATGGCGTAAACTCGCAGGGCTTCGTGCTTGAACCACTTCGCCAGGGCGATCCCAGCGTTCATGCCGGCCGCGTCTACGATGTCAGCGTCCGCGAGGTTCGGGTCGTTGGCCGCCCACCGGACGAAATGAATCACCAGGGCCAGGCGGGCTGCATACTCCTCCAGCTTCGACCATGCCGCCGCCATGTCGCCGGTCAGATCCGCTTGTTCGACGTTGTGGGCGTTGTAGTACGCCTTCCAAGCCGTCTTCGCGTCGGAAGACAATCGCACAAGGACCGGCCGGGCGTCGCCGTCGTCGCTGACCGTGCCCGCCAACTCGTAGAGCTGATCGAATAGCCGCACCAGCTCGGCTTCCGCTCCTGGATCGATGTCAGCCTCGGTCCATTGCTTGGCCTTGCGGGGCGGGCAGGTCAGCAGCAAACGAGCCGCCAGGCCGGATTCGCGATGCTCGATGCTCAAGGCACGTTGAAGGATTACCGGTTGAATGCCGCCGGACACGCAGACCGCCGCTTGGGGAACGTGGATGGTGCGCGGGATGCCGGTCTTGCGGTCAACGATGATGCTCTCGGCGTTGAACATCGACAGCCAGTTGGCCGCGTCCGCCCCGCCTTTGCCCTTGGCGGCATAGCGGTCGAATGAACCGATCCAGCCCGCCAACTCATCGCGGGCCAGCAGCAAGCCGCGTGGGTTTGCAAGCAGGATCGGTGCAAGGGCTTCGACGGTGGTATCGCTGACGACGAACCGCACGGCCTGGGGCGGATCCGGCCTCGATGGTGGGTCACCGGTTGCGTTCTTCGACCGCTTCCAGGCCGCGTAGTCCTTTTCCCATCGGGCGAATTCAATCTCAAACTCCTTCATCGCTTCCATGTACCGGTCGAGAGCCTTGCGCTGCCGCTCGCGGATAGGCCTCATGACCAGCTTGAAAGCCGGCGTCTTGGCTGTGCCGCTCTCGCCGACAATGGCACCCCAGAGGATCGGTGGGGCCGACCATCCTCGCTTAAGTTCGAGCCGGCGCGTGTTGCCGATGGCCGCTGCGACGGCTGTGAGCAGCGGCAACGTCAGGTAGGATGGATCGCAACCAATGGCTCGCGCGCCGGCGTCGACGAATCCTCGGATCGGATCAGGGAGTTTATCGACCGGAAACAGCCGATATGCATGATCCTCGGCATCCGCGGGCCGCCACGGTTCGACGGCGCCGGCCAGGGCCTCGATCTCTTCCCGCATCGTGGCAGGTTCGGCCGCTTCACCGTGGGCACCGAGCCATTCCACGATGTCGCCACGGTCGGGCAAGTCGGGCAGTTCGACAATGCGAACTGTCGGTGCCGGAGTCAGCTTGGCCAGGATACCGGCGACGGTCTCACCATATTTGCGGCCAGGCCGGTCGTTGTCCGGCAGGATCAAGATTTCCTTACCGGCCAACGGTCGCCAATCGGTCTTGGCAACCGCCTGGGAGCCGCCTGACGAGGTCGTCGCCGTGAAACCGATGGACCGCGCCGCGTCCGCTGCTTTTTCGCCCTCGACGACGAGAACGCGGTCGGCCGCCGCCAGATCGGGCAGATCATACAACGGGTGCGGTTCGGGCATTGCATTGATGCGCCAGCCGTCGGCGTACAGGGCCACGGGGCGGATGTCCTTGCCCCTTGGTTTGTCCCAGCGTACCACCACCCCGACGGGTTCGCCGTGGACATCGAGATACGTCCAAAACGCCGCCTTCTTGCCGTGCCTCCGCTCCAGTTCGGTCACGGCAGCCTTCGCGGTGGAGTAGGTTTGCCCAATCGCCTTGGGCTTGGCTTTCCTCAGAGGTGTCGGACTGGCCTTCGCCGGGAACAGGTCCGCCAGCGTTAACCCAACGGCGGCCAGGACCGCCGATGTGTCGCAACCGGCGTGGCACTTGACCAGCGCTGTGCCGTCGTCGCCTGCCGCAACGCTCAGGCTTGCCTGCTGATCGTCATGGGCGGGGCAGCGAGCCGACCAGCCGTCGCCAGACTTCTTCGCGCCCGGCAATTTCGACAGCAACAATTCAACGGGAGTCATTCGCGCCCCCTTTCGCCTCGTTCGCTTTCTGGCTCAACCAAGCTTGCAGGTCGGCAAGCGGATAGAGGACCGTCTTGCGTTTGCCGTCGCCGACGCGAACGCAGGGGATATGCCCGTCCTTGGTCAGTTGCCACAGAAGGCGAGGCGAGATGCCGAGCGCCTTTGCTGCTTCTCGCGGTCGAAGCGCAAGAGGAGGAAGAATGTCGTTCTGCTTCGCGTTTTCGGTCATGAAACGGCCTCCAAGAAAAACCTTCAGAATTCTGTTCAAGCTGCGCTTGAACCCTCCCGCGACGCGAGGTAAGTCACTGACCCTACGATGCATCGCGATGTCCGCGACGCCGCATTCCGCAACACCGTATCGGGAGATTCATCATGGCCAAGAAGAACACCACCAAGCTGAAAGTCGTCGCCGCCCCCGCCAAGAAAGCCCAGGCCAAGCCGAACGCGGAGGCCAAGCCGAAGCGAATGAGCGCGATCGACGCCGCCGCGAAAGTACTGACCGACTCCGGCACATCGATGAACTGCCAAGAGCTGATCACGGCGATGGCCGAGAAAAACCTCTGGACCAGTCCCGGCGGCAAAACGCCAGCAGCCACTCTTTACAGCGCAATACTCAGGGAAGTAGCCGCGAAGGGCAAAGACGCCCGCTTCACCAAGACCGAGCGCGGCAAGTTCGCCGCCAAGGCGTAGCCCGCCTACGCCACGGTTCGCCCACGACGCCGCGTGTCGCGGCGTCTTGTCGTTGGTCGCGTTCCTCGTCACGTTTCCACCTCCGTCGCCAAGGACGCCAACGTGGGCGGTCCGTTGGCTACCCCGCCGTCGCTTGCGTTTTGCTGCGAGTTGCCCCTATTAGGGACCTACCGGACGGGACCGCGAGTTGTAAAGCAAGTTTGGAGAACTCCGTCCGGATCCTTCGGCGTTTCTTGCCGCACCGCAGCTCGTATATCCAGAATCCGGCGACGGCAACCAAACGCGGTAACCTGTGGAAATGAAGGAGCCGCGCGGTATGGCACCGAGCGGCTCGAAAAAGTTGGAAGATTTTTTTGAAGCGGTAACTTGGCGGCAACCGGTTACCGCTATTCGTCATCGTCGCCGGAGAAGGGCGAACGCATCAAAAGTCACCTGTATTGTCGCGTCGGTCTTGATTGGGACAAGTGAACAAGCCTACGATTCCTTCGGACTTCGCCCGCTTTCCGGAGGAACGCATGGTTGCTACTACTCGCGTGGGTTCGATCAAGAAGCAATTTCGCTCGCTGCCGGACCCTCGGGGCGTTGGACGTTCGCAGATGAGAGGAGCAGAGTCCAAGATGAGGGCGGTGTTCCCAATCTTGTTTCAGCGTTCGCCAACGGCAAAGTGGCAGTGAATATCCGCCTCCAATGCAGCCAATTTGCTTCAGGAATGTCCTTGCAATTCGCAATCTGCTACTCGGCCAGGTTTGAGAGATAGTTGATCAATGCGATCTATCGCGACAGAGCGCGGCAGGCAATTGTCCATCGCGTCCCGCCTATCGGGCTTGCCAGGCATAAGCCGTCTGCGAATTGCCGAGGAAGAACTTGGCGGCGGCACGGTCTCCCTTGGAGGTGAAGTAATCATGCACAATTCCGACCACGGTGTCGTAGGGCGCTCCGCCATTGGACACGGGCCAGTTGCTGCCAAAGATGAGTCGGTCTTCACCAAATAACACCCAGAGAGCGTCGATTACCGGGCGGTAGTATTGCACGGCACGCGGCGCCTGTTTGTGGCCGGTCTGCTCAACGAGGGCCGAGACCTTGCAATAAACGTTCGGTTGCTTTGCGGCAGCCTCCATTCCTTCGCGCCATTTACGCGGCGGCTCTTTGCCGTCGATTCGTAGATTGGCGGCATGGTTGATGACGATCCGCAACTTCGGCAGTTTCGCGGCGAGAAGTGCGACATCCGCAGGCATGTCGGGACCGCCGTTGACATCGAGCGTGAGGTTGAGATCGGCCAATAACTTCAGACGCTCGATAAGATTCCCCTTCAGGCCGACTTTCACGTCGTTGTGCGAGATGCGGATGCCTCGATAGAGCCGATTGGCTGCGAAGCGACGAAGGTTCTTTTCAAAATCGTCGGATGCTGGATCGAGTCGGCCGATGACGCCGACAATAAAGAGATCCTTCGCAGCCAGATCGAGCCACCATTGATTGTCTTCAAGTACCGAACTCGCTTCGACGATGATGCAGCCGACAACGCCGTGCGGGTTCGACAGCTTTTTCAGGTCGGCAGGCAGGATGGGACGCGGTAGCGGCTTGCCGTCCTTCGGCCGAGGCGGTGCAGTTGGCCGAAGGGGATCGAAGAAATGGACATGGGTGTCGAGGACGCGAGGCTTCTGCTTTGGCGAGTCCACAACAAACTTCCCGCTCTCGGGCTTCTCGATGGCAACCTTCTTGGCCACCGGCTGCTGGGCCAAAAAGGAAGCTGCCGCGACCGTGACCGTGAGAACGACGAATCCGATGGTTCTCATAATTCCACCTCTCGAGATTCAGGGAACGAAGCAATGGAGTCCTTCTCGCGAGCCCACGTAGAGCGCCCCGAGAGCCAGGGTCGGCGTGGAGGTCGCAAAGGCGTTGCCGACCCTTTGCTCCCACACGATTTTTCCGGTGTTGACATCGAGGCCGACCAGGCGATTGTGGGCCAGCGTGAAAACCACGCCGTTGGCGACAGTGCTCGAAGCCTGGATACGGCCGCCCAACGGTGTGCGCCAGCGAACCTTGCCGGTTTTTCGCTCGAAGGCGTACATCATGCCGGGCCAGGTGCCGATGAAGACCGCGTCCTCGGCCACGGCGGGCGAGGCCACGATGTGGGAAGTTACGCCAGGATCGGTTTCGGTTTTCCAGCTCAGTTCACCGTCCGTGGCTTTCAGGGCGTAGACGTGTTTGTCGTAGCTGCCGAAGTACACCTGGCCATCGCGAAAGGCCACTGTGGAGTTGACGAGCGAATCGGTTTTGAACTTCCATTTCAGCTTGCCCGAGGCGGCGTCCAGCGCATAGGCATGGCCATCGTGACAGCCGCTATAGAGGACGCCATCGACCAGCGTCTGGGCGGCGTGAACTCGACCCTCGGTCAGGTACTTCCATTTGACATCTCCGGTGGCCCGGTCCAGCGCGTAGATATAGCGATCGTCGGAGCCAACGTAGACGTGCCTGCCATCGACAGCGGGTGAAGCCCAGCCGCCAGCCCAGTTGCCCAGGTCATAGGTCACGTCGGCACGAATCAGTGGCTGGTCCCAGACCGTCTTGCCATCAGCCGCTTCCAGACAGACCATACGGCAAGTCTGCTGCTTGTCTTTTTCCCGGACCCCTTGCTCGCCGTTACAACAAACATACACGCGGCCATCGACCACCGTGGGCGACGCATACACTGGTTTGCCGAACATCCGCTTCCAGCGAACCTTGCCGGTGTCGGCGGCGACGGCGTAGAGGTGGCCGTCGTAGCTGCCTACATACACCGTACCTTTCACGATCGAGGGAGAAGAATTGACCAGCCCGATCGGCGCCACCCATTTCTGTTTGAATGGCGGAGTGATCATGGCCGACGAGACGCCCGTCTTGGCGTCATCACCGCGAAATTGATTCCAATCTTGCGCGGATGCCAATGTGGTCCCGACGAGAATAACCAAGATGGCCCATGGTCGCGTCATGATTCACCTGTTTTTCGAGAAAGGGCGAAGGCCTACTTCTTCCTCGCGAAGGGCTGCAGATAATGCCCGTAGGGAAGGAATCGCGGGCGTTCGTCGGCCGACTTGTCGATTCGATACATGAGATACGAATTCGGTCCCCACTTGCCTTGCTGGTGCAGCCAGACCAAATCGTCCGCCGTAATGTGCTTCTTGAGGCCGTCGGGATTGCCGACGGCGAAGAACCACATCTTTGGATCGGAGACCGCGGCATACCGCCTCGTCAACTCTTCGTCCAGGGGCTGCCCGTCGCTGCGGTGCAGCCAGGAGTTCCAGTAATAGAGCGGCCATTTGTGTTTGTTGGTCTCCGGCGTGCGATCGGACACGCGGATCATGTATGCCGTGAGCGTGCGTTTCTTGTCGATCTCGGGCCGATCCTTCAAAGCTCCCTCGCGATGGCGAGCGTAGTGATCCATGCCCAGGTGTGCGATGACGTAGACGGTCTGCCCGGCTTCCCAGTTGATGTTGCCGCCGTAGCGGGGGTCGCGATCCGGTTTTTCTTTGCGGGCAGCCAGGCAACGCTCCATCTCGGCTTTCTGGTTGCCGGTGGATTCGTCCATGCCCACCATGGGGAACATCGGACTGATCTGATTGCCGCCGTGCACGGTGGTGCCGCGCGTGACGATCCAAAATGTCTTTCCATCGAACAGGCGCGGCCCGGCGAATTGACACTTCATCGTCACGATCGGCCTGGTCAGCGTTGGGCGATTCGAGATCGGCTCGACGTAGCCCCAGGTCTTGACGGCATGCACCTTGGCCGTGAAATCGACGAAGACCGAGCGCGTGCCTCCCTCGGCCTGGCCCTTGCTGAATCCCTTGCCAAACTCGCAACCCGTCGCCGCCTCGATGCGTACCCAGGCGTCGTTGCTCTCAAGTTTTTGCCAGGTGTAATGATCGTAATGACTCACCAGTTTCGTGTAGAGATGCTTGCCCCGGACCACGATGCTCTCCTGGGCGATGATCGCCCGCAACCGCTCCTTCTCCGCGGGCTTGACGAAGTAGACCTCGAGAATGTCCGCCCGTCCCTCACCTTGTGCTGCGTAATCGATGGCGACCTTATCGCCCGGCCCGAATGGGTAGGGCTCGAGCGAGAACCAGACCCAAAACCGGCTGCCGTCAATCAGGTCGTCGCCGGTCAGGTTCGCCGTGAACGAACCAAGACTTTTGGCGCGCACCGACAGTTGGTACGTCTCCGGGATCCCGTGGGTGTCCCGATAAACAACAGCGACATGATGCGACCCGGCGCGTGGTGCGGCACAGAGCAGCGTTCCCTTTCCCTTCGCATGGGCAACGTCCAGTTGATATGGCTTGGCGGCCCGAGCTGGCCCGATTTGCGTTAGAACAAGGGCGATAACCAGAAGGTTCGCCATCAGGAGACGTTGCAGCTTCATCAATCACCTCTCTCGCTACGGACGACCTTCCGCTTCCTTGACCACGATGCGCTGTCCGGGCTTGATGTTTTCTCTTGTTACACGCGTTCTTGTCGCTGGGAAGAACACCTCGACCCGGTATTCGGCGGCTGGCGTCTTTCCCAGACCGAAATGAGCCTCCAGCGGTGAACAACGACAGTAACCCGAACCAGACTGAATCTGCCGGAACCCAGCCAGCGTTTTCTTGTCGCCCCGAGATGCAAAAACAGAAACCTGCGCGCCGATGCCGTCCATATGGCTCTTCGATCCGACGGCCTTGACGCGGAGCCAGCTTTTGTCGTCGGTGTTGTTGCGATAGAGCACGGCATTGGTGTAAAAATTGACGAGGAGCAAGTCCAGATCGCCGTCGTTGTCGAAGTCGGCGGCGGCCACGCACACGCAATTGGCTTCGTGATGGACGCCCCAGGCTTTGCCGACTTCCTTCCAGGTGCTGCCGTCGGGACGGGTCCAAAGGGGATTGCCCCCCTTGTGGGTGGCGAATTTGTTGCCCGTGGGGATGGCATCGACGCCGACGTAGATGTCCACCAGTCCGTCATGGTCGAAGTCTTCCAGAACGGCATCGTGGGAGAGGGCTTTGTGCTTCAATATCTCCGCCATCACCGGCGGGAATTTGCCGTTGCCCTCATTCCGGTAGAGGAGGTTCGGCTCGACGGTAGTACCTTTCTTGCGGAGTTGTTCCTCGGTGCTATTGAGGCCGCCGAGCCAGGAATCCGTGGTGACGAAGAGGTCAAGCCGGCCTCGATTAAAGACATCGGCGAACACGCAGGCGACGGCGGAGGCCTTGCGATCCAGTCCCGCTTCCGTGGTGATGTCCCGAAACTTTCCGTTCCCCAGGTTCTTGAAAAGCGCGCTTGACTGGGAATACAAGCTGGTGACAAACAGGTCGTCCAGTCCGTCCCCATCGATGTCGCCAAAGGTGCAACCGAGATTAGCCCGGTCCGGCAGGGCGACGCCGGCGGCCTCGGCAATATCGGTGAACGTGCCATCGCGGTTGTTGCGGTACAGCACGTTCGCCCCGTACGGGCAGGCGATGAACAGGTCCAGCCAGCCGTCGCCGTCGATATCCGACCAGGCGCAGCAGCGCGCCGGGCGATTCAGCAGAACACCAGCCTCCTTGCTCACCTCCTTGAACTTGCCCTTGCCCAGACCTTTGTAAAGGCGACTCTCCTTACCCACAGGAGTCGCCTTGCGGTTGCCCTTCTCGAATTCAACCGAGGCGAGGTATATGTCAAGAATCCCATCGCGATCAAAGTCGCCCACCGCCACGCCCGTACCCCAGCCCAGAAAAGATTCCAGCCCCGAGTCTTTCGTGACGTCGGCAAAGCGAAGGTCGCCCAGGTTGCGATAAAGCGCCACGTAACGTGGGCCGAAGCAGACGAAGAGGATGTCGGGCAGCCCGTCGCCGTCGAAGTCTTCGATGGCCACGCCGTGCGGCATCTGCGTGCCGTACTCGGGCCGACCGGGTCGATGTTCGACATTGAGCTTCAGTCCGGATGCCGAAGTCACATCGGTGAACCGCGGAGACGGCTGCTGAGCCGCGGCAAACGAAAGGGCGACCATCAGCGCGGATCCGCTTGCTAGCCATCTCATTGGTTCGCTCCTCAAGGCTTCATCATGTCCACATTGATCTTCAGCGGATTACGGAGAATGCGGTCATAGCGATTCAGCGTTTCCGGCTCGCCTTTGCCGCTGTAGTTGTGGAACAGGACGACCGATTGCGTGCGCCATTCGCAGCTCTTGGGCAACTGCGCCTGCGGCAGCCGGTGCAGTTTGCCCGCCAGCACTCGGCCCCAGTAGTTGTGCGCGGGGCCGTTGACGTGGATGAACGACATGGGCGGGTCCATCTTGACCTTGCCGACCGCCGTGTTGTGATACTGGGTATGAATCGTCGCCACGGCCTCGGCCGTTTCGTCGTGGTAAAAGGTGATCCAGGGGCAATCAGGCTCCAGTTCGATGATGCCGTTCGCTTCGACCTTTGTCCCATGCACCACGCTGCCGATGGGGATCAGCTTGCGCAGGTCCCAGCCTTTGACCTTGCCGCTCTTTTCTTTCCAGAGGGCTTGATTGAAGCCAAACTTGAAACCGAACTCGTCATCGCGGAGGAATTCGACTTCGTAATCCTCGAGAGTCTTCATTTCCGTGTCCACGACGATGTACGGCTGATGCGCGTACATGGTGTAGGTGACGGAGCAAAATACTTCCTTGTTGTGCGTGAACGACCCCCAGCGTTTCAGCTTGAAGAGCACGGGGCCTTTCTCGACGACGAAATGGGGCGGCGGGTCCCAGTAGTGCGTGTATTCCCAGCCGCGGTCGTGCCCTTTGTAGGGAGGATCGAAGAGCCGTTTGCGGTTGCGCAGATCGGGGCCCCAGTGGACCTTGGAATCCTGTTCCCCACCGACGAAGATGAATGGCTTGCCAGTCCCCTTGAGGAAATTCAGCTTGCCGATCTGGCCGGAGCGCGGATGAAGATCGACGCGGATGTGTTCGTTCTGAACGGTCAGCCCGAAGGGGCGCGGCGGCTCGATCTTCACGAAGCCGGTGACGGGCATCGTCGTCAGACCTACGTCATAAGTCGGCGGGTCCGCCTTGATATTGTCGAAGTAGACGCGGAACGTCTTCGTTTCCTTGGCCTTCAGGTCCGCCGGAAAGGTGAGCCGGCCGACGACGCCCGTCTTGTCCGCCGCCAGCCCGTGTAGCTGCGACGGCACTTCGCGTCCGCTCGGAATCTCGACGACGCGCACTTCTTTTCTCAATCGCTCGATGGTCATGCCGTCGAAGCGGATCTCGACATCTACCGGCTCCTGCTGGCGCGGCAATCCGCCGGGTTCCTGAACTTGGACCGCCAACCATTTCTTCCAATGCTGCTCCCACTTGCTGGGTGTGGGTTGAGCCTGACACTGAGCGGCGAGTGTGAGCAGGAAGCAAGCGCACACCAAGGGGTAGAAACAAGCTCGAATCATGGCCTGATCCTCATCAATGAACCCGGTTATTTTCCTTTTCCGCCATGATGTCCGTGGTGCGCTGGCATGAAGATGGGGTGGTCGCGGTTGCCCCGAGCCACGAGGTAGGCAACGAGGTCGAGCACTTCTTCGCGCGAGAGACGATCGAGCAGCCCCTTGGGCATCAGCGAAATCGGTGATTTCACACGCTCGTCAACGTCGCCTTTCTTGATGCTCAGCGGCTTTCCCTTTGCAAGCGGGTTGTCGATCACCTGATACGACTCCGGTGTCTCTGCAACAACCAGGCCAGTAATGGTGCGGCCGGAGGCAAGGGTGAACGTGTACGAGTGGTACTTCTCGTTAATTCGTTTGGATGGTTCAAGGAGGTCGACGAGGATATCGAGGGCGCCAAGCTTGGCGTCCAGCCTGGCGAGATCCGGGGCGAATTCGACACCTTCGCCATTGAGCTTGTGGCACGCGACACAGTTGGCGACCTTGAACACTGACTTGCCAACGTCGAACGATCGCTTGGCGAGCGTCTTGACATCAGGCGTCAATTCGTCAACGGTCCACGCATGGCCTTGCGTACTGATCTTGAGGAGCGGGTCCTTGATCGCCAAATTGGTCTTGGCGAGGTAGGATTCCGGATTGGCCTGATAGGCGGCAAGGTCGTCAACAACGTAGAGCGATGCGTACATCCGTCGCCAGTGGCCTGGATAGGTGCACACAATCGGGTAGACGCCCGGCTTTTTGGGGACGTCGAAGGCCAACGCTTGCGATTCGCCTGGCTGCAACAGCTTGCTTCCCAGAAGGACGTGCGGCGATTTCGGAATGAAATGGCGTTTGCCGGCGTCGGCTTCCTGAGCCGTCGTCTCGGCCAGCATGCCGATCTCTTCCAATGTGCCCGGTTTGACGATGGCGAGATTATGCGGCATCGCGTCAGTGTTCGAAAATCGAAACTCGACCGGCCTACCTGCCTCGACCACGATCTTGTCGCGATCATAGATCATTCGTTCGAAGACCGTGCCGATGGCGATGACGCGAACATCGGCGTTCTTTAGACGCAGCTCGATCTCGGCAGCCTGCTGGGGAGGGAGGAGCTTGGCGAGTTTGCGCGCGAGATTCAGCGCCTCCTGTGCAGAAGTTTGCGTCCGTTGCTTGGCGGGAAGTTCGGTGAATTGCGCGACAAGGTTATCGACCAGCGAACGCACTTCTTCCTTGCGCCAGTGCTTCTCAGGAATATTTTTCAGGATGGCAATGGCCGCCTCGCCCTGCCGTCGTGCCTTGACCAGCGCAGCCACGTCGCGCACGATGTCAGCCTCGTGATCGGGGATACGCGGCAGGACGGCCAGAGCCAGGGCGAGCGTGCTCTCGTTTTTCGAGTTCAGCAGTGTGCTGACATGCGGATAGAGGGTAGCGCGGGCAGCAGGCGATTCAAGCATCTTGGCCGCGGCGAGCACATCCGCGAGGCGCGCGTCGTTGCCGCCGGCAAAAGAAAACACATCATCGGCGGACGCGTCGGCCGTCATCCAGCCGACATAGGCCAGCCGGCGCGCTTCCGCGGTCCTGCCCTGTGCAGCCAGCTTTTTCCAGCGTGCCGAATGGGGACGCAATTCTTCGGCGGTTTTCATCGCGACAAAACGCGTAATGCAGTTGAGGCTGGTCGTTTCACCTGCCGCGTCCAGCACGTCACTCAAATCCATTGCCAGGACCAGCGGCACCACTTTTTTCGCGTCTGCCAGGCCTTTGAGCGCGGTTTCGATGTGCCCCGTTGTCGCCTCGGTGCGGGCGAGGACGGCCCGGTAAGAAGCTTCATCGGCCCCGGGTTGAAGCAGTTTGTCGATGCTCAGGTTGCGTAACGCGTATTGCTGAGCAGCAGCCGAGAGCTTGCCGGCCTTCTTCGCGTTGGCAAGATAGCTGTCCACCTTCAACGATTTTGCGGCTTCCTTGAGCACGAAATCAAGATGGGCATCGGTAGGCAGGACGCCCGCGGCGAAAACGGCCTCAGGCGCGTCGGGACCGTTGTAAAAGGTGGCCGCGATCGCTGCCTCGGCACGCACGCGCGGATGGCTATCACGCGCCAATTTGACCAGCAGCGGGCTGACATCTTTGACCTTCCCATGCCAGTCACGCAAAACCCGCGTGGCCGCGGCACGGGTGTTCGGCTCGGGCGATTGCAGCACACGCCGCAGCAAATCCTCGTTCACGACGTGCAACATGGAATGCACAAAGAGCGCTTCGAGAAGCGGTTGAGCGTGGGCGGGGTTGGACGGATCGAGCTTGGCGGCGAACTTCGCCGCGGCCGCCGTTGCCGTGTGTTCCGGCGGTTCGGCCCCCTGCGCCACCTGATAAGGATGTCCCACGTAGCGCGTCAACTCGATCCGAGCGCGATAGCGGATGTCGTCATCCGGCGAGGCGAGGTACTGCACGACTTGGTCCACCGGTTTGCCTTGCAGGTTCACAGGTTTGCGCAGCGGTTGGCCGTCCACAGTCACGCGATAAACGCGGCCATGCCGATGGTCGCGATTGGGGTCGCGCAGGTTGTGTTGCAGATGGCCGATGAGCGGATTCTGCCAATCCGTGATGTACAGCGCCCCGTCGCCGCCGATACAGACCGAAGTGGGGCGGAAATTGGGATCCTTGGAAAACATGATCGGGTCGATGGGCGTGCAGAAAAAGCCGGAGTCGCGATCGACGAACTTGTTCTGAGCGACCCCCTGGAAGCCGATGCAGTTGGCGATGAGCAAGTTGCCTTGCAGTTCGGCCGGAAAATGACTGCCGGCGATCAGCCCCGTGCCAGCGACGGGGCGAATCGTCTTGGCCAGCAGCGAGCGTGGCGTGCCGCGCGGAGGAAACGCCACGTGACGGCCATCGCCGCCGGTGCCATCGTTGACGAATTGGTTGCCCCAGCGATCGATGACGTCGCCATGCGGATTCGGTCCGATGCCGAAATGGAAGGTTGTTTCGAACGTGAGTGGATCGAAGCGATAGACGCCGGTACCCTGGTTGCGGAACAGTTTTGACGAAGGGGATTCGATGCCGAAGACCTGGAAGATGCCGCTCTGATAATAAAGGGCGCCATCGGTGCCGATGACGAACGAATTCGCGGTGTGATGCGTGTCGGCGGAGTCGATGCCGCTGCAAATGCGTATGCGCACGTCGGCGATGCCGTCGCCGTCCGTGTCCTTGAGAAAGAACAGGTCGGGGGCCGAGGCAACGATGACGCCGCCGCCCCAGAACGCGAAGCCGGTCGGATTGTGAACCTTGTCGGCAAAGACCACGAGTCGATCGGCCACGCCGTCGCCGTCGTCATCGTGAAGCGTGACGATGGCGTCCTTGAGTTCCTCATTGGGATGCCAGTGGGGATAGGAGGGCCAAACCGCGACATAGAGCTTGCCGTCGGGGCCGACCGCGGACTGCACTGGATTGATAAGGCGCGGAAATTTCTGCTCGGAAGCGAACAGGTTGACCTTCATCCCCTTGTGCACCGTCATCATCTTGATCGCTTCTTCGCCGCCAAGGAATGGATGCGAGCCATCAGGCATCTTGCCCGGTTTATTCGTCTTGATCTTGAGCGGCGGCGGCGTGTTGCTGTCGTCGACCTTCAGATCCCCGCCCTGCGCAATCGCCCAGACACGGCGGTCGCGATTGGCCGTCATGACGTCCATGATTTCCAGTTCCCGTTTCGAAATAGTGGCGTTGGTTTGGCCATCGTAGTTTCCCGTTCCAGAGCGCCCGCCGAACACGTTGTAGCCGTCGGTCACGCGGTAGCGATTGAACCAGTGAAAGTTCTTGTCAAGGATGGCTCCACGGAGGCGCTCCAGATGAGCAGCATCTCGTTCCGGCGCCTTGCCGAAAAGCGATAGGTCGATGATCTCGGCAAGGTCCCGGTTCCCCTCGTCAGTCAGGTGGATGCCGTTGAGCGTGCGAGGCGTTTTTGCCTTCTCGTAGAGTTGTTGCGTGGGATGAAATAGATCGACATAGGCTACTTTGCGAGCCGCGGCAACTTCCGCGATTGCCTTCGTGTAAAGCGCGAGCCGGGCGTTGCTTTCCTTGCCGTCGGGCAGATGCAGCGAGTGGAGGTTTTCATGGGCGATTGGCGAAAACAGCACGACCCGCGGGGCCGATGTGCCGTTGTACTTCTGTTTCGCGGTGTGATCGAGGAACGCTTCCAGTTGCTTGCGAAACGCGCTCACCCCGGCCTCGCCATGGAACGATTCGTTGTAGCCAAAGAAGGCGAAGATCACATCCGCCTTCGAGTGGGTCAAATGAACGTCCGGGCTGCCGAAGTTTTGCTCACGCGGGCGATTGGCGACCTCATCGGCCGCGTAGCCGAGATTGCGGATCAACAGTTCGTGTTTCGGGAAACGATGCTGAATCAGCGTCTCGAGCCAGCCATCGTGTTGCATGCGATCGGCGAGCGTGTTGCCGATGATGCAGATGTGATCGCCTTTTTTCAGCTCCAGGGGGACTCCTGACGTCGCGGGCTGTGAATTAGCATCGCCACGAAAAAGTTGACTCGACAACCAAACGATTGTCACGCAAGAACCGACGATAAACGGCAGGGAACGGTAGCGAAGGTGCATAAGAAAGTCCTCTCAGGCAGTGATATCGTAGCAATAGATCAGGTCGTTATCCCGTAAATAGAGGCGACCGTTAGCAATGACGGGCGGTGTCCAAATTTTTCCATTCTTGCGCCGGATCCGAGTCAACTCCGGAATCGCGAATCGGCTCTTTTCGATCCACCCTTTGCGCGACGCCTCGACCAGGGCGACTTCCCCCTTGGATTCGCCGTAGCAATAGAGATGGCCGTCCGCGTAGGCGAAGCTCCCCTTGTCGAAGCCGAACCGTTCTTCCCAGATCATTTCCCCTGTCTTGAAATCCTGGCAGATCCAGCCAATGGGATCGGAGCAGCCAAAGAGAAGGCCATTCACGAAAGTTACGCCGCTGTGGTGGTTCTTCATGACCTTGTTGCGATAGACGACCTCGGTCTTGATGCGCTGATCCTCCCGTTTGAGCTTGAGCAACCCGCAGCCGACGCCGTAGGCCGTCGTCACATAGATGGAGTCTTCGTGGCTGATCGGGGTCGCGACCATGATCCATGCGGCAGGGATGCCACTCTTCCAGAGGAGTCGGCCATCTTCGGCAGCAACACCGGCAACACCCTTGCCTGTGAGATTCACGTACTGGCGCAGGCCGTCGATTTCCGTGACAATGAGCGAGGAGGAAACGGCTTCGTCCGTCAGTTCCTTGCTGCGCCAGAGGAGTTTGCCGGTCTTCTTGTCGAACGCCGCGAAGGTGCCTTCCTTGCCGCCAGGGGAACAGATCACGCGATCGCCGTCAACAAGGGGTGATTCACAATAGCGGCCGTCGTGAAGGATCTTGCCTTGAAGATCGTTTTTCAGGTGAACGTGCCAGACGTGCTTACCCGTGTGGCGGTTGATGCAGTGGAGTTCGCCCAGAATGCTGATCGCGTAGAGATAATCTCCGTCCACGGTAGGCGTGGAGGTCGGGCCATCACCCCAATCGGTAAGCCGGCGCGGCCCGGCCGAGGCGGTCCAGAGCAGCTTGCCCGTTTGTGTGTCGAGGGCGAAGACGACATCATCCTTGTCCTTCGAGCCCATGCAATAAAAATGATTGCCGACAATCGATGGTGGTGAGAAGCCGGCTCCGGCGTCGCGGTAGGTCCAGAGGAGTTTCGGTCCTCCTTTCGGCCATGTCTTCAACAAGCCTGTCTCGCGCGACACCCAATCGCGTTTCGGCCCACGGTACTGCGGCCAATCGTCAGCACGGCCGTCCGTGACCAAGCCAACCACGATGAGCAGCAGAACAATGGAGACGGTTGCCCGAACCATCAACGGACTCCTTGTGCCACCTCTCTATTTGCCCCGTCCATCCCGGCAGATCAGCGCGCCCATCTGACTGCGGCAATAAATACGGCCGGTCTGCCTCGCCACGCGCCAAACGGGTTACGGCAACTCCTTGATACGGATGTTGCGGAACTCAAACTTGCCCGTTTCGGCCTGCACTCCGATGCCTCCTGCGGCGGGAACGACCATGTCCTCCAAGAAGACGTTGTTGCAGTAGTACTTGGCGATGATCGAGTTCTTTACCGAGATGTCTTTCACATCCACATCCTTGCCGTTGAGTTTGGCAGTCGGTTGGCCGTTCTTGATGCTGAGTTCGAACGCATCCGACGCAGCCAAGTCCTTGCCATTGACCTTGCTGACAATGACGCCGGCCTTCACGGTGATGTCGAGCGAGTTCCAGTCGTCGTCCTTGAACTTGCCCTTGAGCTGAGGACGCTCGTTGCGGCGGATGTAGTCGCGGACTTGTAGCTGCTGGCCGCGCACGTAGACGCCACTGTCTGATTTCAATGATGCCCGGAACTCCATCTTGAGCTGGAAATCCTTGCTGAACGACTTGACCGTGTACAGGTCCTTGATCCCTTTCCCTTCCTGGGCAACGATGGCGCCCTTCTCGACGGTAAAGCGTTTGTCGGCGGTCTCGGTCTTCCCGGTGAGATCTTCCTTGCTTCCTTTGTAAACCCAACCCGTGAGATCCTTGCCATTGAAAAGGCTGGTGAAGCCAGGCTCGGTATCGCCGGCAGGGGCACGGTTAGCAGCCAGTCCGGCCATGACCACGAGGGAAAGCAACCACAGATTTCGCATGAGAGGCTCCTTCAAAGGTGTTGAATGCGGTGTTCAGAAAACACCGGGTAGGTGTGATAACAATAGTAACCAGAGGCAATCGCCGCCACCGCATACCTCCACGGCGCGGCCCTTACGAAACCGCTAATTCCCCGAAGCGGGTTTGATCCTGATGTTGCGGAAGCTGACCTTGCCGTGATCGCCTTGCAGGAGAATCGGGCCCGGATCGAGAGCCGTGCCGTTGGGGACCTCGATATTATCCAGCACCTTTTCGCCGTTCCAGACGAGCGTAATGCGTGCTTTCTGAGTGATCTTGCCCTTCTCACCGCGCGGCGCCTTGAACGTGATGTCGAACGTCTGCCACTCCATCGGCGGCTTGGCCATGTTCTTGGAAGGAGCGACTTGACTGTAGAGGGCGCCGCACATCGTCTTGGGCAGTGTCGCAACCTTCTTACCGTCCTTTTCTTCAATCTTGGGCTTCACGTTGAACGAGTTGTCGATCTGAATCTCGTAGCGCCCTTGCAGGTAGACGCCACTGTTGCTGGTAGCCTTGAACTCGACATGCAGCTCGAAGTCGCCGAACTTCTGCTCGGTGTGGAGATCCACATTCTTGGGCCCGAACGCGCAGGTCAGTTCGCCGTTTTCGGCCTTCCAGCCCCCGGTTAGGTTCTTGACGGCCTCCTGGACCTTCCTGGCGTCCTTCACTTCAACGCCCGTGGCGTCCACAATGGCAGTGCGACCGCCGACTTTGACGATCTTTGCGCTGGGGATCGGCTTACTTTCCGTATCCACAATCACGTCCTTCTTGTCGATCTTCGCAACCTTGGCCCCGGCGATGGGTTTGCCCTTGGCATCCTGGATTTCCGTTTTCTGGTCTAGCTTGGTTTCCTTGCCGCCCTTGATCTCGGCCCCGGTCGCGTCCAGATACTTGGTCACCATGTAGGTGTCCGATTTGAGCTTCCAGCCCGTGGTGTCCTTGCCATTGAACAAGGAAATCCAACCGTCTGGCAATTTCTCTTGCCCGACGGCTGGAGATGTTGTCCATGCCAGAAGGCCCAACAAGATGCAAAAACTGTTCGTGATCGTCGGTCTCATGCGATTTCTCCTCGGGTCGTTGTTTGTACCAGGATCTTGATCATATTGTGGAACACTCCCTGCCTCAGGGCACGGCAACCACGCGAAAACCCGCCGCCCCATACCGGCTCGGACCGGCGCCGACGAGGTAGCGATTGGCGCTGCGACACGCGACGGGGGGAAGACCCCACGAGCCGCCGCGTAACACCGGACGACTCTCGCCCTGGCTCCTGGTCTGGCGAGCATTCTCTTCTTTGGGCAACGCGGAATACTTGCCAAAGAAATCGTCGCACCATTCCCACACGTTGCCGTGCATGTCGTAGACGCCGAAATTGTTGGGCTTGAACTGGCCGACCGGGGCGGCGAACGCGTGGCCGTCGCTGGCTTTGATTGCCTTGGCGTTTGAACCGCCCAGCTTCTGCTTCCAGGTAGCGTCGGCTATATTGGCGAATCCCGCCAGTTGTTCCTCGTTATCGCCGAAGCAGAAGCGCCCGGTGCTTCCCGCCCGGCAGGCGAATTCCCACTCCGCTTCGCCGGGCAGGCGCACCTCGCGCAGCTTGATTTTGCCATCACACTTTTTCATCAGCCATTCACAGAATTTGCGGGCGTCGTTGCGGCTGACATTCGTGACCGGATGCCGTTCGCCCGCGCTGCAGACGCCTGTGTTCTGCCAGGTGTATTTCTTGTCTCGGCCTTCGAACTTCATCGTTTCTTCGTTGTATCCGTAGCCACCTTCCAGCATTTCGGCGTCGGTGACGTACTTCGTCTCCTCGACGAAGCGGCGAAACTGGGCGCGATAAACCTCGAAATGGCTGATGTAGTAATCGTCGGTCAGTTTGACCGAGGCCGCCGTCTCGTTGTCAAGCACACTGGATTTCTTGCCGTCAAAATAATCGCGAATCAGCTTGCCTTGTTCTTCCTTGGAGGTGCCGATCGTGAATGTCTTTCCCTTGGCGGCAACCTTGACAAGCTTAATTTCCACGCCATTGCCGAGATCGAAGACGAGATACTCGAATTCCGTTTTCAGCTTGGGATCGATCGCGTTCACAATGCGCGGGTTGGGTCCGTGCGCAAAAACCGAATCGCCTGCCAACATTCCCATCGGGCTGGCGAGAAGCAGGAGTGCACGGAAGCATGGAGCCATGGGAGGAACCTCAGACAGTTGTCCGTCAGGTCTTGATCGACTTTTATCCCTTTGGTTTCGTCCAGGTCTCCGACCACGCCAGGCAGCAACTGGTCATCGGTCTGCCAAACCGATCTTGCAGCACCACCTCCCCGTTGCCGGCCTGATCGTTCACCGACAACTGCGCTCCTCTTGCCGGCAGGAATGTGGTGTACACGCCAAGCGGCCGTCCCAACGCGCCGGGCGGCAGCGTCAAGATAAACGGGGCCATGAAGTCCCACCACGACAGGATAATCTCGTCGTGAGCGGATACGATCCGTTCTTCGACAGTGCTGAGCGAGTGCCCCGTTCGCTCGAACTCTGCGTCCGTAATGTCAAGCGACTCGTCCGCGAACGGCTTGTGCAACATCGTCTCGATTGTGCGTTGAAGGAATCGGGCAACGCCGGCATTGTCCGCGTAGATGCGCGGCACACCGCCAGAGAGTGGGCTTTCGAGGAACAACACGTGCCCCTGCCCAGCTGGCGACCAGAGCACGCGCCAGTGACTGGTACGGTGGACGAAGGTCTTGCCTGCGTCGGTCGAGAGGCGGAGGAACGAGTTCTCTCCGGTGAGTACTGGGTCGTGTGGATCGACATGTTGTACGTCTGGCATCGCGAAAGCCCAATCGGGGTGAGTGGAGCGGCATCAGCAAGCAGTTATGGCGTGCTCTTTCCAACCAAGGAATAGATCACGACCTTTCTTCCATTATCGTCGGCGGCGGCGAGATGGCGTCCGTCGGGCGAGATGGAGATCGACGTGATCCAGAAACTGCGGTCCACGAATTTGCCGAGGTCGCGGACGAACTTGCCGTCTTCGAGTTGCCAGATCTTCACGAGTTGATCGCGCCCTGCCGAGAAGAGATGCTTGCCGTCGGGATGGAAGGCTATGTCGTTCGCACCGCGGGTATGGGGGGGAGTTAGTTCGCGAATCTTTTTGCCGGTGGACGGGTCGAGCAGCGTCACCTTGCCGGTTGGGCCTTCCAATTCGACATTGCCTCGGCACATGGCAAGCCACTTGCCATCGGGGGAATATGCGACGGCTGACATACCCCCAGTGATTTCCTTGGTGAGATCGACTTTCATTTTGCCGGTGTCGGCGTCCCAGAAATGGAAGCTGGGCGGGACCAAAAGTTTGTTTCGGCCGGGGACGTGTTGCGAGACCGCTACGGTTTTGCCGTCGGGTGAAATCGCCAGGCTACGCACCCAATGTTTGCACTGCCAACGCTGAATCTCCTTACCTGCCGGCAGATCCCAAACAATGATGACGCCCTGATCGTCGCCGGACACGAGTCGTTTGCCGTCGGGCGACTGTGCCAACCCCTGGATCCATTCCTTGTGTCCGCTGAGTTCCTTGATCGGTTTTTGCACGACGACCTTCACTTCGTACGGCGGCGGTGGATCGGGAATCTTGGCCACCTTCTCGACGACGCCCTTCAACGGGGCGCCATCGTTGAGCACGACCTTGCCCGGTTCGCCGGCGTCGCTGAGCACATCCCAGTATTTCACGGTTCGGTCGTTGCTCGCGGAGATGAGGGTCTTGCCGTCCGGTGTGACGAGGAGGCGATTGATTTCGCCGGTATGACCGATTAGTCGGCGTACGGGGTCGAGCTTGTCGCCACCCCTAGCCGGGAGGTTCCATATAAGGATGTCGCCGTGCTTGTTGCCCGCGGCGACTTTGTCGTTGCCGATGAACGCGACGGCGGAAATCACGTTGCTGTTCCAGGGCAACGTGTGGATGACCTTGGCGTCCGCAAACGGCGCGGGCTGCGCGGCAAGAAAAGGCCCGCCGCAAGCAAGCACCAGAATCGACAAGGCAAATCGCGTCATGATACTCTCCTCTCACGCTAGCCAAGAAGTTGCTGGATTGGCCGCGAGCCTTCGGGCGTGGCCCAGATCGGGCGCGCGCCGAGATAGTGGCGCACACGGTGGTTGATTCCCATGGTGCGGTAGATGGTCGCGAACAGGTCGCCTTCGTTGACCGGATTTTCCTGGACCTCGAAGCCATCGCGGTTGCTGGCGCCGTAATGCTGTCCGCCGCGAATGCCGCCGCCGGCAAGCACGATGGTCCACGCTCGGCCAAAGTGATCGCGACCCGCCTGGAAATTGATCGCAGGCGTTCGGCCGAATTCGCTGGTCCAGACGACCAGCGTGTCGCGGAGTAACCCACGTTCTTGAAGATCTTGCAGAAGCGATGCCCAGGCCGGGTCGAGCACTTGCAGGTTGGCCTTGTGAGTCGGAAAGTTGTCGTTGTGCCCGTCGTAGCCGCCGTGAGCGGCCTCGACGAAGGAGACGCCGGCCTCGACAAGTTTGAGCGCCGTGAAGCAGGCTCGGCCAAAGTTGCTATCGCCGTAACGTGAACGGGCCCGTGTCCACTCTTCGGACACATCGAATGTTCGTCGCGCCCGCATGAGCCGAATCGTGCGAAGCTCGGAAGTGCGATGGGCCGCGAACGGATCGCCGGGACGCTGCTGTGCAAATCGTTGTTCCATGAAGTTCAACAACTCGCCGCGACGGTCCTGGATTTCGGGAGATACGGAAGGATTGGCGAACCCCGGGAGTCGGCCGTCGTCTGACACGACGAACGGCTCGAACTGCGGGCCGAGATACCCCGCGCCGTAGATGCCACTTTCCGACCCGATCTTGACAAAACTCGGCAGGTCGTTGTCCGGGTTCTCGCAATACTTCGCGACCATCGCACCGATTTCGGGATGCGGAAAGCGTTGGCTCGACGGATAGCACGTGTGCATGTGATAGCCGCCGATACCGTGATCGACCGACTGCGTCCTCATGCTGCGAATGATTGCCAGCTTGTCCGCGTGGCGAGCGATATTCGGCAGATATTCGCAGACTTGGATGCCGTTGACGTTTGTCTGAATCGGCAGAAAAGGGCCGGCGGTAGGCCGCCCCGGCTTCATGTCGAAGGTATCGATTTGGCTGACGCCGCCTTCCATGTAGAGCATGATGCAGCGTTTGCCAGATCGCCTCGCCTCCTGCGCGATCGTCTGCGAATGGGTCAACGCTCCCCAGTTAGCGACGGCCAGGCCTCCCGCAGTGGTCAGCAGCCCTTTCATCAGGGAACGACGGTCGAGATGATTGTTGGCATGAAACGACAACATGGTAACTCCCCCACGAATAATCGCTACCGATTGAATCGAAACTCCGAGCACGACACCAACACCCACATGGCGTCTTCCATGCGCTGCGCCGCCATCTTCGCGTCCTTTGCGTCGACGTTCAGGTATTTGACAAATCTCTCTCGTTCCTCGCTGGTCGCCGGCCGGCTCAAAACCGACAGAAACATGCGATCGACCTTCGCCTCCCAAGGCTCGGTGCTCATCATTAGTTTCTCGGGCATATTGCCCTTGTTAGGCCGGCACATGCCACGGAACTGGTCGCCGTTGTGCAAGAACAGGTGCTCCGACAGGCTGCCTTGAAACCGTCCCTGACCGTCCGCTGGTTCGCCCAGGTACTGCAACATATCCTTGCTCGGCTCTGCCTTGAGAGCTGATTCGAGACCGAGCCCCGTTGCTAAATGAAGCGACGCCGTTAACTCCTCAACGCTCAGCGGCCGAATGCGGGCACGCTCATAATACCTCGGCATCGCGTCCGTCACCGCACCAAGGTCGGCGGACTGATAGGCTTCGCTGTTGACGAATTCGCGAATGAGCCACTTCAGGTCGTATTTCTGGGCGACGAATGCCGACTCGATCGCCTTCAGCAATGCGGGATGACTCGGCTCGTTTTTCTGATTGAAATCATCCACAGGATGCACGAAGCCTCGTCCCATGAACTGGGCCCAGACGCGATTGACCGCCGCTTTCGCGAAGAATGGGTTGTCCTTTGCCGTCATCCAGCCAATGAATTTCTCTCGCCGCGAAAACGCCGGCTTTGGCGGTAGTTCGTTGGACTTCAACTTCGGTTCGACGAAACCCATCGGCGGTTCTGGTTCCTTCAGTTCTTCCCCACTAAGAAACTTCGGCTTGATGGGGATCGATTTTTTCTTCTTGGTCTTCGGATCTACTTCTTCGATCGCAAACAACGCTTCGCCAATGGTCCTTTCGCCGACAAGGTATTTGCTCCCCTTTTGATTGGTAACCTCAGGCATCCCCGGAACGTCCACGGTCATGGTGCGGACGAAAAAGCCGGCCATGCCGTAGTAGTCCTTCTGCGTCCAAGGTTCGAACGGATGATCGTGGCACTTGGCACACTGAATTTGCGTGGCGAGAAAAAATCGCGATACTGAGGTGACCATTTCGTCCGTGTCTCTATTCACGGCGAAATAAAGCTGCGAACCATCTTCCTCGGCCTGGAGAATTTTGGCGGCGATCCGGTCGTACGGTTCGTTCGCCGCGAACTGTTTGCCCAGCCATTCGCGGAACCGGCCACGGTTGCGATATCCGACAGTACCTTCCACGAGCCTGTTTTTGCGCCCCAGCATGGCGAGGTCGAACACCTGGGCTTGCTGCCGGGCGTAGCGTGGGTCGGCCAAGAGTGTGTCGATGAGCTTTTCGCGCTTCTTCGGGTCGGTGTCTTTGAGAAACGTCGCGGTTTCGTGGTAGGTAGGAATAATGCCGACGAGGTCGAGGTAGATGCGCCGCAGAAACACCGAATCCGAGGCCTTCACGGGGGGCGTGATTTTCTCTTTCGTCCAACTCGCTTTGATCTCACGATCGACCACTTCGCGCAGGGCGGTTTCCTGGGCGCAGGCGCTGGTGGGCGAAAGAATGCTAGCCACCACCAGTGAGATTGCCGCAATGCGGTTCACAAACATTGAAACGTACTCCACGCGATCTGAGGTCCACTTCCCTCATGTTTAGCGGAAGGCGATGAAATCCCGCGAAAAAAAGAGAGAAGGCCGACCTTACCTGGCGATGCCCGAATACGAATACTTCGACGCCGTTTCCCAGGCGATGCGCTGCAGGATCGCCATTTGCTCCACGGTGATGCCCTCCATCGAGTGGTCGGTCCCACCTTTGGAACGGTACGTGAGCCCCTTGAACGAAGGATTTAGTCCTTCGGGCGAAATCCCATAAATGACTGCAAAGTCGCAGAAGGCCGCCAGCGCCCGCAGATGGCGATGGACGTTCATGTTGAACGCCTCTTCCTTCATCCACAAATCGGCCGGGTCGGTGATTCCGGGAAACTTGCCCGCCGCGACCAGGTCCACCAGGGCCAGCCCGGCCTGAGCGTGTGGCACGATGAGAACGACCCGCTTGCCATGTTTCTTGTTGACGAGATCGACGTGAGCTTCCAGCTCCTTGGTTTCCTTTTCGAGGGTCTTTTTGGTCTGCACGAAATCCGGGACGACCATGTTCCCCTTCTTGATCGTGGCGGGTTTGAGGAAGGCACGCCAGCAGAGGCGAAAGTTCGGGTTCTTCTCCAGTCCCAGGTCAACTGTACCGGCCAGGGCCGAGTCAAGTCCGACGTGATTGTGCCAGGTTTCGAGATTCGGCGACCACGTCCAGGTGGCCACCGTGACAACGTCGATGTTGCCGCTGCGGAGAAGTTCCCGCGGTTTCGGCATGATTCCATCTTTGCCGCCGTTCACGAAGCCGTGCCACGTTCCAAAGTAGGGTGCGTTCACTTCCTTGTGCCCGCGGATGTCGGACGCCTTGACGATCGCTTCCATCTCTGCGCCGTTGGACATCAACGTGTAGGCCACACGCTGCCCCGCTGGTTGCTTTGGGGTGGGTGCGGGCTTCGGATCCGTATCGGGCTTCCTGGCGCCGAATTTTGTTACGTTAGTCCGCTTATGCTGCTTGTCGTAGACGAGCAGATGTGTCCATCGTGTGCCTTCCACCATGACAAGAATCGCGACCGCATTTCGACCCGTATCATCGACGTAGTATTTCACGTCGGCGACGCCGGGCCGTTCCGTCCTCGGCAACTTCTCGATGTAGTCGTTGTAATCGGTCACGACGCTTTCCGCGGGCAGGTCCTGGGTCGCCTTCCATCCCTTCAACGCTTCGGGCACGGCCGTCGCGCCAACGCCGGTCTTCGGGGCTGTTTTCTCACATTGCTTCGAAGGTTGGGAAGTTTCAAACTTCGCGATGCCGGCGTAGGGGTATTTCGAAACCATATCCCAGGCGAGTTTCTGGAGAATCGGTCGCTGCTCGTCGGTTAAGCCATCACCTTCCTTGCCCGGAAACTTGAGCCCTTCCGGCGACATGCGATACAGGGCCGCGAAGTGCATATTCGTTCCCAGCCGCCTTCCAAGAAGGCCCTGGTGCGGCATGATGTCGCCCGCCAGTACCGAATTCCCACCGGATTGATTCGTCACACCAGGGATCTTCCCGGCCACGATCATCTTCCTTACTTCCAGCATCCCGTCGCCGAGCGGCACGAGGAAGACGATTCGCTTGCCAGCCTTGGCATTGACCTCGTCCACATAGGCTTCCTGCTGTTTGCGGTACTTTTCCATCTTGGTTTGATATTCCGCGAGGTCCGTCTTTTCGTACTCCTCGGGAAACTTGACGCCTTGTCGTCCGTCGTGCACCAGCCACGGCATCTGCATGAGGACGCGGAAGTTTGGATTGTGCTTGGGGCCGAGTTCCACGAGCGTCGGCAGGAATTTGGGGAACTCTGGCCCTACCGAGCTGTGTTGCCAAACGTAGACGTCGATCTCGCCCTTTTCGAGCAGCGGCGTCAGATCCTCAATGCGGTTGCTGTTGAGGCCTTGCTTGTTGAGTTTCATATGCCCGGTGATACCGGCCGCCTGACACAACGGCGCGGAGTTTTCGGTCGACCAACTGTGCCCACCGCTCATCACCCGCAGGCCCGCTGGTTTTGTCCTGTCCTCGGCGGATTTCTTCAAAGTCTCAGCAGTCGCTTGCACCAAAACCACGCGGAAGCCGAGGTAGCACCCGCGGTAGGCTGATGGATCACGGCCAATCCGGGCGGCGGAACGAAGACGTTTCGAGTCGCTCGACCACCCGCCGCCCCGTTGTACCTTGGCTTTCCCGGTCGTCGGCCCAGTCGGATCGACCTGCTTCCCTTTCGGATAACTGTTCGGCTCGTACCAGTCTTCGCACCACTCCCAAACGTTGCCGTGCATGTCGTGCAGGCCGAAAGCGTTCGCTTTGAATTGGCCCACCGGAGCAGTGAAAATGTAACCGTCCTTACCTTGAATGCCAATCGACCAACCGGGATACTTGGCCCGCGCCGTGGCGTCGGCCCCGTTGCCCATCGTCGCCAAGCCTTCGGGATCGTCGCCGTGGGCGTAGGCAGCCTTCGTTCCGGCACGGCAGGCGTGTTCCCATTCCGCTTCGGTCGGGAGGCGATACGACTTCTTCTCCTTTTCGCTCAGCCACTTGCAAAACGCCTTGGCATCGCTCCACGAGACGTTGACTACCGGATGCTCATCGGTCTGCTCGAAACCGGGACTCCGCCAGGTGAACTTCGCATGCATCTTTTCGATTTTCCCTGCTCCATCAATGCCGTAGGCGCCTTTTTCGTCGCGTTCACCATCGGACCGAAACTTCGTTGCATTCACGAACTGTTTGAACTGGCCGACCGTAACCTCGTGGGCACTCAGGTAGAAGCCGTTGGTCAGCTCGACCTCGTGCGGCGTTTCCTGCGCCTCGCGGCTTGGTTCCGTTTCCGGTGAGCCCATCATGAATCTGCCCGGCGGAATGGACACGAGCTTCATGCCAAGGCTGTTCTTGATTTCCTTGGGACTGAGCGCAGTTTGGGACGTGGCGTTCAGTGCCAGCCAACAAATGAAACCGAAAGCTGGTAGAAGGCGGATGAATGTTTGCATAGATAGTGTCCCAGGCATCACGCCATGATCTCCGACAACGGCCCGTTTTGTTCGGCTTCGTTCATGTTCGGATCGCGCTCGCCGAAGCGTTCGCGGCGGTCGCCGACGGCATGCAGCAGCGACAGGTAGAAGTTCGCGATCGTGCGATTGCCGGCGGTTTCATAGTTTGGATATTGCAGGAAGCGGCCCGCTGTCCGCAAACGACCCGCCAGGCCGCCGACCAGGACCAAGGGCCATTCCGAACAGAAGCCGTGGTGTTCTTCGCCCGAATCGCTCATCCAAACAATTAGGGTATTGTCGAGCATGGTGCCATTGCCTTCACGCACGGCGTCGAGGCGGCGAGCCAGGTCGGCGACGCGCTCGGCATGGAAGCGGCGAATCGGTAGGGCGTGTGGTTCGCGCTCGGGGCGGCCGGCCATGTGGCCAATCGAATGGCCGTCCATCGTGACGCCGAGGTCGGTCCAGGTGTGATAGGAACCGATGCCGCCGGCCGCATCGATCGTCACGACATTCGTGAGCCCTGACGCGAGAGAAGCAGTGGCGATCGCGCATTGTGCCTCGAAGCGTTGCGTCGTCCGTCGGCTGTCGAAGCGATCGATCGCCGGCAGATTGGCCCGAAGCCGTTCGCGGTTTTCATTGATGCGGTCTTGGCGCGAACGCATCTGCTCGAAGGTATCGAGATAAATGTCGAGTTGCTCACGGTCCATGGCCGGCAATTCGGTGCGCACACGACGGATGTCCGAGCGGGCCCAGTCCAGCAAGCGGTTCCGGGCCTGAAACGCACGGCCCGCGCTCCCTTCTGCCACGCTGCCGAACAACATCTGGAAAGCGAGGTCCGGTTGACAGACGATGGGGGTCGGTCGCCGGGGAGCACTGGCCGAGACGGTGTTGATGAACGCGGCGTTGGCAGACGGTGGAACGCCAAGCCCGACCACCGGAATGATGCTCGGCTGGGCCGAGGCGAGAGCGTGGTCGATGGTTTGGGCTGCAATGCCGCGCCGCCAGTTGAAACAGCCGAGACCGCCATAGCCTTTGCCGTGATCGCCGCCGCCGGAGATCTTGTGCGAGAGCTTTTGGATGATAGCCATGCGATTCTTGAACGGCGTCAGCGGCGCGATCGGTTCGGGAAGTTCGAGATCGGCCAGGCTTCGATCAATCAGCCGAACCGCACCCCGTGGCGGGGCCGCCAGATTTCGTGGCTGAATATGGTGAGGGTAAAGGCCGTTGCTTTCCAAGAAGAAGATGAACCGCTTCGGCGGCGCCTGCCCGGCCTGCTGCGCTTCGAGCCGTTGCAAGAACGGCTGAAGCACGACGGCCCCGGCCCCAAGGGTGATCCGCTTGAGGACCGTCCGGCGGTCGAGTTGATCGGGAGTAACCATGTTGAGTGCGGTGTTGAAGATGTTCATCGGGACTCCTTTGGGTAAGCCGTTTGCGGCTTGGCTTGGTTCGAAGTTTTTACACGCAAAGCCGGAAGCATTTTCTTTTGTTACCCAACCAGTTCGCGGATCGTATCCGTATGCTCAAGGAGGTACTGTGGCCGATTGTTCGGGTCCAGCACCGTGGCCTGCGCCGGATCGATACCGAGGTGTCGATATAGCGTGGCGAACATCTGCTGGTAGTGGATCGGCCGATCGAGTGGCCGTTCGCCGTAGCGGGTCGTGCTGCCGATGACTTGACCGACATTCAAACCGCCGCCGAACAGGAGCGCGGATGCTGCCGGCGCATAGTGATCGCGGCCCGCATTGTTGTTGATGCGCGGCGTGCGACCGAACTCGCCCCAGACGAGCACCATGACGTCCTCCAACATTCCCCTCGCTTCAAGGTCATCGAAAAAGGCGCTGAGGCCGATGTCGAAGGAAGGCAATAACTCATGACGCAGGGCATTGAAGTTGTTTGAGTGGGTGTCCCATCGCCGTTCGCCCCCTTCTTCCCAGGTCAGGTTGACACACCGCGCTCCGCATTCGATCAACCGACGAGCCATCAGAAATCGGGCATTTTGCAGTCCGAGCGTGTTTCTTGATATGGAGCTGGTCCCGAGGTCGACGCCATAGCGGTTCCTCACGGAAAGCGGTTCGCGAGTAATGTCCAAGGCGTCCGCAAACTCACGCGAGGTCACGAACTGAACGGCTCGCTGGGTGTAGGCATCCATCGCTTCCATGTTGCCGCGCGTATCAAGGTCTCTGCGGATGGTGTCGAAACTCGACAAAAGAGCCACGCGCTCTGGTGTGATATTGCGTGACAGCAGGTTGGCTCGCCCATCATTGCTGGCCGGGGTGTAGCAGTCGAAGGCTCGCCCAAGAAACCCTGCGGATCGAGAATACGCTTGCTCGCTGGGGTTATAAGCGGAGATCATGGCCACGGCAGTCGGAACATTACCGTTCGTCGGGCCCTGGATTTTCGAAACGATCGAGCCAATGTTTGGCCGCCCTCCGATATTGCGCATACTCCCTGGCGGATAACCCGTCGCACACATCGCCCCGTCATGCGAATCGACGGTTCCCGTGAGCGAGCGAATGAGAGCCATGCGGTCCATTCGCTCGGCAATCCGGGGCATGTACTCGCATATCTGCACGCCTGGCGCACGGGTTGCCATCGGTCGAAACTCTCCACGAAACTCCACCGGCGCATCCGGCTTCATGTCAAATGTGTCCAGGTGGGACGCCCCGCCGGCCAACCAGACGTTGACAATCGATCGCCTCCGATACGTCGAATCGACCGTCGAGCGTGCGTCGGCCCGAAGGAAATCCGCCAGAGTCAATCCACAGAAAGCCGCGGCCCCCATTTGCAGAAGCTCGCGTCGGTGAAGACCGTTGCATTTACGGCCCTTTTGATTCATCGTCATGGTTGGGATCCTTTGGTGGGAATAGTTCGATAGAGGAAGGATTCGGAGGACAACAGCGACACGACGAGTGCTTTGAAGCTGCCGCCGCTTTCGAGGTAAGCGCGGTCTGCTTCCTGCAAGGTCGGCGCGTCGCCGGGCGTTTCATTTCGGCCCAGGAAGTAGCGGAAAGCGTGGCGGATGAACACCTGACGCACGCGATCGGATTCGGCCATGCGGCGCAGCATCTCCGGCGCGTCCTTGACCGGGCCGTCGAGCTTCGGGTCGCCGCTGTTGTAGATAAAGCCGGTGGTATCGAGCGGAGCGTCGCGGTAGATCTTGGCCTTCTTGTCTTTGACCAATTTCAACGCTTCGAGATCGATGACCGGTTCTGTTGTGCGGACGAATCCGTAGTGATTGACGTGCTCGAACGGCGTGCCGAGATCATCCATGCGATAGTGACACTTCCAGCAAGCGCCGGCACGCGTGACCATCTGTCGCTCGCGCAACGTGCGATGCGGATCTTCGGGGACCATTGCCTGTACGTTAATCGGCAAGTCCGGCACGCGGCCGCCCAGCAGTTTCTCACGCACCCAGCGGCCCCGGCGAACGATGTCGTTGTCCATGCCGACCGACCACGCCACCAGCCAGCTTGGCTGCATCAGGATGCCGATCTGATCCCCTTGCGACGGCTTCCTGTGTTCCATGGCGAATGGGCTGAACTTTCGAAAGAGGGAACCATGCCCATTGCGAAGGCCGTCTTCAGAAGCACCAAACAACTCGTGCGTTCGATAGGAGTCGGTGGTAGTCAGCAGTTCCTTGAAGACATCCTTGTCGTGGGAAAGAATGGACAGAACCAGGACGTCCGTATTCTCAACCATTTCTCGGGCATTGTGGTGAACGCCCCGGCGTTGCAGGTGGTCCGGCAACGGGTCTTTGAAAACTTCTGGCGCCCGGTAGTAATCGAAGTATTCGCGAAAAAACCGTAGCACGCGGGGCTTGACGATCTTCGGGTCGGCGAGAATGTTCCGAACCGCGGAGGCAACTTCCTCGCGTGTCGCGAGCTTCCCTTGTGCGGCCGCAGACAATAGAGCCAGGTCGCGATTGTCGGACAAGGCCAGGCTCAACGCAAACGCGGATTCGCGCGGCGACAGCATGCGCACGCCGGGCCGCACCACTGCGCCGAGTCCGACCTCGAATCGCAAGATGGCTTCCGGCGTCATGAGCGGGGCCATGAGGATGGTCCTGCCCGCCAGCGAATAGTCGCCTTCCTTGGCCACGTCCTTGTAGAGTTCCAGCAAGCTTTCTAGTTCTTTCTCGCTGGGAGTCCGAGAGATGATCGCCTGATACTGTTGATTCAGCGCTTTCACCAATTCATCGCGATTCGCCGCCACCTTGGGATGCATCAGCGGCGCGTAGACTCCGTTCCCTTGACGGACGCGATCCCCTTTTTCGAGATGCTTGCGTTCTTCCGCTGTCGCCGATTTGATGCGTACCTCGCTCGGCCAAAGCGTCTCTTTGGCGGTTTCGGGCTTTGCTACGATGTTGACAATCGCATGTGGCCTGACTTGAGCCATCACGACTTGTTCCGCATTGGTGAGAAGCAGACTCGACGCCCCTTCATCGGGTGCGTAAAGAGCGGAGAAATCGCGGAAACCGGAATCTTGGATCAAGCCAAACGGCTGTTGCAAGCCACTGATGTTATTGATGCCGCTGAAGGATTTGGTGTACGCGGCTGGCGACAGACGCCAAAGCCTGGGCGGTGGAGGCACGCTCGGTCCGCGCGGGCCGCCGAAGAGGATGGCGTGCGGCAAGCGATTGCCGTCCACCGGCTTTTCTTTGACCGCAAAGTGGGTCGCCGGTCCCTTGAAGGGCGTGTCGAGTTGCGCCGAGATCCATTGAACGGCGCCTGCGGACTCGGCGGGATCGGGCCGATCTTTGACCGACGGTGGCATGTCACCAGCACGGAGCCGTTCCAGAATCGACGCATAGGCAACTCGGCCCGTGATGTTGCCGAACGTCAGTGCGTCCATCGTGAAGTCGCCTTCCTTGCGTTTGCCGCTGTGGCAACTCACGCAGTTGGCTTCGAGGAAGGCGTTCACGAATTTCGCATCCGCCGCTTGCGGCTTAACGATTGCGGACCTTGCCCGATAATTTTCTGGCAACACCATCTTGGGATTTCGCTTCAACACCAGAAACGCTTCTTCCGTGAGCGGCATCAAACCGGCGAGCGAGACGACGCCTGGATGCTGAGCCAGTGATTTTGCCGCATCCTCGGAAAGCGCCGTCAGACCATCGAGAAACAGCCAATCTCCCTTGTGTTTTCCGAGCGACGCAGCCGCTCCCTTGGAAAGCGTGGTCAGGCCATTCAGTGAGAGTCGGCCGTCGTGCTGGGCGAACCCGACGGCCGAGCCGTCCGATAGCTCTTTCAGCCCGTTGAGCGAGAGGGTGCCGGCTTGGTGCTTGGCAAGTTCTTTCGCCGCCTCATCCGAAAGCGTCGTCAATCCATCGAGCGAGAGATTGCCCTGGCGCCCGGCCAATGCCTTGCCAGCTTCGGGGGAGATCGTTTTGAGCGAAGGAAGATTGCCGTTCCATTTGCGCGACGATGCCAGCGCGGCGGCCGATTTCTCGGAAAGCGTCGTCAATGCGGGCAACTCGCCGCACCATTTCGGCCACGCCGCCAAGATCGCAGCTCCTTCGTCGGAAATCGTGGTCAATCCTTTGAGATAAACGACGGGCCGGCTATTTCCTCCTGCCTTGTGCTCGGCGAGAGCTTTGAGAGTGTCGTTGGAGATCGTCGTGAGGCCGTTGAGGTGCAGGTCGCCCCAGCGCTGGGAGATTTCCTTCGCCGCGACAGGGGTCAGCGTGGTCAAGCCGTTGAGATGCAGATCGCCGGAACTGTTCTTACCGGCAATCACCACGGCGACATCATTGGGCAGTGCGGTGAGGCCATCGAGAACCAGAGTGCGATTCGGTCCGACGATCGCTTTGGCCGACTCGACGGTGAGCGCCGTCAAGCGTGGCAGATTGCCTCCCAGATTTCCTCCCAAGGCCTTGGCTGACTCATCCGAAAGCGATGTAAGCCCTTCCAGGGAAATTCCGCCCCGTTTAGCCAGAGCCCTGGCCACATCCTCGGGAATGGTCTTCATGGCGGGCAGTCGCCCATCCCAGTTATGGCCGTGTGATTCGGCCAGTGCCGCGGCGCCTTCGACGGTGAGCGATTCGAGGCCGTCGAGGCACACTTTGTGGGAAGGTCCGCCGCCCTTGCGCTGCGCCAACGCTTTCGCCGCCTCGGTCGAAAGAGTCGTCACGCCATTCAAGTACAGTCGGCCGCCAGTATGTTTCGCCAGGGCACTGGCGGCTTCATTCGACAACGAAGTCAAACCCTTCAAGGACAACTCGCCGTTGTGTCGAGCCAGAGATTTGGCCGGTTCGTCCGAAAGTTTAGTCAACCCATCGAGGTGCAGGTGCCCTTTGTGCTGGCCAAGGGCTTCGGCAGCTTCATTCGACAGAGACGTAAGGCCGTTGAGAGAGAGCCAACCCTCGTGTTTGGCCAACTCCTTTGCCGCATCTGGTGAGAGGGTGGTCAGACCGTTCAGCAACAGCCGGCCACTCTTGTCCTGCGCAAGGCGTTTGGCGACTTCGACGGAGAGTTCCTGAATACGGTCGTTCCCATGCGCATGACAAACGGCGGCGGTCAACAACAGACAAGTCAGGCTACAGGTCACCAATCGCATTGCAATCTCCCGCCTCATTCTTAATGGTTGAACCGAAATTCCGGACTGTTGATCAATGCCCAGAGCATCTGTCTGAGCCCTTCGTCGGGCCTGTCCTTTCGCTGTTCGAGATATTCTCCGAACAGCCGGTGCTCCTCGGGCGTTGCCGGCCGAGAGAGCATCGTCCAGGCGGCCTCGTCGATGCGTTGGCGCGTGTCCGGCAATTTTTTCAAGACGGGGATCAGCTTGCTACCCATCGCCTTGAGCATGCCCTCGTCATTGCTCAGTTTGAGCGGCTCGTCGATGCCGACCTGGAAATCGTCAAATGGCTGCTCAATGAAGGGGAACATGCCGCCCCCTTTCTCAACATCCGCGAGCTTCTTTTGCCGCACTTCTATCGGGTCGTCCGGCTTGAAAACGTCAGGTTGATTCGCGATGTGATAGGACATGCCCCACTGCGCGGGAGTGAGCGGACGGGTCGGTGCCATCGCGAAGAGTTCCTTCGCCGGCGGAGTGCCTTTCCACTCACTCGACCGTGCATAGGCGCGGCTACTGACTAGGCCGGCGATCAGGCGCTTCAGATCATACTTGTGGGCAATCAGATCGCGCGCCAGCCATTGCAGCAACTCCGGGTGGCTGGCCTTGTTCTCGGCATGCATCTGGTCCACGCGCATGACCTGGCCATGGCCGTAGAACCGAAACCAAATACGGTTGACGATGGACCGTGCAAACATCTCCCGATTGGCTTCATCGAGAGCAATATCCGCGAGCCGCTTGCGGGCCTGAAACTTCGGTAGCGGCGGCAGCTCTTTCGATTTGGGATAATCCTTGGCTTTCGCCGTGATGAGCTTCGCCTCCTCTTGAATGGCGGCCAGCAGTTCCTTATCCGGCAGCGTCTCAATCTCAACCTTTTTCCCCGAGAGGAACAACATCGACACTTTGCGCATGTCCCCCTTCTTGTCCTTGAAATCGCCGAGCTTGAAATATTGGCGTTCGAGGAGGTTGCCCTGAAAGTCGTAGCTGGAGGCGAAGAACGCCTTCATACCGAAGAAGTAGTCCTGGGTCAGATCCTTGATTTCCGGGTGGCGGTGACACTGGGCACAGGTGATATTGAGACCGAAGAAAATGCTGCTGACGTCGCGCGTCAATGCATCGGCATCCTTGAGTCGCTTCAACACAAAGGCTTCCGGCTTGGTTTTGCTCGGCGTTTCGGTCGCTCCGATCAGATCGCGGAACATGACATCCCACGGGCGGTTTTCCTGGAAAGCCTCGAGGAGATAAGGCCGAATGCTGGGCGCATCCGTGTTGCTGTTGCGCAGCAGCACATCGAATTCGTTGGCGTTGTGCCTGGCGAATCCCGGTGAGGCCACCAGCGTTGCGATCAATTGCTTTTTGTCGACAGCTTGCTTCGAAGCGAGCTTCGCTTCGACGCCGGCTGGAATGCGTCCGATAAGGTCGAGATACAGACGACGGACCACCGTCGTATCGGGTGCGGGCGGCGCGGGTTTGACTTTGGCCTGCGCCAGTTTGGCGTCGATGTAATAGTCGATCACCTCACCAATCGGACGATCGGGAGGCAGGAGTTCCTGGCCCTGCGCGGAAAGAGGAGCGCCCAGGATCAGAGCGGTAACAATCAATGCGCGATGCGTTTTCATGGTGGGAGACTCTTTTTCAGGCAGGGATTTCCCATTTGAGCGCTTTGCCGCTGCCGACGGTGTAGAACGCATCCGCCCCCTCGTTGACGGCCAAGTCATAGGTGGGGATGGTGGCGGGTGATTCTTTGAGGACGCGCGGCGTGGCTGGATCCAGGAAACACAGGGGACCGTTCGCGAAAGGAGCGACCAGAATCCACGATGACTGCGGATGCCAATGGATCGACTCGAACTGCCCGCTCGCTTTCTGCTCGTAGGTTTTCCGCCCCGACTGCCAGTCGAAGATTTGCACCAACCCGGGCCCGGAAATGACAAACAGTTCGCCGGCGCGTTCTTTCCCGGCGAGGGCCAGTGACCTACCGTCGGGTGAAAAGGCCATGCAGCAAATGCGAGCAGCAGAGAGATAGCCCCCCTGCGAAATCCCGAGGTAACTGGGGGCTTCGAAGCGCGCGGCCTCTCGTCCGCTTTCCGTCTCCCAGACGATCACCCGGGCCGCGTCGTCCGCGGCGGCGACGTGCCGGCCATCGGGCGAGATCGCACAGGAAAAGATCTTGTTGGGGTTATCGTAGCGCGGTACTCGCGCATCGAATCCGGTCAGTGTTCGAATCAAACGTCCCGTCCGAGCGTCCCACAGCTTGCAGGTCATGTCGTCCGAGATCGTCGCGATCATCGTTTGGGCGTTATTGACCGCCAGCTGGCGTATCCACCGGTCGTGGGCCTCGACAGTGCGCACCATGCGGCGATTTTGCAGGTCCCACCAGATCAGTTTGCGGTCCCAGCTCGCCGACAAGAGCGTGGTGCCGACCAGGCCCAAACTGCTGACGTAGCTTTCGTGCCCTTCGAAAACGGCGGTCGCGGCGGGCCGTTCGGCGGCAAAGTCAATCGTGTAGATCTTGGAATCGGCGTGGCCGAGCCACACGCGCTCGCTGCTCGGCTCGCGAACGACCGACAGAAAATCACCCGCATGGATCACGGTCTTGCTGATGCGAACTCGATCAAGGTTGGCAGGAGGCATGTCGATTCTCCGGTAGGTGTTTCATCGTCCCAATCAGGTCGTGGCTCAATTCGAATGTGGCACGACGCTCCGCGTCGTGAATCTGCGACGCGGAGCGTCGCACCACAATGGAACGGACCCACCTATAATCACGCCAGCACGGCACTCACAGGTTCGGTGTTATAAGGAGTCAGGCGAATCGGTCGGCCATCGGGGGCGGCGTATTCCTTCTGATGATCGATCCCCAAAGCTCGGAAGATCGTCGCGAAGAACTCGGCCGCCGTCACACGGTCCGTGGCGACCCCCGTGCCATCCGCGTTCGTGCTGCCGTGAATGACGCCTGGCCTGATGCCGCAACCTGTCAGCGTCACGCTCCAGCAGGATCCCCAGTGATCGCGGCCACGTTGAGCGTTGATCTGCGGCGTGCGTCCCATTTCCGCAAAGGTGATGACGAGCGTGTCGTCCATGAGCCCGCGCTGCTCCAGATCTTCAAGGAGGGCCGACATAACCTGGTCGAGCGTGGGAACCTTGGACGCGTGGATCTCGAAATTCTCTCCGTGCGAATCCCACCAACCGTCCGTCAAGCGCACGAACGGCACCCCGGCCTCGACAAGCCGGCGGGCCACCAGGGCTTGTTGGCCAAAGAGTGAATGACCATAGCGATCGCGGACCTGCTGCGGCTCGCGGGAAATGTCGAAGAGACTGGCATTGTCCATGATGCCACGAACACGTTGATAGGAACCGCGGTGGCTGGCAACAGTCGCCTCGCTCGTGCGATTCGCCTGGAAGCGAGCCGCTAACTGCTCACGGAGCTCCTCACGGGCGCGGTGATCGGCGTCGGTCAGCGAGGCAGGGAGTCGGATGCCGTCCGGAGCGAGCTTGCTGGCGATGTTGATTGGCTCAAAACGCGACCCCAGGAACAAGGCGAAATCGAGCTGTTTATCGCCGCCGCTGTACGGCCAGGTGGCGTTCCAGAACGAAACATGGTCGGGCATCGTGCTGTTCGGTTGGGACAACTCACGCCCCAGCAGGCAGCCGAGCGACGGCGTGCGAATGTTGCCCGTATCTCGACGGTCTCCACTCATGAGGGAAAAGACGCTGGCGCCCGTATGGCCCGTGTTCGGACTGCTGAAGGAGCGAATGACGGCAGTCTTGTGGACGCGTGACGCCATTCTCGGCATCAACTCGCTCATGTGATAGCCGGGAACCGACGTTTGAATGGCCTGAAAGGGTCCGCCGGTTCGCCGACCGGGTTTGGGATCCCAGCTCTCGAACTGGCTCAATCCGCCTGCCATCCACAAGAGGATGACGCGCTTGTGCCGGCGTTGCACCTCGCTCGCCAGGAGGGGACTACCCAGCGCGTCGAGGCCCGCCATCCCCCCCGCCAACCCCAGGGTGCCGCCGAGAAACGCTCGTCGATGGAGTGTGTGTTCCGACGAACCACAAGTTGGGGCCAGTTGCTTGGTCATGATTCGAACTCCAGACAAATGACCAGGGGTCATTCAAGTAGGTGGGACAAATCTGAGGGCTTTGAGCGATGCCGGATAAGGATGGAATGAACGGCATCCAGCTAAAGCCATTAGGTCAACTCACGAATCGGTTCGCCGAACGGCAGGATGTGAATCGGGCGGTCCTGCTGGTCGGGCAAGGTTGAGTGCGGATCGATGCCCAGGTGGCGATACACGGTTGCCCACAGGTCGTTGGGCGTGAGCCGATTATCCTGGGGATGCGTACCCAAGGCGTTGGTGGAACCGACCACCTGACCGTGACGCATGCCGCCGCCCGCGACCAGCACCGACATCGATTGCGGCCAATGCTCACGACCGAGGCGAAGGCCTTGCGGCCCCTCCGAGCGGCTGATGCGCGGCGAACGGCCGAACTCACCCGTAACGACGAGCATGACCTTCTCCGTCAGTCCGCGAGCGTGAAGATCTTCCACCAGCGCGGTGATGGCCTGGTCGTAACGCGGCAAGCGAAGTCGCATGTCTCTGAAGTTGTCAAAGTTGACGGCGTGTGTGTCCCAGTTATAGAAGGTGCCGGGAATGTGCGGATTCTCCATGACCATGGTCACGAAGCTGCACCCCGCCTCGACCAACCGCCGCGCCATCAAAGCCCGCTGGCCCCAGGCGTGCATGCCGTAGCGATCGCGAACATGCCGTGGCTCGCGCGACAGATCGAAAGCCAGCCGGGCCTGCGGACTCGTCATCAAGCTGTAGGCACGTTGGTAATTCGCATCCATCGCAGCGATCGAGCGGTTCGATTCCAGTTGCCTACGCAGCCCATCAACGCCTTGAAGGAGACGGTAGCGGTCGTCAAGCCGCGTCGCCATTTCTTGATCGAGGCCAATATTCTGCACGCGAAAATCGGGTCGGCTCGGGTCGCCGCCGACCATGAAGGGTGTGTATCGGCGACTCAGATACGCGGAACCCTGGGCGTAGGTATCGACACCGGTTCGTCCCCCATCTGCCCCGGAGATGACGTTCGGCAAGCCGATGTCGATGTGCTCTCGCATCTTGGAGACGATGGTGCACACCGCCGGCGCGTCGTTGACCGTCTCAGTTGGCGTTGCGGGAATGCGGCCCGTCATCACGCGTTTGCTGCCGCCGCCGTGATCGGAAAACGTGTGGGAGATGCTGCGAATCAGCGCGTACTTGTCCGCACAGCGCGCGTGCAACGGCATCAGTTCGCAAACGTCGAGTCCTGGTACGTTGGTGCGAATGGGCCGAAACGGTCCGCGATACTCGTCCGGCGCTTCCGGCTTCATGTCGTACATGTCGAGGTGCGGCGGTCCTCCCGCCAGCCAGATGAAGATGACGGATGTCTCCGGCGCCGCCGTTTGCCCCTGCGACGCTCGTAAGCGCATCACGTCACCGAGGCTTAACCCGGCCACGCCCAGCGTTCCAAGAGTGAGAAAAGACCGTCGTGAAATCGGTCCGCCACAGGATTTTTTCTTCATGGAGTACCCCAATAATAAGCAGTCCTACGTGCTTCGCGATTATTCCTTGCTCCAAAGCATGCCGGGACGACCGGCGTCTACCATCTGCGTGATTGCTTGCTGCGTAAGAACGCGGTTCCAGATCGCGAGTTCATCGATACGGCCACGAAACGCACGATCCGCCAACCGGCCTTTCGTGTCGGACAACCAATTTCCTATTCTACACGAGCCGGGGCGAATCATCTCGTCTTGTCGCCACGTCCGTTCGCGCATCAGAATTCCGTTGACGTAGATTTGTTGGGAATGCGTCGTGGCCGACATCACCGACGTCACATGGGCCCAGGCTCCCACTTGCACCGCGTTGCCCATAATCTTGTCCTGGAAACCGCCCGCAAAGACCAACCCGCCGCGCGGAAAACCTTGGCGGTTCAACTGGAAGTGGACGCCCCCCGGCTTGAATCCATCGGAATTGAGAATCGCGTTGAGTTCAAAATCGAGCCGATCAACCTTGATCCACGCCGCGATGGTCAATTCCTGGTGTTCACCGGGTATCTCTAGCTGGACGAAATCGGAGTCGCGGTCGAAGAGCAACGCCCCATGTCCCTGCCAACGTCCGGACACCCACCTCGCGCCGACGATCTTGCCGTGGGACATGACATCGTCGCCGATCCCGTTCGCAAGTACCGACGCATCGGCCCCGCGGCGAAACGGATAGAACGAGATCAGTCCGGGGGATTTTCGCAGCTCCTGTTCGTATTGCTCCCAGCGCTTCAGGCCGATCGTCCCCGGTGTCGGAAAGTCGGTCGCTTGCAGTTGCGGCGGGGTAGCGGCCTCGCCATCAACGTAGCGCGACGACTTCCCCTCGAACACTTCGGATAAGACTTTGCCCGAGCGCGGATCGGCAATGTTGACCTGGCCATCAAAGACGTAAAGATCGCTGGCGCCGTCGGGATCGACGCGCAAGCCGAACTCGGTCCCCAGGTCGATGTAATTTGCCGCCCTCGTGGCGATGGTGAATCCCTTCGCCGTGGAAGGAGCGATGACGCGAGCCTTGCCCACCAAAAGCTGGACGTTCTGTGCGTCGGTCACGCGGAACTTCGCCGGGCCGGCAAGAATCATGTCGGCGCCTTGCGCAAAACGCAAATGCACGATGCCGCCCAGCAACTCGTATTCACCCGGCCCAAAACGCACGCCGACCGGACCACGTTCCTTGACGAACTCCGCGTCGACCTTGTCCACGAGCAACGCCGCGATGGAATCCGATTTCCGGTCTTTGGCAACCGCCGGCGATTTTTCGGAATTTGTCCCACGCTCTGGCCAGAACACCGCAATGGCCACCGCCGCCGCAGTCGCCACCGCGATTCCTGCCAGGAAGGCGGCCACCCAGCCACCTCGCGTCCGCATTGGCGCTAGGGTCGAGGGTTGGCTCATTGTCGGCGTGGGGGGCGGCGCGGCACCGGCGACGTAATCCCAGTGCAAGGCTGAGTGCAACGCCATGAATTCGCGATACGCTCGGCGGGCCGCCGGACTGGTCCGCAACACTTCGCCAAGACGCTGCTCGTCCGCCTCTGACGCTATGCCATCGGCCAGGCGATTGAACAACGCATCAAGGTCGGTATCAATCGGGCTCATGCGAATGCCCCTTCCGCGATCGTTTTTTCGATGCATTCCAGCAAGGCATGGCGAATGCGACGTAGCCTGTCCGAAATCGCCTTGGCCGTCGTTCCGGCCGCCTCCGCCATTGCGTTGACGGACGCCTCCGGTTCGTAGCGGCGCGCGATCAACTCCCGCTGCTCCGGCCTCAGCTTCTGGAAACACGAGGCCAGCGCGACACGCCGAGCATCGAACGCCGGCTCATCCATCGCCGCCTCGTTCGCGAGCAGCTTGGCAAGATCGTCATCAAACACGAGTCGCTGCCGTTTGTGTCGTTTGATCCAGGCCAACGCCTGCCACTGCGCGAATCTCATCGCCCAGGGCAGAAAGGGCCGGTTGCCATCGAATTCTGCCACTTTTTCCCAGAGCACCAAATTCGTCTCCTGCAGCACGTCATCTGCCTCTGCCGCGTTCCAGACCATCGACAGAATGAAGGCATGCAACTGCCGCTGGGACTTGGTGATCTGCGCCACAAACTCAGCGGATACAGCCATGCCAATCCTTCCCTTACCACTTTTCAGGTAATGACTTTCAGTCTGCACTTGATCTTGAGGGTACGGCTGAAAACCGTGCGCAATAGATCCTCATCTTGATTTAGCCGAACGGCAGCAAATCCCGCGTAGGATTTTTCTTTTCTTTCCCTCGCTTCGGATGGGTGACATCGGTACAGGTTCATACATCCCATACGATGAAGACAGCATGGGCATCCTCCCTCAGGACGGACAGAAGGTCGTCATAGGTGAAAAAGCCAACAACCAACGACCTTCTTTCCAACTGCGGCACTTGGTGATTGGTGTTTACCCGCCCCAGTTTCGGCTGAGCCACTTGGATCAAAAGACAGCATGTTTTTCAGACAGGAAATCGCTGTGCTTCGCTAGCGTCGAATACCCGGAATTCGGACAAGCGAAACAAACTGTACGATGGTTGGCGATTGTTCCCGCGGGGATCAGAAAAAAATCTCGGCGCCGGAAGTACCTATGCCGACCCGGAGGGTAGGCGGGACGGAGGGAGGAGAGAGGGAGAGAGAAGAAGAGAGTAGTAATTGCAGTTTTTGTAGTTCTTGCTTATGCGCGCGATTTCCCTTTCTCTCATCGCGCGCTTGAGCAAGAACGTCAATTACTGCAATTACTCCCTTTTTCAATCTCTCACCCTCCTTCGCGAGCGGCGCAACAACTGCAAAAACCGCAATTACTCCACGGCCTCGTCGCTCACTGGCGGCTTGATGCGATACCCGGCTG
>SXGS01468838.1_pt1 | contig 43633 bp, 37 predicted proteins | sample 3174681 | NCBI WGS metagenome assembly SXGS01 (sample SAMN11356861, study PRJNA531348) | freshwater metagenome | isolation source: freshwater sample F1-80 | place: China: Fuxian Lake, Yuxi | collected 2017-12-25 | reverse complement strand
TGAACGCCCAGTTACTGCGCGAGTCGATCCTTGATGCGAAGCTCTCCGAGGACGAGTCGCGGCAGCTCGTGCGGCGGATCGACAGCCTCGCCCGCGAGACGAGTCGACTCCGAGACATTCTTGAGGACTTCCTTCGATATGCCGGTCGCATTCGGCTCGACACCGTCGAGTGTGACTTGCGCGAGCTCGTCGAAGACCTCACCGACTTCGTCCATCCGCAATGCGAACGCGACAGCATCCTCGTGCGAACGGACCTGCCTCGCGCCGTGGTGTCGGCCCCTGTGGATGCGGGTCTCCTCAAGCAGGCGCTCCTCAATCTGATGCTCAACGCGATGCAGGCGATGGCGGGGACAGATCCGGGTTCCCGACGCGAACTCATCGTGCGGGTGGACCCCCCTGAATCCCCTCAACGGCGCATCCACATCATTGATACCGGGCCGGGGGTGCCCGATCATCTGCGCGAGGAAATCTTCCGGCCGTATGTCACCACCAAGAAGGAAGGGAGCGGACTCGGACTCGCCGTCGCCAAGCGAATCGTCGAGGAGCACGGGGGATCGATCGCGATCTTTTCCGACCTCGGTCGCGGCAGCGACTTTGTGGTGACGCTCCCCGAGCGCGCCACGAAGACCCCGAGCCTCAGTCCAGCCAATCCTTCGCCTTGAGCCGCTCGGGGACATACACCTCCGTCACATAGGAAATGTCCTTGGTGATAAGCGACTCCACTTCCATCTTGAAGCCGTTGCGAAGCATCGCCTGGATCTCCTTCTGCCACGGCTTCTTCTTGGCGAACCACGGGTACTCCGCGATCTGCTTCGCCCGCTCGGTGTCCCGATCATTGAGCGAAATCTTGACATCCCCAGAGAGACCACAGCGCTCAAAGTCAGCGGCACGGATGCCGAGGTACCTCGCGTCCGGGATCGCCATGCGCTCACTCTCGAAGGCAAGATTGATCGAACCCTGCTTGATCACCGAATAGATGTAGTGACCCCACGGGTCGCAGTCGAGGAGGCAGATGATCGGAAGCCCGAGCTCCTTGTTGAGTCGGTAGAGCAATCGGCGCACGCCCCGAGGCGGCTGCCCGCTGCCCTCCGTGAGGATGCAATTGTGCGTCTCCCAGAAGCGGTCCTCGTTGAACCGACTCCACACGGTGTCTTTCTCGACATGCAGGACGAACTTGGCCTCGCACTTTCCGAACTGAATGACCGAAGGTTCGCAGATCGACGGGATGGCGTACCCACCCGTCCCCATGTGTCGGCAGTCAATGGTGTCACCGTTGTCGACAACGGTGATGTTGCCGACCATCGTCCCGCGCTTCTTGGCGAAGAGGTGGAGGTTCTCGCGCAGCGTTGCGAGCGCGACCTCGATGTCCTCAAGGATGCCGTCGGACTCTTCCTGGTCCTCAAAGGTCTTCTCGTTCGTCCCCGCGATCGTGTGCAGGCTCTTGTAGTACATGCCGCGGAGACTGAGCGTTTTTTGCGCTTCGAGGAGGTCCTTGCATCCCTTGGACAAGAGCACGGTCTGCATGAACTTTCGCGCCTGCGCCGTGTTGAAGAGGTTCCGTCGAAGGGTCGCGTCGCCCATCTGCAAGAGCCGCCGCGCCTCGGAGTAGGTCGTATTCGAAATCGTTCGCATGGGCACATCAACGAAGGGATCGTGCTCGGCGAGTGCCGCCGTGGCGACTGCGGTGCCGAGGTTGCCGATCTTGCCGAGGGTCTCCTCGCGGACGCCCTTGCCAGTGCCTGCCTTGCGTGCCATCGTTCCTCCTAGACCGTGCCCTTGCGTTTGCGAGTCGACCGAGGCTCGTCGTCGCCGAAGAGCCCATCCTTGCCCTGAACCTTGCCGCTGCGTGGAGCCTCGTCGGCTTCAGGCGCGCCCGGCGCCCGGCCCGGAAGAATGATGACCGAGTCGTCTTTGCGGAGCGGATCGGCATCCTTCACACGACGCCCCTCCTCGTCCAGGACGGCGTCGGCTTCCTCAGTCTTGCGCTTGGCCACCTTGAGAAGTGAGTCGTAGATTCGCTTGGCACTCGTCCCCGTGATCGCCTCAGTGGCCTGGGAGATTTCGCCGATGTAGCGCTCAAAGATCGATCGGCGCTCTCCTTCGTGGCGCATGCGCTGGCGCCGACGCATGTAGATGCCGAGCTTCCGGCCGACTTCCTGAAGGGCCAGCTTCATCTCCTTGCGAATCTCGTCGTAGTCCGCGATCGCTTCCTTGGATTCGCTGGTGAACGGCACCCACACGCTGGCCATGTGCACCATGACAACGATCGGGCCCTCAGGGAGCGAGCCGCGCGACTGGGAGATCCCGTAGTTTTTCCAAGTCGTCTCAAGAACGGCCTTGAAGGATGAGCACGCGGCCTGCTGGTAGAGCAGCGGCACTCGGTTCGCAAACCGGATGACACGGATCAACTCGTCCTTGGGGAGTTCGCCACCAAACGCGAGACCGACTTCGATGAGAAACGGGTTGCCGCGGTAGACATCGGCCGGCCGCGTACAGGCCGTAAAGAACTCCGCCTTCACTTCCTTCAAGAGCCCCGACAGGAGCGCCTTGGTCCCGATGGGCACGAGACAGTCCGTGGCCGGTGCCATGATCTTGACTTCTTGAATGGCCTTGTAGATCGCCTCGGCTTCGGCGTGGCCGACTTGCTTCACCCAGGTGCGAGCGGTGATCCCAGCCTTGGTGCAGATGTCCCTCGAAACCGACGGTGAAATGCGCGAGAACTCTTCTTGCAGAAACCCACCGACTTGGGAGCGGTCGGTCCGTTCGAGCATCTGGATGAGGGTGCCCAACTCGATCCCTCGCGGGTGCGGCAGAATCTCCTTCGCCTCGGGAGGGAGTTCATTGGTGCCGCGCTTGAAGTCGACGGTCTCGTTCGTGGGCGTGACGAAAGTGATCCGCGCGTGCGGGTTCGCGATCGCCGTCTGGTCGAGGTACTCGTCGACGGACTGGCGCCCCTGCTGGTACTTCCCCTCCATCTCGATGGAGACTTGTGTGCCGTGGCCGTCTGCGAAGATGCCGTCGTCCTCGGGATGCTCGGTCTCGCTGACGACATCCGCTCGATTCTTCGAGGTGTCCATCTTGAGGAGGATCTCGACCGCGGGCTTTTTCTTGTGTGTCTTCGAGATGATGAGCACGGGCTGCCCCGTTGTCATCAGACCGTACATGCCGGCGGCGGAGATGCCGATCCCCTGCTGGCCACGGCTCATCTTCAGTCGGTGAAACTTTGAGCCGTAGAGCAGTCGACCGAAAACATTTTCGATCTGCTTGCGGACGATGCCCGGACCGTTGTCGCGCACCGTGACCTTGAATCGCGTCTCCGATCGTTGCAGAAGTTCCACTCGGATATCGGGCAAGATGCCCGCTTCCTCGCAGGCGTCGAGCGCATTGTCGACAGCCTCTTTGACCGCCGTCAGCAGCGCCTTGCGGGGGTTGTCGAACCCAAGCAAATGGCGGTTCTTCGCAAAGAACTCGCTCACGGAAATCTCGCGCTGTTGCGCGGACATCTCCTCGGCGGACGCCCCACGGCGGCGTGTGGCGGGCTTGGTCATGGCGACATCGGGTGTGGGTTCCATCCCGTTTCGAGTGTATCGGTCTCATCCGCCGGCCCCATTCCGGGCGCAATGACGGCCGCCTCGCTACCATCCCGCCCCCCATGGAAACGAGCCTCATCATCCTGAAGCCAGATGCCGTCCAGCGCGCCCTTGTCGGATCGATCCTCTCCCGATTCGAGCAGAAAGGCCTCCAGATCGTCGGGATGAAGTTGATGCGCATTTCCCAGGATCTCGCCGCCAAGCACTACAAGGACCACGCGGGCAAGCCCTTCTACGCGGGGCTCGTGAAGTTCATGACGAGTGAACCCGTCGTCGTCCTTGCGCTGCGCGGAGTCGGCGCCATCGGCGTGTGCCGGAACCTCATGGGTGCGACCTTTGGATCCAAGGCGGCCGCTGGGACGATCCGCGGCGACTTTGGGATCTCCAACTCGTTCAACCTCGTCCACGGATCCGACGGCCCTGAGGCCGCCGCGCGTGAACTCAGCCTCTTCTTCGGACCTGGCGAAATCGCTGACTCGTCGCGGGCGATCGATACCTGGGTCTACGACTCGGCCTCTGGCAAGCCCGAATAACGGGCAGGTGGCGCCGGGGCCTCGATGTTCGAGGAAAAATGCGGGGATCGCGGCGTATTTCGTGAACGCCGTCATGCTCATTGCGTATGGAGCGGTGGGTCAGCCCTGTGGGATTTCTCGCCCTTTGTGGAGACCGATCAGATGGTTCGAACTTCAGAAAGCCATTCCCCACTGACACGAGCGGAACGCCGTTGCGCGGATCGACTTCGCGCGATTCCGGTCTCGTTCATGGATGACCCGAGATTCCACCGCGCCGGTGCCGCGCGGCGCCTCTTCGACGCCCCGGAGCCCATCAAGACTCCGAGTGTCGCGTGGTATCAGCCGCTGCTCGACGGTCGCCGCCGCGATGACGCAGCTGGGAGCCCACGCCCGCCCAAGACGCTGGTGCTGAGCGCGGCGCAGGAACGGGTCATCTTTGGGCAGTTCAACTACGCACGATTCCGCATGTCAAAGTTGCAGCGATGCGCTCAGCGTCGACCCCTCGCGGCGGCGCAGACCAGAGAACTCCTCGGCTGGCACGATCGCGCCGAGTCATTGCGCTGGCAGATCGCCGAGACCAACCTCGCGTTGGTTCTTGCGATGGCCAAGCGTGTGCGAGCGGCGGATCTTGATTTCGGCGACTTGATCAGCGAGGGCAACATGGCGCTCATGCGCTCGATCGACAAGTTCGACGCCACGCGTGGCTTCAAGTTCTCGACCTACGCCTGCCGAGCGATCCTGAAGGCGTACAGCCGACTCGGGATGAAGACGATGCGCCAGCGCCAGATTGCGCCGGTCGAGTTCGACCCCGCCATGGAACGGGGGGATGCCGTCGCCGAGTCGCGTGCCCATTGCGACCGTGGCGTGCTCAGCGAGGTGAAGGAATTGTTCTCGGACAACGCGGCCTCGCTCACCGAGATCGAGCGCACGGTGATCTTTCACCGTTTCGGACTCGACCGTCCGCTTCACGAGGCGCCGATGACGCTGGAGCAGCTCGGCGCGATGGTCGGCGTGACAAAGGAGCGGGTCCGGCAGATCCAGTCGCGCGCACTCTCAAAGATGCGCGTGGCACTCGAGTCGCTGCGCCCACGAGCGTCAGTCATCGACGCCTTCCCGAACTAGCTCCCACGGCTGCAGCGATCGACAGACCCGGCGTCGTTACCTAGACCGCGCCATCTCGGCCGCTCGCGCCTTGGCGATCGCGAGCGCCGTGCCTCCCACAACCGTCGTGATGGCATGAAACGCAGCGAATGTGAGCACAAGCGTTCGATAGTCGACAAATGAGGGCGATTCGCCGCCGAAGGCATGCAGCAACAGCACACAGAGCGCCGTCCCGGAGAAGAACCCGAGGTCCCCCGCTCCCCGGAACGCAGCCAGTTGGATGGTTGAGTCGACCGGACCCACGACGAGTGCGAGCGAACTCGCAAACAGCGCGCTCCCAGCAAGGCCAACCACGGTCATGGCGAGACCGAGCATCAGCGAGTCGCCAGAAACAAATGGCAAGGACGCGAACGCAAGCGCGTAGACCACCCCCGCGACAACGCGCACGCGCAGCGACCCGATTCGGTCACAGAGCCATCCCGCGGGCCCTGCCCCGAGCGCCATTAGCAGAAGCGGAAGCCCGACGAGGAATCCGCGCGTCGCCGCAGAGTGCCCGAGGATCTGCCCGAGGGCGACTGGGAGCGTGCCCGTGATGAGTCCACCTGTGGCGCGATCCGAGAAAGCCATCGCGAGTCCGGGCCAGAGTGGCCCGAAGGAGGATGGCCCAGGAGCGCGCGCCGCCTCGCATGGTTCTGATGGGCCCATCGACGGCGGCCGCGCCATGATCACAACAGACACGGCCGCACTGAGCACGGCCGAGACCCCGAACACCAAGCCGGCCGAGGCGACGGCATCACCGCTGCGCGCGATGGCTCCACCCAGAACGGCCCCCACTCCCAGCCCAAGCATGAGCGGCGTCGAGGCCAAGCCGAGGCCCCGCGCGACATGCCCCTTCGCGCCGCGGCGTACGAGGTCGAACAGTCCGGCAAAGACAATGACATCGGTCACCCCCTCAAGGGCGCGAAGCCCGAGCGTCCACGAGAGCCCAAGCGGCAGTGCCATGGCCCCGAGAAGGAGCGCGTCAGCGAGCGACGCGACGATCACGAATCGCTCTGGAGACCATCGTCGGCGCCAGGTCAGGATCAGCGGAATCGCAGCCACGGCGCCAAGCAAGTTGATCGCGTTGAACAACTGCGCATCCTGGGCCGACGCCCCGTATCGGTCGATCAGGATCTCCTTCACCACTGGCGCGGCCATCGTGTCGGGCATGGCCGAGAGCAGCACGAGAATCACCAGCACCGGCCGCATGCGAGCGAGGCTAGCGCATGCCTACACTGGCTTGATGGCGATCGACAAGGTGCGGCGTTCGTGCGACGACGCGATCAAGGATCTCGTCCGTGATGGGCTTTTTGTGGCTGTCGGCGGGTTCGGACTCTGTGGGATTCCTGAGAACCTGATCATCGCGCTTCGCGACAGCGGCGCGAAGAACCTTGTTGTCGCGAGCAACAATGCCGGCGTCGATGACTGGGGTCTCGGGCTTCTGCTTCAGTCCCGTCAGATCCGGAAGATGATCTCGAGTTATGTCGGCGAGAACGCCGAGTTCGAAAGGCAGTTCATGTCCGGCGAGCTCGAACTGGAGTTCGCACCACAGGGCACACACGCCGAACGCCTGCGCGCGGGTGGCGCAGGCATCCCGGCGTTCTACTCGCGCTCGGGCGTCGCCACCGTTGTGGCCGATGGCAAGCCGCACGAGGTGTTCGACGGGGAGACCTTCGTGCTCGAACGGGCGATCCGCGCCGACCTCTCCCTCGTGAAGGCGTGGAAGGGTGACCACGCGGGGAATCTCGTCTACCGGAAGACCGCCCGCAACTTCAACCCGATGGTGGCTGCCTGTGGCCGCGTGTGCGTCGCGGAGGTTGAGGAGCTTGTCGACACCGGTTCGCTCGATCCGGACCAGATTCACACCCCAGGGATCTTCGTGGACCGGATCGTCCAGACTCACTCCGTGAAGCGGATCGAGCAGCGGACGACGCTCCAACCAGCCTCTCGTCCGGGGCAGTCCCGCTGATGAGCCCCCTTCGTGGGTTAGAATCACCGCAGAATCCCTGCCATAACGGACGGGGATGTGCGTTCGACTGAGGCTCAACCCCCCAAGGAACCTTCGATGATGCAACTGCCCCGACTCCGCGCCATGGCCCTGTCACTCGCACTTGGCGCGTCGCTGCTTGCTCCGCCGAGTGCTCACGCTCAACTTGGGATGCAGGCAGGATTCGTCGAGGCATTTCAGCCGGACTACCTCCATCGCGACATGGATCTCTTCCGGCAATACCTCGTCCTTGAAGAGTGGCAGCAGGCCATCGTCGAAAGCTTGCTCAAGGACTACCTCGCGGACTTCAAGATCGGCACCGACGGCCTGCGCGACACCATGAAGAACATGAAGGACCAGATCATCGCCGCGGGCGATCAGGGCGCGATCGGGGTCATCATGGGCCCCATCGACAAGTGGATTCAGGAAAAGGCTCGCCTCAAGGGTCGATTTGTCGAGAACCTCAGGAGTCAACTCTCCGACGAACAGATGAGCCACTGGGGCGAACTCGAACGAGCCATGCGGCGCGAAAAGGAATTGCCACGCGGCGAGTTGAGCGGCGAGTCGGTGGACCTGATCCTCATTGCCCGCTCCGTGGATGTGCCTCCTGAGGTGCTCGCATCGGCGAAGGAGGCCATCACGCAGTACGAGACCGGACTCGATGACGCACTCGCGGCTCGAGCCCAGCAGATGGCGACCTCGCAGCCCATCATCAAGGACGCGATGGTGAAGCAGGACTTCCAGACCGGACTCACCCAACTTGAGTTGATCGTCGCCAAGCGAATCGACATTCGCGACTTTCAGGAGCGTTCGCTCGACTCGCTCGCGACGGCATTCGGAGACAAGTTTGGTCCACCCTTCAGGAGCGCCGCCCTCGCCGCCGCGTATCCCATGGTCTACAGACCCAGTCCACTCATTCCGTACTTCGAGGCAGCGCGCGCGATCCCGGGACTCTCAGAGGAGCAGGTGACCCAACTGAACGGTCTTGAGAAGTCCTACCTCGCGTCATATTCGGACTATCAGTCGCGGCTCACGCAAGTGCTCCGGATTGAAGAACCCAAGAAGCAAACCGCCGAGACCCGTCGCCGACTGACCCAAGGCCAGACAAGCGTCACCAAGCCGAACAACGACGCCTACACCAGCCTCTATGCCGAGCGCGACGGACTCAACGATCGCACGCGCGAAGAGATTGCACGGATCCTCGGCGCGGAACTCGCCATGCAACTGCCGGGTGCGGAAAAGAGGGCGGCCGCCGAAGTCCGCGCACCGCCGACGCCGAAGGATGGAAGCGGGATTCCAAGCCTGACCCCTGGTACGGCGGAGCCAGGCGGATCACGCAAGGGCGCCATCGGACCCAAGGACCGCGCTCCTCTGACGCGCCCGGCACCCTCGGGGGTTCGTCCCGGCCAAGCGCCCAGCACGACGGACGATTGATGGCTCAATCTGCGGAGATCCAAATCGCGCGCGCCGGTGGCGAAGTGGCGTCGGCTGAAGCCGAAGCCGCGAAGATCCGGGACCGATGTCGGGCACTCGGCATCGCCTGGCACGACAAGGCCCCTGAAGTCGATGCGCAGATGATCGCACTCCTTGAGCCCGAGGTCGCGGTGCGGGTCCGCGCGGTTCCGCTCAAGGTGGAGCGGGGACGGTTGCTCGTCGCGATGTACAACCCGCTCGATATCACGGCCGCCGACGAAGTGGCGACGCTCGTCAAGATGCCCGTGACAAGGGTGGGCGTGGAGACGGCCGCCTTCGCCGAACTCATGCGCCGTTCCTACGGAACGACGGCGGCTCGTATCGCTGAGTCGCTCGCAGGAAGCAGCGAGGCATCCAAGCCCGAGACCGAACACAATGTGGATGCGATTGAGGCGGCGGATGTGCATCGGATGGCCGAGCAACCGACGCTCATCAACCTCGTCAACCTGCTGATCCTCGAGGCGATTCAGATTCGGGCGAGCGACATTCACATTGAGCCCTTCGAGAATCTCGTCAAGATCAAGTACCGAGTTGACGGCGTCCTCATCGAGCAGCCATCGCCGCCCAAACACTTGCAGGCTGCGCTCATCGGCCGCATCAAGATCATGGCGATGATGAACATCGCCGAGCGGTATGTGCCTCAGGATGGCCACATCACGCTGCGATTTGAGGGGCGAAAGGTCGACCTGCGAGTCTCAACGGTTCCCACGATCTACGGCGAGAGCGTCGTGATGCGAATCCTCGACAAGAGCAGCCTGCCGCTCGACCTCAAGAGCCTTGGCATGAGCGAGGCCCACCGCGCCACGATGGACCGGCTCATTGACAAGCCCCACGGGCTCATTCTTGTCACTGGGCCCACCGGCAGCGGCAAGACGACGACTCTCTATGCAGCGCTCTCTCAGTTGTACGACCCGAGCCTGAAGATTCTGACGATTGAAGATCCCGTGGAGTACGAACTTGCCGGGGTCAATCAGATCCCAGTGAACCCCAAGCGAGGTCTCACTTTTGCCATCGGACTTCGGGCCATGCTGCGACAAGATCCCGATGTCATTCTCGTGGGCGAGATCCGTGACAACGAGACGGTGGACATCGCGATCCGCTCGGCGCTCACCGGCCATCTCATCCTCTCAACGCTGCACACGAACGACGCCATCTCGAGCATCGGACGATTGACCGACATGGGGGCCGAGCCATTCCTCGTCGCGAGCGTCCTCGAAGGACTTCTCGCGCAGCGACTGGGTCGGCGACTCTGCGCAATGTGCCGCAAGCGGGAGCCACTCACCGATGACGAACGCGCCAGGCTGACGCATGACGAGGCCGAGTCGTTTAGGGACGGTGCGTGGAGAGCCGTCGGCTGCGAAGAGTGCCGGAATCAGGGCTACCGATCGCGCCTCGGGTTCTTCGAACTCCTCAAGATCGGTCCTCGCCTGCGAGCGGGGATTTCAAAGGGGCTTTCGGTGGGCGACTTGAAGGGTCTCGTGGAAAGCGACTTTCGCACCATGCGTCAAGATGGCATGCTCAAGGCGTGCGAGGGATCGACAACGATCGACCAGGTTCTGCGCGCCACACAGGATGTTGACGAGGTCATCTAGGCGCTCGCATGGGCACATTCCGCTACCAAGAGCTCGGCGGCGCCTCTGCGGTCGGCACGATTCAGGCGGGCGACCGCGGCGAGGCGCTTCGCATCCTCGCGCAGCGGGGCATCGTCGCGATCTCCGTCGAGGCGATGGCCGACACCAAGGCGCCGCGCGCCGCCGTCGTCGCCGCCTCGTCGACGAAGGTCCCGTTCGCCGACCTCGCCGCACGCTGGAAGACGCGCCAAGGGTCGCGCCCGACGATCGCGCGTGGCGAACTCACGGCGCTCATCCGTGAGATCGCGACGGCACTCGAGGCCGGCCTCCCCCTGCTCCAGTCGCTCAGGACCGTTCGCCGACAGGCGCACGGCAAGGGCATGCCGCAAATCCTCGATTTCCTTATCGAGAGGGTCGAGGCTGGCGTAACGCTGCATCAGGCGGCAAAGGAGTATGGACCTCCCTTTGATGAGATGACGGTCGGCATGTTCCGCGCCGCCGACGCATCGGGACGCAATGCGGAAGTGCTTCACCAACTGGCAGACCTCCTCGACCGGAGTGTCGAGTTGAAGCGCGAGATCGTCGGCGCGACCGTGTATCCGATGATCGTGGCTGCGGTCATCGCACTGAGCGTGGTCGTGCTGATCACGGTCGTGCTTCCCAAGATCATGGCGCCGATCCTCGCGCAGGGCAAGGGCGAACTCCCACTGCCGACGGAGATCCTCCTCGGCATCGCTGCGTTCATCAGCACCTGGTGGTGGGCCATCGCCATCGCGGGCATCGCCGGATTTGTCGCCTGGAAGCGCTGGGTCGCTGTGCCGAGCAACCGGCTCCTTCTCGATCTCACACTGCTGCGGGTCCCGATCCTGGGACGGCTTCTGCGTGATGTCGCCGTGGCGCGATTCACGCGCACCCTTGGCACGCTGGTGTCGGCAGGCATTCCGATCCTTCAGGCCCTGCGTGTCGTGCGAGACACACTCGGCAACGCGGCGATGATGGCCGCGATCGATGAAGTCCAAGAGAAAGTGACCACAGGCTCTTCGCTGGCCGATCCCTTGGAGCGCTCTGGCCTCTTTCCGCCTCTCTTGATCCAGATTGTCAACATCGGAGAGCGGTCTGGGCGTCTTGAGCCCATGCTGATGCACGCCGCAGGCGCGTTTGACCGACAGGTGAACACCTCGATCAAACTCTTCACCAAGGCCCTTCCGCCCGTGCTCATCGTCGTCATGGCTGTGGTCGCCGCGTTCGTACTCATGGGCATCATGCTGCCCCTTCTTGAGCTTCAGAATTCCATCGGCGGGTAGCGCGAAAGCGCAATACCCTGCCCGCTGCTCCGTTGATCCAAGCGAGGACTTCCAACATGCGTCGACCAAGCCCCACACATTCCGTTCGGTCACGGCGAGCTCCCCATGCCGAGCGCGCGTTCACACTTCTCGAGGTCATCGTGGCTGTAACGATCGTGGCCATTCTTGCCGCCGTCGTCGCACCACGGGTCGGTCGGTTCCTCGGGAGGGCGAATGACAAGCGAGCGCGCGCCGAGGCGGCGTCGATGGCGAACCAGGTGCGGGCCTACATGGTGGAGTCAGGGCTCAGCAAGTGCCCCGAGGATTTTGAGCTTGAGGTCCTGACGCTGGGCGACAATCCCTACCTCGGGAAGAAGTCGGATCTCTTGGATCCTTGGGGCAACGCGTATGTCATCGTCGTTCCTGGTGTCGTGAACTTCGACTTCGACATCATGTCCTACGGGGCCGATGGGACGGTCGGCGGCGAAGGCGACGCGAAGGACATCACGCACGGGGAGCAGTAGGTGGCCGCACCTCGACGGGCATTCACGCTCATCGAGGTGATCATCGCCGTGGCGATCATCGCCATCATGGCGGCCATGATCGTGCCCCGCATCACGAGGACCACGAAGTCCGAACACGACCTTGTGATCGATCGCATGATGGACCTTCTCTCGCTCTACGCCTTCCGGGAGGCGACTTCAAGCCAGCAAGTTGCGCTTTGGCAGGATCCAGAGACCCGCTGGTTCACGCTGCTCGTGGCGGAGCGAAACCTCGACGCCGGCGGTGAGAGTCGCAACTCGCGAGCCGAGTGGTTCGCCGACCGTCGCTTGCAGCCCGTGGCACTTCCGGATGGCATGGAGTTAGCTGATCTCATCGTCGATGGCCTCGATGTGGTGGGCACTGACTGGGTCATTGCGACCGTTCCCGGCGGAGGCCGACCCGCCATCGAGATGCACCTTGTGTCTCCGGTTCTCGACACCACGCTGCGCCTTGACGCCAACTCCGTGACTCCTGTGCGCATCGACACTGGCTCACGGGCCCCCGCAACGCGGCAGCCCCGCGACATGACGCAGTACGGCACGCGCGGGGAAGTGTGGTGACGCCGATGCGCCGAGCATTCGCGCTCCTCGAAGTCATCATCGCGGGGGTCGTCCTGGCCATCGGACTGGGCACGATCGTCTCGTTGGCCTCGCGCGCTCTCATGGAGCAGCAGCGCGGCGAGCGCGGCGTCGTGGCGGCGGCGCTGCTGGACCAGTTGCTGGCGGAAATCCTGGTGGAAGGCCCCGTGGAGTGGCCGAAACAGCACGACACGAGCGGGCGCTTCGATGCGCCGTTTGATCTTTACGACTACGAGGTCACCATCGAAGAGGCCGAGCCGGGTTACCCGTGCGCGGTCCTCGCCGTCGTCCACGACGATGCCGGTCGTGGCTACCGGTGCGCGACGCGCATCTCGATCCGGCAGGGCGAAGAGCCTAATCCGGAGCGCATGCCGTCGGAACCCTTTGATCGGCAGGGCTACTGGGACTCGAAGGACGAGAATGCCACGGCCACCAAGTAACCGCGTCCGCCCTCGCGGCTTCACCTTGATCGAACTCATTGTGGCTGGCGTGGTCGCGGCGATCGTGCTCGCCACAATCGGAGCGTCCCTGAGTCAGATCGCGCGCGCGCGCGCTTCAGCCAGGGTGAGACTGTCCAGTTCGCTCAGAGCCAACACAGCCTTGGAGCGCGTCCGGCGGGAGCTGCAGCAGGTCATCCGCAGTGATGCGCTGGTGGACTCGCGCGTGGTGATTGTGAGCGACAAGGCCGATTCGCCTGTGGGCGAACTCGATCGCGACCAGGTTCTCGTGTACTCCACCAAACTTTCGCCCGTGCGCGCCCAGCAGTACGCCGGCGATGGGTTTGAGCACGAAGTCCAATGCCGCGTCGAGGAAGATGAGGCTGGCTGCGCGCTTTGGATCCGTTCTGACGGCGTTCCCGACGACAACGAACTCGGTGGTGGACAAGCCACCCCGGTGATGGAGGGTGTCATCGGGCTCAATTTTGAGGCGTTCGACGGCACGGCGTGGTACGACGAATGGGACTCGGATGTTTTTGGCATGCCATGGGCACTTCGGGTCACGGTCTCCAGCGGCGGCGCACCTGATGGCACTGACCTCTATGCGGCGGGACACGACCTTATGAGTCTTAGCACGGTGATCCCCATCGACCGAGTCGTACCGCCCTACGAAGAACCACCTCCCGCGGAGACTCCCTCCGGCGATGGCGCCGGAGTGTCGGACGAGACGGCGGCCGCCGCGGCAGGTTCTGGGATCGTGCCCGCCGGCGGCGCAACCGATGGTGGAGGTGCCGCCACGGGTCCGGAGGCGGGAGGTCTGAGGCCTAGCGGTCGCGGATCCGACGGCCGCGGCGGCGCAGGGGTGGGGCGTGGCAGCCCCGGCAGCCCCGGCGGACGCGGCGGTAGCGGCGGCAGCGGCGGACGCGGCGGTGGCCCGGAGAGAGGTGGCGGTCTAGGCGGCGGCCCGGGATCGCGAGGCCCGAGTTGATGCGGGGAACGAGGACATCCCGCCGCGCCTCTGCGCTCGTCATCGTCATTTGGACGGTGGCGATCGCGGCAACCATCGTCGCCGGACTCCAGATTGCCACCTACAGGCAGGCCGTTCTGGGCAACGAGGCGCTCGCGCGGGTCCAGGCCCGTTGGGCCGCGCGGGCTGGACTTGAAACGATGATCGCCATCATGGAGTGGCACACTGGGAACCCCGATCCCGATGACGCGTTGGCGATGATCAACGAACTCGACGACAACGCGATCGGGGATCTTGAGACGGGCAGCTACGACATCCGTCACTTTCTCGACGATGTGGAGTATGTGGGGCCAATGGACGAACACGCCAAGGCCAACATCAACCTGCTCAGTTCGAACGATCTCCTCAACATCCCAGACATGACGCCCGATGTGGCCGGTGCCATCACGGACTGGCGCGACGCCGACGAGGAACAGAGCATGATCGGCGCGGAGAAGTCCTACTACGCCAATCGCGGCCTCGGCTATGAGCCGCGCAATGGAAACCTGCGCTCGTTCGCAGAACTCGAACTCGTCGCGGGAGTTTGGCCCGAGTACATCCGCGGCGAAGACTGGAACCTCAACGGACGATTGGACTCCAATGAAGACGACGGCGAGCAGTCCTGGCCTGAGGACAAGGCCGACGGCATCCTCGACGCAGGGTGGTCGTCGATCCTCACATCGTTCTCGCGAACTTCTCCAAACGGAGCGAGCGGTGAGCCTCGGCTCAATCTGAAGGTGGCCACCGCAGAGGATGTCACCGAACGCACTGGGATCTCGGCACCGCAGGCCGCGGCGCTCTTGCAGTACGCGCAAACACCGAACGCGCGGCTCGAAAGCCTACTGACGACGCCGCTCTCGTTACTCGGCAGCGGCAATACTCCGGCGCAGCCCCAAGGAGGGACCACTGGCGGCGGACGCACGAATCGCTCAAGCGGCGGACGCAGCACCGGCGGCACGGGAGTGGCGCAAGCGGGCCCAGGGGACCTCGATGCCAACGCGCTGGGCAGGGTGCTCAATGAGTGCTCCCTCCAGGAGTTCACTCGCCCTTTGCCGGGAAAGATCAACATCAACACCGTCTCTGGGCGCGTGCTTCGTGATGTGTTTGACATGAACCCGAAGCTTGTCGATACGCTTCTCTCCCGCCGCGACGCGAGGCCGACTGGGCTCACGAGCGTCGCGGACATTCTTGAGATTCCCGGCATGACACGCGAAGTCCTTGCACCTCTCGCCAAGCACCTCGATGTGCAGAGTTTTGTCTTCACCGTGAGCAGCGTGGGTCGCTCCAGTACTGGTGGCACTGAGTGTGAAATCCTCGCGACGGTGGATCGTTCAACGCTGCCCGCGCAGATCCTGAGCTACCGCGAACCATGACCGCCCTCCCGAAGTCCAAGCGATCTCAGCCACAGCGGCAGGCACCCGACCCGACGCTCGTGTGGGTGCTCTCGCCGACGCTTGAGGGCGAATCGGTTGCGGCCGTGCGAGTCGAGGCGCTGCGCGTGGGTTCGGCCGCCCCTCAGATCATCGACTCGTTCGCCTTCAACGGGCATGCATGCATCCGTGAGGTGCTCACCCGGTGCGAGGCCACGCCGCCGTCGCGAATCGTCGTCGTCCTTCCCGGCAGCGCGGTCATTTGTAGGACGCTGACACTTCCCTCCGGGTCGGCAGACCAACTGGAGATGGCGCTCCGGCTGCAGATCGAGAACCTCCTGCTCGGGGGTTCGGCGCGATGGCGCACCGAAGGGGCGATGCTTCCCGCGACTGATCCAGACGCGCCACGAAAGGCGTTGGTGGTCGAGTGGCCCGCGAAGCAGACGGCGCCAGCGGACCTCCTCCCGATCATGCAAGCGGTGCCGGTCACTTTCGCGCCCAGCATCGCGGCGCTCGCAACGCTCGTGACGGGCGCGATCGGCCTCGGCGCGTCCGAGTCGCTGGCGATGGACCTTGAGCGTGCTGCGGGCTCGATCGCCATCGCGTTCAGTAACGGACTCAAGAGCGCGTTCCGCGTGGTGCGCGAGGATGGCACCAACGAGTCGCAGTGGCGCGACGCCATCGTGCGCGCACTCCGCGAGACACTCCTCGCGGCGGAGGTTCCCGACACCGAAACCGAAGCGATCTGTGTGCGCGTCGAAAGCGCGATCGAGAGGCGATGCGAGGGATTCTTTGCGCCGCTCAGTGGCGGCATCGATTCATTTCGGTCGCTCATCAAGGGATCTCCCGACGACGACGCATGGTGGCACCAGAATGGCACGGCCGCCGGGGCGGCTGCGGCGCTGGGCCAACCCACGGCTCGCCTGTGCGGTCTCCGGGCGCACGAGGAGGTTGAGAATCCTGGGATCGCCCGGAGGATGCTCGCGGCGGCGATGAAACCGAAGGTGGCCGCGCGGCTCGCGATCGCGGCCACGGTCGCGATCGCGCTCGTTCCGCCTGCTGTCGCCGGCGCACGCCTTCTTTACCTCAGATGGCTCCTCCCCGAACCGCAGGCCTATGGGCGGATCCTCGACCGCGATGACAAGCAGGGTTCCATGTATCGCGACTACGAACGCTACGCCTGGCCGATCACTAAGTTGCTCGGTGATGTCGCGTCAACAACCCCCGTGGGCATCGAGCTCGAGACCATCACGCTCGGTCAGGCTGCCCCACTGTCGGTGACTGGGACTTCGAAGCCCGTTGGATCAGGTTCGAACGCCGCGGATTCGATCCTCCAGATGGAAGCGCAGATGCGCGCGTCGGGAGTGTTCGACAGAGTGGAAAAGAGCTGGGATGCCCCCAACAACAACGGGGTCGTCAAGTTTGAGCTTGCCGCAGCGATCGTCAAGCCGACCCTCGTCCCGAACTACACCGACGATCAAGACTTTGCCAAGCGAACATTGCGGGAGCGAAAGTACGGGTCCCTTCCATCCGAGGGGACATCGACAGCGCCGGACTCGCCGTCGGTGCCGACGCTCGCCAATGACAGCGCACCCGACGCAGGGGCACCGCATCAGTCATCCGGCGAAGGGACCGCGGCGACAGCCGCAGCCAGTCCACCGGTCGCCGCAGCGGGCGCGAACTCTGGCGCCTCCGACGAGGCACGCACGCGGAGGCGCCCATCATCGGGGGGTGCCTCCGGCGGGACAGACATTGCTCGCCGCGGCAGCCCCGGCGCTCAAGCCGTCGCACCTGCGGTCCCCGAGCCTCTCACGGACCAGCACATTGCGGCGATGACACAGGCCGAAGCGCGCGAGGCCGCCGGACGGGTCTCCACCGCACGCGGACTCAGCGGTCTCGATGAAGCGACCGAGGCTCGCCTCAAGGCGGAGTTTTACAAGTTGCTCGAACGGGCGCGCAATCCATGAGCGGCGGCCGCAGCAAGCTCGCAGAGCTGTTCATGTCCCTGTCGCCCGGGCGCAAGGTCGCCGTCGCCGCGGTCGGCGGACTTATCCTCTGGCTCTTCGTCAACGACTATGTGTGGAGCTACGCGACGGAGTGGAATGCAGCGGCCGACCGACTTGAAACGCTGTTGCAGCGCGGCGCCCAACGCCAGGCGGCACTGTCGAAGGATGTGGAGCGCGCCGTGATCGCGTTCGGGAAAGCGGAAATCCCGTTGGACGAGGCGTCGACCTCACAGAGTCTGGCGAAGGCCATCACGGAGACACTGAGGACTCACCGCATTGCGAACTCCCCCTACGAGTCGCTTCAGGGCGGCAAACTGCCGGGGACCGCGTTTCAAGTGGGCGCGATCTCGGGCGCGCGTCTCGAACGCATCCGGGGTCAGGTGAGTTTCGAGACCGACGCCGACGAGGTCATCGGGATCCTCAGCGACCTCGAGTCTCACCCCGATGTGGACTCGATCTACTCGCTACGGATCAACCGGATGGGCGAAACGCGACGAGTGAATGTCAAGCTTGTGGCCGAGGCATGGGCGACAACCGCGAAGGACACGCGACCCGGGGCGACACCGTGATGCACCCTCGGGCAAATCTCCCCAGTGGAACTCGTTGGTCTGGCCCGTTCATCGTCAGTGGATTGGCGGTTTTTCTCGGATCCTGGGTTCTCTTGGGTGAAGCGATGCCCATCTTGGGAACGCTGCTCGTTCCGCATGGCAATGAAGGAGAAAGATCGGCGACTGATCGTGCTCTTGAACGACACCAAGACCTCATGAAAACTTCGCGGGATCGCTTCGCTGGGCGAAGTCTCTTCGTCATGCCGCCACCGCCCGAACGGAAGGCTCCGCCTGCTCCGCCGCCGCCCCCTCCACGAGTGGAGCCGGTCGACCCGCCGCCGCCACTGGCACCACCAGCGACCTACACAGGATCGGCGCCCAAGGGGGTCATCGGCACGACGGTCCTCTTCGACACTTTCTCCGTTCGGGTTGGTGAGGAGAAGAACGGCATCAAGGTGATCGGGATCGAGCCGCCGTCGAATGTGAAGATCGAACACATGGGTGGCAGCTACTCGGTGCCAATCTGGACACCGACGGATTGGTCGAAGCTCGGTGCCATCTCGCATGCAGCAACGCCCTCGGGGATTCAGAGTGTCCCCTCGCCCGCAGTTGCACCCGAGCCCGTACCCGAGCCTGTGGCCGAACTCGTGCCCACGCCCGAGCCCGCGCTTGTGGCTGAGCCGGCGGTGCTGTCGACGGATCCTCCAGCGTCTCCGCCTGTGGTCGTCGAGCCGCCTCCACCGAGTCCGCCTCAGCCAGTCCGACCCGCCGCAGCGGCCTCGCTGGCGACACCGTACACGCCCGCGCGCGCGATTGCGGGCCCATCGAGCGTGGTGCCGCCAGCCGCCATTCCCGATCCGCTGACCCCGGAACAGATCCGGCTCATGTCGCAGGCGCAAGTCACCGCTGCGATCGCGCAAGTGAGCCGCGCACGGCAGCAACCCGGACTCGATGCCGCCACCCAAGGGCGATTGCGGCAGGAGTTTGATCTCCTTCGCGCCCGTCGCGCGGAACTCCCACGATGAATCGGCAAGCATTCCGCGCGAAACGCGTTCGACCAATGAGGACTACCCTCGGAGCCTGACCGTGAAGATGAATCCATACAAGAACCTCGTTGCGAGCGCGGCGGCTGCATGGCTCGCCATGCCCGTCTTGCTTGATGGCGCAGCGATGGCGCAGGGCGACGCAGGGAGCGGGATCCCCCCCGCCGCCGAGCGTCAGTTCCGCAAGGATCGTCGTCCGGTGGACATGAGCGAGATGGTGCTGCTCAATGTCAAGGGCACCAAGGTGGAGGAGTTCTTCGGGTTCATCGTCGAGTGCACCGGCAAGGCCGTCATCCCGCGCTCGGACCAGCTTCGCAACGCGACCATCAATGTCCTGAGCGACAAGCCGGTCACGCGCCTGAAGGCACTCGAACTCATCTTCCAGGCGTTCCGGCTCAACGACATCGTCGTCGTGGAGACCGACGAGCTCATCATGATCGATGTCATGACGAACATGAACAAGCTCCTCCCCGGGCTCGTCCTTGGACCTTCGGTCGATGTCCTTGGCCTCGAGGAGACCGGTCAGATCTGCATCAAGGTGTTCCAGATCGAGAACACGAGGGCGCAGTCGATCTACGACCGCCTGATCACATCGAATCCCGACTACGCGAAGCTCGATGTCGATGTGAACTCGAACCAGATCATTCTCGAGGGCGATGTCGGACTCGCGAAGCGCTGCCAAGAGCTCATCGACATCCTTGATGTCGGGCCCTTCGCGGACACGCGCACTGAAACCTTCCGCATCCGGTACGCGGATGCGCAGGTCATTTCGGACTCCATCACCGCGATTTTCTCCGGCTCTTCGGCGTCAGGGACGGCGCGAACGGGCGCGGCCCGAGGCCAGCAGCGACCGGGCCAGAATGCGCCGCAAGCCGCGCAGCAGGGAACCGCTGAGGCGCCGCCGTTGGTGGTCACCGTGCTCCCGGCCACCAACTCGGTCACGGTGCGCACGACGCCCGACATGCTCAGGTCGATCGCGGATCTGATCGCCACAGCGTGGGACATCCCGCCCACCAAGGGCGGTGCGATCTTCAAGGCCTACGACCTCAAGTTCACCGACCCGCTGAAGGTGCGCGACCTCCTCCAGTCGCTCCTTGAGGCCGGGGGCGGCTCTGGCGGCGCTGGCCGCAGCCGTGGCGGGGCGACTCGGTTGGCGGGTGGTGGTGGTGGTGGTGGTGGCGAGTCGGGTGCCGATGTCGCGGTCGCCAACATTTTCAAGATCGAGGCCTATCCAGACTCGAACCGGCTCGTCATTCTGACGAAGACCCCAGACAACTTCGTGTGGCTCGACGCGCTCATGGCCGAAATCGACACGCCGCTCGAGGTGGGCATGCCGACCAATGTGCAGCTGAAGTATGCGAGCGCAGTGAGTGTGGCCGAGATCGTCAACGCGCTTCTTGCCGAGAGCGGATCCGGTTCCGGCATCACTGCGCCCGAGGAAGGCGTCGAAGACCCATCGTCAAGTTTCGATGCGCAGGGCGCCACTGACTCATCCAACACAGGCGGCACAGGCTCGGGCTCGGGCGGCGGCGGGTCACAGGGCACGATCGAGTTCCCATGGCAGAACGCTCGCGGCGGCGCTGGCGGGGCAGAGACGACCGAAGTGAGCGCGGTCATCGGGAAGAGCCGAGTGGTTCCCAATGCGAATCAGAACTCGCTTCTCGTCCTGGCGACGCCGGAAATCGAAGCCGCGGTGCTCAGGCTTATCGACGAACTCGACCAGCCTGGCCGTCAGGTGATGATCTCGAGTGTCCTCGCTGAGGTGGAACTGGGGGACCAGTTCGCGATGGGCATCAAGTTCGGACCCTCGGGAACAGTGTCACCGGTCAATCCAAACAATGCCGTCGCCATCGACACCACCGTTGAGGGCACGAAGGATGGTCTTTTCCCCGAGCAATTCAATACCTTCACCTTTGCGTTCGGTCTCGACGCCACGGTCATCCTGCAGGCGCTGCAGCGAGACACAAGCGTCCGCATCCTGCAACAGCCGCGCGTCTTCACGACGGACAACAAGGAAGCACAGTTCTTTGCCGGCGACGATGTCCCCTTCTTGACTGGCACGACGACAGGCGGCACGACCGGTGGCGGCACCTCGTCGAGTTTCAACCAGATTCCTGTCGGCATCGGCCTCAATGTGCGCCCGCGCATCACGAAGGAGCGAAATGTGGCGATGGAAATCAAGGTCCTCCTCTCCAATGTGAACACCGCCTCGCCGCTCAATGTCGGCGGATCCGGCAACCCAACCATCTCGCGGCGATCGACCAATACCAATGTGACGATCAAGAACAACCAGACGATCGTCATCAGCGGCGTTCGGGTCGAAAGCCAACAGAAGGAGAAGAATGGGTTCCCCATCCTTGGCAGCGTCCCGATCCTCGACCTCTTCTTCTCCAACCAGAGCGATGTGAAGGCCAGCAAGGAACTGTTGATCTTCATCACGCCAACTGTGGTCGACAATCCCGACGAGAACGACACGAACTTCAACGCCGACGAGCGCGAGCGACTCGATGTGCTCTCGAAGCCGCTGAGCAAGGAGTCGGAGGATCTCGTCGAGAAGAATCGACTGCTGTTGCCGGAAAAACCCGGCGGCGAACCGGTCAATCCGCTCGCACCCATCGAGCCCAACATCACACCCAACGGCCGGTGATGATCGTCGCCCGCGCGACGGTGGCAGCGGCGCTGTTGGCACTCGCAGGATGCCAGCGACCCACGCCTGGGCCGCTCGTTGTCAGACTGCCCGAAGGGACGACCGCCGTTGCGCCAATCCCAGCGCAACCCGGAGTGAGCCAGGAAGCGGTCTTCTCACTCAAGCGCCTCGGAGAGGTGCCGTACGACGGATTCTCGCTGCCGCTCGTGTCGCCTGACGGTTCGATGGCTGCGATCCAGAGTGCGAACTCGGCCCAGTGGCCGATCCTCCTTGGGGAGGGCGCTGGCACCCCGCTTGCGAAGGTGACCATCGTGCCCCTCCACGCCAGTGGTCTTGCCCCGCTCACCGAGGCCGATGGAGCGTCGCTCCTGCTCGGGCGCTCGGTGGACGCTGCGGGATTCCTCGTGGAGGCGCCGCAAGCTGATGGGTCGAGGTGGATTGGGAAGGTCGCGTGGACCGGTGGCGCTCCCGCGTGGCTCGTTCGGGACGACTTCATCAACGCCCATGCTTCAGCATCCTCGACGGGACTCCTCGCATGGTCCCGTCGCGCGCGCGAAGGCACTGGCTTCTCGTTGGCGATCGCGCCCATTGTGGAGGGTTTGTGCGGTCCCGTCTGCATGGTGGAGTCTGTCCGTGGCGCGAGTTGGCATGCGCCGACATTCTCGGGGGATGGACGAACGCTCTACGCGCTACGACTCGACGACGGTGTGCTGGCCGCGTGCGCGTTTCCGGTTGTCGATGGACGGATTGAGACGCCGTCTGCCACGATGGAGTTGTCAGCGCGCGCGGATGCGCGCACGGCCTACCAGACGCTCACGGCGCTCCGGTGCGCTCGAACCACGCGGGGAAGTCTCGCGCTGCATCATCCCAGGTTTGCGCGCATGGCGATTTGGGACGCGGATGAAAACTCCGTGGCGTTGGCGAGTCCGGGCAGCGTCGCCCTGGCGGATCTGCAGGACGGGCGCTTGCTCTGCACAAGTGCGACCCGGCTCGCGATCGAACCCTCGCCATCGCGATCCAAGGCGACCGAGGCGTCGGTCGCTCTCGCGCTTCTTGATGCGGTCTGGATTCCAGTCAGTCTGGCGCCTGATGGCACCGTGCTGATTGTCCACCCCATCGCAGGACACCTAGAATTCGCCGAGTTCCGGCTCGCGCGATCCACGCCCTAGCGACGCTTGGTCGGCGACTTCGGGGGCAACTTCGGGGGCAACTTCGGAGCGGGTGCTTTCGGCGCAGGCTTCTTGGGCTTCTTCTTCGTGTCGCCGTCGTCATCTTCTTCGTCACCGTCTTCTTCTTCGTCGTCATCGTCGTCGTCATCGTCGTCATCGTCATCGTCATCGTCGCCATCGTCATCGTCGTCATCGTCGTCATCGTCATCGTCATCGTCGTCATCGTCGCCGTCATCCTCGTCATCGTCGCCGCCATCCTCGTCGTACTTGCCACCTGCGCGAGGCTTCGCTGTCTGTTCGAGTTCCTCGTTGGGACGGCTTTCTGGCTCGTCGGTTTCGCCTTCTCCCACCAAGTCATCGTCGCCCTCCTCGGACTCTTCGGTGTTCTCGCGCGGGCTCTTGGGATTGTCCTCGTCCTCGCCGAACCCGTCCTCGTCACCGAACTCCTCGTCGTCGAAGTCGTCGTCCTCTTCGAGTTCAAACTCTGGCTCCTCATCGTCGTCGTACCCGGCGATCAGAGGCGAAGATGGGTATGCCCAGAGAGGTTGGCGCGGGTCGAGGCGCGTCTCCTCCAGAGTCTCTGCAAATGTGGTGGTCATGGAAGCGCGGGGAGTATTCCCGCGGTCGCTTGCCTTGTCAACCCCTCCCACTCAGGGCAATGGGACCGCCAGCGTGGACTGTGGGCCGCCCAGGAGCACCCATCCGTCGACGAGCTGTGCTCGGTCGAGTCGACCGTCGTGGAGGTCGACCTGAACCGGCGGCCCCATGATCCGTCCCCCCTCGTCCCAGCCAAAGCGGTGGATGAGCGCGCTAGCGGCCTGGCGCCCGAGTCCGAATTCCCTCGCTTCCTCAAGCCCTTCCCCCTGCTCGATCGCGACAATAGCACACGCGGAAGGAAGGACATCCTCTATGCGCCGCGCGCCGTGAAGCGCCACCGAGCCCGACTCAGCCCCGTTGAGCCCAAAGAGATCGATTCCGTTGTTCGTCCATGTGACGATCGTGCCGCCCATTCGAATCCATCGGCGGGTCGGGTCCGGAGCACGCCCCTGCCCCGTGGACACGAAGGCGTCTGGCAGCGGAAGTCCGCTCAATGGGTTCAAGACACTTGTTCGCCCGGTGGCATCGCTGACGACGAGGTGCTGACCGAGCCGGTCGGCCGAGACCGTCGACCTTGTGCTTGGCGCCATCACGAACCACTGGATCCCCGCGGACGAGCCCGTCAGTTGCCACCGCCCAACACCGCGCGTTGTCCCGAAGGCGACCGCCCCAGGTTCGACTGCGCGCACCCAGCGCAGCGGCTCGTCATTGGGAACCCGGACCTCCGCCATCACTGTGCCGGTGCGACGATCGAGCGCGACGAGCCACGATGCCTGCTCGTCGTGCGAGGCACGAACACCACCGAGCAGGACGATGGTTTCGGAGGCATCGGCACAGTCGACCTGCTCGATCACGCGAGCGCGATTCCAGAGCCGCTCGCTGTCGCGCAGGGAGAACGACGCGGTCCAGCCATCCGCGCGAACGCCGACGAGGTCCGTGGCCCCCGGGAAGAGCACGCATTCGCTCCGTGAGTAAGAGGGCTGCCGACCCGTCACGGCCATGGCGACATCGTCAAGCCGCCACAGCGCCTGCCCGTCAGCGTCGATGGCCGCGACATCGACGGTCTCACGATCGGCCTGTTCCACCACCAGCGTGGCCGTTGGCGTGGCGGCGACGAACCTGACATCACCCAAGAGCGGCACTGTCCACCTCGGAGTGAGGTCGGGTGGATCCAGTCTCGTCAGTGTCCGGTCGGCGATCAGGTAGGCATGCCGTCCCAAGGCGGGTCCCCCCGCGACTTCGCGCACGGGTGCGAGAATGCCGCGAAGGAGCCGCGCCGACGACGGCGCGGACTCCCCGAGACTGGCGCATCCGACTCGCGGGCGCGGCGTTCCCTGCACAAGTGCCATCGAGGGCGTGCGGGCGAGCACGGCCGAGAGGCGCTCCGAACCGAGTGATCGCAGCGACGGATCGAACCCAGACAAGATGCAGCGGTCAAGGAGTTGCGCCCGCGTCCACGGAAGTTCAGCCGCTTCGAGAAGCGGAAGCGTCGCGTCGAGGACCGTCGTGACCGATGCGGCATCCCCGAGGGCGATCGCACTCGCGATCGCGGCATCGACGCGGCCGGCGAACTCTGCGAGAGTGCCCGCCGAGAGTGCGGCCTGTGCGGCGCCGATCCAGAGTCGCGCGGCATCGTGGGTCCCCGCCGCCATCGCGGCACCGACGACCGGATCGGCTGAAGAGCCGGTCGCCTCGCGCTGCGGCATGATCACCGATCCGGGGTGTGCGCGCTCCATCGCAATGAGTCGATTGGTGGCCGCGTGGCCTCCACTTTCGAGAAGCAGCCCAGTGCCGTCCAGTGTCGACATGGGCACCAGCGCGAGCGACGCCGGCTGCTCGGTCAGGAGTGCCTGCCACGCACGGGCCGCCGCGTGGTGCCGATCGCTCTGGGCCAGCCAGTCGCCCTGTGCGAGCAGCGCGATCGCTCGCTCCTCCGGGGAGACCCCCGCGGTCACGATCGCTTCGAAGAGGCTGTCGGAGGTGTTCCGCGAAAGGAGCGTTGAACGGGCCGCCTCGATGAGAAGGTCGGCGAGGCGTCCTCGGCGATCTTCGTCGTGCGACACCGCGAGCAGCGTCCCCGACGCGTCCGCGCAAGCCCTCGAAAGAAGATCCCCGTCACCGGAACGCAACGCGAACTCGATCAGGCCGACGACCGCGTCGGGGTCGTTGGGGCTCTTCCGCAGCGCTTCCACCAGAATCCGCTGCGCGCGATTGGCATCCATGAACGCTTCGACCGCGCCGCTCGTTGCGGCCGCAACGATCCCTTCGCTCGCGACCACATTCGACGGGCCGCGACAGGCGATTCGCATCGCGGTCGTGCCATCGTCGGCGTTCACAACGATGGCGTCACGAAGGAACGGCACGATGAGCGCAGGCCGGCCACTCGCGAGCCATCCCGACTGCACGCGACCGCGGATCCCTGCCGTGCCGGTCGCCGCGAGGATGGCCTCATTCTCGTCGGGCGCCACGGAGCTCTGGAGGGCAAGTCGCCAGAGTGGGGTGCGAAGATCGTTGACATCGAATGCGACGAGCCCATCGCCCACAGCAAAGATGCGTCCGCCGTCGCGGTCGGGCAAGAAGTAGCGCGGCTTTCCCCAGAGCGTTCCAGAGCCGGTCGGCATCGAGTCGAGTTCGCTGCCGGTGTGCGCATCGAGCAGTTGCACCGCGTCGCCCCCGGGAGAGAGTGTGACGAGACCGCGCGAACACATGCAGACGCCACCGAGTTCCCACGGCAGGTTCTCCTGCGGCGTGTCGCGCACGGGCACTGGATCTCGACGCAACCACCGCACGCGCCCGTTGGCCGGATCAAGGCACAGCGTCGTTCCCGCGCCAGTGGCAACATAGGCCCAACCATCACTCACAACCGGAGTGGTGAACGGACGGGCGCCGCCAATGCGGATGCCCGGCGCGGCACCCGCGGGTGTCACGAAGCGGAGTTCGCCTGTTTCCAACGAAAGGCCGAAGACCGACGAGACGGTCTCTGTCCGCGCGGTGACCTTTCGCCCAAGGACGATCACCGTATCCGCAGCGACCGTCGGCGCGCCGTAGAAGAAGACGCCGGAAAGCTCGGAATGCTCGCGAAGTCTCTCGGACCCAAACTCCCATAGTCGAACGCCACTCTCGAGATCGACGCACACGACGCGTCCGCCCCCACTGCGCTCGGTCGCGAGCGCATGCCCAGAGAGCGCAAGAACGCGGCCGGTGTGGACGGTGACCGCAAGGAGGTCCCCCGCCTGAGCGTCTGCCCTAGGCGAGTTCGGTGCCCCCATGAACTGATACCAACGAGGCTGGTGCGAGTATGCGTCGAAGGCGCGGAGCACATAGCCCTCGTTGACAAGGACGGTCGAACCCGCGATCGTTGGAAGCGACACTAGGAGCCGTCCTGACAGGAGGCCGCCCTCGAGGCCGCCAGCACCCATGCCGCCCTCGTCCACCGACGCACGCAGGCGTGAATAGAGCGAGTTGTCCAGCGGTTCGCTCCAGAGTCGCACGATGTCGGGCGGGAGTTCGCCAAGCGCCGCCGGGCGTAGCGGATCGGCGCTCGTTCCCCCGCGCGTCACGCGTGGCGCACAGGCGTCGGTGAGTCTTGGCGCGAGCGCGACGAGCGTGGGATCAGCAGATGTTCGCAACGATGCAAGGACGCGATCGACTTCCGCGCGATTCCCGAGTCCCGCCGCCGCGAGAGCGCGCAGCGTGGCCACAAGTGCCGGATCGGCCGTCGAGACATCAGGATGCGTGGCGATGGAGTCGACGAGACGCTCGGCCGCGGCGAAGCGCACCTCATCGACACACCGTTGCGCCTGGCGCAGGCACGCGCGCAATCCGGCTGGCGTCAGGAAACGGCTCTCAATAATGAGATCGTCCTGGCCGAGCGCCTCCATGCGATCGGCTTCGCCCGCCTGTGTCGCTCGGTAGCGAGAAAGCACATCCGGGTGTGCCGAAAGAAACGCGAGCGTCCGAGTGCGTGCCTCAATGAAGCGATCCAACTCTCCTGGAACGCGGACGAGTTTGCTCCCGAACTCCACAAGCACGCGGTTGGCGAGGCGCGCCGACTCCCCGGGATTGTTCGCGGCCTGGTCCTCCGCCTGCGCCAGCAACTGCTCAGCGCTCGGAGAGTCGTCGACGGCGACGACGGCACGATCTTGCGCGAGCGCGGACAGCGTGAGCGAAACCGTGCACCCTGCCGCGATCCACAGGACCTGAACGAACGCACTCTTCGCCACGCTTCGCACGACGCCCCATGCTATGGATTGGGGTATAGATTGCGCCCATGATCCGCACGACGGCTGTCGCTCTCATCGCCCTTGTGGGATGCCAGAGCGATCCCGAGATTCGCGTGGAAGCGGTCGACCTCGTCGCCCGTGGCGAGCACGCGGACGAGTACTCCATCCAGTTGGAGTTGTTCAACCCGTGGCCGCAGCCACTCGTTCTGGATCGTTGGCAGTACGAGTTCGCATCCGACGCTGGCGTCTGGAGCACCGAGTGGGTCGCGAGCCGCACGCTGCCCCCGCGGAGCTACACGATGGACTCGCTTCCCGTCGTTCTCCGCCACGAAGGATCGTCGGCACAGATCAGTTCGTGGCGCGTCCATGGGACGCTTCGTTATCTCCTTCCCGGGCAACTTGCGGAAACGCTCTTCGATCTCGGTGTCAGTCGGCCGAGCGTCGACTTCGCTGGCTCGGGGGTGTCAACCCAGGCGGGTCCCGAAGCGAAGGCTGTGGAGAGCCGATAGCCGGAGGCGCCTCGCGGGGCATGCCCGATGCACGAGCATGGGACTCGAGCGCCGCGTTCATGAGTCGCTGGTGAATCCCGAGACGCCGCGGATCATCCTCGGCGACGGCCTCATCGCTGACGCGCGTGTACGTGCCGTCGCCGTGCATGGCCCATGCTTGACGGACATCGGAGAGCGCGGTTTCGAGGATGGTCCAGAGCGTGCGTCGGTGTGACGCGGCGTCGATGGGCGCGGCCGCTTCGACGCGTGTCTGAAGATTCCGGTACATCCAGTCAGCGCTGCTGATGAAGAACTGGCCATCGGTCGGCTCCTCCTGACCGGCACCGAAGTAGAAGATGCGGCTGTGCTCGAGGAAACGGCCGATGATGGAGCGCACGCGAATCGTCGCCGAGAGTCCGGGGATGCCCGGTCGCAGACAACAGAATCCGCGCACGATGAGATCGATCTCGACACCCGCTTGACTGGCTCGATAGAGCGCATCCATCACCCCGCGATCTTCGACTTGATTCATCTTGGCGATGATGCGGCCCCGGCCACCCTTGCGCTGGATCTCGGTCTCGCGCTCGATGAGTTCGATGAACCGACGCTTCATGGCCACCGGCGCGATGAGGAGTCTGTTGAACTCCGTTTGGCGAGAACGGCCGGTCATGTAGTTAAAGAGGTCGACGAGGTCTTCGGTGATCAGCGGATCCGTGGTGAGGAGGCCAACATCGTCGTAGAGCCGCGCGGTCTTCGCGTTGTAGTTGCCGGTGCCGACATGGCCGTAGCACCGGATGCCGTCGATCTCCTGCCGGACGACGAGGGCGGTCTTCGTATGCGTCTTGAGACCGACCACCCCGTACGCCACATGGACCCCGGCGTTCTCGAGGCGACGCGCCCACTCGATGTTGCGAGCTTCGTCGAATCGGGCGCGCAGTTCCACGAGCACCGCCACTTGCTTGCCACTTTCAGCGGCACGAATGAGGCTTGCAATGAATGGACTGTCGCCCGAGGTTCTGTAGAGCGATTGCTTGATGCAGAGAACCCGCGGATCCTCGGCCGCGGTCTTGATGAACCGCTCAACCGAAAGTTCGAAGCTCTGGTACGGGTGGTGGACAAGGATGTCACCCTTGCGGATCGCCGCAAAGATGTCGGGGTTCTCCTGATCCGCCAACTCGGCTGGCGGCAGCGGCGTCCACCGCGGATACTTGAGCGCAGGCAGGTCCATGTCGGCGATCGCGTCCAGAAGTGTGTAGTCAAGCAGCCCGACCGTCTCGTACACATCTTCCGGGCCGACCTCCAGCTCCTCCATGAGGAAGCGCAGGATTCTCGGGCTCGCGCCGGCGGCGACCTCGAGCCTGACCACGCGCGCAAACTTTCGTTCTTTCAATTTCTGTTCGACCGACTCGAGAAGGTCGTCCGCCGCGTCGCGCTCGGGCTCGATTTCCGCATCGCGCGTGACCCGGAACGGAAGCACCTGCAGAACCTCCATGCCCGGAAAGAGCTCGTCGAGGTTGTGCTCGATGATCTCTTGGACCGAGATGAACCGGCCGCCGGAACGGAACTCATGGAGGCGACTCGGGCTCTCGGGGACCTTCACGCGCGCGAACATCGTCTCGGTTTCGCCCGGTCGGCGCACCACGAGACCGAGTGAGACGCTCATGTTGGAGATGAACGGGAATCGGTGGCCCGGATCGACCGCCAGCGGCGTCAGAATCGGGAAGACGCTGCGGCGGAACCACGCGCCTGCCTCGGCGCGTTCGCTCTCGGAGAGCTCGCTCCATCCCAAGAGGTAAATGCCCTCGCCTCTGAGGACCGGAAGAAGCTCGTCTCGAAGGATGCGCGACTGCTCGGCACCGAGATCGAGCACGCGGGATCGGACGGCGTGCAGCGCCTGCGCGGGCGTCACGGTGTCCATCAGCGGCAAGCCCTGCCCAGTCTCGACCGAGTGCCGGAGGCTCCCGACGCGTTTCATGTAGAACTCGTCGAGGTTCCGCGAGTAGATCGAGAGGAATCGGACCCGTTCAAGAAGCGGTGTCCGCAGATCGCTCGCCATGGCCTGGACGCGCGCATTGAACTCCAGCCACGACCTGTCGCGATTGAGAAACCGCCCCGGATCGTCGAGCGGACCCGCCGACGATCCTTGAGCCGCCGGATCCTGACACGGTTGCAGATCGTCGTTCAGCATGTGGAACCGCTCCCGCACAGAAACTTCGCCGAGCACCCCGGGGCTTCGGTCACGCGAACGCTCTTGAGTCGAGCCGGTGGGCCGACGCGGGTCGTCATTTCAAGCGCAATGTGTTTGGCCACGAGTTCCGCGGTCGGATTCAGTCGAGTGAACGGTGCGGTCTCATTGAGATTGCGCGACCGAAATGGCGCGATCACCTCGCCGAGCGCTATCTCGAGGGCATGGAAGTCGCAGACCATGCCTTCGGCATCGAGCGCCTCGGCCTCGACCACCATATCGACCTGCCAGTCGTGGCCGTGCAAAGGCTCGCGGGCACCCCCGATCACGATCGCGTGCGCCGCCGAGAACGAGCGGTGAATCTCCAACTCGAACATTTTTTGAGTATAGCCATCGATCGCCACGCGCCCCGGAAACTGCGCTAGATTCGCGTGCGTGGATGAGGCTCCGCTCATGCTCTCGGTGTCCGGCGCGCGCGGACTCGTCGGCCGTTCGATGACCCCCGCCGTGGCGCAGCGATTCGCCGGAGCGTTCGGCGCGCACCTGCTCGAGGGCTCGCGCGCGACGGGGCGCACCGTCGTGGTCGGACGCGACGGGCGCGGATCGGGCGCCCAACTCGCCGCGGCCGTCATGAGCGGACTCGAAGCACTCGGGTTCGATGTGGTCGATGTGGGGATCGTGGCCACGCCGACGGTCGGCGTGATGATCGGTCACCTCGGTGCCGTCGCGGGCGTCGTCGTCACGGCGAGTCATAACCCAATTGAGTGGAATGGGCTCAAGACGCTGAATCACGATGGACTCGCACTCCCGGCCGAGGAGGCGGCGCGTGTCATCGACCGGTTCCGCAGCGGCGACACTCTGCGCAGTGCAACGAACGGCTCACGCCGCGAAGTTGGCGATGCGGATGAGATCCATGTTGCACGAGTCCTTGACAATGTGGATGTCGCCGCGATCCGCGCCAGGGGGTTTGCGGTGGCGATCGACAGCGTGAATGGAGGAGGCGCTCGATCCGGAGCGCTCCTGCTCGACGCGCTCGGGTGCCGGGTCACCCATCTCAATGCCCAACGCACCGGGACCTTTGCCCACACACCTGAACCCCTCGCCGCGAATCTCACGCAGCTCACTGATGCGGTTCGCCATGCTGGTTCGATCGCAGTGGGTTTCGCTCAGGATCCGGATGCCGACCGACTCGCGCTCGTGGATGAGCGCGGCGTCTTCGTCGGTGAGGAATACACGCTGGTCCTGGGCGCGCTGCGCCTCCTCCAACGAGATGGCGCCAGCGTGCTGGCGACGAATCTCTCGACTTCGCGCATGATCGACGAGGTCGCCGCTCGTTTCCCAGGATCGCATGTCGTGCGCACGGCGGTCGGCGAGGCCAATGTCGTGGCGGGGATCCGCGCTGCCAATGGCATCGCCGGGGGCGAGGGCAACGGCGGACTCATTTGGCCCAGGGTCTGCTGGGTGCGCGACTCACTCTCGGCGATGGCGCTCGTCCTCGAACTCCTCGCTGCAGAGGGCAAGCCACTCTCGGCCATCGCCAGCGAAGTCCCGGCGTTTTCCATGGTGAAGCGGAAGCTGGAACTCGCCTCGATCGGCGGCCACGCGGCCATCGCTCCTTCCCTTGAGAGGGTTCGCGCGCACTTCGCGGCACAGGCGGGGGCGCGGATCGACCCGTGTGACGGCGTCCGCATCGACCTTGACCGCGGATGGGTTCACCTGCGCGCGTCGAACACGGAACCGATCATCCGGGTGATCGCCGAGGCGTCGACGCTCGAGGCTGCGGTCGCGCTCTGTGACGAATGCGAACGCGCGGCAGGACTCGCGGCGTAGACTCCGACGATGATCTCCTTCTCGGGCGCCTACACAGCGCTCGCTACTCCCTTCACGGACGACGGGCACGCCATTGACCTCGAACGGCTCGCCTGGGCGATCCGGTTCCAGGCCGAAGGAGGCGTCCGAGGGGTCGTCCCCTGCGGCACGACCGGCGAAGCGCCGACCCTGACCGAGGCCGAGCATGAAACCGTCGTCGAGGCAACCGTTGAAGCCGCGCGACCGCTTGGCCTGCAGGTCATCGCCGGCGCGGGGAGCAACAGTACGGCGCACGCCATTCACCTGCACCGACTCGCCGCCCGACTCGGTGCCCACGGTTCGCTGCAGGTCACGCCCTACTACAACAAGCCATCGGCCGAGGGGCTCTATCGACACTTCATGGCCATCGCCGACAGCGCGGATCTCCCGATCATGCTCTACAACATTCCCGCGCGCGCCGGTGTCACGCTCCTGCCCGAGACGGTGGAGCGCCTCTCGCGGCATCCCAACATCGTGGCCATTAAGGAGGCGACAGGGTCCATGGATAGTGCAAGCGAGATTCGCCGCCGATGCCGGATCGCGATCCTCTCTGGAGACGACTCGCTGACGGCCAGCTTCGCGGCTGTGGGTGCCACGGGCGTCGTGAGCGTGATCGCCAACATCGTGCCCGACCGCGTCGCACAACTTTGCCGCGAGATCGCCGCTGGCGACCTCGAGGCGATGCGACGATCCCACGAGTCGCTCTTCACTCTTGCGCGCGGCTTGCTCTCGCTCGATGTCAATCCTGTGCCGCTCAAGTGCGCGCTCGCTCTGTTGGGCCGCGATCGTGGCACCCTTCGGCTTCCACTCTGCGCGATCTCGGAGTCCGGGCGCGCCACCGTGCAACGCCTCCTCGTCGAGGCCGGGCTGCTCAACGCCGCGACAGTTCCTGTCCACGGGGCGGGTTCGCGCTCGTGACTGGTGAGACCCTTCCACTCAAGGTCGCGGTCCTCGTCTACCTCTATGACGCGGAGGATCGCCTCCTCCTGCTGCACCGGGTGAAGCCTCCAAACCCCGGCCGCTGTTCACCGATTGGTGGCAAGGTCGAGGTGCATCGCGGGGAGTCTCCGCACGAGTGCGCCATCCGTGAGACCTATGAGGAGGCGGGGCTTCGCCTTGACTACGCGGATCTGCGCCTCAACGGCATCGTGTCCGAACGCGCCTACGAGGGTGAGAACCACTGGCTCATCTTCCTCTTTGAGTCGACCCGAGCGATCGATCCCGCGCTGGTGGGACCCATGACATTCGACGAAGGACGGCTCGAGTGGGTCGCCGTCGATGAGGTGGCGTCGCGTCCGCTGCCCGAGACCGACCGCCGCGTCATGTGGGAGGCCGTTCGCGCCCACCGTGGCGGATTCTTCATGGTGCAGATCGATTGCACCGTGGACCCGTTCGAGCATCGGATCGTCGAGAGCGAACCACGCGCAGCGCGCTAGGTGGACGATGATGTCGTCCCCGATCCGGCGCCCGTGTCGCCGCGGACTTTGGTCGCGCGATCCCCGAAACTCTCAGGGCCCCGCTAGGTCTGGATGATGCGCTTCATTCGCGCGACCGCTTCCCGAATGCCAAAGAACACCGCCTGACTCACGATGGCGTGTCCGATGTGAAGTTCGTGCACGCCGCGCAGCGCCGCGACCGCCCCCACATTGGCCTCATTGAGAGCGTGTCCGGCGTTGAACCGCATCCCCAGTGCCTCGGCGAGCACGCCCGCTTCCTGCACCCTTGCGAGTTCCGCGCGCGCGGCCGGACCGAGCCCCCCCTCAGCCTCGACGGCGTGCGCATAGGCGCCAGTATGGATCTCGCAAATGGCCGCCCCGAGGGCCGCCGCCGCTCGAACTTGCGCCGTGTCCGCGTCGACGAACACGCTCGCCTCGATGCCCGCGGACGCAAGGAGGGAAATCGTGCGGGCGATTGAGGAGGGATCTCGCACCACATCAAGGCCGCCCTCGGTCGTGAGTTCATGGCGCCCTTCGGGGACGAGCATGGCCGACGAGGGGCAAAGGGCGCAGGCGAACGCGAGCATTTCCGAGGTCGGAGCCATCTCAAAGTTCAGCGGCACGCGGAGTTCGTGGCGAAGTCTCACGACATCCGCATCCTGGATGTGGCGTCGGTCTTCCCTCAAGTGGACGGTGATCCCGTCGGCGCCGCCGCACTCGGCCTCATGCGCGGCGACCAGTGGATCGGGATCGCGGCCGCGCCGAGCCTGCCTGACCGTGGCCACATGGTCGATGTTCACGCTCAGCCTCGGCACGGGACTATGCTAGACCCGTGCCGACCTTCGCCGCGAGCCTGCTCCAGCTCCAGAGTGATCTCGGCACGCAGGGCGACCGGGTCCTGACGATGGTGTCGAAGGCCGTCGAGGCGTATTTCGACCACGACGAAGCCAAGGCGCAGGATGTGGTCAAGCTTGACGATGCGATCGATGCCGTCGACGTCGCGATCGAGCGCGCGTCCATCCCGCTGTTGGCGATGGGTCAGACCGACGAGTCGGCGATCCGCAAGGTGCTCACCATTGTGAAAGTGAACAACGAGCTTGAGCGCATCGCTGACTGCGGCGTGACGATTGCCGAGCAAGTCATCGGTCACCAAAGGCTCCCCGATCCGATGCCATCGACCTTCCGCGTGATGGCCAACAGCGTGCTCGGCATGCTGCGCGACTCCAATCGGGCGCTTGCGACCTCGAATGCGGACCTCGCTCGGCAGGTCCTGCTGTTTGACGACACGGTGGACCGCTTCCGCAACGAACTCACGATGCAGGCTCAAGAGCAGGTCGCGCTCGGCGCCATCAGCGTGCGGTTCGCGTTCCGCATCACCGGAGCCACGCGGAGCATGGAGCGGATTGCCGACCACTCGACGAACATCTGCGAACAGACGATCTATCTCTTGACCGGAAAGATCGTCAGGCATCGCCCCGAGGGCTGGTCGGACCCAACCGCCCCCGCCATTCGATGACTGCGGACACTCCCGCCGCACTTGAGTCGCGCATCATCCGTGCCCGCGCGCGCCTCGAGGGGTTCGGGCAGGGGCATCTGTTGACATTCTGGAACCAGCTGTCGCGCCCCGAGCAGCTCGCACTCCTTCAGCAGTGCGAGGCGCTTCCGCTGGAGGCCCTGCCGCGCGCCACCGAAGTCTCGATGGCCTCGCACCGAACGAGTACTGACCTCGCGCCCGCCGAGATCGTGCCGCACACGCCCCTTGGCTCAGAGAGGTACCGGGCACACGGCGCGACGATGATTGCTGCGGGTCAGGTCGCGTGCTTCACGGTTGCGGGAGGACAGGGAACGCGCCTCGGATGGGAGGGCCCCAAGGGCACATTTGCCGCCACGCCCGTCACCGGAAAGTCGCTCTTCCATCTCTTCGCAGAGTCGATACTCGCGACGCGTCGGAAGTTTGGCGGCATGGTGCGCTGGTACATCATGACGAGCCCGCTCAATCACGACGAGACGATGCGCTACTTCGACTCGCACGACTGGTTTGAACTCGGCGAGTCCACGGTGCGACTCTTCATGCAGGGGACCTTGCCATCCCTCGCACACGATGGCAAGATCCTCCTCGCGACGCCGGGCTCGATCGCGCTCAGCCCCGACGGCCACGGCGGTGCGATTCGTGCGCTTGCCGGAAGTGGTGCGCTCGAGGAGATGCGCACGCATGGCATCGAGACGCTGTCGTACTTTCAGGTCGACAACCCGCTCGCGAGGGCCGTGGATCCGCTCTTCCTCGGGTTGCACGCGATCCACCCGGAGAGTTCGGCCGAAGTGTCGAGCAAGGTGGTTCCCAAGCGCAACGCGAGCGAGAAAGTCGGTGTGTTCTGCCGCCGCGGCGCGCGCACGGAAGTTGTCGAGTACAGCGACTTGCCGCCCGAACTCGCGGAGGCCACGCGCCCAGACGGCGGCCTCCTGCACTGGGCGGGCTCGATCGCGATCCACGCGTTTTCACGGAGATTCCTCGAGGGACTCGCCGACGGTGCGGGGCAACTCCCGCTCCACCGCGCCCTCAAGAGGGTGCCGTGTGTCGATCTCTCGACGGGAGCGGTGATCGAGCCCGCCACACCCAACGCCATCAAGCTCGAGGCCTTCATCTTCGACGCGGTGCCGCTTGCCTCGAAGCCGCTGGTCTACGAAACGACGCGCGACGAAGAGTTCGCGCCGATCAAGAACGCAGATGGCGACGACTCCCCCGCCACGAGCCGCACCGCGCAGTCTGAGCGGGGCGCGCGATGGCTCGAGCAGTGCGGCGTGCCCGTCCCGCGGCGTGCCCGCGACGGCGCCGCCGAAGCACGCATTGAGATTTCTCCACTCACGGCCCTGTGCCCCGAGGATCTTGGGGCTCCGGCATCGTGCCTCGGCACCATCCTGCCGGGATCGACGATCGTGCTGTAGCGATCCGTCAGCGGCGGATCGCCGACACCTCGTTCCCTTTGGCGGGCGCTGCCTGAGGGCCTCGATGACCCTTGGACTCGGCCAGCGCCGATTCTCGTTGCTCTTCAGACGAATGGCGACGGGCGGCCCGCGGCGCAATCGGATTGCTACTGGGCATCGGCGATATCGAGCACGCGGAATGCGGGCTTGGGTTGTGATCCGTAGCGATCGACTTGGGCGCACCCAACCAGATGCACGCGCGCTCCGCGGTGCATGCGCCGCTTCATCGCCGACTGCCGCCACCAGATGCAGCGGAACTCGCGGTCGGGTCGATCAGGATGAGCCGCGAAGAACCGAAGGTGGTCTCCGGCCGCGCCGAACGCCTCGGGCTCGCTCCGGATGATCGCACCGCGAAGCAGGAGAGTCGGATGCGGGAATCCGTGCCCGAAAGGCCCGAGCGCATCGAGCGACTCAAGGGCGCGCACATCGATGTCGAGGGCGCGGACCACGGCGTCAGCGCCAATGGGCGCGAGCCCGCGCTGAGACGCGTTCGCCGCCGCATGGCTGGAAAGCGCCTCGCGAAACGCCCCGACATTTTCGACCTTCACGCTCACGCCGGCCGCACTGGCGTGCCCGCCGAATCGTTCCAGAAGGCCCGCGCAGGAACGGAGCCCCTCCAGGATCGAGTACCCGGGCACACTCCGGCCAGAACCGTGCGCGACGCCGTCGATCACCTCCAGGAGGACGACCGGCGCACCGACCGTCTCGGCAAGCCTCGCGCAGGCGATGCCGACCACCCCACGCGACCAGTCGCCCGACGAGAGCACAAGCGCGCCCCGCGCGGCACCGAATCCCTCGTCAATCCGCCTCGTGGCGTCCTGCACGATCTGTCGTTCCATTTCCTTGCGCTTCGCGTTGAGTGCGGCGAACTGGCTCACGAGTTTTCCTGCGCGCGTCGTGTGCGCCGCCGAGGCGCTGGTTCGGTCAGTTGAACTCGGGAAGCTGAGGAGCTCGACGGCATCGGCCGGCGCGCCGAGTCGCCCGCAGGCGTTCAAGAGCGGTGCCAACCGGAAGCTCACCGCCTCCGCGTCAACGCGCTCGTGCGCGCGCACTCCACCTCCCGAGCGAAGCGCGACGATCCCTGGCAGACGCGTGCGATTGAGTTGCGCGAGACCCACGGCGGCAATCGATCGGCTCAGGCCGACGAGCGGCATCACATCGGCCACCGTGCCGAGCGCCGCGAGCCCGACCATCTCCGCGAGCGTGGTGGACATCCGCAGCGGCATCGGCGCTCCGGCGCACCATTCCTCCATGAGGGCGCAGGCGACCAGCCACGCCACAGCCGCGCCGCACACCTCGCCGAGTTCGGCGTTGAACGATGGATGCGCGATGGCCGCGGCCGCTGGGAGCGCCCCGGTCGGGTCGAGCGCGTGGTGATCCGTGATGAGAAGTTCGAGACCGAGTGCTTTCGCGCGGGCGGCTTCGGCGAAGCCCGTGATGCCGCAGTCGACGGTCACCACCGTCTTCACGCCGCGCTGGGCGAGCGCCTCGAGCGATGCGATCGACAGCCCGTAGCCCTCGGACCTTCGTTCGGGAATCTGGACATGGGGATGTGCCTCAGGCCTCACAGCGCGAATCGCCTGCACCAGAATCGCTGCCGCGCACATGCCGTCGGCGTCGTAGTCGCCGTAGATGGCAATCTCGCGGCCAGCGCGGATGGCGCAGACGAGCCCCGTGGCGACTTCCCGCGCTCCCGGGAGCGCACTCGGCGAGACAATGTCGTCCACGGTCGGTGAACAAAACCGCTTAAGGTTTTCGAGTTTGATCCCCCGAGCCCGTGCCACGCGCTCGTGCAGCGGGCCCTCCGTCGACTCGTCGGCCGGATCCGTCCAGCGTCGTGTCCATCCTTGCATGCGCTGAGCCTACGCGGCACGCCACGGGCGACGGCGCCTCCCTACCATGCCTGCGCTCAAGAGCCCGCGATGTCCACGAAGTACCAATCAGTCCTCCTGTTCGGCCCGCCCGGTGTGGGCAAGGGCACCCAAGGCAAGTGCCTCTCGGTCATTCCGGGATTCCACCACCTTGCCTGCGGTGATGCCTTCAGGGCGCTCGATCGTTCGAGCGCACTCGGCAAGGAGTTCATGAAACACTCCACGCGCGGTGAACTCGTCCCCGACGACCTCACGATCGCAATGTGGCAGGACAACGTGCGCTCACGCTTGGCCGACGGAAGGTTCAAGCCCGGCGACGAGATCCTTGTCCTCGACGGCATCCCTCGCAATGTGGCGCAGGCGACGGCGCTCGACGCATCGATCGATGTCCGGAGAATCATCCACCTCGTGTGTGCGGATGAATCCGAGATGGTGCAGCGGATGAAACGGCGCGCCATCAAGGAAGGCCGACCTGACGATGCCGATGAGCGTGTCATCCGCAACCGATTCGCGGTCTACCACAAGGAAACCGCGCCCGTGCTTGCGCACTACCCACGCTCGCTCCTCGTGAATGTCGATGCGATGGGAGCACCGGTACGCGTCTTGCAGCGCATTCTCGATGCGCTCGCACCGATCCAGGCCGCCGACCATCCCAGAGTCGCGTAGCCGCGGGACACGGGCGTCCACGGCACTTCGTCGCGAAAGTGTGAACCCGCAAGCCCTCGCGCGTGGGTGCAGAAGCCGGTCGGTTGTCGGCTACGGCGTGGAGTCCGGCGCAGGCTTTGGCTTCGCCCGAAGATCGCGGTCAGCCACGCGAATCGTGGGAAACTTGATCGACTTGGGCGCGAATCGCTCGTGAGCCTCACGCAGGGCAAGAAGGCGGCGCTCGAGGATGACGCTGCGTGTCTGCGGCGCGAGCCGATCTTCGTACTGCTCGAGGTCAGTCGCGGATGCCAGTGGAACATCGAGTGTGAGCTGCTCCTCGATGACCTGACGGTTCGCGTCGAGCTTCGTCTTCCCCCGTTCGTCCCGCAACGGCCGCGCGACACTCAATCGCACCGACTCGCCCGGCAGTTTCGACTGAATGATCTCGACGAGGTCAGTGGAGGTCGCGATCGGCTTGCCGTCGATCCGTTCGATCCGGTCGCCGAGCTTGAGCACTGTCTCAGCGGGCATCCTTGGGATGAGGAGGATCACCTCGACGCCAGGGTGCTCAAGGTCGCCACTGGGCTGCATGCGCAACCCAAGCGCACCACGCGGCAGTGCAAGCACCTTGGCCTGCGCGACCGCGAGGAGCCGCTCCACCTGCTCGTTGGTGAGTTCGCCTCGCACAAGGAGCGCGAAAATCTCCTCTGCCGTCACGGTTGGGCCACCGAGCATGACGGACGCGGCCTGCCGCCTTTCGTAGTCGCGCGAGTCGAGGTCCGCGACGGTTTGCAGCAGCGTGCCCGACAGCCGCACCTGCGAACAAACTTCGGGCGACCAAAGCCGAACAACTTCCGGCGCTGGCATGAGAGGTGCCGCCTGAAGACGAGCGGGCGGCAGCGCACCCGCTGGCGCTTGCGCTGGCAGCTCCTGGTTGGCCCTGAGACGCTGGTCCTGTCCCGTCGCGGTCTGCGCACTCGCTGCGAGGGCGAGGGATGCGACGACGCAGGTCCACCACCGGTGTCGATTGGGACTCATCCCTTCATGCATGACGCACAGAGCGTAGCGATCCGGTCGCGCTCATCCCACAGCCACCGCGTTTTCGCCTCCACAAACCTGAGCATCTCGATGCCTGGGCGACCGGCGAAGGTCCCGTTGATCGCGATGCGCGGGATGCTCTCGGCGATGGAAGCCTCAACCATGAGCGATGCCACGATGCTTGACTCCTTGACACCTAGGCGCAGCGCGTGCGACAGCGAATAGCCCCGCAAGAACCCCTCGACGCACATGAGGTTGAGCGTCGGGATCCACTCACCGACGGGCTTGTCGCCCACCGGGTGCATTCCGAATTGAAGGCAGCCGTTGGCGACATCGATCACTGGGTGGTCCTGTCGCACCGCATCAAAGTCGATCATCACAACGGGACTGCCCGCCACGAACAGAAGGTTGCCGGGATGGAAGTCTCCGTGAATGACGGTCGTGCGCGTGCCCTGTCCCTGGCCACCGATCTCGGCGGAGGCGTGCGAGTGCGCCGTCGCGTACCGCTCGCGCAGTGTTTGGATCAACTCACGCGCCCCAACCTCGTCGGCAGCCGCATCGGCACGGTGAATCCCCGACCAGACCCTGCTCCACGATGCGGCCACCGTGCGGCTGCCGTGATACCCGCCCGGATGCGGCGCTGCCTCGTTGGGACTCCACCCGCTCATCGTCTTGTGGAGGCGAGCGAGAAACAGCCCGCTCTCTCGGGTCTCGCCGCCGGATCGTCGGAAGCGGTCTCCCTCGACGAACAGAAACAACTCGTAGAGGTGACCCTCGCGCTCAAGGATGGTTCCGCCTTCAGTGGTGAGTTGCAGCGCGGGCACGGGAAAGTGAAACCCCATGAGGGCGCGCTGCACATCGTGCGAGAACGCCAGTCGCGCGCGATCATCGGGTGTAGCCGCTCGTCGCTTGAGCAGGTATCGCCTCCCGCCGTCGACCCCGACGATTGCCTTGGCGAATCGTGTGGACCCGCGTCGGAAGTCGTGGACGGTCCGTGCATGCGGGATCAGAAATCGCGCAAGCACCGCCTTCACTTCGTCCCCGGACATCGTGGCCCGCGCGGGGGCCACTCCCCTACTCGGCATTCTGGACTTGCTCCTTGATGCGATCAATCGCCGTCTTCATTTCGACGACGAGTCGGCTGATTTCCACATCGCCGGACTTACTCGCGATGGTGTTGGCCTCGCGAAGCATTTCTTGCGCCACGAAGTCGAGCGTGCGCCCCACGGCGGCCGGCTCGGCAGGGTCAATGAGCGACTCGAACTGTTCGAGGTGACCTTCGAGGCGGGCAAGTTCCTCTGCAATGTCGGCGCGCTCGGCGAAGACCGCTACCTCGCGCAACACATCTTCGGGCTTCGAGGTCATGCCGATTTCCTTGAGCAGCGCATCGATTCGCTGGCGCAGGCGGACTTGGTACTGAGCGACCACACTGGGCACTCGCTGGCCCACGGCGCCGAGCCGCTCCCGAATCGTGCGCGCGAAGCCGACGAGCTGAAGGCGCAGCGCGTCGCCCTCTTGCGCGCGCATGGTCATGACCTTTTCGCATGCCTCCTTCGCGAGGCGCGAGACGACGGGGCGAAGTTGCTCGAGGAATGTCTCGCCACCGTCCTCAACGACCACGCCTGGCAGCGTCAAGAGTTCGCCGGTATCGATCTTTGCGGCCGCCTCATGGCCCAGCGTGGACTCGATCTGGCCGATGTAGTCCTTGAGACGATCCCCGTCGATTCGAGAGCGGATCCTCGACGCGGCATTGGACACACGCAGCGACACCATCACGCTGCCGCGCACGAGCCGCTTCGAAACGATCGCATCGACCTCGGGTTCGAGCGACATGAAACTGTCGGAAACCCGCAGCGTCGTCTTGAGGTGACGGTTGTTGACGGATCGGACCTCCACCGCGACCTGAACTCCCTCAAGTTCGGCCTGTGCGATCCCGAAGCCAGTCATCGATCGGATCATGGATGTCAGAGAGTCCCGCCAACGGGAGCTGGGGCAGGCGCGGGGGTGGGAGCGGGAGCCGGATCGGGCGAAGGTGCGGGAGCAGGTGCCGTAAGCGGCTGGTCGACCGCGCGTGTCGTGTTCGCGTCAGTCGCGCCGGCAGGCGCAGGGGCGGGACTCGGCGCCACCGGAGTTGCACCGCCATCGGGCACAATGCCGGGCTCGATGACTTGCTCCTCGGTCGCGGGAGTCGCCGGCGCACCCGTCGGATCAACGATGTTGAGGGCGACCGCGATCGCGAGATAGACCGCAAACGCTCCCATCGTGAGGTAGGTCAACACATCGCCTGTCCGACCGCCGAACGCGGTGTCAGACCCGCCACCCGACGCACCGCCGAAAGCCTGCGCGAGTCCCCCGCCTTGGGGGCGCTGGACCAGAATGACGAGCACCAAGGCAATGCTTGCGGCGATGAAGAGGACGGTGAGGATCTGAAACAGCATGGGTTGATTCCAATCTGCGCCGCTAGTGGGCGATCAGTCGATGGGCGGCCGCTGAACAGATGGCGAGAAAGTCGGGCGCCTTGAGTGACGCGCCGCCAACTAGCCCGCCGTCCACTCCCGGCCGAGCGAAGAGCGCCTTCGCGTTACCGGGGGCCAAGGAACCGCCGTACACAACGCGGGTCTCTCGGGCGAGCGCGGAATCATAGCGTGAAGTCAGCGCCTCACGGATTGCACCGTGAGCGGCCTCGGCGTCCTGGGGCGTCGCCACCACGCCCGTTCCGATGGCCCAGATCGGCTCGTACGCGACGACCACGCTGTGCACCTGAGCTGCAGGGATCGCCGCGAGTGCCGCCGCAACTTGCGATCCAACCACCTCCGCTTCGCGGTTCGCCTTCCGTTGCTCCAATGACTCCCCCACGCAGAGCACACACCTGAGTCCGCTCTCGAGCGCCATCAACAACTTGTCCGCCACGCGCGCGTCCGTCTCACCAAGATGCTGTCGGCGCTCAGAGTGACCGACGATCACCCACGACGCCCCGACATCACGAAGCATCTCTGCGCTGACCTCGCCGGTTCGCGCACCATTGGCCTCGCTCGAGAGGTCTTGGGCGCCGAGCTCGACCCCAGAGTCGCCGAGCGCGCGCGCCACTCGCTCGAGGAATGGGAACGGCGGGAACACGACGATGTCGACGGCGCCCTGGCACGCCGGCGCACCGAGCGCGACCGCGCTCGCCAACGCCGTCGCGCCGTTGGCGTCGAGATTCATCTTCCAGTTCCCGCCGACGAATGGGCGCATCGCCATGCGCGCGATCCTACGAGGTGTGCGCCGTAGACTCCCTGCCCCATGCGCGCCGGAGATATTCGCCGAGCTTTCCTCGACTTCTTCCAATCCCGTGCTGGCCCCACGCTGGCGCCGCGCCGCCCGGTGGTGCCGGATGGCGACCCGCCGCTGCTGGTCCCGCGGGCGGGGCTGACCCAG